>Ga0066256_1001677_pt1 | contig 28621 bp, 26 predicted proteins | sample ThiBio_1000_biof_FD_87107 | JGI IMG/M metagenome (GOLD analysis project Ga0066256, IMG submission 87107) | Wastewater bioreactor microbial communities from Cape Town, South Africa - Thiocy_expt_1000_biof (version 2) | ecosystem: Engineered > Bioreactor > Thiocyanate-remediating >... | reverse complement strand
TGATGGTGACGGCCAAGGGGATGTCGCCGAACGGCGTGACGCTATCGGTAACCACCGACAACAGCCGTGCCATCCGCTTCTATGAGCGCAACGACTTTATCCGCACCCACGAGGACGTCAATCCGGTCTCGGGGCGAAAGGTGTATGGGATGAAGTGGGTGCCGTAGCGAGAAGCTTACGCCCCCTCGAACTGGAGCCGCGCAAGGCGCGCGTAAAGGCCGTTCGCCGCGACCAGCGAGGCGTGGGTGCCTTGCTCGACAATGCGGCCATTCTCCATCACCAGAATGCGGTCGCACGACAGCACTGTGGCAAGCCGGTGCGCGATCACCAGCGTGGTGCGATGCTTCATCAGCTCTTCCAGTGCGGTCTGCACCAGCGTCTCGCTCTCGGCATCGAGGGCCGAAGTGGCTTCATCCAGCAGCAGCAGCGGCGCATCGCGCAGGATCGCCCGCGCAATCGCAATGCGCTGGCGCTGCCCGCCCGATAGCGTGACGCCGCGTTCGCCAAGCTGCGTGTCGAAGCCCAGCGGCAGGCGCGTGATGAATTCAGTGGCATGCGCCAGATCGGCAGCGCGCGCGACCTCCTGATCGCTGGCGTCGGGACGGCCGAAGCGGATGTTCTCGCGGGCGCTGGCAGCGAAGATAGCCGAATCCTGCGGCACCAGCGCGATGCGTGAGCGCACGTCGGATGGAGAGGCCTCACGCACAGGCACGCCATCCACCGCGATCACGCCGCTTGCGGGATCGTAGAAGCGTAGCAGCAGATGAAACAGCGTGCTCTTGCCTGCGCCGGACGGGCCGACCACGGCAACCTTTTCGCCCGCCTTCACCGCAAACGACACGCCATCGACTGCGAGTACATTGGGCCGCGTCGGATAAGCAAAGCGCACATTCTCGAACGTGACATCGCCGCGCGCCGGCACCGGCAGCGCACGCGGATGCGCAGGCGCCGCGATCTCCGGCTTGATGCGCAGAAGTTCGAACAGCCGCTCCGCCGCGCCGGACGCCTGCGAAATCTCGCCCCAGACCTGACTCAACTCACCGAGCGCGCCCGCGGCAAACGCCGCGTAGAGAACGAACTGACCGAGACGGCCGGGGCTGATCTCATGAACCAGCACATCGTGCGACCCGACCCACAGGATCGCAACCACGCTGGAAAAGATCAGGAAGATGACGATGGCGGTGAGGAATGCACGGGCCCGTGTCGAGTTGCGGGCCGCGATATACGCGCGATCGACTTCGCTGCCGAAGCGCGCTTCCGCCAGCCGCTCGTTGGTGAAGGCCTGCAGGGTGCGGATCGCGCCGATCAGTTCGGAGGCGTAGGACGATGCATCCGCCAGCGTGTCCTGCGCGCCGCGCGACAGGGTGCGCACCCGGCGGCCGAACGCCACCAGCGGCAGCACGATCAGCGGAATCACCGCCAGCACGAAGCCCGACAGTTTCGGACTGGTGATGACCATCATCGCCGACGCGCCGAGGAACAGCACGAGGTTGCGCAGCGCGATCGAAACCGATGCGCCCACCGCCGATTTGATCTGCGTAGTGTCGGCGGTCAGGCGCGAAACCAGTTCGCCGCTATGGGCGGTATCGAAGAACGCCGGCGACAGCGACGTCAGATGATTGAACACGTCGCGGCGCAGGTCGGCCACGATGCGCTCGCCGAGCGTGATGACGAGATAGTAGCGCGAGGCACTCGCGGCCGCGAGCACAGCCACCACCGCGATCATCACCGCGAAGTAGCTGTTGATCAGCGCGATGCCTTCGGGGCTGAAGCCGAAGTCGATCATCCGGCGCACCGCCAGCGGCACCACCAGCGTCGCCACTGATGCGACGATCAGGGCGACGAGCGCCGCGAAGGCCTGCCCGCGATAACGCGCCACATAAGGCCCCAGCTCCAGCAGCGGGCGCAGCTTGTTTCCGCGCGGCTTTTTCGGGCTCTCGGGTGGGGTGGCGGCAGTTCCGCCCCCGTCTTTCATGGCGGTCGCAGACTCGCGCGGCGCGGGCCGCAACACCTGATCTTCAACGCGTTCCACTGCACTCATTGTCCGGCTGCCGGGATTGATTTTGGCCTTTCAATAGGCCCCCCTCAGATGGCTTGCAAATGACGTCCCTGCTTGTTTCCGGGCCTGTCCTGCGTTATAGACCCCGCAAATTCGTCCCGAACATCATTGATCTGTGGGCGCGCCGCGCCAGAGGATTTGCCATGAAAGCCGAAATTCACCCGGATTATCATACAATTAAGGTCGTCATGACCGACGGGACCGAGTACCTGACCCGCTCGACCTACGGCAAGGAAGGCGACACGCTGAACCTGGACATCGACTCCAAGTCGCATCCCGCCTGGACCGGCGGCACCCAGCAGATCCTGGATCGCGGCGGCCGCGTCTCCCGCTTCCAGAAGAAGTTCTCGGGTTTCCTCAAGAAGGACTGATCCTTCCCGGAACGAAATACAAAACGCCCCGGCATCGGCCGGGGCGTTTTTGTTTTGCCGCGATCCTCATCCTGCGGAGGCGATTTTGCGCCGTCCCGAAGGATGAGATCGAAGGCCCCATGGTTCGAGACGCGCCGCAAGAGCGGCGCTCCTCACCATGAGGAACATCTTTGCTTATCTCTCGAACGCCGCCTTCAGCATGTTCATCTGCGGCACCAGCGGATTGCCGATCGGCGCGAGATCCGCCGGCGGCACATGGATCGCCACGTCGAGCCGGCGCACCTTGGCCTGCAAGGTCATCGAGCGCGCGACCAGATCCTGCAAGCGTTCCGGCAATTTCAGGATGATCTCCTCGGGCGCCGGATCGGCCGCCGTCAGCTTGACCTTGGTCTTCTCGCGGTTGGCCTGATGCAGCGTCATCTCGCCTTCTTTGACCGCGCGATGCAGCAGCAGCCATGACGCAAGCTGCATCAGGCGCGTGGTGAGCCGCATGCTCTCGGTGGCGTAGCTAAGACTGACGGAGCGCTCCAGCGCCTTGGCCTCAGTGCGGCCCGGTCCATCCAGATAAGCCGCCGTCTCCTCGACGAGATCCATGCCTTCCCTGAACAGGAGCCCGAAGGCCGGTGAATTAGTGATCCTCTCGCTCAAGAGAACGAGATCAGCTTCGCCCTGATCGGACATGGTTAACGCCTCACGCAATTACGCTTCTTTTTTATGATGAATAAATCATTGCGCGCCCGCGGCCGGGAGTCCAGCCGCGCCGCGTAACAATGAGGAGATATGGTTTCCAGCGGCATGCCGCGCGGAAAGAAACCGGACGCAAAAAAAGAGCCGCCGGAAACCGGCGGCTTTTGAAAGTTGATAACAGGGAGGCGTCAAACAGAGTGGACAGGAGCCACTCGGTGTCCAAACAAGGACAATGCAGTCATAAACGCGAAAGCTTAATACGTCGTAAATTAACGATTCTCTTTACGGTTCCTTTGCATTTCACGAAACCGCGAGAACGATGTGAACACGCCTCTTCCGCGCGCATTTACGTTTTGAAAAACGCATTGGCGGCGTCACGGCTCGCGCGCTTCTTTGCGGCATCCGCCTTCAGCCGTTCGATCTCGGCCATGAGCAAAGCGATGCGCTCTTCCACATCGCCGACGGAGAGCGCGGACAGATCCTGTCCCATCTCATGGCTGATCTTCTTTCGCGGCTTGTTATCGTCGTCTTCGGCGGCCATGCTTCCCTCCAGTCGTTTGGGCGATTATAGCTCAGTTCCACCCGCATCTTTTATCGCCAACCCCGCCGCCGCAAGGACACATCATGGACAAGCTGCCCACGCATATGACCGCCGTCGCGATCAGCAAACCCGGTGGACCTGAAGTTCTCATTCCCGAGCAGCGGCCGGTGCCGGCACCGGGACCGCATCAGGTGCTGATCAAGGTCGCGGCCGCAGGCGTGAACCGTCCGGATGTCGCGCAGCGCAGCGGCAGCTATCCGCCGCCGCCCGGCGCCAGCGATCTGCCGGGCCTCGAAGTCTCGGGCGAAATCGTCGCGCTCGGCGAAGGCGTCACCACACGCAAGATCGGCGATCAGGTCATGTCGCTGGTCGCAGGTGGTGGCTACGCGGAATACTGCCTGACGCATGAAACGCACGCGATGTCGGTGCCGAAAGGCTTTTCGATGATCGAAGCCGGCGCCATTCCCGAAACGCTGATGACCGTCTGGCATAACGTGTTCGAGCGCGGCGGATTGAAGCCCGGCGAAACGCTGCTGGTCCATGGCGGCTCGTCTGGTATCGGAACCACCGCGATCCAGATGGCGAAAGCACATGGCGCGAAAGTGTTCGTCACGGTCGGCGGGCAGGACAAGGTCGATGCCTGCCTCAAGCTCGGCGCGGATGCCGCCATCAACTACAAAACCGAGGACTTCGTCGCGAAGACCAAGGAACTCACCAATGGCGCCGGCGTGAACCTGATCCTTGACATGGTCGGCGGCGACTACATCGATCGCAACTACGACGCCGCAGCAGTGGAAGGCCGCATCGTGCAAATCGCCTTCCTCGGCGGCCCGAAGGCCTCGCCGAATTTCGCCAAGCTGATGGTCAAGCGGCTGCATCACACCGGCTCGACGCTTCGCCCCCGCTCGGTGGAGGACAAGGCCGCCATGGTCAGCGCAATTGAGGCAAAGGTTCTGCCCTGGCTCGCGGCCGGCAAGGTCAAGCCCTTGATGGACAGCACATTCCCGCTCAAGGACGCGGCGAAAGCGCACGCGCGCATGGAATCCAGCCAACATATTGGCAAAATTGTGCTCGTCGTTTAGGGCGGGGAAACTGCTCGAAACCCTTTGATTTGCTTCATATTTGTGGCATTTATCGCGTTCCTTCCGGCAGGCGCCCCACGCCTCGCCGGATCTAACGCGGAGAGCTGACTTTGCGCTCGATCCGACGCTTCGCACTGCTGGCTGCGAGCTTCGTCCTTCTTGCGATAACCCAACCCGCGTTCGCGCTCGATGCGATCAGCGTGCGCAGCGACGCGCCCGCGATCGATCTCACCGGCGTGCTCGAATTCCAGAAGAGCGACACCGACCGCATTCAGGTCTCTACCGCGCCGGGAACCGACGGCATCGTCCGCCGCATCGAGGTGCGCGCGCGCGAAGGCGGTCAGAACTGGGTTGTGTTCGCGCTGACCAACAACACCGACGATCAGCTCGATCGCCTGATCGTGGTTCCGCATTACCGCATCGTGTCGTCAGGCCTGTTCTGGCCGGACCTTGGCCTTTCGCGCATCGCGTCGATCACGCCGTCCACCGGCGACCGGCCCGAGCATCAGGACAGCGCGACCGCCGACATCTTCCGCATCACGCTGGATCCCGGCGCGGTGATCACCTTCGTCGCCGAATTGCGCACCGACAAGATTCCGCAGCTCTATCTGTGGGAACCGGAAGCCTACAAGGACAAGGTCAACTCCTTCACGCTCTATCAGGGTATCGTCATCGGCATCTCCGGCCTTCTCGCGCTGGTGCTGACCATCCTGTTCGTGGTCAAGGGCAGCATCATGTTCCCGGCAGCCGCGGCGCTGGCCTGGGCGGTGCTGGTCTATATCGGTGTCGACTTCGGATTCTGGGGCAAAGTGTTCGACATGTCGGCGGGAGCCGAGCGCGTGTGGCGCGCGTCCGGCGAGGCCATGCTGGCGGCGACCCTGCTGGTGTTCCTGTTCGCCTATCTCAACCTCTCTCGCTGGCATGTGCGTTACTCGCACATCACCATGGGCTGGCTGGTGTTCCTCGGCGCGCTGGTGGCGCTGGCGCTGTTCGATCCCGCCGTCGCCTCCGGCATCGCGCGCATCTCGCTGGCGTTGATCGCCGTGTTCGGCTTCGCGCTGATCGTCTATCTCTCGACTCATGGCTTCGACCGCGCGGTGCTGCTGATCCCGACATGGTTCCTGCTGGTGGTTTGGGTGGTCGCGGCGGGCATGACCATCGCGGGCGGCGTCACCAACGACATCGTCGGCCCGGCGCTGCTCGGCGGCCTCGTGCTGATCGTGATGCTGATCGGCTTCACGGTGATGCAGCACGCTTTCGCGGGCGGCGGCGCCACCAACGGCGTCGTCTCCGACGTGGAGCGCCGCGCGCTGGCGCTCACGGGCTCGGGTGATTTGATCTGGGACTGGGACGTCTCCGCCGACAAGGTCTTCACCAGCCCCGAGACCGAAGGCCTGCTCGGCCTCAAGCGCGGTACGCTCGAGGGTCCCGCCGCGAAGTGGCTGGAAGTGCTGCATCCGCTGGATCAGGACCGCTTCCGTGCCGCGCTCGACAGCGTGCTCGATCAGCGCCGCGGACGCCTGGTGCAGGACTTCCGGCTGCGCACGCCGGACGGTCATTTCATGTGGTTCGCGCTGAAGGCGCGCCCCGTTGTCGGCTCCGACGGCGAAGTTTCGCGCGTGGTCGGCACGCTGACCGACGTGACCGACACCAAGAATTCCGAAGAGCGGCTGCTGCACGATTCGGTGCATGACAATCTCACCGGCCTGCCGAACCGCCAGCTTTTCATCGACCGCCTCACCTCGCTCGCGCTGTTCGCCAAGACCACGCCGAACCTGCGGCCCACCGTCATGGTGATCGACCTCGACCGCTTCAAACAGGTGAACGATTCCGTCGGCATCGCCGTCGGCGACTCGATCCTGCTGACGCTGGCGCGCCGCCTCACGCGCATTCTCAAGCCGCAGGACACGCTGGCGCGTCTCGCCGGCGATCAGTTCGGCCTGATCCTGACCTCGGAGCATGATCCGGCGCGGGTCACGGCCTTCGCCGAAACCATCCGCAAGACCATCCGCGCCCCGATCGCGTTCGACGGACGCGAAATTTTCCTCACCGCATCGATCGGCCTCGCTCTCAGCGACCCGCAAGTGCCGCTGACGGAAGAGATCATCAAGGATGCCGAGCTTGCGATGTATCATTCCAAGCGCATCGGCGGCGACCGCATCGACGTCTACAAACCGGCAATGCGCTCGCGCAAAACCGACAGGCTCGCGCTCGAAGCCGAACTGCGCCGCGCCATCGAGCGCGAGGAAATCACCATCCTTTACCAACCCATCGTGCGGCTGGAAGATCGCACCATCGCTGGCTTCGAGGCGCTGGCCCGCTGGGATCATCCCAAACTCGGCCGCATGTCGCCGACGGAATTCATCTCCATCGCCGAAGAGATCGGCCTGATCGTCGAGCTTGGCTTGTTCGTGATGGACACCACCGCCAAGCAGCTGGCTATCTGGCAGCGCACGGTGCGCTCGCGCGAACCGATCTTCGCCAGCGTCAACGTCTCCTCGCGCCAGCTGCTGCGCCACGACCTGATCCATGATATACGCGGCGTGATGTCACGTTCGGCAGTGGCGCGCGGCTCGCTCAAGCTGGAGCTGACCGAGTCGCTGGTGATGGAAAATCCCGAGCATGCGGCGCAGATGCTGCACCGGATCAAGGAACTGGGTGTCGGCCTCTCGCTCGACGATTTCGGCACCGGGCATTCGTCGCTGGCCTACCTGCAGCGCTTCCCGTTCGACACCATCAAGATCGATCAGTCCTTCGTGCGCGCCAGCGGCAGCGGCGCGCGGCCCGTGCTGCTCAAGTCGATCGTGGCGCTGGCTCACGATCTTCACATGGAAGTGGTGGCCGAGGGCGCGGAAACGGATTCCGATGCTATCGAACTGTTCCAGCTCGGCTGCGAATATGCGCAGGGCTTCGCCTTCGGCGAGCCGATGGACGCCGACGCCACGCTGCGCCTGCTGACCGGAGAGAAGGTGCCGCAGCCGCGCAACCGCCGGCAGAGCATCCGCAATCTCACCAAGCCCTCCGCAACGCCCGCACCGGCTGCGGTGCCCGGACCGGAAACGGCTTAAGCGTTCGATCCTCATCCTGAGGAGCTCGCCTTTGCGCGCGTCTCGAAGGATGAACAGCGAGGACTTTCTTTAAAATGCCCCATGGTTCGAGACGCGTCGCAAGAGCGACGCTCCTCACCATGAGGCTTCAACGATTTTAGAAAGCTGCAGAAGCAAGTTTTAAGCGTGACCGGCGTCGTTCGACAGCATGGCCAGATCGATGCCGATCTTGTTCAGCGCACGCTGGTACTTGTCCTCGGCGTCGCGGCCGAACACCAGATCGGCATCCGCAGGACAATGCAGCCAGCCGTTGTGCTGGATTTCGCTCTCAAGCTGGCCCGGCGCCCAGCCGGCATAACCCAATGCCAGGATCGCGTGTTTGGGACCACTGCCTGCCGCGATCGCCTTGAGAATGTCGAGCGTCGCGGTGAGGCAGATGCCGTCGTCGATCGACAGCGTCGCGTCCTCGATGAAGAAATCGCTCGAATGCAGCACGAAGCCACGACCGGTATCGACCGGACCGCCTTTCATGACCTTCATGTCTTCCGCGCCGCCCGGCAGCTTGATCTGGTCGGCCTCGTTGATGATGTCGAGTTGGACCAGAAGTTCAGGAAAATCGATGCTGCCTGCGGGCCGGTTCACGATGATGCCCATCGCGCCCTCGGATGAATGGGCGCACAGATAAATCACTGAACGGGCGAAGCGCTCGTCGTCCATGACCGGCATGGCGATCAAAAGCTGGCCATCGAGATAGCCTGCGCCCGACGCATCGCCTTCGGATAGGTCGATTCCGGACGCGTGGACCTGTGCTGCGGCCGTAAGCTTTTCGGTCTTTTTGCGTGGTGTCTTCATTCGCAAGCGACTCTTGTGCTGTTGATCATCCTGATATTGGCCGCAAGTTCTGTCAATCAAGCGTCGAACCTGCGACAAGCGACGCTTGGTCGCGAAAAAGACCGGATCACGGTCAATTCAATAGTTCGCTAAACGATCTCCCTGTAAGGACGTTTGATGACATTGATAGTTCCCGTTCGTTCGGCCTCCGGCTTTGCCCTTGCGATGGCCGCCAGTCTTTTGTCCGGTCAGGCGCGCGCGCAGGATTCATCACCGTGGATCAGGGACACCTATTCGGCGGTGCGGCTGATCGCAGGCTCGCGCAGCGGCAATGTGCTGCTCGGCGGCATCGGATTCCAACTGGAGCCCGGCTGGAAAACCTACTGGCGCACGCCAGGCGATTCCGGCGTGCCGCCGCGGATCGACTTCAGCAAATCCGAGAACGTCGACACCGTCACGATTCTGTGGCCCGCGCCGGCAAAGTTCGCCGACGGCGCTGGCGGCACGTCATTCGGATACCAGAAGCAGGTGCTGCTGCCACTGCGGATTGTCGCAAAAAGTCCTGACAAGCCGGTGACGCTGCGAGCCTCGATCAATTACGCCGTCTGCGAGAAACTTTGCATTCCGGTCGAGGCCGAAACCGAACTGGCGTTTCGCAGCGTGGCCAGCACCGAGGACAGCGCCATCTCCGCTGCGCTCGATACGGTGCCGAAGCCCGCGAAGATTGGCGATGCCACGCCGCTGTCGATCCGCGATGTCCACCGCGAGGACAAGCGCGTGCTGGTCGATGTCGTCGCGCCGGATGACAAGACCACACCCGGCAAGGGCGTCGACCTGTTCGTTGAAGGCCCGACCGCGGAGTGGGCGTTGCCCGTGCCCAAGCTGATCAAGCGCGAGTCCGGCGGCGTGCTGCATTTCGCCTTCGACCTCGACGGCGTGCCTCCGGGCGCCAGCGTCGACGGCGCTCCGCTCAAGCTGACGGTTGCGGGGCCCGGCGGCGCCTACGAAGTCACCACAAAATTGCAGTGACCCGGTGCCTGAGTGCATCGCAAGCGGCATTTCCGCGCGAAACCGGTTCCCATCCTTGCGCAAGACGCGCTAAGACATCTCCCGTCGATCTCAGGGAGAACAAGGATGACCATCAAAGTTGGCGATACGCTACCCGCGGCCCAGTTTCGCGTCATGACCGCGGACGGAGTCCAGGTCAAAACCACCGACGATATTTTCAAGGGCAAGAAGGTCGCGCTGTTCGCCGTGCCCGGCGCCTATACCGGCACCTGCCACAAGATGCACATGCCGAGCATTTTCCTGAATGCCTATGCGCTCAAGGACAAGGGCATCGACACCATCGCTGTGGTGTCCGTGAACGACGCGTTCGTGATGAGCGCCTGGAAACGCGACACCGATCAGCGCGATGAGGCAATTTTCCTCGCCGACGGCAATGCCGATTTCACCAAGGCGATCGGCCTTGAAATGGACGCCTCCGGCAACGGCCTCGGCATCCGCTCCAAGCGCTATTCGATGCTGGTGGACGACGGCAATGTGAAGATTCTCAACCTCGAGGCTGTGCCGAGCAAGGTCGAAGTCTCCGGCGGCGACACGCTGCTGGGACAGCTTTGATCATCCGTCATTGCGAGCGAAGCGAAGCAATCCATCCTTGAAACGCTGGATTGCTTCGTCGCCATGACGATATGAACTACCTGTTCTCCGCCAGCCCATCGCGCGCCAGTTGATCGGCGCGCTCGTTCTCGGCGTGACCGGCATGGCCCTTGATCCAGTGCCAGCGCACATCATGCGCTTTCAGCGCCGCATCCAGCCGCTGCCACAGATCGGCATTCTTCACCGGCTTCTTGTCGGCGGTCTTCCAGCCGTTGCGCTTCCAGTTGTGAATCCAACTCGTGATGCCCTGACGGACATACTGGCTGTCGGTGGTGAGATCGACCGACGCCGGCCGCTTCAGCGCTTCCAGCGCCGATATCGCGGCCATCAATTCCATCCGGTTGTTGGTCGACGGATTTTCGCCGCCCTTCAATTCCTTCTCGACATCGCCGAAACGCAAAATCGCGCCCCAGCCGCCCGGCCCCGGATTTCCGGAGCAGGCGCCGTCCGTGAAGATCGTCACATGCGGAAGTTTTGCGTCGTTCACGCGGACGGTCCTTAATCGCCGATGCCGTAATCGCGGATGCTGCTCACGCCCTGATGAAAGCGCAGCTTGCGGACATATTCCAGCGGGTCCTTCGGCTTCACCAGCGCGCCCGGGGGCACGTTGAGCCAATCCACCAGCCGCGTCAGCAGAAAGCGCATCGCCGCGCCCCGGGCCAGCAGCGGCAGCGCCCGACGCTCTTCATCCGAGGGCTGGCGCTCGCGCGCATAGGCGGCCAGAAACGCACGCGCCTTGGTGACGTTGAACGAATGGTCGATCTCGAAGCACCACGCATTGAGACAGATCGCGACGTCGTAGGCGAACATGTCGTTGCAGGCGAAATAGAAGTCGATCAGGCCCGACAGCTTGTCGCCGAGAAAAAACACATTGTCGGGAAACAGGTCGGCGTGGATCACGCCCTTCGGCAGATCGGCGGGCCAGTGTGTCTCAAGATAATCGAGTTCAGCGCTCAGCAGCGCGCGCAAGCCGCGATGGACGTCATTCGCGCGATCGGCGGCCTGATCGAACAGCGGCCGCCAGCCTTTCACCGACAGGCCGTTAGGCCGCGACATTTTGAAGTCTGCGCCTGCCAGATGCATCTTCGCCAGCGCGGCACCGACGCCGGCACAATGCGCCGCACTCGGACGACGCGGCCACATGCCTTCCAGGAAGGTGATGATCGCCGCTGGACGCCCGGCCAGCATGCCCAGCGCTTCGCCGCTTTTGTTTAGCACCGGCTGCGGACAGGTGATGTTGTGGGACGCGAGATGGCCCATCAGCCCGAGGAAAAACGGCAGATCGTTTTTCGCGACGCGCTTCTCATAAAGCGTGAGAATGAAAGAGCCGCCGCTGGTGTGCAGCAGGTAATTGGAATTCTCCACGCCCTCCGCGATGCCCTTGTAGGACAGGAGGTCGCCAATTCCATAAGCAGAGATGAAGTCCGCGAGTTCTTCGGCGGTGACGTCGGTATAGACCGCCATCTCACTCCGCCGCCGAAACTTCGCTACGAAGCGGGCGCGGCAGCGGGAAGAATTCGTTTTCCATCGCGGCGGACACGGTTTCCACCTTCAGACGATAATGGGCCGCGAACGCATCCATGATTTCCTCGACGATCACTTCCGGCGCGGATGCACCCGCCGTGATGCCGAGGGTCTTGATGCCTTCGAATTTCGACCAGTCGAGTTCGGACGCGCGCTGCACCAGCACGGAGACCTTGCAGCCTTCGCGCTCGGCGACTTCGCGCAGGCGCTGCGAGTTCGACGAATTCGGCGAGCCGACCACGATCATGGCTTCGACCTGCGGCGCGACCTTCTTCACCGCAAGCTGACGGTTGGTGGTGGCGTAGCAGATGTCTTCCTTGTGCGGGCCGTCGATGTCCGGGAAGCGCTCCTTGAGCACCGCGACGATTTCCTTGGTGTCGTCGATCGACAGGGTCGTCTGGGTGACGAAGGCAAGCTTGGAGGCATCCTTCGGCTGGAAGGTGCGCGCCTGCTCCATGGTCTCGATCAGGAGGACCGCGTCCTTCGGCAACTGGCCGAGGGTGCCGACCACTTCGGGATGCCCGGCATGACCGATCAGCAGGATTTCGCGGCCACGCTTGAAATGGATCGCGGCCTCGCGGTGAACCTTGGTTACCAGCGGGCAGGTGGCGTCCAGCGTGAAGAAATTGCGCTTTTCTGCCTCGCTTGGGATCGATTTCGGCACGCCATGGGCGGAAAACACCACCGGCGCGTCGGTCTGGGGAATTTCGTTGAGTTCCGCAACGAAAATGGCCCCTTTTTCGCGCAGGCTTTCCACCACATAGCGGTTATGCACGATTTCGTGACGGACATAGACGGGCGCGCCATAGAGCTTCAGCGCGCGCTCGACCGTGTCGATCGCCCGGACAACGCCGGCGCAGAACCCCCGGGGGGAACAAAGCACGACGGAAAGCTGCGGTTTTTGAGCTTCAGGGGTCATTTTAAGCCGGAATCAAGCATTTGAGGCCATTAGAAAGGGGACTTGGGGCCGCCATCGCCCATCTGTCAAGGGCGATCCAGACCATTGCACGGCCCACCCTCGGCAGACTATATAGGGACGAATTCCCGTCATTCCCGATGACCAGACAGCTTTACCCCAAAATTCTCGCGGGCGAAGCCTAAAGGAGATTTGCCATGAGCAACGCACCGCTGATGCCGAAGGCGACGGCCGTCTGGCTGGTTGATAACACCGCGCTGACGTTTGATCAGGTGGCCGAGTTCACCAAGATGCACCCTCTCGAAGTCCGCGCCATCGCCGATGGCGATGCGGCGCAGGGCATCAAGGGCATGGACCCGATTTCCACCGGCCAGCTCACGCGCGAAGAAATCGAAAAGGGCGAAGCCGACCCGGACTATCGCCTCAAGCTCGGCGAATCCAAGGTGATCCTGCCGCAGGCGGCGAAGAAAAAGGGACCGCGTTACACGCCGGTGTCGCGCCGTCATGAACGGCCGAGCGCGATCCTCTGGCTGGTGCGCAGCCATCCCGAGCTGAAAGACAGCCAGATCATGCGTCTGGTGGGCACCACCAAGACCACCATCGCCAGCGTCCGCGACCGCACCCACTGGAATGCGGCGGGCCTGACGCCGATGGACCCCGTCACTCTCGGCCTGTGCTCGCAGATCGAGCTTGATTTCGAGGTCCAGCGCGCGGCCAAGGAAAAGCCCGCCACCCAGCAGTATGGCGGCGCGACCTTGCTTCCGGCTTCGGAAACCACCCGCAAGGATGCCGAACACGAGGGCACCTCGAGCGGTCGGCAGGACGACGACATCAACGTCGACGCCGTGTTCGCCAAGCTGAAGACCATCGGCGGCAAGAAGCCCGAAGACGAGTAAAGTTTACCAAGCTCACGCCGTCCGATAGCCGGGCGGCCCAACTGCTGGTATTGGAGTGTGATGCGAAACCGCGTCACACTCCTTTTTCTTGGGACGGCCCTTGCCGCTATGCTCGGCAACGCAACCGTGCGCGCCGACAAGATCGTCGATCCCAAAACCGTGGCGCCGGAATTCCGCGAAGCCGCCGAGAAGCGCCACGCCGAACAGCTCAAGCTGATCGAGTGCAACAACGCGGCCAAGGTCGCAAAGATTCAGCGGCGCGACCTCGCGCAATATGTCGCCGAATGTTTCGACAAGCCGGTGGACAAGCCGCAGTAGCGGATCGGCAGGCAACCACCTTACTTCTTCTTCGCGCCGCCCTGCTTGGCGGCCTTGCGCGCATCCGCGATCGCCTGTTTGAACAGCTCGGGCTTCATGACGCCCGGAATGCGAAACGTGCCGACGATAAAGGACGGGGTGGAATTGAAACCGAGCCCTTCGGCCTGCTCGTTGTTGCGCTTGAGCAGCGCATCGATCGCGGCCTTGTTCGCTTCGAGATCACTCTTTGCCCGAGCCACATCGATACCGGCAGCTGCGAGCGTGGAGTCGATGGTGCCTGCGGTAAGCCGTCCGACATGCGTCATCAGTGCCTTGTGCGCCGCTTCGAACCGGTTCTGGTACTTCGTGGCCAGCACGAGGCGCGCGGCATCCGGCGACGGCGGCCCGAGGATCGGCCAGTCCTTCAACACCAGCCGCACATGACCGTCTTCCCTGATGATCTTTTCCAGTTCAGGCGACAGCGTCTTGCAATAGGGACACTGATAGTCGAACCACTCGACGATGGTCACGTCGCCTTTCGGATTTCCGAGCGCCGGTATCTCCGCATCGCGCAGCACCGCATCACGGCTGAGCACGTCGTTTGCGCCAGCCTGCTCCTGTGCCGATGCCGTCCGCGCAGGGGCAAGGGCCAGCATCGCGCCCGCAAGCGCAATGGCGAGAAGGGCAAAATATTTCTGTCGGATACCGAGAATCATCTCATCCTGCTTTCAACCCAGCGAACCGCGGCGAAGTCCCAAAGTCCAATTCCAGGCTCACGCCTTCTTCAGAAACTCGGTGCGAAGCACGAGGCCCTTGATCTTGTCGGTGCGGCCCTCGATTTCGTCCTCGTTGTCGGTGAGATGGATGTTCTTCACCACCGTGCCGCGCTTCAGTCCGCTGGACGAACCCTTCACCTTCAGATCCTTGATGACGACGACCGTATCGCCCTCTTTCAGCTCGTTGCCGTTGCTGTCCCTGACCGCCATCGTTCGCCCCTTGTGATATGCGGCGACTGCCGCGACGCGGACAGCATTAGCGCCTGTTGTTGAGCATGTCTTCCGCAAGATTGCGGTGGGCGCGCTCGATCCGCTCATTGCCGCCGCGGCTGGCGGCTACATCGCGATCCTTCATACAGGCCACGTAGGGCGAAGAGCCCCGCTCGCCCTGGGCGCGGCAGATCGCGTCGTCATCCACGGCCGCCTGCGGCGTGTTGCGCTCGAACTGCGCGCAGCCGCCGAGCAGGAGCGCGGTGACGGCGCTCGCCAGCAACATCCGAAGGTTTATCTGCATCGTCGGGACCATAATTCAGAGCGTTAGGACCGGTCGCCGTGCAAGCAGCGTGAACGCGCCTTGACCCGGCCATCCCGTCTTTGACGGCAACACCCGGCAAAAGCAAGGCGCGATCAGCCGGCCTTGCCCTGCAGCGCGGCCTTGATCTCCTCAAGAACCATCGGGTCTTCGATGGTCGCAGGCATGGTCCATGGCTCGCCGTCGGCGATCTTCTTGATGGTGCCGCGCAGGATCTTGCCGGAACGCGTCTTCGGCAGCCGCGCCACGGTAATCGCCAGCTTGAACGCCGCGACGGGACCGATCTTCTCGCGCACCAGCGCCACGATTTCCTTTTCGATCTCCGCGACCGGCCGCGTCACCCCGGCTTTCAGCACGAGGAATCCGCACGGGACCTCGCCCTTCACCGCATCCTTGATGCCGAGAACGGCGCATTCAGCCACGTCCGGATGCGAGGCCAACACCTCCTCCATGCCGCCGGTGGACAGGCGATGACCCGCGACATTGATGATGTCATCGGTGCGGCCCATCACGAAGACATAACCGTCCTCGTCCTTGTAACCGGCGTCGGACGTTTTGTAGTAGCCCGGAAACTCATTGAAATAGGCTTCCTTGCAGCGCTCATCCTGCTGCCACAACGTCGGCAGGTTGCCGGGCGGCAGCGGAAGCTTGATAACGATTGAGCCCATCGTGTTCGGCGGCAACGGTTTCGCCGCTTCGTCGACAATGTCGACCTGATAGCCGGGCATCGGCACCGTGGGCGAGCCGTGCTTCACCGGCAGCGTGCCGAGGCCGACCGGATTGCCCGCGATGCACCAGCCGGTTTCCGTCTGCCACCAGTGATCGATCACCGGCACCTTGAGCTTTTGCTCCGCCCATTCCACCGTCGGCGGATCGGCGCGCTCACCGGCCAGAAACAGCGTGCGGAATTTCGACAGGTCATACTTGCGGATGAAATCGCCGCTCGGATCGTCCTTCTTGATGGCGCGGAACGCCGTTGGCGCCGTGAAGAACGCGACGGCGCCGTGCTGCGAGATCACGCGCCAGAACGCACCGGCGTCGGGCGTGCCGACCGGCTTGCCCTCATACATGACCGAAGTCGCGCCGTGAAACAACGGCCCATAGATGATGTGGCGGTGCCCGGCCCCCCCGCCGGTGGCGGCGCCGCACCCCCCCCCCGCCCGCGGCTTGGCGCTCTGGAGATGGAACAGCCACCATTTCAGCGCGCCCAGATGCCCGCCATTGTCGCGCACCACGCCCTTGGGCTTTCCGGTGGTGCCCGACGTATAGAGAATGTAGAGCGGATCGGTCGCCAGCACCGGCACGCAGGGAGCAAGCTTCTTCGCCTTGATCGCGGCCTCGCGCAATGCATTCCAGTCGTGATCGCGGCCTTTAATGAGGTCGCAGGTTTCCTGCGGGCGCTGCAGGATGATGCAGGCCTGCGGCTTGACGCTCGAGAGCGCGATGGCCTCGTCCAGCAGCGGCTTGTATTTGACGACACGGCCCGGCTCGAGACCGCAACTCGCGGAGAGAATGAGCTTCGGCTCGGCATCCTCGATGCGGGTCGCCAGTTCCTTCGCCGCGAATCCGCCGAACACCACCGAATGAATCGCGCCGATGCGCGCACAGGCCAGCATCGCCACCATCGCCTGCGGCACCATCGGCATATAGAGAATGACGCGGTCGCCTTTCACCACACCGAAATCCTGCAGCACGGCGGCCAGTGTCTGCACCTCGTGCAGCAGTTCGGCATAGGTGAGCTTGGTGACGCTGTTCGTCAGCGGCGAGTCATGAATCAGCGCAAGCTGATCGGCGCGGCCGCCCGCCACATGACGATCCAGCGCATTGTAGCAGGTGTTGACCACGCCGCCCGCGAACCAGCGCCCGTAAAGTCCCATGGACGGATCGAAAATCTTTTTCGCCGGTTCGATCCAGTCGATCTCCCGCGCAGCCCCGCCCCAGAAGCCTTCCGGATCGCGCAACGAGTGCGCGTGAACCTCGGCATAGTGGCTGCTGGAAATGGCGTTCATGAACATGGCCTCCCGAAATTCCAGGACCGATGTTGTCTCGGCCATCTGTTGAGTACCAAAGTAAAAGAGGCAGGTGCTGCGAACAAGTCCGCTTTACCGCGCACAGTCCTTCGCCCCGGCGGCGCACGCCGATTTTGCCGCCGGCTTCCGCGGCATCTGCGCACCGACGCGCTCGATCTCGCGCGCAAGATCCCGGCGATGCGACACCGCGACTTCAAGCTCGGGATCGAGCCGCGCCGCCGTGGTGAAATCGGCCAGCGCGCGCGGACGGTTGCCCCTGGCCCGCATCACCATGCCGCGGTTGTTGTAGGCAAGGGCCAGCTTGTCATCGAGTGCGATCGCCTTGTTGTAGTCGGCCAGCGCCGCGTCCAGATTGTCCTTGAGCTGCCAGGCCGTGCCGCGATTGAGATAAAATTTTGCCAATGGCTTCAGTCGGATCGCCTCGTTGTAATCCGCAATCGCCTTGTCGTAGGCATTGTTGCGCGCATAGGTCTCACCGCGCTCGTCATACAGCTCCGCCACGGACGGATCGAGACGGATCGCTTCGCTCTGATCGTCGATCGCAAGATCGTAGCGCCGGACTTTCTTGAAAATCGCGGCGCGCGCCGTGAAGGCCTGCACGTCTTTCGGATTGAGGCGGATGGCTTCGGTATAGTCGCGCACGGCAAGGCGCGACTCCCGCGCCAGCGCGAATGCCGCCGCGCGCAGCGAGAACAGCCGCGCATTGTTCGGATCGATCCGGATCGCGGCATCATAGTCGTCGATGGCCTTGCCGTATTGCTTGAGGCCGGCAAGCGCATCGCCACGCGTGGCGAACGTATCGGGATTTTGCGGATCGAGACGGATGGCGTCGTCGGCATCGGCGCGCGCGACTTCAAAGTCGCCCTTGCCATTGCTGGCCCGCGCCCGCATCAGCAGCGCCAGAACATTGTCGGCCGAAACATGTTTGCCGGTTACGTCAGGTAACGGCGCGCGATCGCTCTTGTACAGGCGCGGATCGTCCCGATCGCCCGCATCGCAGGCGCGCATGGTCGTGACGTTCGTTCCGACGGGCATTCCGAGAATGTCCGAAAGCGTCTGGCACTTGCCGTCGCTGCACAGCCGCCACTCGCCGGCCATGCCGGAATTTCCCAGCGCGACCTCGGGCAGGATCGGCACATGCGGCGCCCAGCGAAACCAGCCATCCACCAGCCGCGCTTCGGGTGGCGGCTCCATGCCCGCACCCGATCCCTTGACCCGCGCCGCCACGATCTCGAGGCCCTGCGGCGTGACGCGCCAGTCCTCCTGCCATTCGATCTTCTCGACCGAATGCGTCCATGCCAGCATGAACGACGCCACCGCCAGCGACTTCACGACGCCTGCGGTGGCAAAACAGACGCTCAAGACACGCCTCCGTTCCGGAGAAAGCTCAGGCCGTGACTGCGACCTGCGCCGGCTTCTTGCGCCACTGCCAGATCACCGCGGCGATTGCGATCACGAAGCCGATCTCATCGCTGTAGTTGAACTCGCCGAGCAGGAACAACGCCGCGATGAAGCTGACGATGCGCTCGATCGCCGTCATCCGCGTAAACAGGAAGCCGATGGCCACCATGCCGAACAGGCCAATGGCGATCAGCGCCTTGATCGTCGCATAGACGACCGCGCCATAGAAGCCGAGCGTTGCCTGCATCGGATCGCCGTTCTGCAGCATCAGCGCGGGCGAATAGACCGCGATGAACGGGATCACGTAACCCGCCAGCGCGATGCGCATCGCCTCCCATCCGATTTTGTCGGGATTCTCCTTCGCAATCGGCGCGGCCGCCAGCGCGGCCAGCGCCACCGGCGGCGAGAGGTCGGCCATGATGCCGTAGTAGAACGCAAACATATGGCTGATGATCAGCGGCACGCCGAGCTTGGCGAGCGCGGGCGCGGCCAGTGCGGCGACGATAATGTAGGTCGGAATGGTCGGGATGCCGGTGCCGAGCACGATCGACAGCAACATGGTCATGATCAGCGCCAGGAACAGGCTCTTTTCGCCGAGGCCGATCACCCAGCTTCCGAAAATGGTGCCGACGCCGGTCTGGGTCATCATGCCGATGATGGTGCCGACGATGGCGCAGGCCATGCCGACGGTGAGCGCCGACTTCGCGCTCTCCGCCAACGAGTCGCGGCAGGCCACGAGCGTGGCGCGCCCGCCCTGGGTCAGCGCCGCGATCAGCACAAGCCCGCCGACGATGGCCGCGACATAGCGGATGTCGACCGAGGTGCCGTTGCGGAACAGCGATCCGGCGACCAGTGCGAGGCCGATCCAGAACACATAGCGCAGCGCGACATTCGAGAAGCCGAGCACGATGCTGGCGCCGAGAATCAGCGCGACCGTGAGCGCGAGGCCCATCGAGCCTGCATAAAGCGGCGTGAAGCCCTCGAACAGCATGTAGACGAGGGCAGCCAGAGGCAGGACGAGGAACCAGCCCTTGGTCAGCGCCTTCAGCGCACTCGGGATCTCGTCCTTCTTCATGCCGGTGAGGCCGTACTTCCCGGCTTCGAGATGGACCATCCAGAAGGCCGAAGCGAAATACAGCATCGCCGGAATGATCGCGGCCTTCACGACCACGGAATAATCGACGCCCAATGTCTCCGCCATGATGAAGGCGACCGCGCCCATCACCGGCGGCATGATCTGTCCGCCCATCGAAGCGGTGGCCTCGACACCGGCCGCGAAGGCGCGGCGATAGCCGAACTTGATCATCAGCGGAATGGTGAACTGGCCAACCGTGACCACGTTCGCGACGCCGGAGCCGGAGATGGTGCCCATCATGCCGGAGGCGACGACGGCGACCTTGGCGGGGCCGCCGCGCGTGCCGCCGAACAGGCCGAGCGACACGTCGGTGAACAATTTGATCATCCCCGCGCGCTCGAGGAACGAGCCGAACAGGATGAACAGGAAGATGTACGTCACCGCCACATAGCTGGCTGCGCCATAGAGGCCTTCGGGGCAGGAGCAGACATGCGTCACGATCTGGTCGAAAACGTGGCCGCGATGATTGAGCGGCCGCGACGGATACTGTCAGAAAAGCCAGTAGAGCAGGCCCGGGCCACGAAGCAGCTGCAGCGCCATGCCCATCCTCCGGCGCACGCCCTCGAAGATCAGGATGCCGAGCACGGTGCCGACCACGAGATCGAGCCGCGTCGGATCGCCGTCGCGCTGGATCAGGTCTGCGTAGAAGATGTACTGGTAAAGACCGCAGAAAAAGCCGACCGCGCCGATGATCCATCCAGCGGCGCGCTGCATGTTGGTCTTGGCGGTGAAGTTCGCGATCAGGCCGAAGGTCAGCAGCAGCAGGAAGCCGACATGGATGCCGCGCACGGCCTGGCTCGGCAGAAAATTCCACGCTGCAATGACGAGCTGGAACACTGCAAAGCAGATGCCGATGACATAGGCGAGATGGCCCCACCAGCCCGGTCCAAAGCCCTCCGGGAAGCCATGCTCGAAATTGTCGAGTTCGACTTTGACTTTTTCTTCCGTGCCGTGCTCGTAAACCGTTGTCATGAATCCCCGCCGCTGTGCAGCGCCCCAATCCAATATCTCAATTCGTCATTGCGAGCGAAGCGAAGCAATCCAGAAAGCTACAGAATCCGAAGACTGGATTGCTTCGTCGCTTTCGCTCCTCGTAATGACAAAATGTGGATGCCCGGGACAAGCCCGGGCATGACGTCTTTTTCAAATCATCAAGTGTCGATCTTACTTGATCAGGCCCTTTTCCTTGTAATAGCGGATCGCGCCCGGATGCAGCGGCGCCGGACTTCCGGTGGCCGCAGTCTCCAGCTTGATGTCCTTGCCGGCGGCATGCGCATTGGCGAGTTCCGGCAGCGATTCAAAGATCAGCTTGGTCATCTGGTAGGCGAGATCGTCGGACACCGCCGAGCTGGTGACGAGATAGTTCACGACAGCCGCGGTCGGCACGTCTTCCTTCTGGCCGGTATAGGTGTTCGCCGGAATGGTGACCGACACGAACGGAGGGCCGATCTTGTCGACAACGGCCTTCGGCACCGACACGACATTGATCTCGGTCGAGCTGGACAGATCCTTGAGAGAAGCAACGCCAAGGCCCGCCGACTGCAGCGTGGCGTTGAGCTGACGGTTCTTCATCAGATCGACGGATTCGGCGAACGGCAGATATTCCACCTTGCCGAGATCCTTGTACTCAAGGCCTGCGGCTTTCAGAATCGCGCGGGCATTGAGTTCGGTGCCGGACTTCGGCGCACCCACCGAGAGCGTCTTGCCCTTGAGATCGGCCAGCGTTTTGATGCCGCTGTCAGCGGTGGCGACGATCTGAATGTAGTTCGGATAGATCGCGCCAAGAGTGCGCAGCTTGGTCAGCTTGGTCTTGAAGCCGGCTTCCGCGTCGCCATCGACGGCCGCCTTGAGCGAGTCGCCCAGCGTAAACGCCAGTTCGCCGCGTCCCTGCTCGATCAAGTTGAGGTTTTCGACCGAGGCCTTGGTGGCCTGCACCTGGGTCTTCACCCCGGAAATCTTTTCGCCGTAGATTTTTCCGATCGCGACGCCGAGCGGATAATACACGCCGGACGTGCCGCCGGTGAGAATATTGATGAATTGCTGAGCATGGGCGGCGGGTGCGGTCAGTGACACGACGGCGGCTGCAGCAACGGCAAACAACTTCTTTTTCATGGGCATTCCTCGCTTGAATTTCGCGGGAAAGTGAACAAACGCGCGCCCGCGGTCAACCCGCAGGGGCAGAAAAGATCGCGCCTTGTAGACATTGGTATTAGATCGTCGGCATTTTTTGCTGCGATGCAAATGGAAACGTCACGAAATGGCGGCAACATCGCTGGCAAAGCTGCTGCGCTCTGGCAGGAAGCCATCGGAACGAATAGTGTCGCCCCCAATCAACAATCCGGCACAAGCCGGTTTTCAGGGAGGCTATGGTGACCATGTTCACTCGTCGCGTGACGTCTCTATCCATCGGAGCAAGCCTGCTGCTCGGGCTCGCCGGGTTCCATCCTGCACATGCCGCGCCGTTCATGATCGTCGGCAACGACGAGAAGGTGCTGTGGGATGCGGATGGCAAAGTCGTTCTTTCCCCAGCCGGCAAGGATTCGGTGCTGATCGTCGATCTCGCCAATCCGGAAAATCCGAAAATCGTCGCCAACCTTCCTCTCAAAAATTCCGTGGTCGGACCGCCGGTGAATGTCGATATCGATCCGACGGGCTCGGTGGCGCTGGTGGCGGACTCGGTCGATGTAGCCAAGGACGGCGATGCGCTGAAGATGTCTCTCGACAACAAGATTTATGTCATCGACATGAAGGCCAATCCGCCGAAGCTGGCGGGAACCGTGACCGGCGGCAAGCAGCCGTCCGGCCTGAGCTTCAGCCCCAACGGCAAGATGGCGCTGGTCGCCAATCGCGGCGACAATTCCATTTCCGTGCTGTCTGTCAACGGCACCGATGTGAAAGTGACGGATACGATCGCGATGGGCGACAGCGTCTCGCAGGTCGTGTTCACGCCGGACGGCAAGCGTGCGCTGGCGACGAAATTTCCGGCGCACAAACTGTCAGTGCTCGAGATCAACGGCGACAAGGTCGCCTATAACAAAGTGGACCTGATGGCGGGCCTCTGGCCCTACAACGTGGTCGTGACGCCGAACGGCAAGCTGGCACTGACCGCCGATAACGGTAATGCCGGTTCATCCGACGGCAGCGTCGATACGGTCAGCGTTGCTGATCTCGATGCCAAGCCGCCGCGCTTCATCGACCGCGTCGTGGTCGGCGACGGTCCCGAAGGCATCGCCGTCAGCCCCAAGGGCAATCTCGCGGCAACGGCGATCCTGCGCGGCTCCAATATGAAGAACCTGTTCTTCTATCAGAAGAACGGCAGCGTTTCGATCCTGCGCATCGACGGCAAGAAGGTGACCAAAACCCAGGACATCGAAGTGGGTGGCCTGCCGGAAGCCGTGCTGTTCACACCGGACGGAAAATATCTGCTGGTCGGAAATTATCTCAACAGCGACTTCTCAATTCTGAAAGTCAACGGCACCAAGGTGACCGACACCGGCAAGCGCTTCAAGGTGCCCGGCCATCCGGCATCCGCCCGCATGGGCCACTGACGTCACGCCGAATACGGATCGCCGGTCAATCCGGCGGTCCGCCACACCACGACTGTAACTGTAAAAATGTTTTCATAAGAACCGACAGAGGAAATACGACGATCATGCGAATGACTTCTTCCCGACCCACCCGGCGCTCCGTTCTTGCAGGCGGCGCGGCGCTTGCCGCCACACCGTTCCTGAGCCGCGCGTCCAAAGCCACAGCGTGGCCGGACCATCCGGTGAAATTCGTCGTGCCTTTCGCCGCCGGCGGCACCACCGACATTCTCGGCCGCCTCGTGGCGCAGAAGCTCTCGGAAGAATACGGCCAGCAGTTCATCGTCGAGAACAAGCCGGGCGCAGGCGGCAACATCGCCGCCGATTTCGTCGCCAAGTCCGATCCGGACGGCTACACCTTCATCGTCGGCACGCCGGGCACCCACGCGATCAACAAGTATGTTCAGAAGAACATGCCCTACGATCCGATCAAGGACATCCAGCCGGTCACCATCATCGCACGGGTGCCGAACCTGATGTCGGTCAATCCGGATGTTCCGGCGAAATCGGTGGCGGAATTCATCGCGCTCGCCAAATCGAAGCCCGGTCAACTCTTCTACGGCACGCCGGGCCTCGGCAGCACGGCGCATCTGGCGACCGAACTGTTCAAGTCGATGACCGGCATCGACATCGTGCATGTGCCTTACAAGGGCAGCGCCCCGGCCCTCACCGATCTCGTGGCGGGCCGTGTCCATGTCATGATCGACAACCTGCCCGCCGTGCTGCCCTTCGCGGAAGCCGGCAACGTGCGTCCGCTGGCGATCAGCACCGCGCAGCGCTGGCCGTTGCTGCCGAACATTCCGCCGATCGGCGACACCGTGAAGGGCTATGACGCAGCGGCGTGGTTCACGGTTGCCGCGCCCGCCAAGGTGTCGAAGGACATCGTGATGAAACTCAACGCGAGCATCATCAAGTACATCAAGTCACCCGACGGCATCGAGCGCATCCGCAAGCTCGGCGGCGAGCCGATCGGAGGCACGCCCGAGGAAATGCAGGCCTTCGTGATCGCGGAAACCGAAAAATGGGGCAAGGTCGCCGAATTCGCCAAGATCAAGCCTGAATAATGATAAGACCGGCCGGGCCGCCGCGGTGAGATTCGCCACGGCGGCCCGGAACATTTTCTTGAGCCTGCATTTTACCTGACAGTTTTCAGCCGCCGTGCCATTCTCGCGCCGATGTCGCACTCCAATCCAGCAAACGATGCAGGGCGGCCGCGCCTGATCTGGCTGATCCTGACAGGCGCTGGTCTTGCCGCCGTGCTCGCCGCAGCCGCATTTCTCCTGTCCTACAAGATCGAGCCGCCGCCGGATAATGCGCGCGTGATCGTCGACGAACAGATGCAGACCTACGCGAGCACGCCGTGCGTGATCTATAACAAGCTGGGCCGCGAACTGATCGCCAATCGCAGCGAAGTGTTCGATCCGGCAAAGCCGCTTCAGCTTTTCACCTATGCGAGCGAGAAAACCATCGCCGAGGTCAAGGCCGACAAGAAATGGTCACGCGACCCGGCCTGCGACTATGTCACCGGGTTCGACCAGATCGTGACGCGCTGGATGCGCCTGGTCGGCTACCGTTCACGCTGGGCCGACGACGGTCAGTGGCGATGGTAGCAAATAACTTTTCAACCCGCGTCGGTTATCACACAGTTCCGATTCGCACCGTGGCCGTTTCCTATCGTGCCCCGGCCGAACCGCTTCCGACGCAGCGAGACCGAGGATACCTGTCTTGAATAGACCGGCCGACCAGCCCGCCAAACGCCCATCCCCTGCCGGCGGCGTTACCGCGCCGCTGCGCCACGCCGTTTTCCGGCGAATCTGGATGGCGAGTCTGCTCTCCAATCTCGGCCTGATGATCAACGGCGTCGGCGCCGCCTGGGCCATGACCCAGATGACATCGTCGGCGGACATGGTGGCGCTGGTGCAGACCGCCCTGATGCTGCCGATCATGCTGCTGTCGCTGGCGGCGGGCGCGATCGCCGACATGTATGACCGGCGCATTGTCGGTCTCTCCGCGTTGTGTCTCGGTCTGAGCGGTGGCATCGCGCTGTCGGTGCTGGCCTATCTGAACCTGATTTCGCCGAACAGCCTGCTGCTGTTCTGCTTTCTGATCGGTTGCGGCAACGCGCTGTTCGGTCCGGCCTGGCAGGCCTCGGTCAGCGAGCAGGTCCCCGCGGATACCTTGCCCGCGGCAGTGGCGCTGAACGGCATCAGCTACAATATCGCGCGCAGCTTCGGCCCGGCGCTGGGCGGCATCATCGTGGCGGCAGCCGGCGCCGTCGCGGCCTTTGTCGGCAACGTGCTGCTGTACGTCCCGCTGCTGATCGTTCTTTATCTGTGGCGGCGCACGCTCGAACCTTCGCGGCTGCCGCCCGAGCGGCTGCGCCGCGCGATGGTGTCCGGCGTCCGCTACATCGTCCATTCGCCATCCGTGCGGGTCGTGCTCTATCGCACACTGGTGACCGGTATCGCCGGAGGCTCGGTGCTGGCGCTGATGCCGCTGGTGGCGCGCGACATTCTCCACGGCAGCGCTCAGACCTATGGCGTGATGCTCGGCTGCTTCGGGATCGGCGGCGTGCTCGGCGCCATGAGCGTGTCCACGGTCCGCAAGTCCATGAGCGCCAAACAGGCCGTGCGCCTGTGCGCGCTCGCCATGGGCATCGCTATCGGCGTCATGGCGTTGAGCCATTCGCCCGTTCTGACAGGCGCGGCACTGATCGTGGCCGGCACCTGCTGGATGCTAAGCGTGACCCTGTTTAATATCGGCGTGCAGCTTTCGACGCCGCGCTGGGTCGCAGGCCGCGCGCTGGCCGCCTATCAGGCCGCCATCGCGGGCGGCGTCGCGATCGGAAGCTGGCTGTGGGGCCATGTCGCCAATGGCACCGGCGTCAACAATGCGCTGCTGATCGCGGGCGCCGTGATGTTCCTGTCGCCCATCCTCGCGATCTGGTTCGCCATGCCTTCGACCGAAGGCAACAACAACGACCCGATCGAGGCACTTGCCGAACCGGAAGTGAATCTGGTCATCAGCCACCGCAGCGGACCGATTGTGGTTGAGATCGAATATCGCGTGGCTCAGGACAAGGCGCGCGCATTCTACACATTGATGCTGCAGGTGCAGGCCAGCCGACAGCGCAACGGCGCCTATGCCTGGTCCATCGCGCGCGACATCGCCGATCCGGAAATCTGGATCGAACGCTATCATTGCCCGACATGGCTGGACTTCCTGCATCAGCGCAGCCGCTCGACGCAGTCGGAGCGCGAACTCCATCTCGCCGCCGTCGGATTTCATGTCGGGCCGGAACCGATCAAGATTCGGCGCATGCTGGAACGGCCGCTGGGTTCGGTGCGCTGGAAGGACGAGACGCCGGATCACGCCAAGACGGCGGACATCCCCATCACGCCGTCAACCGGCACCGGGGTCTGACGCGCTGCCTCGGCATCGCGGCTGCCTTTACGACAACGCTATCCATTTCCAAAATGAAAACGCGCGATCGCTCTGTCGTGCAAGCCCTATTGCACGCGCGACACGCGCAGAGAATTTACCGGTCGTCCGACGGCGCAGGCCTGGATGCCTGATGCCAGCGATTGGCGCGCTCGAACATACGCCAGTGAATCTCTTCGGTTTCCGCGAACTTTTCCGGGCTCAGCCACGGCTTCAACGCCTTCAGCGTCTTTTCCCAGTCGGCACGATTCGGCTTCGGTACATCGCCGAAAAGTTTCGATAACTCACCCGACGCCAAACCTTCTGGCGAAACAATTTTGTTCATGATCGTCGCCCCGCACGCAACGCCACAGTCACGCAAGCATCACATTTGAAACCAATCCGTAGCCCGAAGCGAGAATGATTCGAAAGTGCCGCGTAAAGCTTGTTGATAACTCGATTCGGTCAGTCTTACTGACGGATTGAGTCCAACCTGAGTCCGCGCGAAGTTTGCAGCACAGCATCGCGCGACTCTGCGATCATGGCTGCCATGATCGCGACCAGAATAAATCGTGCAGCTATACATCTGGCAGGCATTTCAGGATCAGGCACGACGCAATGACCGAATTCACCGAACTGATGGCGAGCATGACCACCGATGGCGACACCTGTTCCGCCACCGCGACCGAAGACTGGCTGCAGGGCCGCACCATGTATGGCGGGCTTTCCGCCGCCTTGTGTCTTGAGAGTGCAGCGCGGCAACTCAGCGACCTGCCGCCGCTGCGTTCGGCTCAATTCTCTTTCATCGGTCCCGCAGCCGACACCGTGATGATCCGCCCGACGGCGCTGCGCCGGGGAAAGTCCACCGTGTTCGTCGGCGTCGATCTGTTCAGTGAAACCGGTTTCGCAACGCGCGCCACGCTATGCTATGGCGCAGCGCGCAGTTCAGCCGTGGATTACGGCAGCTTGCCCGCACCGAAAGTTCCCGAGCCGGACGTCTGCCCTGCGTTCTTTCGCAAAATTCCCGGACTGAACTTCATCCAGCATTTCGACGGACGCTTCGCCGGCGGCAACCCGCCCTTCAGCGAAAGCGAGACACCTGCTTTTGTCCTGTGGCTCCGCCACCGCGACCCGGCGCAGCCCGCATCGGTCGCCGCACTGGTCGCGCTCACCGACGCACCGCCGCCAGCAGCCCTGGTGAAATTCGACAAACCGTCCGGGCCGATCAGCACCATGACCTGGGGCATCGACCTGCTGACAGACAACATTGAGACACGGGACGGCTGGTGGCTGCTCGAGACCCGGGCCGAGCGCATTCACGATGGCTATTCCAGCCAGGCGACGACGCTCTGGAACGCGGACAGGCAGCCGATTCTGGTCTGCCGTCAAAACGTGGCGGTGTTCATGTGAGACAGCTTCGATGGATGGTGGCGTGCATCGCATGTCTGGCTGCCGCTCCGGCGCTGCCGTCTGCGGTCCTCGCACAGACACCGCAGCAGATTGCGGACTATCAGCGGAAACTGGCGGACTACACCGCGGCGCGTGAACAGTTCGACGAAGAAGCGTCCGCCTACTGGAGCGCGATCAGCGAGAAGCGCAAGACCCGCAATGCCAAGCGGCGGAACGGCGCGGCGATCGTCGCCGGCGATTATGTGCTGGTTCAGCCGCCGGGCCACGGCGGCCCGCCGAAGCCGGCTTCGCCGTTCCCACCCGGGGAGCCGCCTGTGCCGCGCAACGCGCCTCCGGCCGCCCCGGGGCTTCTCGCCAACGCGCGGGAGCATTGCCGGTTCGGGCCGCGCAGGCCCGCCAGCGGAATCGGCTACAAGCGCGGCG
>Ga0066256_1001676_pt1 | contig 28625 bp, 9 predicted proteins | sample ThiBio_1000_biof_FD_87107 | JGI IMG/M metagenome (GOLD analysis project Ga0066256, IMG submission 87107) | Wastewater bioreactor microbial communities from Cape Town, South Africa - Thiocy_expt_1000_biof (version 2) | ecosystem: Engineered > Bioreactor > Thiocyanate-remediating >... | reverse complement strand
CCTCCATCGACTACATCATGACGATGAACACGTACACCGACAACTGGACCAGCTGGCAGAACCAGTTCAACGCCATGGTGGCGACTGTGCCGCTGTCCAAGCTCGTCATTGGCCTCATGACGGTGACATCCACCGGCGCGCCGTTCTCCACCGCCGCCCTGGCGCAGCGCTTTAACGCCATCGCCGCCGCCGGCATCACCTCCGTTGGCATCTGGCGCGCCGGCATCCCCGACAACTGGTGGCCCTTCCTGGACGCGATGTAGGGAGCTGCCTTCTTCCGTGACCTGGGGTTGCAGCTGCCATTGTTGTTGGATCTTTGCGGCGCAACCAACGTCGACATTGTCGTCACCCATTGCATGATTGTTGTTATGTTAAACCACGGTGCATTACAACAACAACCGACAAGCGGCCACCTTTGACCCAGACCAACCAACCAGCCGCAGTGTCCAGCCCTTATCGTGCCACTGCCGCCATCCTACAGTCATGGTGTCACCACCACCGTGCCACCGTGCCACGGTTGCCGTTAACATCCTTGTAAGAACGTCACCAGACTCTCAGAACGCGGGGGAGGGAGGAGGAGAGAGCGACGTGGCAAGCACACAAAAACGCGGACGACAACATGCCACAATTAAAAGACACCGTGAACACACTCTATTACTCACACATCCCTTATTTTTGACGCGGGCACTGTGTACGCTTGGTTTTTCACCTTGCCCCCTTTGGGTTGTTTTTCCCCTCCCCCTCTCTCATCCTTCCTCGTAACCTCCTTCTCGTAACCTCCCTCACCCACTACCCAACTCACTCCCCACCTCGACCCACGCCCCACACCCCACCCCCACCCACGTGAGCAATGCTGCGCGAGCCGCAGTACATCCCGCCGCCCACGTCGGCGGCGGGCGGTGGGGAGCGCGGCCGGGATGGCGGCGGCGGCGGTGCAGGTGCCAACGGCAGCGGCAACGCCACGGCGGCGGGCAGCGGCATGTCCACCGCGCTGGCGTTGACCGGCAGCGTGGCGGCGGCGCTGTGGACGGGCACCAAGTCACTAGTGAGTCGCGGTATTACTGCGGCAGGTGGTGGCGGCAGCGGCGGCAGTGGCGGTATCGGCGGCGCGGAGGTGGGTGTGCCGCCGCACTTGCAGTGGCGGCCGGCGGTGCACTGGGCACGCCTGCAGCCGGCGGCGGCGCCGGGCAAGGCGTACATGCTGGCGGTGTACCGGTACGGCGGCATGCACGTGTGGGCGGTGGCAGATGAGCTGGTGTCGCGCCGCATGCGTCTTGTGACGCACAAGCTGCTGCACCAGGCGTCCGCGACCGCGGCAGCTGCCGCGGCGGCGGCGGCCGCAGCGGCAGTGGATACCGACGCCGCGTCGCACGCATCGCACGCGCCCGGCGGCGCGTTGGATGAGGTTGATATGTACAGCGCAGGGGGCGGTGGTGAGGAGCGGGAGGATGCCAGCGGTGGCAGCAGCAGCGGCGGCGAGGAGGACGCGAGCGCCAGCCCCACTGGCCTCACCATCAATGAGTGTTTCTGCCTGTCGTTGGTGGACGGCTTTGGCGTGCCGCAGTTGATGCATGTGATTGCGCCGCCGTCGCGTGAGGTGTGCGCTGACGCCTTTGTGGAGGCGGTGTTGGCACGCCGTGCGGCGCGCCGGCGCGCGACACGTGGTCCCACAAGCGCCGTCGCCGAGGAGGTGGGCAGCGCTGGTACGTCTAGCGGCACGTCGCCGCTGCCGGCGTCGCCCCTGAGCGCCGCGGCACGGCGGGAGATGAAGCATCGCAGCGAGTCGGAGGACTCCACGCGCTCTGGCCCCGCGGGGCCCGCCGAGTGCGCGGCGGCGGCTGCCGACCTGCCGGCCGGCGTGCCGGTAGACAAGTTTGCCGACATGCGGCCGCTGTTGGCGGTGGCGGTGCGGCGCGACGCAGGTGGTGCCGGTGCTGGTGGCGGCGGTCGGAAGGCGGGGGAGGAGGAGGCGGCCAGCAAGCCGCCGCTGGCGGGCGGCGGCGCCGGCAAGACGGTGGAAGTGCTCATCTACTCCACGCAGGCGCGCAAGTACGTGCACTCCTTGCGCTTCCGCACGCCCGTGTGCGGCATGCACTCCAACGGCTTGGCGCTGGTGGTGACGTCGCAGGACGTGGTGTACGGCTTCTCCAACCACACCCTGGACCTCCTGTTCCGCCTGCCCGTGGCGCCGCACCCATTTGGTGACGGCTTTGCCACCGTGGCGCTCTCCAACCTGGCGGCGGTGGCGCTGGATGCGCGGGAGGACGTTATTGCCTTCTCCCCCGCTGCCGCCGCCATCCCGCTGCTGGATGCCGCCGCGCGCAGCGCCGCGGTGTCCACTAACGACGGCACCGATGTGCCCGCCGGCCTGGTGGTGGCGGCGGGCGTCAAGCGTACGCCGCCGGCGTCTATGGCACACACCGCGATGGCGGGCGCACCCTCCGCCCCACTGCCGCCGCGACGCGCATCGACCGCACCACTGGCAACGCCGTCACCTGCGGCCGGCAGCGACGGCGCGCCGCCCACGCAACCCGCGCAGCCCGTTCCCCCCGCGGGCGGCGCAACAACCGAGGCGGCGCTGGGTGCCGGTGCACGGCTGGCTGCACTGCTTCCAGCGCCCCGCGACCTGGTGAAGGGTGCCATTGCCACCGCCATTGCCATTAAGGACACCGCCGTGGACCGCATTGTGGCATCGGCGGCGGCGAGTGGCGACGGCGCTGGTACCAGTGGCGGCAGCAGTGGTAGTGGTGCCGGTGGCGGTGCCGGCGGCAGCGGCAGCGGCGGCGGCAGCGGTGGTGGCGGTGGGGGTGGTGCTAGCGATGGCGGTGCGTCGGGCCTAGGTGCCCCGCATGCCGCCATTGCCAACCTGCTGCAGCTGTCTGCCGACTTTGCGCTGTGGCGCAGCAGTGTGGAGGGCCTGGCGTCACACACTCGACTGAGCAGCGGTGGCGGCAGCAGCGGCGGCAGTGGCGGCGGCGGGAGGTCGTCGCTGCACAAGGCGCCGCTGCCATTTATTCCGCACTGCCGCCTGGTGGCGCGCGCCACGCACCCAATTGCCACCCTGGCGCTGAACCCCACGGCTGACTTGCTGGCGTGGGTGGATGTGGTGGGCCAGGCAGCCACCGTCGTCCCCTTGCCGCCGCCGTCATGGGGCTGGGGCGGCGGCGGTGGTGGCGCACCGTCCGGGCGGCACGCTCGCGGCAGCGGGAGCGGTGCTGGCACTGCCCTGCCGGTGCCGCTAGCGGTATGTGAGCGTGGCGTCAGCTCGGTGCGCACCACGCGCCTGGCGTTCTCTGTGGGCAGCCGGTGGCTGTCCATGACCACCGACCACGGCACCATCCACCTATTTGCGCTGCCACCGCACACGGTGGGCGAGGGGCCACGCACGCCTCGCCGGCTGTACGCCTCCGCCAAGTTGTGGCATGCCGTTCCTGACCGTGCCACACGCGCTGACGCCGTGACGGTGCCGCAACAGCCGGCAGCGGCGTCCACCGGCGCAGCAGCAGCCACCGCGCCCGAGCGCTTCCGTGGCTATGGCGCAGTGGTGCTGGATGCACTGGCGGGCGCGCATGCGCGCAACCTGGCCAAGACCGGCACGCTGGCTGACGACGCCGTCACGCTGGCGGACGCGCTGCTGGTGGCGGCAGACGGCGCGCTGGTGGGCGACTATGCCATTGCCGTCACCGCAGACGGCCGGCTGCATGCACGCGAGCTGGATGCCACGGTGGAGGTGCCGCCTCCTCCTCCGCCGCCGCCCGCGCCACCCGCGCCGGTACCAGATGCTGCCGCTGTTGTTGCGCCGCCACCACCGCCGCCGCCGGGCGCCATTCCGGTGCCGCTGCCCGATGCGGATGCGGCGGGTGGCGAGGCTGCGCCGCTGCAGCTGATGCCGCTGCCGACGACGGCAGCACCACCGGCAGCGGCACCGGTGCCGCCCACCAGTGGTGGCTTGTCTGCCACCGTGAGTGGCGCGCTGGCTGCCGTGGCGGACAGCGTGCAGCGGTCGTGGTTGTACCTGGCGGCGGTGGCAGCGGGGGAGGGCGGCGGCGGGGAGGACGGCGACGGACTGGCAGCGCGTGTGGTAGTGCACCCCATTGACTTGGGCACCTGGGATGTCCGGCGGCAGAGCCACTGGCCAGACATTGCAGCACCGGCGCTGGCAGCGACCCGCATCCCGCACCACCACCTGCCAGCGGACGCCACTGGCACCGTGGCAGCCGCCCTGGCGCGGTGCACTACGCTAGACTCTGAGGCGCAGCGTGCGACGGAAGAGACCGCCGCCAGTGTGGCGGCGCTGGTTGGCGTCGCTGCCGGCCCTGCCGCGGCTGCCGCTGCCGCTGCCGCCACCGTCGCCGGGCTACCCATCTTGCCGTCCGTCGTCAGCGCCGCCGCCGCGCCCGGCGGCACCGACGATATCTACCTGGGTTGGGCTGGCAGCACGGCAGGCGGTACGGATGCTGCACCGGCACCGGCACCGGTAGCAGCGGCGCCAGCAGTGGTTGCAGCAGCACCCACCGTGACAGCGTCACCCTCCCTGCGGCCCGCTGCGGTACCCGCCACGCGGGCTGCCGCTGCAACAGCGGCGGCACCTGGCACGCATGCCGCAGACGGCGCGCCGCCTGCAATGTCTGTGGTAGCCGCGGCGATGGAGAGCGCGCTGCCGCCGTGGGGGGGGGGTGGGGGGGGGGGGGGCGGCCCCGCCCCCGGGCCCCCCCCCCCGGCTGCCGGCCGGCCGGATGAATTCCCGGACACGGGCCTCCGGGCCCCCCCCGCCGCTGCCGTCGCACGCCACCGGTGCAACGCATGCCACCGGCAACCCTGCCCGCACGCCCATGTTTGCCTCCGTGCCGGAGGAGGACAGCAGCGGTGGGCTGCACCTGCCACCGCCGCTGCCAGCCAGCGCCGACGACGCGCTGGACGGCTGGAGCGCCACCGCGGCATTGACGGCACTGGGCGCTGACGTTGGCGGCCGTGGCGGCGGCGGCGGCGGTGCCGCCAGCTTGTATCCGGCGGTGCCGACGCACACGGCAGTAGCAGCAGCGGCGACGGCGCCTGGTGAGGAGTTAGGGACGGAGGGCGACGACTTTGATCGCGCAGACGACGCACCCGACGACGCGCTGGCAGCGGCACTGGACCCGTACCGCGCCGCTGGCACGCTGCCGTCAGACGAGCTGCTGGACCGCCTGTTTGCCAGCCAGCGCTTTGGGCCGCCGCCACCGACTGCACCTGTTGCTACGCCGGCTGCGGCCGCCGCCGCCATCACCGCCGCCGCCATCAGCATGCGCGCCTCGGTACACCGCCGTGAAACGCTCATCGCGCCGTCCGGCGCCGGCACCGGCGCGGGCGCGGGCGCGGGCACGGGCACCGATACTGGGAACAGCACAGAGGAGGGGGATGACGTGATGGAGCCGTCAGCGCCACCAGCATCGGGCGGCTTCCTTGCCACCGCCATGCCGCACGCCAAGCGCAAGAGCGGCCGGCGCCATGGCGGCGGCGGGCGGCGGTAGGTTGGTACTGTGTGTGTATGAGTGTGTGCGTGTGCGTATCCTTGTAATTAATCCTACGCGTGTGTGCCCCCGTCCCTTCCTGGCGGTGTGTGTCTCAGGGGTTTGGCGTCCGGGGACCAGCCGCTCGTTGGCTTGTGCACGGCTACGCGTGTCGTGCCGCCCACTTGCCCCCCAAACAAAGTATAAAATGGAGAGTGATGATGATTACACGGCAAAACACAGGGCATGCAGGTTCAATTTGGGCACAATGTACGGTGATGGGGCGGTCAAACACTCAACCCTACGCCAGCGCCGGCAGCGAGGCGGCGTCACTGCCGCCAATGGCATCCCAGCCCGGCACCGCCTTGTCCAGCAGCAACACAAAGGCGCGCATGGCGTCGCGCCGCCGCATGTTGGCACACCGCCGCCACGCGTCCCGCTTGGCCTTTGCAACCACCAGCTGCGCCGGCGTCGTAATGGCGTCGGGGCCGCCCTCGTCGTGGCGCGTCATCATGGACACGTCGTCGTCGGAGGCCGGCGGCGGGCAGTCGCCGTGCGTCGCCTGCTTGAAGTAGGCATAGAACGCCAGCTTGTCGGCGTCTGACAGCGTGCCCGTCAGCGACGGCGACGCCAGGCTGCCTTCCACGCGGGAGCCGGTCGGGTGCGCGCCTGCGCCGTCGGAGCTCAACAGCGGCCGGCAGAACGCCACCGCGCGCAGGAACGCCGTCTTCAGTTCAGCAATGGACTCGTACAGCGCGGCACGCGCATCAGTGGGCGCGCCCGCAGCCGCGGTGGCTGCTGCTGCCGCCGCCGCAGGTGCCGGTGCCGATGCTGCCGGTGCCGGGTGCGCAACGGGCACTGCCGGCGGCTTCCGTGCAGCCGCAGCAGCTGCTGCCGCTGGTGCTGGCGCTGGTGCCGGCGCTGGCGCTGCTGCCGGTGCAGCGGCTGGTGCAGCAGGTGCAGGAGCCGCTGCAACTGGTGCAGCAGCGACAGGCGCCGCTGCAGCAGCGGGCGGCGGCTTGGCAGAGGCGGCGGGCGCTGGCGCTGGTGCTGGCGCAGCAGGCAGCGACGACAGGGACGGCGTGACGACGAGGGCGGGCGCGGGTGCGGGCGCAGGCGTGGGCGCCGTCTCGTCGTCCGTGTCAATCACACCCGTCACAGCCGCGTGATCCTGCGGTGTCGGTGCAGGTGTCGGCGCCGGGGTAGCACCAGTACCGGCACCGGCACCAGGCGGCAGGGGAGGGCGGCGGGCATCTGCGGCAGGCGGCGACGCCATGGCGGCGTCGCTGGGCGTGCCTGTCAGCCGACTGGCAGAGGCGGCGGAGCGCAGCAGGCCGCCGGCGTCGCTCTCCCGGCGGAAGGTGTTGAGCACGGAGCCGCGGCGCGTGGAATCCTTGGCGGCAATGCTGCCGCCGCCGCTCTCCTCCGCCAGGCAGCCCGCGATGGCCTCGTTCAGGTGCCGCCGCCACGCCCGGCTGTCTGCCTCGTTGGGTGCGTACACCACCAGCGCCTTCACCGCGTTCTCCAGCCGGAAGCCGTGGTGGATGCCCTGCTCCGCCAGCTGAGGCGCGTCGCACACCTTGGCGGACGACAGTGGGATCTTCTGGTGCACCGCGTACTTGCCGCCGCCAAACACGCCCTGCGACGCGTACACCAGCATGTCGTTGAACAGGAAGAAGCGGTACACCGTGTGCTTCCCGCGCCCGTCCGCCGCCACCTTTGTGAGGTCGCCCTCATACAGCAGCCGCCGCGTGCGCGCGTCCGCCGCCAGCTCCTTCGCCATCACGCCGCGGAACTTCTCTGCCACCTTCTCCACGCTGGCCGCCTCCGCCTTGGACGTCGCCTCCTCCCGCATCTCCGCCACCGCCACGTGCAGCACCGACACCGCCTCCGCCACGCGCATCGCATCCACGCCGCCGCCCGCCGCCGCGCGCCCCGTCGCAGTCACGATGGCGTGCCACCCCTCGCTGCTCGTCTTGCTCTCGTGCGCCACCCCCGTGCCCAGCGTGCCCGCCTCCACCTGCAGCAGCGCGTCCGCGCCCTCCTGGATGGCGGGCGCCAGGCCCACAAACAGCGCCGCCGACAGCGCAAACTTGAGCGTGTCGATCGTCGCCAGCCGGATGACGTTCTCAGAGGGGCTGCATGGGCCCAGCCGCGCTGCCAGCAGCGCCTCCTCCGCCGCAGCACGCGCGGCCGCCGCGGTGGGCGTGGATGCCGCCGCCGCCGCTGCCGCTGCCGCCGCCGACGCGCTGCTGCCGCCACCGCCGCCAAAGAACGACGCCAGCGACGCCCGCTTGCCGCTCGCGCCGCCGTGCCCGCTGCCCGCCATCGGCGTGGAGGCGGCGGTCGGCGCAGATGTGGGCGGCGCGGGCGCGGCAAGCGGCGGCGCGGCGCGGCGCGGCTGCAGGCGCAGGACGACGCGCGCCAGCTGCATGATGGCGGGCCACAGGTCCGCCAGCGCACAAGACACCGTCGTGCTGCTGAAGCTGCGGCGGTACGGGACAGGCCAGTACGGCGCCGCCACGGGGAAGTTGGCAATGTCGGCGGCCTCGGCAGGTGTCACCTGCTCCCCGCTGGCGCCCGCCCCGCGCTTGTCGTCCGCCTTGGCGCACATGGACAGGTGGTGCTGCCACCGGCTGGCAGTGTCGGTCAGGTACCGCGCATACGTCGGCAGGTCCACCACGCCGTCCGCCTCCCAGTCTGCCACAAAGTTGCCTGGCAGCGCCGTGAGCCCGCGGCTTCCACCGGCGCCAGGCATGGGTGACTCCCCCGCCGCCTCGCTGCCGCTACCCATCACCACCGCCAACCCGGTGGTGCTCAGCGTGCCGGCCGCCACCGCTGCCGCCACCGGCGCCAGCGCCGGCACCGCAGGCGTCGCTGCCGTGCTGCCGCCACCGCCGCCACCACCACCCGCGCCTCCTGCCGCACCGCCACCGCCACCGCCGCCGCCACCACCGCCGCCGCCGCCACCCGTGCCGCCAGCAGCAGCACCCGCGGCCCCGCCCGCCGGCGTGGGTGCGCCAGCAAACATCTTAATCTCGTTGGTGGTGATGGAGTCGTACAGGAACTCGAGGAAGGCGCGCGGCAGGTTGGAGCCGTTGGCGTCAATCTCGCGGTTGTTGGCAATGTACTGCTTCTTGGTCATGCGCCGGTCCTTCCGGATGTTGGGGTTGTGCGCGTCCGTGTTGAGCATGATGCAGGAGAACGACAGCACCTGCACCACATCCAGGTTGGTGGGATGCAGGCGGCCGTCTGCCGTCGCCAGCGAGCCTGGCAGGTCGGGGTTCTTGGCTTTCTTGGCTTGCGCCGGTGCCGGCGCCGGTGCCGGTGCCTTGGTGTCGGCGCTGCCTGGCTGCGCCGGTGGCGGCGGCGGCGGCGGCGGCGCCATTGACGCTGCCAGCGCTGCGTCCTCCCGCTCAAACGCCTCAATGGCAGCTGGTGACAGACCCGCAGCCTCCAGCATGGCAACCGTCGGCTTGTTATCATTGTAGTACGCCAGCGCAAAGGCGTCCGTAACGCGCTCAATCTTCTGCGCCTCGCCCGGCAGCCGGAAGCCGGCGCGTGTGAGCATAACGCGCAGGGCGGCGTCAAATGGCATGCCCGCGAAGTTCACGCCCGCCATGAACTCATGCCGCACCGTACGGTGCAGCGCCTTCTCCTCCGCCGTGCGGCCCTCCTCGCCCACGTAGTCCCCCAGCTCCGCGCCCAGCACCACCTCGGGGCCCGCCAGGCGCAGGAAGTGCGCAATGGCGCCGCCGCTGCGCTCTACGTACCCCGCCGCCAGCAGCGGCGCCATGCCCTTGCGCAGGCCCTTGTCCGCAAACACGCCCAGGTTGCCCAGCAGCACGCCCTCCGCGGCATTCTGCGCCGCGTGCATGGACCGCACCGACCGCACTGGCGTGGCGGCAGCAGCAGCAGCGGCGGCAGCAGCAAGCGGATGCACGGAAACAAACCCACCACCGCCGACGCCGATGCTGCTGCGGTCAGGCGTGGGTGGCACAAGCGCCAGGCTGTCGCGGGAGGTGGCGCTGGTGTGTGCCGCCCCGCGCGGCGTAGTCGGGCCTGCGCCGCCGCCGCCGGCGGCACGCGCGTCCCCCTCCTCGCTGCCGCCCGCCGCCGCGGTCGCCGTCATCTGCGCGGTGGCAGCGGAGTCCATGAGGCCACGCACAATGGAGCACAGAAGGGCGGCGGCACTCTTGCGCGCCTCCTCGCGCGCCCACACGTCGGCAGCAATGACGCGGTCGGCGGCGGTGGCGGCGGCGGGCAGCAGGTCGGGGTGGATGACGAGGTCGTACTCCGCCATGAGTGACGGCACCTCGCCCGGCGGCAGCACCACGTAGGCGCGTGACGGCAGGGCGGCGGCGGCGGCGAGGGTGGTGCACAGGGAGCGCAGCAAGCGGGCGTGCGGGAAGGGGCAGGCGGCGGAGGGGAACATGTCGTGGTTGATGTACAGCTCCATGAGCAGCTGCGGCGCCGCCACCAGGTCGGCCGCCACCTCCAGCGCATCCGCGCGTAGTGCGTGCGGCACGGCGCGCGACGCAAGGGTGTGCAGCACGTAGGCGCGCAGCAGCGCGCCCACCTCCCGCGCGCACGCCTCCCGCAGGTTGAATGGCAGCGCCGGTGCGCCGCTGCCTGCACCGCCCGTGTACTCCACCGCGCCGCGCCCGGCGCCCGAACCGCTGCCGTCCTCGCTGCCGCGCGACGCCCACAGCGCGCTCACCACCGCCAGCACGGCGCGGAAGACGGAGGTGGGCGGCACCAGCACGCCGGGCGGGTCACCCCGCGTTGCGGCCGCCACCGCCTCTGTCACGCGGGCTGGCACGCCCTCCTCGCCGTCGTCGCTGGCCTCTGCAATCGTAAGCGACGGGTGTGCGATGCGCGCCGAGGCGGCGTGCGACAGGAGGGCGGGGCATACCATGCGCGTGACGGCGGACACGAGGAGCGGGGAGGCGGCAAAACCGGGACCCGCCACCGCAAACACGTCTGCCAGCAGCACAAGCGCAGTGTCACGGTGCAGCACCGCCGTCAACTTCTTGAACGACGCGGCGGCGGTGGCGGCAGTGGCGGCGGCGGAGGCGGCAGCGTCCGGCGCCGAGAAGCTAAGCGGCTCGGTGGCCATCTTGGACAGCAGCGCCACGAGTATGAGCACGTCGGCGGTGGCGGAGCGGCGCGCTGTGCCAAACGCGTCAAACTGGGAGACGCACGCCTCTGCCGGCAACGCCGGCTGCGGCCGCGACCGCACAAACGCCTGCGCCGCAGTGTGCAGCTCGGCGGCGAGGGAGGCGGAGGCGCCCGGGTGCGCGGCGTACGCGTGGTTGATGACGGCGTAGTCGGCAAAGCGGGAGCGCGAGCGGGAGGCGTCAGCGCCGCCGCTGCCAAACCCGCCGCCGCTGTCCGCGGCGGGCGACGCTGCCGCGCTGCCCGGCCGCGGGCGCGGTGACGCGAGGGCGGCGATGGAGAGGTGCGGCTCAATGGCGGCGTCGCGCTCCAGCGCCGCCACCACGCCGTGCACCACCGACTTGAGGCTGGCCAGGTGCTGCCCGCACTGCCGCTTGGCCACCAGGTACCGTGCGTGGAAGGCGTCGGCGTCCGCGCCGTGCCCCTTGTTGATGCAGTACACCCAGCCGCGCTCCGCGTAGGTGCGCTTCTGGCGCACGAAGGTGTGGCACGCCATGGCGGTGGCCAGCACGCGGAAGAGGGTGGTGGGGTGCAGGCCGCAGGGCGGCAGCTGGCGGCGGGAGAGGGAGGCCTCCAGGCGGCTGGATGACTCGCCGCCCGCGCCGGCGCACTGCAGCACCGCCAGCAGGAAGCGCATGAGCGGCGTCTGCACCTGGTCCAGGATGGCGGCGGTGGCGTCCACCACGCACGCCGTCACAACGTCCAGCAGCGCCCACGCCGCCGTCGCCACCAGCGCGTGCTCCGTCTCGCCCGACAGGCCGCCCGTGCGCGCGTCCAGCACCACGGGCGACGTCATGAAGAAGCCGGCATCCACGACGGAGGTGAGCGCGGTTAGTCCAGCCGCCACAACGTCAAACTGGCGCGAGTAGATGGCGCGCAGGAGGGGCACGAGGGCGATGGAGGCGGCGGAGGGCTGCAGGAACCCCAGTAGCGCGTTGGCCTCCGTCACCGTGCCGTCCACGCCCGCGGTGTGGCTCGCTGCCGCCACCGCCATGCGCGTGGCGGCGGGGCTTTGAATCCAGGACAGGTGGCGGAACAGGATGATGTTGCGCGTGCGCATGGCGTCGCTCTCCTCATTGTCCCCCTCCTCTGCCGGCGCTGCCACCAGCGCCGCGCCCTCCACGTCGTCGCCAATGATGGACACGCGCCGGCTGCCGCTGCGCCGCTGCGGCTGCTGCGCCTGCCGCGGCGCCGTGCTCACTGCCACGACCGGCGCCAAGCTGCCTGCTGACTCGGTTCCCGCGTGCGGCCGCGCAATGGCAGAGGGGGACGGTGTGCGGCCGGACGACGGCGGCGTTGCTGCCGCGCCGCCACCCGCCGCGCCCTCCACTTCCCGCCCCCGACCACTCGCCGCGCCCACCCCCGCCTCTGCTCGGCTACCAGCGCCCGCGCCTGCACCAGCGCCCGCAGCACCGCCAGCCTCACTGTCCCCCTCTGCACCCGTCTGTGTGCGCACCCGCCGGCCTGGGTGCAGTGCGGGTGGGGAGGCGTCAGCAGACAGCACGACGGGGGTGGACACGCCCTCATCCAACCCGCCCGACGCCGCCACCGACGCAATTCCCATGCTGCGCGCGCTGGTGGTATGCAGCAAGCCAGGCGTGTCTGCCGCGACGTCGCCCCCCGCGCTGCCACTGCCGCTGCCACCGACCGGCGCGCTTACCACGCCGTCCTCCATCTCGAGTGCTGCTGCTTCCGTCGCCGCTGCCGCCGCCGCTGCCGCCGCTGCTGCTGCTGCCGTGGCAGCCGCCACGCCAGCGCGGAAGCGAGCCGTGCGCTCATCCGCACTGCTCGGCGTCTCGCCGTCGCCACCGTCGCCGCTGGCACGTGGCGACGCGGATGGCGTGCCGTCAGCACCGCCGCTACCGACTGCCGGCGCAGCTGCGGGACGGAACGACTCAAACGCGCGCGTCGCCCCACCACCACCGCTGCCACTGCCGCCCAGGTCGCCCCGCGGCGGCCCGGCCGGAGTGCCAGGCAGTGCAAGTGGCGCTGGCATGTGGGCGTCAGGATGAGAGTGCATCGCAGCGTCGCCGCTAAGCGCGCGCATGCTAGGGCTGCGTGTGGTGGACACGGTGGTGGACACAGCGGCGGCGTCAGCGGAAGCGGGGGCAGATGCTGGCAGCGGCGGCGAGTCCAACCCCAACCCGGCAGCCGAGTTGGTGCGCGACCGCGTGATGCGCGTGGGGCCGGTGCGTGACGGCGCCCGCGGGATGTCGTCGCCAAGTGCAAATGCCACTACTGCGGGAGGCGCCGGCGCAGGCGCAGCTGCGCCACCGTCTGCATGCGGCGCAAGTGGTGGCAGCGCGCCAACCCCACCACCCGCAGCAGTTGCGGCAGCAGGCGGCGCTGCTGCCGTCGTGGGTGCCGGCGGCGGCGTTGCGTTGTGGCGGTCGCGCTGGCTCTTTGACCGCGAAAACACCCTGCTGATGCCGCGGGAGGGCGTCATGGCGGCGCTGTCAGCGTCGCTGTCGTAGTCCTTGGCGCCGCCGCCCAACCCAAAAATCTTGCTCACCGCGCCCGCCAGCCGGTCGCCCAGGCTCTTACCGCCCGCGTCGTCGCGTAGTCCCGCATCGCCGCCACCCGCAGCTGCCGCCGCAGCGGCCGCAGCAGCAGCGGCGGCGGCAGCAGCGGCAGCGGCAGCAGCAGCGGCTGCGGCCTCCTCAACCGTCACGGGTGGCGTGTCAAGGCGGCCAGGCGCGTCGCTGCCCGGCACGTGTGCCGGCGTGCCCCGCAGCGTGCGCAGCTTGGCGGCGCGTGCGCGCGCCACGTGCAGCGGCAGGACGGGGGAGCACTGCGCCGCGTAGCTGAACGCCTCCACCACACGCCGGAAGTCCTCCTCATTCATAGCTTCCACGCTGGACACGCCAGGCCGCAGGGCGGGCGTCGGGCGCGTGACGGGGAAGTGGAGGCCGGGCGCGGCGGCGCTGGCAGCCGCCGCCGCCGCCACCGCAGCCGCCGCCACCGCGCCCGCGTGGTGCATGCCAGCGGCGTCGCTGCGGCCATCTGCCATCACGTCCAGGTGCGACAGGTCCTTGGCGTACACCAGGATGGCGTGCGCGCGCGTGGTGCCGCCCACCACCGTGGCCAGGCTCTTCAGCACCGAGTGCGTGAGCGCCAGGTAGCCGGCCGGCACATCCTCCCGCACCACCTTGCCGCCAATCAGCGCTGTGAGGCCGCCCGTCAGGCCGGACGGCTTCTTGGGCGGGTGGTACGCCTCCAGCGTGGCGGCGGTGCCGGCAAAGGCGGTGCGCGGCGCGGCCAGTGGCTCGACGCCGCCGGGCGCAGGCGCGCCGCCCATGATGCCGCCCAGCAGCGGCTTGCCGGCGGCGCCGCCCGGGAACGCGAGGCCGACGTCAATGATGGGTGCGCCGGCGGTGCGCGCAAAGCACAGGTACGCCTCTGAGATGGGGTTGTTGGGCCGCAGGTTGGCGGGCTTGCCGGACATGTAGTCCCGCACCGGCTGGAAGCCCGGCGGGATGAACTCGCCCAGCTCCAGCACCACCATGGCCAGCGCGGTGATGGGGGGCGCGTTGGGGAAGCGCGCCACCGCCAGCCACAGCTGCTTGGGCCCCGACGGCGCATTCAAGTCGGCGGCAAACGTGCCTGTCACCGACAGCGTCAAGCGCGTGAACCCCTCTGGCAGCGGGTCGGTGCCATACACCGCCAGGATGTCGGTGATGGGCGCCAGCTGCGCCGCCGTCACTGCCGCCGCCAGCGCGCGCCGCTCCCGCTCACCATCTTCCGATGCCGCCGGCGGCGCCGGTTGCGCCTGCGGCCCTGCCGGGCTCAGCGGCGGCACGCCGCCACCTGACGACGCTGCGGCAGCAGGAGTTGCACCGGCCGGCGAAAGCACGCCAGTCGCGCCGCTGGCTGGTGACTGTAGGACACTCATGCTGCCGCCTTCCCCGCCACCGCCACCGCCACCACCACCTCCCAGAGCGCCCAGCTTTGAGAACGCGCCGCCCAGCAGGCTGGAGGAGCGGCTGGCACTGATGGTGCCAGCAGCTGCACCCGCGCCGCCGCTCGCCTCTATCATCTCACCCAGTCCCAGCGCCGCACGGCACGCCGCCTCCACGTCGTTGGCGGTGGCCACGACAGCCCGCTCCTCGCACCGCCGCTCATCCGCGTCCTCCACCGCCGCCAGGCCGCCGCCGCCCATCGCGGCGGACATCACCACCTCCGCCGCGGTCGCCGCCACATTGCGGAGGCCGTCCACCGCCAGGATGAGGGACGCATCCATGGTGGCGGCGGCGGGGCGGGGCGATGAGGTGGGGGACTGACTGCGCTCAGTACACGCCTTGCTGGATACCCTCCTTGCTGGAACCCTGCGCATATACCCAACCACCAGCGCCGTCCTCTCCCTCTCTACACTTCCCCTCCCTCCCCTTCCTTCCCTCCCTCCTTTGACGCAGCCCCACCTCTCCCTGCCCCTCCCTTGACGGGCTTGCCTCTCAAGGCCACTCACGGTATCACCTTACTCCCTCCTCTCCCTCCTCCTCCCCCTCTCGCTTCTAGTGGAGAGGGGGGTAGCTAGCACAGAACGCAAATAATAAAAATGGAGCGGGGTGCGGGCAGCAAAATGGAGGGCGGCAATCAACCGCCGGGGTGACGGTGCGCCGCCACCTCCAATCTGTATTCTGACCGCGCCGCGCACCGCGTCTTGCTATTATTGGGAATACCACCTCCTCTACCCTCTACTCTCTCATCATGAGTCTCATGACCTGCACTCCCCTCTCCTCCTCTCCTCCTCTCCTCCTCTCCTCCTCTCCTCTTCTCCCTTCGGCTCCTCTGCGGACCGGTGCGGCGGCAGGGCGCGGCGGCGGCAGGGCGCGGAGGCCGCGCGGACCGGGGCGGCACTGTGACTGGGTGCGGCGGCCGCCGGCGGCGGCAGAGACCGCGCGGTGGCGGCAGCATGGGGATGGCGGGTCCACTGCCACATGGCGGGAGGGCCCGTTGGACTTCGGGTGAAGCCGCCTGAAGCGGCGCCACCCCCCGATTGCGGTCCGCCCCCCGCGCCCGGCACCGCCCGCGGCCCCCCAGGGCCCCCCCCAGCCGCGACACGCAGCTGCAACGGGACCGACACGTTGACCGGTCCACTGGCTGCTTGATTGAGCCAGTGCGCCACCAGGCTGCGGCCGCGGACCACCGGCGGCCGGCGGTGACAGCCTGCGTTGGTGGCAACTTGGCGCGCGGTGCCGGTAGGGTGCAAGCAGCGCGTGTAGTGCACTCGCGCCTACACAGGGGCCGGGCAGGCTGCAGTATCGCGGCGGTTCATAAGCTCGATGAAACCTGGCCGGGCTTCAAAGGTTCACTCCATCTCTTTCAACCAGACCCACGCAAACACTACACACACAAACACAAACACGTCACGCCACGGTAGGGCTCCAGCCGCGCCGCACCGCCCTCAATGTTACACGCACACACAGAGACACGCACCTGGGACTGGAATGTGTGACGCACTCCTCAGTGCGCCAGGGTCACGCGAGTCGTGAGTCGTCACGCGACCCACGGCATGCACGACGCCACCGCGGCGCGGGGTGACTTTAGCCCCGCACACTGCATGAAGGAAAATGATGAAAAAGATGAAAGAAATGCGAACGAGCCGCCGGTACCCTACAGGTACTTCTTCTTGCCCTTGCTGCTGCTGAGCGACACGGCGCCCTCCGCATCCACCGAGCCGCCGACCGGCGTAGCCTTGTCCAACCCCCCCACCTTCGTCGTCGTCTGCGCCCGGTTGGCATTCACGAAGGTGTTGTCGCTCATGGCGCACATGTCGGGGCAGGGAGACTCAGGCAGCGTGGTGTCGGGGATGGCGACGGGGGCGTACGCCTTCTGCTGCCACAGGTACAGCATGCGCGTGACGCTGTCACCAGCCGAGCCCTCGTACGGCGACACGGGGACGCGGTACCACCGCATGTTGGTGCCCACCTCCTCGCACGTGGTGTTGAACCCCAGGTCCACCTTTTCCACCGTCACCGAACTGGACCACTGGCGGTGCACCACAAAGCGCAGCAGCCGGTTCTTCAGCCCGCCCACGCCGTCCGTCACCAGGTCGCGCAGCTGGCGGCGGCCCACCGCCTTGCAGCGGCTGCTTGACGGCACCACCATGTCCGGCATGTCAAACGTGTAAAATGCGCCCACCTCCATGGAGGGGGCGCCCTTCGCGGGCGCCGGCAGGCTGTTGGCGGCATTGAAGCCCGCCGTGAACGACGGCCGCTTCACCTCCACCATGAACGACACCTTGGGAATGTCGCTGGCCTTTGCGGCCCCGTTGGCTAGGAACGGCAGCAGGATAAGCTGGCGCAACGGCGTCGGCGCCACGCCGCGCCGCGCGTACGCAAACAGCGGCGGCTTGTCCTCTGACCGCATGAAGTTCAGGTCCTCCGGCTCGCTGTGGATGTACTTGTGCCCATACTCGGCAGCATCCCACCTGCGTGTGGCGGGAAGGGGGTGCGTGCGATGATCGAGGCGTACAAAGCAGTAATGTGCAGTGATTTCAGCAAGCTCCACCCCCACCCCACCCCCCACTCACACACACACGTACCAAGTAAACTTATTGCGCACCGAGGCGAGGAACTTGTGCAGGTTGCTGGGTGCGACGGCGTTGGCGGACTCAGTGCGCAACCTGGCAGAGCCGCCCAGCGCGGCCTCAAACTTGACAAGGGTGTAGCCCGCCTCCAGCAGGTTTGCCTCCGTCTTGGACACCTCGCCCGCCTTCACCGCTTCATCGGTGCGGATGACGACCTTGATGTCGGTGATGGGCTGCACCAGCTCGGGGTTCTCCTTAATGTTGAACTTGCGCTTGCGCGTCGACATGTCGATGATACTCTTGCAGCGGCGCACCATCAACACGCGGCTGTACTCCGGCTTCTTTGCCTGCCCCTCCTTCCCGCTGCCAAAAAAGCTGCGAATCGAGCCCACGCTCAGCTCCGCGTTCAGCTCGCCAGTCTGCCACTCATCCGACGCTACCACCTCCCACCCCTGCTTCTTCGCCATCTCCACGTTGTTCAGCGTCGTCAGCCGCACGTCATAGATGTCGTCCGCGTGGCACGTCAGGATGGAGGCGGCGGTCTCTGCGGTGTCGATGTTGGAGACAAAGCGCATGACTCCCGACTTGGCGGCCGGGCCAAACGCGTTCAGGCTTGCGCAGCGGCCACCGTTGCGGAACAGGGCGCCGAGGCGGCGGCGCAGGGGGTAGAACACGCTGCACAGCTTGGCGTGCACCGCGACGCGCAGCTGGCCCAGCAGCTTGGGGTCGTCATGCAGCTTCAGGCCCGCCAGCAGGCCGCCGTCCACCAGCTTTTCCCACGGCTGGTTCGTGACCGCTGCCGTGTTGTCCACCAGCGCCAGCGCCTTCAGCTGCTCGTACAGGATGAGCAGGAGGCGGCACACGTTGTACTCCGCCTCCACACGCGTGTCGCCCGACGACTCGCGCGCCACGCCCGCCCGCCGCCACGACTCAAACTCCTTCGCGCGCAGCAGCTTGTACGCGTCCACCACCGACTTGACGGAAGAGATGGTGGACACGGCGGCCATCGCCAGATCCACGCCACCGCCCACCTCCTCCAGAAACTCCGCGTCCATCTTGAACACCGTCGCCAGCGCCTCTGTCTTGGACGCGCCCACCACCTCCTCAAACTCAGGCATGTCATCCTCCGCGCCGGCCATGATCTCCGCCAGCCCGTCCACCGCCGCCGCCAACGCCGCCGACGCCTCCTCGTCCGCTGCCGCCGCCGACATGCCGCCCCGCGTCACCGCCCCCGCCGGCTGCGCCCGCAGCTGCGACTTCAGCACCGCGTGCACATCTGCTGCGCCCTTGCGCGCCTTGTCAAACACGCCGCCCGCCACGTTTGGCCCGGTGCCCTTGCTGCGTGCCGCCGACTTCCGCCCCGCCACCTCCATCGACGAGTCCAGCGCGTCCTTGGACACGGGCGCCATGACGTCCTGCAGCGCGCTCAGCGTGGGTGCCACGCCCTTCAACACACGCCGCTTCGCCTTGACTGCGTTGGGCGAGCTGCCCGGCTCCACAAAACCCAGGCCCATCATGTTGTCGTAGTCCTCCTGCATGGCGAGGCGCAGCACGCGGCCCGCCTCATCCGGCGTGGGGAATGTGGTGGCCAGCGCCTTGCCCGCGTACGCCGTCAGCTCCGCCGGCCGCTTCACCGCCGCCACGCCCACCACCGCGTCCGCGATCTCCATCACGGCGTCACCCATGCGCCGCTGCGCGTCGCCGGTGGCGGCGTCCAGCAGGTTCTGCAGCCCCGCCAGGTCGCGGTCCAGCTCCTCGCCGATCTCCGCCACCAGCTTGCCCGCCAACTCAATGCTCGTGGCCGCGCGCGCCGTCATGAAGGTGTACGTCAGCTGTGCCACCAGCGCCAGCGTCTTCAGGCCCAGGAACGCCATCGTGACCGGCTCAATACCCGCCTCCGCCAGCGCCGCCGCCTCTGCCTCCGAGGTCGCCACGGCAGCCGCGTACGTTTCCGCGTCCACCGTCGCGTACGCCTCAGCGTCCGCCTCCGCGCCCGCACCCGCATCGGCGTCAACGTCGGCCTCCACGTCGGCCTCCACCGTCGCGGCGCTGAACCGCGCGTCGCCCTCATCCTCATCCTCGCGGCTCCGGCTGCTGCGGCTGCTGCTGGCGTCGTAGGACGCCTCGCCCTCCTCCGCCTGCAGCCGCAGCGCTCTGTGCTGTGCGCGGGGGTGCTTGCGTACCACGTCCACGCCCGCCACACGCACAGGCGCCGCCGTCGCTGCCCAACGGCACGCGGCTCATGCTCTCCACGCCGCCTGCGACGACCAGGCCTTCCCAGCCGGGCGCGACTTTCTGCGCCGCCAGTTACACCGCCTCCAGGCCCGAGGCGCAGAAGCGGCTGATCAGCACGCCCCCCCACGTCCAGGCTCACCCGCCCGTGACCGCCACCAGCCTCGCCACGCGCGCCATGATGGTGTGCGTGGGTGTGCGTAGGTGGGTGTGGTGGTATGATTCAACCCCGCCAGACCCCCAATTTCAGTGAAATTCACCCCAATGCAACGCGTCCACAGGAATCAACACCAGGCACTGCTCTACCGTGCCGCCAGTGCGCCACAACTGGCCGCTCTCGCGCGCGTGTGGCGCGGCGCAATCGTACTTTGCGTTGCCATGCCTGCCGGCGTTTGTAAAAGAGCTGGTGCAGCAGCCTGCGAAAATACTCAGGCCAGCTGCTTTTTTCCGTGTTGCGTGGTGGTTTTTTCCAACTGTACGTCAGCTATAGGAAGGAATATGTGGGTATGGTGCCGGTTGCGCGGCAGCCGGCGACACCACAAAAATTTGGGGGTAGCGGGGTCTACGGCACAGGGTGTAGTGTGTGGTGGCACTCTATTTGCAACCGGACCGCGGCTTCGCTGGTAGACAGCGCCATCTATTCCTCTCTTCTCCCCTCTCCTCCCCTCGTACCGTCTACCTACTACCTACCTACCGTCTACCTACTTCCAACCTCTGTCGTACCACCGCGCAGGCGCGCGTGGCTGAGCTGCTGCCAAGATGAGCGCGCCAGGCGAGGAGGGCGTGGTGGTGGATGAGGGCACGGGCATGATGCCCATGGCGGGCACCACGCGCGACTACACGGGCGGTGTGGTGCAGATGGTACGTTTGGTGGCAGTGTCGCCCGCGCTGTCACCCCATCCAAGTCCCCCACCCGGGCCACCCCACCTCACCCACCCCCCAAACCCAACCCCCCAACCGCAGGCATGGTACCAGCCGCGCATGAAGTACCCGGCGGGCATCAAGGCGGACACGGTGCCGGGGCCGCGCGCGGCGCACTCGTGCAACCTGATTGGGTCCACGCTGTACGTGTTTGGCGGCTGGAACGGCAAGTGCGGCCTGAACGACCTGCACGCGCTGAACGTGGAGAGCATGGAGTGGAGCGTGCCGGTGTGCCACGGCACGGTGCCGTCCACGCGCAACAACCACGCCACCTTCGTGTACGGCGCCAAGCTGTACATCCACGGCGGGCACGACGGCGTCAAGTGGCTGGCGGACCTGCACTGCCTGGACACCGAGACGCTGACGTTCTCCACGCCCGCCGTGTCGGGCGTCGTGCCGTCGGCGCGCGCCTGCCACACCACCACGCTGCTGGGGCGCAAGGTGTTTTGCTACGGCGGCTACGACGGCAGCCGGTGCTTCAACGAGCTGGACATGCTGGACCTGGACACCATGACGTGGCTGCAGCCGCGCGTGAGCGGCACCATCCCGCAGGCGCGCAACGCGCAGACCATGACGGTGGTGGGCTCCAAGCTGTTCCTGTTTGGCGGCCACTCCGGCAACAAGCACCTGCGCGACCTGCACGTGCTGGACTCGGAGACGCTGACGTGGAGCCAGCCGGAGATGAAGGGCATCCTGCCGCCCGGCCTGCGCGGCCACACCGCCAACCTGATCGGCGACAAGATCTTCCTGTTTGGCGGCTACGACGGCCGCGGCCGCTCCAACGACCTGTACCTGCTGAACACCAAGGACTTCCGGTGGGAGCACCCCGTCGCCAACGAGTCCACGCCCGCCGGCCGCCAGCGCCACACCGCCTGCCTCGTGGCGTCCAAGAAGCTGTTTGTGATGGGCGGCTTCGACGGCTTCAAGTGGCTGAACGACCTGCACGTGCTGGACGTCGGCAAGCTGGAGGAGTCTGCCATCACCTCCGCCTCCGTCACCTCCCTGCTGGACGACCTGCGCCACCTCGTCAACAACCCCGCCATGTTCCCCGACGTCACCTTCATGGTGGAGGGCGAGCCGGTGGTGGCGCACCGCGCCGTCCTGTGCGCGCGCTCCGAGCACTTCCGCGCCATGTTTGCGTCCGGCATGCGCGAGTCGCGCGAGGCGGTCATCCCGTACGGTGCGGGCTGGAGCCGCGCCGCCTTTGTCGCCATGATGGAGTTCCTGTACACCGGCAGCGTGCGCGACCTGTCGCCCGTCATCGCCGCCGACCTCATGGGCCTCGCCGACCACTCCGCCATCGACGGCCTCAAGGCGCTGTGCGAGACGGCGCTGATGCACAGCGTGGACACCTCCAACGTGTGCACCCTCCTCGTCACGGCGCACCGCTGCACCGCGCCCGAGCTCAAGCGCTTCTGCATGGAGTTCATCTACAAGAACCCCGAGGCGGTGCCGCTGCACGAGCTCGCCACCGAGCCCACCCTCCTCCTCGACATAACAAAAGAGGCGCTGGCGCGCAAGTAGGCTGTGCAAGTTAAGTTCCCTGCACGCGTGCGCCTGCGCCGCGCGCAACGCTGTGCCCCTCCTCCGCAATTGCATAGACTCCCTCGTAGACAATTCGTAGCGACCCGCTCCATGTTGCGCTGTGTTGTTGTTGTTCCTGTTGTTGCTGTTGTTGTTGTTGAACATTCAAGTGACTATTGGCTACCTCCATTGTGCATATGATACATGGATGACGGGGGGGGCACAGATAATGATAGTAAATGGACGGGGTGGGCCAGACTACCACGCGGCGGGGCACAGGCGCGAGAGCTGCAGGCGCACCGGCTCAGCGCCGCCGCGCAGGAAGGTGACGACGCGTTGCATGGCGGCCAGGGCAGCCTCCCACCGTGTGTACCGCGCTTGTGCCGCAGCGCGCATGGCGGCGACCACCGCTGCCATGCCCACCTCCCCAGTGATGGTGTACTTGGCGGGGCCGTTGAAGTGCACCGCCGCTGGCAGGGTGGCCGGCTGGCCAGCGGGTGAGAACCGATTGAACAGGGCACCTGGCCAGGGGCAGCGTGGTGTCACGTGATCAGGGACCAAGCCCCCCGTTGCGGCGTCCCGCGTGCACACGGCTACGTGCTCCGCCGCGATGCCCGCCTCCAGCTGCATGGACTGCATGAACCGCGCGTCGGTGTCCAGCCCCACGCCCAGCGATTCGGCGCTGGACTGGTACAGCATGGTGGCAATGATCTGGTCGTTGCGGCGCAAGAAGGGCGGCACGGTCAGCTTGCGGGGCGCTGCCACGACATCCGGTGGCGGGCGGCGCGGCGGCGGCAGGGCGTGACCCCATTCGTTGCGGCGGGTGGCCACCACCGCCGCCTCCTCATCGCCCGCGCGCCATTCTGACAGGCCGGAGCCAGCTGGCACGGCGGGGCACAGCCACACCAGGTCCCATGACGTCGTGTTCACGCCAAGACACGGCGGCAGTGGCACCTCGTACCCCTCGTCTGCAAACCCGTCACCCACGATCTCGCCCGCCTGGTTGTACACCAGCTCGTGGGAGCGGTACTCGCTGCGGACCGCCATCAGCGCCGTCAACCATCGCACCACCGGCGCCCGCGTGCCCACCCACCCGCCGCCATTGAGGTACTTGTACCGCGCGCCGGCGCGCGGCACGGGGTAGTACGGCTCCAACAGGGGCGGCCAGGCGTCATTCTCGGTGGCAGCCAGCAGCGACACGCCAGCCGCACGGTACGCCGCCTGTATCGCGGTGGGGCCCGCCTCCATCAGAACGTCATACCCGTCGGTAAACGCAAACAGGGTGTCGTCACCAGAGCTGCCGTACGTGGCAGCATGCCGCTCCATGTACTGCACCGCCGCTAGGGCGCGCTTGCCCATGAAGTACTCTGCGTGCTGCAGCTGCGGCACCGCGCGCCGTTGCCACGCCTCCTCCCACCCCAGAACCCCCACGCGCTCATAGCCCGCCAGCACGGCAGACAGCAGGTAGTCACACAGGGCGGGTGTCGCCTCCGTGGCGTACGTCAGCAGCATGACGGGCGGCGGCGGCGGCCGGGTGGGCGTGGGTGTGGGTGACGGTGTGCCAGACGGCGTGGCGGCAGGCGTTGGAGCCAGCGTGGCTGCCGCCCCCTCTGCTTCCGCCCAACTCTGTTGTTGCGCTGATGGCGCACTATTGCCACTCCCGCTCGCCCGCGTCGCAATTGCAGAGCGCAGCCATCCCGGGCGCCCGTCGTCGCCGCCGTTGGTGGGCGCCAGCGCCGTGAGTGCCATGACCGCCACACCCATCAAACTAAGCACCAACACGCACGCGCGGCAGCCACAACCGCAGCCACAACAACGCCCACCTCGATTGCTGCGACCTCCTTGCCGCGCCACCACTGCGCGTGCCCTCACGATCGCTGCCGCCGCCGCCGCGGCGCCGCTGGAGGGTCGCTGCTGCATCCCGCGCCTACTAGCGCGCCGCGCACACTGGCGACGGCATACGTAAACTAATAAATAATTGGTATTGCAAAACAACACAGCAACACAAACAGCGTGCTATTGAAATATAGAGCATTGATTGCGCGTGGAATGTACATTACTTTTGCGTGTATGCTGCAAGTGTTCATTGAGACTCGCAGCCGCGCCCTTCGAGCGGGGTCGAGCCCCTCACTTTCGCCCATTCACGGAGTCACAAGTCTCACAACACATCCAAAGCACAAAGAAATTCAATGCATGTTTATGATAGCGAGCTGCGGCGACGGACAACGGACGTCATTAGGGTTCAGGCTACAGGATCCCCACTTTCTTCTGCGCCAGCGCCGCCGCCAGCGCCGCCACCGGCGCCGCCACGTGCGCCGCCACTTGCGCCGCCAGCCAGAACGGCGGCAACGGCAGCGGACGATGGGCCGGACGTCATGACCGTGTCACGGAAGGCGTACTCGGCATACAGCGGCATGTGGTCCGACGGGAAGCGGCGGCTGGGGAGCGCGGTGTCGACGGTGGCGGTGGCCTCGTCCACGGTGTCCAATACCAACATCGGCGCCAGGTGCGCGGGCGTGTAAAACAGGTAGTCCAGCGTGCCCCTGAAGCTGTCCCCATCGTAGTGCTGCGTGAAGTTCGTAAACTCTGGCTCGCTGCCCAGCACGGTGGCGTACGTGCTGCGCAGCGGCAGTGCGTGCGTGGGGTCGGGGTACGGCAGCCGGATGCGCTCCTCCGCCGTGGCCATGGCCAGGTGAGGGTGGGTGGCGGGTAGGTGGCCGGCCGTCATCAGCGTGTGCAGGCCGCTGCCAGGCAAGGAATTGAAGTCGCCGGCAACCACCACCGGCAGGCGCGCCGTCAGGTCGGGCCCCAGCGCAGCCTGCACCGCCAGCACCAGCACGTGCGCCTGCATGATCTGGAGGTACGGCTGCTGCCACCGCGCGGTGATGTGCGTGCACACGAATGCAACGGCGCGGTCGGTGGCGCGGTGGCGCAGCACCGCCAGCACGCCGCCGTGCGGAAAGCACAGCGCATCTCGCGCGCGCGTGTTGCTGCCGCACGCGTCATACAGCGCGGTGGAGAAGTTGATGCGCCGCACGCCACCGGGCATCGCCTCCCACACGCTCGTGTCCCACATCAGTGCCGTCGCCAGGCTCGGGTGCTTGCTGCGCCTCCGGGGCGGTAGGCGACTGTCCGGCTCGGGCGCGCGCAGCATGCCGTCGTAGCCAGCGGCACGGAACTGCGCCTGGTACCACGCCGCATGGTTATCCGCGTCAGTGGGCGACCCCCACGTCAGCTCCTTTGCCTGCACCTCCTGCAGCGCCACCACGCTGGGGCGGTACAGCAGCACCTCGCGCATGACGTGATCCCGGCGCTCATCCCACAGCAGCGCCACGGGGTCTGCAAACGTAAACACCTCCGGTCCCGTACAGGACTGCGCCAGCACGTTGTACGTCATTACGCTGAAGCGGGGCGGCGGCGGTGCACCCGGCGACGCGCGCAGCGCCAATCCCCGCCGCGCGCAGTGTACCAGCCGGCGGGAGCGCGGCAGCGGCGCGCGGCGGATGAGGTAGGTGTCGCCGCTGTCGGCCACCACCTCCACGCCCCTGCTCTCCAGCCCGTCTTGAATGGCGGCCAGCAGCGCCGCCATCGGTAGGCCTGTCACCCCTGCCACGCGCTCGCGCAGGAAGGCGCGCGTGAAGGGCATGGCAGCCACACGCACCAGGTGCGCCAGCGCCACTGACGCGCGCACCACGCCGCCGCCCGCCGCCGCCACGGCGCACAGGGAGGATGCCGGTGGCAGGGCCTCTGCCGTGTCGTGCATCGCTGCCAGCAGCTCGCCGTCATGCACCAGGTGGTGGTCCGCAAAGATGTCATTCAGTGCCTGCATGACAGGGTGTGTGTGGGATTGTGTGCGTGCTGTTTGTGGTGGGATGGTGCCACGCGGCGGCTGCGGCAGACGCGGCGACATACCATTGACAACCGCCGGCGGACATCCATGGCGGTTAGCGTGGTGCCGGATCCCATGGGGGACACCACGTGGGCAGCAGCAGGGGACACCGCCGGTGACGGCGTCAGCGGGGCGGCGGCGGGGGGGAGCGGCGCGGGCGACGTCGGCGACATCATGCCGGAGCCGGCGGTACGGCGGCGCACCATCAAGCCGTCTGGCGACAGCTCCAGCAGCGGGGAGCTGCTTACTGCCGCAGCGGCGTCCACCACCGTGGCGCGCAGCGCTTGCATGCGCTTGAAGGAGCACAGCTGCACCAGCGGCACGTAGCCGCCGTCGTACTCGCTCGCCAGGGATCGCAGGTACGCATCGCGGCTGTAGTTCTCGTCGCTGAAGTAGAACTCCAGCTGGCGCTGCAGCCGCCAGCTTTGCGACGACGGCGACACTGCGGTGCCGGCGCCATTGAGCGTGCAGAACACGGTGCCACCGCGCTGCAGCACGGAGTGCAGGAACGCGGCGGGCGGCGCGGGGCCGTCTGCCAGCGCCAGCAGGCCGGCCAGCTGCGGGAAGGTGTCGGACGCCAGGACATCCATCGGCACTGCGCCATCGTTGGCCGCCATGGCATCCACCATCGCCTGGTTGTACGGCAGGTTGTCGGGGTGGAACATGCCGTCCAGCAGGCGCTCCACGGCGTCGGGCAGCGGCAAGGGGAACACGCGCCGCTTATCCCGGCTCACCGTCACGTACAACGGGTGGGAGTGGTACAGCGCCTCCATCACCGCTTGCACGCTGCTCGCCACGCCGCGCAGGGTGGGCGACATTGCAAACAGGTCGGCCACCGCCACACCGCCGGCGGCCGGGCCTCGCGTTGTTGCCAACAGCCCGCCCGGCCGCCCGCCAGCTGCTGCCGCTCCACCTCCACCGCCACCACTCGACCCACCACCGCCACTCGACCCACCACCGCCGCCACTGCCAGCGCCGCCGCGCTGCTGCAGATGCGCGTACAACAGGGCGCGCTCGCTGTCGGGCACGGGCGGCTCGCGGGAAAAGATACTGTCCACGACCGCGCTGATCTGGTTTGTGCGCGTCAGCCGCCGCAGGTACTGCGCGCCCGGAAGCAACACAATGTGCGGCGCCGGGTACATGCCCAGTGCCGCCACCACCGTGCTCACAAACTCGGCGTCCGTCAGCTCCATGCGCAGCTCCGGCAGCGACTGCAGCTGCGCGATGCGGAACACGTTGCGGCTCAGTTGCAAGCCGCGCAGCGCTGCCCCCGCGTCGCTCTTGTACGCCTCGTCGGTCATGAGCGAGTGCAGCATCGCCGCCACCATGGCGCACTCCTCGCCGCTGAGCATCGCCGTCGTCGCCATGGGCTCGGTGGGGTCCATGGACCCCGCCTTCGTGTATGCAGCAGCCATGGTGAGGGTGCTGGGTGTGTGGAGGTGAGGGGGGAAGGTGGCCGCCAATTGTATGAAGGGATGTAAAATAGGAACAGCGCAACAAATAGCAAGAAATTTGATAGGGAGCACGTGCTGTCCTTCATGGTCTTGGAATTTCATACGAATTACGTGCGGTGCACGCTGCATTTGGTTTGTATCGTGAATGGCAATGGCCAGCAGATTTTGCATTGAAAGATCGCCTGGAGAATTCTGCGCGCACCGGCCAGGCGGTTGGCGCGAAACGCAATGAACCAGTTCAAGCGCGGCCGCACAAAATCACAGGCTGCTGCTACCACATTGGAAGTTGGAACGGCTACACCGTCTCGGACGGCAGCGTGGCGTCGCACGCAAGCTTGCCCTCCACCACGGTGCACGCCGCGCCGCCCATCAACACGTAGCTGTTGGCCTCGTCTACCCGCGGTGCCGCAGCCGCAGTCGCAGCCGCGGCGCCGTCGTCACCGCTGGCGGCGGTGGGCGCGGCATCCAGGTGGCGCTCACACACTTGCAGTAGGAGGAGGCCACGGCGGCGGGAGGCTTGCAGTGCGCGCAGGGTGGCGTGGCGCCAGGTGCCGGCGGGCGACGTGGCGTCCTCCATGCCAGGCACGCTGGTGGCGTGTGACAAGCGCGGTTTGCGGTGCATCCAGTATGGCGCCAGGATGGTGTGGCTGCTGCCGTTGACGGGGTCCTCTGGGATGCCATTCCACGGCGTGAAGTAGCGGGACACAAAATCCACGGGTGGCGTGCCACCAGCGCTGGCACCCGGGGCGGGTGGTGGCAGCAAGCCGGCACACGCGTCTGCTGTGGACGGCGTGCCGGCCGCCGTGATGGATACACCCGTCACGCGGGCTGACCCCAGCGCCGTCTGGTCAATGGCAAGCAGGCGGTCAGATGCGGGCGCGGCAGCCGCCACCAGGTCGGGGGACGCCACCTCCACAATCAGTTTCTTGGTGGTGGCGTTGTATGCCACCGCTGTCACGCCTGCCATGCCGCCGCCTGGCACAACCTCTGCCACCAGCGCCGCCAGCGGCGGTGCCAGGGACGCGACATCCAGGTGGCAGGGCGCGTTATAGGGAAAGCGCATGGTGTACGTGTGGTCCTTCATGCGCCGCACCGTCAGCGTCCCGCTGCGGGTGGTGAACGCCACCTGCTGGTGCGGGTAGTGTGCGTGCGTGAACAGCACGTGCGCGCTCGCCAGCGTGGCGTGCCCACACAGTGCCACCTCCGTCGTCGGCGTAAACCACCGCAGTGGTAGTGGCGCCTGGAGAGTGTTGGGGGGGGGGGGGGGGGGGGGGGGGGGGGGGGGGGGGGGGTGTTGTTTGTGGGGTTTTGTTCACAAAAAAACAGCGAGATGCAAACCCAGCCCCGCCGGGGGGGGGGGGCTCAGCCGCCCCCCCCCCCGCTGGCGCGTCCGCGCGGGCGCGGGCGCGGGC
>Ga0066256_1001674_pt1 | contig 28661 bp, 22 predicted proteins | sample ThiBio_1000_biof_FD_87107 | JGI IMG/M metagenome (GOLD analysis project Ga0066256, IMG submission 87107) | Wastewater bioreactor microbial communities from Cape Town, South Africa - Thiocy_expt_1000_biof (version 2) | ecosystem: Engineered > Bioreactor > Thiocyanate-remediating >... | reverse complement strand
CTTCCGGCGAGGCTTTGGCCTCGGCCCAGGGCACGGACTTGCCGACCGTGCCGAGCTTGCTGTGATCGGGCGGCATGGCGGTCGCGACGCCGCAGTTCTCCGTCTGGCCATAGACCTCATACATGTCGAGGCCGAGCGCCAGATACCAGCGGATGAGATCCGGCGAGATCGGCGCAGCGCCCGTAAACATCACGCGGCAGTTGTCGACACCCATCATGCGCCGCACATTGCGCAGCACGGCCCAGTAGCCGACTGCATTGAGCGCCTTCAGCAGGACCGAAGGCTTCTTGCCCGCAAGGCGCGCATCCGCAATGCGATAGCCAACGCCGATGGCCTTCTCGTAGGCCCACTTTTCGAGCCCCGTCGCGTCCTTGAGCGCGATCATCGTGCCCGAATAGAACTTCTCCCACACGCGCGGCACAGCAAGGAAGGTCGCCGGCTGCACCTCGCGGATGTTGTCCGGCACGGTCTCGGGGCTCTCGGCGAAGTTCATCACCGGGCCCATGCCGATCGACATGTAGTAACCGCCGACGCGCTCGGCGACGTGGCAGAGCGGCAGGAAGAGCAGCTTGGGCTCACCCGACCAGGATGGCGAGATCCTCGGGCCCGCGCGAGGCGAGCATCTCGTCGATGAGCCCCGGCGGCCCCACCATGTGCGCGCGGCCTTCCTCGATGAAGTCATCGAACGAGATCACCATGGGGTCGCTGAAGCGCGTCAGGCCTTCCATATCGAAGACGACGATCTTTGTGAGCGTCGGGCAGCGGCCGCGCACCTCCAGTGCCTTGTCGAGTTGCTCGTCATCCTCGACGAAGAGCACGCGCGTCTTGCTGTCGTTCACCAGATACTCGACCTGGCGCGGCGAATCCGTCGGATAGATGCCCGATGAAACGCCGCCTGCGAGCAGCACGCCCATGTCGGCATAGACCCACTCGGGCTTGGTGTTGCAGAGGATGGAGGCAACGTCGCTGGGCTTGAAGTCCATGGCGTCGAGCGCGTAGGCGACGGCCTTGGAGCGCTCGAGCCACTCGGCCCAGCTCACCGTCTTCCACACGCCCATATGCTTCTCGCGGATGGCGGGCTCGTTATGCCAGCGCTCCACGGCGCGCATGAAGCTCTTCGGGATCGTGTCGGAAATGATCGCATCGATGTCGCTGGCCATCTGCTGCGCCTCCAGACTTCAACGCCACGTTTTCTTGCGCTTCCACCGCCGCTCGCCGCGCTCGCCATGATCGCGCGCACCGAGATAGAACTCCTGAATATCCTTGCTCTCGCGCAGGCGCTCACAGGTGTCCGCCATGACAATGCGCCCGACCTCCAGCACATAGCCGTGATGCGCCGTCTCCAGCGCCATGCGGGCATTCTGCTCGACGAGCAGCATGGAGACGCCCTCCTCGGCATTCACGCGGCGAATGATGCCGAAAATCTCCTTCACCAGGATCGGCGACAGGCCGAGCGAGGGCTCATCGAGGAGCAGAAGCCGCGGCCTGTTCATCAGCGCGCGCGAGATCGCGAGCATCTGCTGCTCGCCGCCGGAGAGATGTCCCGCCGGCTGGTCGAGACGCTCCTTCAGGCGCGGGAAATAGCCGTATATGCGCTCCAGATCTTTCGCGATGCCGGCGCGATCGGTGCGGATGTAGGCGCCCATCATGAGGTTCTCGCGCACCGTCAGGAAGGGAAAGACCTCTCGCCCCTCGGGCACATGGCCGAGCCCGAGGCGGACAATGCGGTCAGGATCGAGGCGCTGGATCTGCTTGCCCTCGAACTCGACAGTACCCTTGAGCGGATCGAGCACGCCCGAGATGGTCTTCAGGATCGTCGTCTTGCCCGCGCCGTTGGCCCCGAGCACCGTGACGATCGAGCCGCGCGGCACTTCGAGGCTGACGCCGCGAATGGCCATGATCGGCCCATAGTAGCTCTCGATATTCGAGACCTTCAGGATCGGCTCCGCGGCAGGCGCCGCGGCAACCGGCGCGCCCGCCACCGACTTCATCTCGCTCTCGGCGGTCATCGTCATGCGCTCAGGCTCCGAGATAGGCCGCGACGACGTCTGGATGACGCTGCACTTCGGCCGGCGTGCCCTGGGCGATCACGCGGCCATAGTTCAGCGCGAGGACGCGGTCCGACACGCGATTGACGAGGCTCATATCGTGCTCGACCATCAGCACGGTGATGCCGAGCTCGTTCTTGATGTCGCGGATCCAGTACGACATGTCGTCGGTCTCCTCGACATTGAGGCCCGATGACGGCTCGTCGAGAAGAATGAGCTTCGGCTCCGAGCAGAGCGCCCGTGCGAGCTTGACGACCTTGCGCACACCGTACGGCAGGCCGGCGATGATCTTCTCGCGATAAGCCTGCAGGTCGAGAAGCTCGATGACCTCCTCGACCTTTGCGCGGTGCGCCTTCTCGGCGCGCCGCACGTTGGGCATGAAGAGGATCTCCTGCCAGAGCTTCGTGCGCGAATGGCAGTGGCGCCCGACCAGCAGGTTGCTGAGGACGCTGGCATTGTCGAAAAGCTCGATGTTCTGGAAGGTGCGCGCGATGCCCATGCTGGCAATCTGGTGCGGCGGCACTTCCGTGATGTCCCTGTCCTCGAAGAAGAGATGCCCCGTGGTCGGCTCGTAGAGCCGCGAGATCATATTGAAGATCGAGGGCTTGCCGGCGCCGTTGGGACCGATGATCGTGAAGATCTCGCCCTGGGGGGTCTCGAAGCTCACGGCATCGAGGGCCACCGAAGTGAAGCGAGAGATTGTCGACCCTGAGGTAGCTCACCGGTTGCGCTCCGACTTCACATAGGTCTTCTGCCGCCTGAAGGTCGCTTTCTTGTAGAGAGGGAAGAGCTGGAAATAGAGTTTGATCTTGAGCCAGCGCCCGTAGAGGCCCATGGGCTCGAACAGCACGAACATGATGATGATCAGGCCGTAGATCGCGCCCTTGAGGCCCGGCGCCGAGAAGATCGCATAGAGCCGGTCCTGGACCGCTCGCGCGCCCTCCTCGCCGACACCAAAGCCGCGCGAGAGGCTTGCGACCATGCCAGGCAGGTCGTCCTTGAGCATGGTGATCAGCGGATCGACCATGACGATGAAGATCGCGCCGAGTATCGCGCCGTGGAGCCCGAAGGCGCCGCCGATGATGATCACCATGATGAATTCGATCGACAGCAGGAGCGTGAACATCTCCGGGCTGATGAACGACATCTTGTGCGCATAGAGCGTGCCGGCGAGGCCGGTGATCGCCGCGCTGATCGCGAACGACCGCACCTTGTACTTCGCAAGATCGATGCCCATGCTCTTGGCCGCCGTCTCGCTGTCGCGAATGGCGATGAAGGCGCGGCCCGTCGGCGAGCGCATGAGGTTCAGCGTCCCGATGATGACCAGCACCAGAATGCCGAGGCAGAGGAAGTAGAAGGAATTGCTGTCACGCGAGACCGTCTGGCCGAAGAACTCGACGGCGCGCACGCGCATGCCTTCATTGCCGTGGGTCACGCTCTCCCAACGCGCAAGCACCTCCTCGACGATGAAGGCGAACGAGATCGTCGCGATCAGCAGGTAAATGCCGTGCAGCCGCAATGCCGGGATGCCGACGATGGCGCCGACCACGCCGGTCAGGATGCCGGCAGCCGGGAAGTAGACCTCGAAGGGATAGCCGCGCGCCTGGAGAAAGGCCGCGGTGTAGGCGCCGATGGCGAGGAAGGCAGCGTGCCCGATCGAGCCCTGGCCGGTGAAGCCGACAAGGATCATCAGCGCGACGCCGACGATCGCGTAGATGAAGACGAAGACGAGCTGGCTCTGCAGATAGCTGCCGATGAGGTACGGCGCCACGGCCAGCACCGCGAACAGCAGCCCATAGGACCACCATGCTCCGCCATGCTGGAAGAGCTTGATGTCCTGCTCGTAGTCGGTCTTGAAGATGAACCGCATGGCGCGCGCCGCTCCTCAGACTTTTTTACGCCCGAGCGCGCCGAAGAGCCCCTCGGGCCTCAGCAGCAGCACCAGCAGGAGGATGATGTAGGGCGCCACGTCCTTCCAACCCTGCGGCAGGTAGAAGCCCGCCAAGGTCTCGACGACGCCGATGATGAGACCGCCAACGAGCGCGCCCGGAATGGAGCCGAAACCGCCGAGCACGGCAGCGGGGAATGCCTTGAGGCCGAGGGCGAGGCCAACGTTCGAATGCACGAACGTGATCGGCGCCAGCAGCACGCCAGCGACGCCCGCCACCATCGCGCTGATCGCCCACACGAGCGAGACGACGCGCTTGACGGGAATGCCCATGTAGTAGGCCGCGAGCATGTTCTCCGAGGTCGCCCGCATGGCCGTGCCGAGACGCGTACGGTTGAAGAACAGGTAGAGCACCGCGATCAGGATCACGGTGACGACGATCACCGAGAGCTTGTCATAGGCGAGCACGAGGTCGCCGATCCTGAGCACGCCCTCGGAGAAGGGCGCCTCGATCTTGAGGTCGTCCGTGCCCCAGATCATGCCGGCTAGCGAGCGCAGCAGGAACCCGAGGCCGATCGTCACCATGATGATGGAGAAGAGCGGGTAGCCGAGGATCGGGCGGACGACGAACCGCTCGATCGTCATGCCGATGAGCCCCATGGTCAGCACGGCGAATAGAAAGCCGAGCCAATAGTTCAGTCCGAGGATGGTGATATACGTGTAGGCGACGAATCCGCCGAGCATCATCAAATCGCCCTGGGCGAAGTTGATGACCTCGGTCGCCTTGTAGATCAGGACGAATCCGAGCGCTATCAGCCCGTAGATACAGCCTAACGCAAGACCGCTCACGAGCTGCTGAAGAAAATCCAGCATGCCGGCGCTACCTCCCACACATCCGGCGCAGCGGCTCTAGGACGGCCGCCTTTCCCCGCAGGATGTCAGCGCACCGATCATTGCGGGAGCTTTCAATTTCTGTCAACGCAGTCGGTGGATGCCGGGCGCCGTTGCGTCCGCGGCCGCGGCGCGCTAGAGCAGTCCCGGGCAATTGGCGGGGTCGCCACAGACCCCCGTAGGGCAACCGGGATTTGACGATGATCGATCACGCGACGCAGCGCCTCAATATGGTCGAATCCCAGGTTCGTCCGAGCGACGTCACCGACCGCCGGATCACCCGCGCCATGCGCGAGATCCCGCGTGAGAACTTCGTGCCGGGCCCCCTGAAGTCGATCGCCTATGCCGACGAGCACCTGAAGGTCGCCGACACCGGGTCGACGCAGCGCTACATCCTTGCGCCCCGCCTGCTCGCGAAGCTCGTTCAGCTCCTGGAAATCGAGCCGGATGGGCTCGTACTGGACATCGGCCCGGCCACTGGATACTCGACGGCGCTGCTCGCACGCCTCGCCCAGACCGTGGTTTCGCTCGAGGAGGATGCCCGCCTCGCCGAGCGGGCCCAGGAGGCGCTCTCGGCGCTCGGCGTCGACAATGCGGTGATCATCGCGGGTGTCATGCGCAATGGCGCCTCCGATGAGGGCCCCTATGATGGGATCCTCATCAATGGCGCGGTCGCCGAGGTCCCTGCCGCACTGCTCGATCAGCTCAAGGACGGGGGCCGGTGCGTGGCCGTCAGCGTCGAGAACGGCGTTGGCCGCGCGACCGTCTGGCGCCGTCACGGCATGTCCTATGACCGGCGCCCGGCGTTCGATGCGAACGCGCCCTATCTGCCCGGCTTCGAGCCGGCAGCAGGCTTTGTATTCTGAGCAAAGTTTCGGCCGAGGCGTTACACCCGATCGGGCGCCGCCCGGCTTTCCTCAGGGCTGATTTGTCGACGACGCCGGAGCCGTAACGGGCGTGAAGCGCTGTTGCATCTCGTCCGCACGCCCGAGCCTGATGCTCGGCGATCCCCAAGGCCCGCTGAGCAGGACGACATCGCGCGCTGCCGGACGCAAGGACGGATCAGTCGACCCGAGTGCGAGACTGAAATCCAGTGCCTGCTTGGCGAGATCGATAGTGCCATTGCCGGAGAACATGTTCGTTCCCGACTTGGCCTGCAGGATCGTCGCGCGCACCACGCCTTGGCTCGCATCGAGCCGCAGCGCGAGCTCATCGAGCCCGGTCGTTGACGTTCCCGCGGCCTGCCAGCCCTTGAGCTCGCCGCGCTTCACCGATTGCGCGAGCCCCCTGAGATCGAGACCCAGCCGACTGCCGCCGCGCATCTCGATCTGGGCTTTGCCGCCGAGGCTCGTCAGCAGCTCCTCGGTGGTGTCGCCGACAGTGGTGAGGCTCAGGTTGATGTCGGCGCGCCCCTGAAGCGGATTGCGGCCGAGCGCGCGCTGCAGAAGCCGCCCCGCCTCGACGCCTTCGAACTTGCCACTGAGGGCGTAGCGCGGATCCGGCCCGGCGCGCTCGACAGCAAGCTGCCCTTGGAAGACCCCCTCCTCGATGGCGACTTCCGCCACATCTGCGAGCAGCTTGCCGTTCTTCAGCGTGATCGCGACGGCGGCCTGACCGGTCTCGATGCCCGGAATGACCAGGGTCTCGCAGGAAATGCGCAGGTCCGCATCGACATTGTCCAGAAGCGAGGCGATCGCCGGCGGCCGCGTCGCCGCGAAGATCGGCGCCAACAGCGTGCGCTCGACCATGGCCGAGACGACGTAAGGTTTGAGATTGAGCTGCTTGAAGGCGAGCGTGCCTTCCACGGCCGTGCGCTCGCCGATGCGCGTCACGCTGATCGCCCCGAGGCCCTCGTTGCCGTCGAGCGTCAGTGTGGCGTTCGAGAACGCCATCGCACCGCCGGTCCAATCGAACGCACCACGCAGGCGCATGGCCTCGAGATTGCCGGCGCGCGGCGCCCCGATGCCGATCCAGAGCGCAATCTCCCTCAAGCGCGGAATGCTGAGATCGATCGTGCCGTTGAGCCGCAGACCCTTCTCCTCCCCGAGCACGCCGTCGAAGCGCGTCTCGAAGAGGCCGCTGGAGATGACCGCCTGCACCGGCCAGCGGTACTCGGCACCGTTGGCCGCTGCCCGCGCCATCGTCGCCGAGAGGCTGAGGCGCTGGCCGAGATAGGCGAACTGACCGGAAACGCTCGCAGATGAGCGCCGCTGGGGCGTGATCTGGATATCGACGTCGGTCAGGACCTCAGGATCCTCGGTGCCCGAATACAGCTTCACCGTGCCGCCCCGGATGACCAGGCTTTGGACGTCGAGCGCCGCAATACGGGTCACAACCGGCTCCAGGGCCGCGATCAGCGAAGTCTCCCTGGGGGCGCCCCCGGCTGCGACATCAATGCTGAAGGTGGGCCGGTCGAGGATCAGCCGGCGCGACCGCGCGACGGTCTCCGGGCCGTCGTCATCTGCCCCGGCATCGGCGCCGTGAATGGCAGCACTTTCGAGGACGAGGCGCGGCCTCGCCATGAGCTGGACCGGCTCGGAGAGCACGTAACCGATGCGGGGTGCGGCCTGAAGGCGGAACTGGGCGAGCATATCGCCCGTCTCGTATAACCACGTGATGCTGCCATAGCCGAGCGACGCAGCGAACGCGATGCCGCCCAATACAATGGCCAGCCTACGAATCCCCCAAACTCGGCCACTCGATTTCATAACCGTGGACAGCTTCCCATCGCCCGCATGCCAATTGCGGCACGGGCGTCCACCACGCCCGGAGCCCTGAGTAACACCGCTCCGCACCAGCCAGCCCTCATCCCCGCTATCGCGAGGGCGCGTCCGGCGCGTGGCCCCGCCGTTCGTCTTAGCGGCGCCCTCGGATTGCGGCAAGCTCGGACAAGATTGTGGCAGGGGAGCGTCAGCCAACCACTTGTCGAGCAACAACCTTCAGGCTAGGCGTCAATTAGACTAAGGCGAAGGAGCCAGACCATGTCGCAACCGCTGTGGCAGCCGAGCGAGAGCGCGGCCCGGAGCACGAACCTCGTACGCTTTATGGCCGATGCCGAACGGTCTTGCGGCCGCAAGCTCACGAGCTACGAGGACCTCCACGCATTCTCGGTAGAAGACCCTGGCGCCTTCTGGCGGCTTCTCTGGGACCGCTGCGGTGTCAAAGGCGACCCTGGTCCCGCGCCTTATCTCATTGATGGGGATAAAATGCCGGGCGCCCGGTTTTTCCCCAAGGGCAAGCTGAACTTCGCCGAGAACCTGCTCGCCGGCGCGTCTCTGACCTCTGGCGACGCGTTCGTCTTCCGCGGCGAGGACAAGGTGAGCCGCCGCATGAGCTGGTCGGAGCTCGGCCAGCAAACAGCCCAGTTTCAAGGGCACCTGCGCCGTGCCGGCATCAAGGCGGGTGACCGCGTCGCGGCCATGCTGCCGAATGTGCCCGAGGCCATCATCGGGATGCTGGCGGCGAGCTCGCTCGGCGCGATCTGGTCGTCGTGCTCGCCGGACTTCGGCGTGCAGGGTGTCCTCGACCGCTTCGGCCAGATCGAGCCGAAGATCCTGATCACCTGCGATGGTTACTGGTACGCGAGCAAGCAGATCGATGTCGCCGACAAGGTCGTCGAGATCGCCAAGAAGCTGCCGAGCGTCGAGCAGATCATCGTCGTCTCCTATCTCGGCAAGGCCGATGCGGTCGTGCAGAGCCTCCATGCTGCCGGTCGGCCGGCCGCGACATGGGATGCAGCCATCCTCGGCGCGCCCGTCGAGGTCATGACCTTCGAGCGCTTCTCGTTCGATCATCCGCTCTACATTCTCTTCTCGTCGGGCACGACGGGCGTGCCGAAGTGCATTGTGCATTCGGCCGGCGGCACGCTCCTCAAACACCTGAGCGAGCAGCAGCTCATGTGCGATTTCCGCCCCGGCGATCGCGTGATGTATTTCACGACGCTCGGCTGGATGATGTGGAACTGGCTGGCCTCCGGCCTCGCGAGCGGCGTGACGCTGCTGCTCTATGACGGCTCGCCATTCCACCCGGCGGCCTCCGTGCTCTGGGACTACGCGCGGGACGAGCGCTGCACGCATTTCGGCACTTCGGCGAAGTACATCGATGCGCTGAAGAAGGCCGGTGCACGGCCCATGGACACGCACGATCTCTCGTCGCTGCGCGTCATCCTCTCGACGGGCTCGGTGCTGGTGCCGGAGAGTTTCGACTACGTCTACGAGGCCATCAAGAAGGACGTGCATCTCGCCTCCATGTCCGGTGGCACGGACATTGTCGGCTGTTTTGTCGGTGGCGTGCCCGGCAAGCCTGTGTGGCGCGGCGAGATCCAGGGACCGCAGATCGGCATGGGCGTTGCCGTGGTCGACGAGCTCGGCGGCATACTCGCGCACGGCAAGGGTGAGCTCGTGTGCACAGTGCCGTTCCCGTCGATGCCGGTCGGCTTCTGGAATGACGCGGAGGGCAAGAAGTATCGCTCGGCCTATTTCGAGCGCTTCCCGGGCCTCTGGCATCATGGCGACTTTGCCGAATGGACGGCGCACGGCGGCATGATCATTCATGGCCGCTCGGACGCGACGCTCAATCCGGGTGGCGTGCGCATCGGCACAGCGGAGATCTACCGGCAGGTGGAGCAGCTTCCCGAGATCAAGGAAGCGATCGTCATCGGTCAGGACTGGGACAATGACGTGCGTGTCGTTCTCTTCGTGATCACGCAGGACGGCGTCGCGCTCGACGATGCGCTGCGCGACAAGATCAAGAAGCAGATCCGCGTCGGGGCTTCGCCGCGCCATGTGCCGGCGCGCATTGTCCAGGTCGCGGACATCCCGCGTACGAAGTCGGGCAAGATCACCGAGCTTGCGGTGCGCGAGATCGTCCACGGACGCGAGGTGAAGAACAAGGAAGCGCTCGCCAATCCCGAGGCGCTCGACCTCTACCGCGGCATTCGCGAGCTGGCGGAGTGAGCGCCGCGAGCTGAACATGTCCCTTCTCCCCGTCCTTACGGGGAGAAGGTTAGGATGAGGGGCGGCGCCAATTACCAACGTTTGTGTATGCCACCGCCCCTCACCCCGACCCTCTCCCCATTGAAGACAATGGGGAGAGGGAGAAGAGAAACGCCTCACCCGCCGCGCATATGCTTCACGGGCAACAGCAGCACCGCTCCGGCGATCGTCGTGAGAGCCGCGATGGCGCCGTAAGCCGCGAGGTAGCTGCCGGTCGTGGTGATCGCGACGCTGCCCAGTGAGGGCATCACGAGCACGCCGAAGAACATGGCCGCCGAGCCCAGGCCCGTCGCTTCCGTCCGACGCGCGCCGCCGAGGCGCGCATACTCCGCATAGGCGAGGCCGGTGAAGCCGCTGGCCGTCGCACCGGCGACGGCTGCCACGGTCATGATCGCCCAGATCGGCCAGCCCGACGCGAAGTTGGCCGCGAACAGGGCTGCTGCGGCCATGACGAACCCCTGGATGGCGAGCATGAGGCGGGCGTCGGCGAAGCGATCCGCCACCCAGCCGAGAATGGGGCGGCTGATGACGCCAGCGAGCTGAAAGGTGGCGAGCGCCCAGCCGGCCGTGACGAGGCCGAGCCCCGTGCGGCTCGTCACGTGCACGGTCATGAAGGCGACGAAGGCGAGCTGCGCGCCCGAATAGACGAAGCTCGCGAATGTCAGGCGCTGCATGGCGGTGTTGCCGCGCAGGAGAGCGAACGAGCGCCCGAGCACGCCCTGTCCCGAGGCGCTCGTCCGCGAGGCGGCGCTATCCCAATCGCGGCGCGGGATCTCGAGGAGGAGAATGAGCGCGATGATCGGGATGGCCTGGAGCAGCAGGCCGTTCTTCCAGCCGACGGCGAGCGCCAGCGGCGGCATCAGTGTTGCGGCCAGGACGCCGCCGAGCGGCACGCCGATCTGACGCGTCGAGAGCACCATGTTGAGGATCGCGGGCGGCGTGCGCGGCACGAGCAGATGCGTGCTGACCGGCGCCGTCAGACCGTAGGCAATGCCCAGTGCGAAAGCACCGAGCGCCACGCTCAGCGCCGTGCCCTGCGCGCAGATGACGACGAGACCGAGCGCAGAGACCAGCACGAACTGTGCGGCGCGGACGGCGCCATAGCGCGCGATGAAGCCGGCCGCCAGTAGCGACGACACGATGCCGACGCCATAGACGACCGACACGAACATGCCGATGAGTGCGCCGTCGACGCCGATATCGCGCGCCACCATCGGCGCGAGCGCGGGTATCGAGTAGGCCGCCATGGTGGCGACCGTCTGCATGGCCATGGTGGCGATGAGCGGCCAGAGCGGAAAGGCCGTCGGCGCGGCATCTGGCAACGGCGAGCGATCGACCATCAGCGGTGAAATTCCCGCGCGGCGCGCGCGAACAACTCAACTATCCCTCCCCCCTTGTGGGGGAGGCTAGGAGGGGGGGATCGCAGAACGCCGGCGTTGGGGATTCCCCCCACCCCTAACCCCTCCCCACAAGGGGGAGGGGGACTAGAGAGGCACGGGGAAATCTGGAGCAACATGCGATGGCCCTACGTGCTCATGCCGCGGCGTAGCAGCCATCGACGTTGTAGGCAGCGCCGCTCACGTACTTCGCCCGATCCGAGCAGAGCCACACGACCATCTCCGCGATGTCCTCCGGCGTGCCGAGGCGGCCGAAAGGAATACGCGACATGATCTGCTCGCCCTTGCGCTCCATGGGCTCGCGCGTCATCTCGGTGACGATGTAGCCAGGGCAGACCGCATTCACGCGGATGTCCTTCTTCGCGTACTCGAGGGCCGCCGTCTTGGTGAGGCCAATGACGCCATGCTTCGCGGCGACATACGCCGTCGATGTCTCGAGGCCGACGAGCCCCGCAATCGAGGCCGTATTGACGATCGCGCCGCCTTTGCCGTCCGCCAGCATGGCCTTGATCTCGTCGCGCATGCAGAGCCACACGCTCTTCAAGTTGATCTCGATCATGCGGTCGAAAGCCTGCTCCGACCAGTCGGCTGTCAGTTTGCCCTGGGCGCCGACCGCATTGCCGGCGATACCGGCATTGTTGAAGGCGCAGTCGATCCGGCCGAACGTCTTCACGACCGTGTCGACCCACGCCTTGACCATCTCCGGCTTCGTGACATCACCGCTGACCGACACGGCCTGGCCGCCGCCGGCATTGATCATCGCGACGGTTTCCTGCGCGCCATCAGCCAGAAGATCCGACACGATGACGCGCGCGCCTTCACGCGCAAAGGCGAGCGCCGCGGCGCGACCGATGCCTCGCGCGCCGCCGGTGATCAGTGCCGCCTTACCTTCGAGCAGTCCAGCCATGGCTTCCTCCGCGATTTATTTGTTCAGCGACGATCAGCCCAGCCTACGCCGGAACTCCTCGTAGCCGAAAGTCTTGATCACGCGGTAGGTGCCATCCTCCTCCAGCATGGCGAGGTCCGGAAGCGGCGTGCCGTTGAAAGTCGTGCTCTTCACGAACGAGTACTGCATCATGTCCGTGAAGATCAGCCGGTCGCCGGGTTGCAGCGGCTTGTCGAACGAGTAGTCGCCGATCACATCGCCCGTCATGCACGTCTTGCCACCGAGAATGTAGCTGTGTGGCTTCTCGCCGGGCGCACCCGCACCGATGATGGCGGGCCGATAGGGCACCTCCAGCACGTCCGGCATGTGCGTCGAGGCGGACGTGTCGAGGATCGCGATGTCGTGCTCGTTCTTGTGAATGTCGAGCACGGTCGCCACCAGCCATCCGGTGTCGACGACGAGGCCCGCGCCCGGCTCCAGAATGACCTCGACACCGAACTCGGCGCGAAAGGCCCTGAGCGCCGCGATCAGGCGATCGACGTTGTAGTGCGGCTTGTTGATGAAGTGGCCGCCGCCAAAGTTCACCGCCTTCACCTTGCGCACATAGTCGCCGAGCGTGCGCCCGACGTGCTCGATGAGCCCGACGGAGCCATCGTCGAGCGACTCGCACAGCGCGTGCGTGTGCAGGATGTCGATCGAGCCCCAAGGGAGCTGGTCGATCTCCGCAATCGTCGTACCGAAGCGCGAGCCGGGCGCGCACGGGTCATAGAGCGCGCCGCCGAGCGTCGCGTTCGAATAGCCAGGATTGATGCGGATGCCGACCTTGCGGCCGGCCGCCTGCACGGTGCCGAGATGGCGCGCAATCTGGCCGGGCGAGTTGAAATAGATGTGGTCGGCAATGCCGACGAGGCGCTCGACCTCGCCGGGCCCATAGGCCGGCGCGTAGACGTGCACCTCCTTGCCGAACTCCTCGCGGCCGAGGCGCGCCTCCTGCTCGCCGCTCGCGGTCGTGCCGTCGAGCGTGTCGCGCATGAGCGGGAAGGCCGCCGGTATGGCCCAGGCCTTGGTCGCGAGCAGGATCTTCACGCCCGCCTCGCGCCGGATGCGGGCCGCCGTCGCGAGGTTGCGCTTGAGCAACGCCACGTCGAGAACGTAGGCGGGCGTGCGGATATCGGCAGGGAGGCGGGGCGCCATGGCAGTATCCTTAGGCGTGGGAGCGGCTCGGTTGCCAGAGCCTATAGAGCATCCGCGGACGGCGTGCGACAGTGGGGTGCAGCCGGCCGGAACGGCATGATGTGGGGTCCGCAGGCGTTCGCTGCAAGTCCGCGCAGAATCAGGCTATCCAGCATCGCGGATGGGGGCACGGGGAGCCGATGGCCAAGGCAGCAAAGACGAGCTTCGTCTGTCAGGCGTGCGGTGCGACGTCCTCTCGCTGGGCGGGCAAGTGCACAGCCTGCGGCGAGTGGAATACGATCGTCGAGGAGGCGGGCGTCGCGGCGCTCGCGGCAGCGCCCGGCAGCGGCCTCACGCGCTCGGCCAAGGGCAAACCCACGCCGCTGGAGACGCTTGCCGGCAGCACGGCAGAAGCGCCGCGCATTCCAACAGGCCTGCCCGAACTCGATCGCGTGACCGGTGGCGGCATCGTGCCCGGCTCGGCGCTGCTCATCGGCGGCGAGCCCGGCATCGGTAAATCGACGCTCCTGCTTCAGCTCTCGGCGCAGTTCGCCAATGCTGGCCGCCGCGCCATCTACTTCTCGGGCGAGGAAGCAGCCGCGCAGGTGCGGCTCAGAGCCGAGCGGCTCGGGCTTGCGGCGGCGCCCGTCGCGCTCGGCGCCGCGACGAACCTTGCGAACATCCTCGCGACACTCGAGCAGGGCGGGCGTCCTGATCTCGTGATCATCGACTCCATTCAGACGCTCTGGGCCGATGGTCTCGATGCGGCTCCCGGCACGGTCTCGCAGGTGCGCGCGGCATCACAGTCGCTCATCCGCTTTGCCAAGCAGTCCGGCGCGGCCATGCTGCTCGTCGGCCATGTCACCAAGGATGGCCAGATTGCCGGCCCCAAGGTCATCGAGCACATGGTCGATACCGTGCTCTATTTCGAGGGCGACCGCGGCCACCCCTATCGCATTCTGCGCTCGGTGAAGAACCGCTTCGGCCCGGCGGACGAGATCGGCGTCTTCGAAATGGTGGAGAGCGGGCTGCGCGAGGTCGCGAACCCGTCGGAGCTATTCCTCGGCGATCGCGACAACAGCGCGCCAGGCACAGCAGTCTTCGCCGGCATCGAGGGCAGCCGACCGCTGCTCGTGGAATTCCAGGCGCTCGTGGCACCGTCCTCGCTCGGTACGCCGCGCCGCGCGACCGTCGGATGGGACTCGAACCGACTTTCCATGCTGCTCGCCGTGCTGGACGCGCGCTGCGGCGTGAGCTTCTCGCAGGCCGATGTCTATCTGAATGTCGCCGGCGGCTTGCGCATTTCCGACCCTGCTGCCGATCTCGCAGCCGCGGCGGCGCTCGTGTCGTCGCTGCTCGCAACGCCGCTCGCGCCCGATGATGTGTTCTTCGGCGAGATCAGCCTATCAGGCGCCGTGAGACCGGCAGGGCACATGAATACGCGATTGCGCGAGGCCCATAAACCCGGCTTCAAGCGGGCAGTCATCCCTGCAGCCGGCGACATCGACAAGGGCAACGACAAGCCGAAGACCCAGCGCCTGACGCATTTGCGCGAACTCATCGATATCGTCGGCGGGAGCAAAAGAAGCGCGGCCGCGTCTCCATCTCGCGCGCGCGGAGAGGACTAGGATGAAATGCGGCAACTCCCCGTGGTGGTGAGCCCCTCTGGCCGCGCGTCCCCCCGGCCCTCTCCTCGTCACGAAACGGGCGATGTCGGAAGAAGTTCCGCCCTGGCGCCAAAAACTCACCCCTCCGCCGTCTTCTCCAAGTGCGCGTGAATGTGCGGATAGACGTCGCTCGCGGCGTCCTTGCCGAAAATGCAGTCGATGTGGCCGTAGCCCTCGATCACGTGACGCGTGTAGAGGTCCGCCCCGTTGCGCGCCGCGAGCCTCGCGACCGTGCGCTCCGTGCTCTCGGGCAGGAAGCAGCGGTTGAGCGCGCCGTGAATGAACGTGATCGGGATCGCGAGGCGCTCGAGGTTCGGCACGTAGATATCGCTACCGTCGGCACCGAGGATGGTCTGGTGGCGCGCGATCAGCGCAAGCTGCTTGAAGGCACTGATGTTGGCTTCGCCGAACATCTCCGGCAGCGCCACCTCGAAGGTCAGATTGTTGAGCTGCGCGGTCTCATAGAGCTGGCCGTAGAGCGCGGTGATGCGGTTCGACGTGGCGCTCCGCGTGCGCTCCTCGCGGCGGAAGGGCACGAACACGCGGATCATGCCATCGGCAATGCGCCCGGCGACGCCATCCTCGGTCGTCGCGCGGGCGTTGACGTGATCGAGGCCCATGACACTGAACAGTGAGGGCGCTCGCAATTGCGCCAGCATTCTCTGCGGGAAGTTCGGCACGACCACATCCGTCGCGATCTGCGAGATGACCGCCGAACGCACACCCTTGAGCCAGCCGCCGAGCATGGCCATGACGAAGGTCGTGGCGCCAAAGCAGTGCGCCATGACCTGCACGCTTTTCGCGCCCGTTGCCTTGAGGATCAGGTCCACGGCGGGCTGGTAGTCCTCGCGGGCCGCATCATCGGCCGTCCAGAGATCGCGCGCATAAGGCAGATCGATCGAGGCGCGGTAGTCGAGCAGCCAGCAGTCGTAGCCGGCGCTGACGAGATACTCGACGAGGTTCGTGTCGATCGTGTCGATCGTATAAATGAGTGACGAGACGCCGAGCCCGTGCGTGAAGAGGACCGGCCCTTTCTTCCCGCCGGCATAGCGGATGAGCCGCAGGCGCTTGCCATCGCCCGTCGTGAAATAGTGGACCTCAGGCTCGCCGACGCGCAGGTCGCGCTTCTTGCGGGCACGCTCGGCATCGAAGCGCTTGAGCGGCGAGAACACACCGCCATAGATGTCGAAGAGCTGGCTCGCGAAGAGCGCGCCGAATTTCGCGACCGCCGTTGCCCTGTCGCGCGGACCGCTGCCGCCAAGGCCCTGGATGGTCCGCACCTGCTTGGTGAAATCCTTGAGCGCGATCTTCAGCACGCCGAGCCGCTTGCGGCTGCCGCGACCGCTCCCGTCCGCATCGGTCAGCGTGACGAAGAGCGTCGTCGTATCGCGAATGAGATCGCCCGGCAGGCGGTCGTTGTGCACGACCTTGTGGCCGGCGAACTGGAAGCGACGGCCGTCGCGCGCCGTGAGCAGCATGTTGTACTCGAAGCGCCGGGTCTCGACGTTGTTCTCGTCGCGGCGCATGAGGCTGAAGCGGCCGTCCGAGATGTCGAGCGGCTCCGGCGAGAGATGCGGCGCCTCGACAGTACCCGTGAGCGTTCCGGCGTGTGCGGCATCTCTGAGGAAGACGTCGATATCGTCGATACGCACCGTGACCGTGAAGGCGAAGTGCTGGTTGATGGTCTCGCCTGTCTTGGCCGCGGTCTCGTAGTTGCCGTCCGTGCTGTCAGCAATGAAGCCGGCCATGCGCTCGGTGAAGGTCACGCCCGCCGACCGATGTGCCTCGGGCGCCGGCATGAGCGAGATGACCGACGCATTCGGGATCGGCGCATCCGTAAGCGCGCGGCCGAGATCGCGCGCGAGATGGATCATCGCGCGTTCGGCGAGTGCGGTGATGGTCAGCAGCGGGTTCACGCCGAGCGGGCGCGGAATGATCGAGCCATCGCAGACGTAGAGGCCCTTGTGCACCGCCTGCGGATCGGACGACGCCGCATCGAACACGCGCGCGGTATCGTCCACGACGCCCCGCTTGGAGTCGAAGCCGATGCCACAACCGCCGAGCGGATGGACAGTGATGAGGTTCTTGCCGAGGAAGGTGTTCTGGATGGGATTGCGGACGTATGTGGCGCCGTTGGCCCCTGCCGCCTTGATGAGATTTTCCTCGATCTCCTTGAACACGCGCTGGCCCGCGACGCCCGGCCAATCCACCTGGATGTCATCGCCGCGCATGGCGATCCGGCCCTTACCATCGTCGTGCGCCATGACGAGGTAGGTCTCGGTATTGTGCATGGCGCCGCGCCAGGCGCCGAGGAGGATGCTGTCGAGGCGGCGCGCCTGCTCCTGCACGGTGTCGATGAGGCCAGTGTCCGTATCCTTGCCGAAGAGGCGCGAGGCCACAGAGAAGGTCGCAGGCAGGATCTCGGCGAGGCCCGATGGCAGCACGCCTTCCTCAATGATCATGCCATCTTCGAGCCGACGCGCCGCCCGCAGATCGATGGCGCCCGTGATGCACGGTCCCGGCGGCGCGGCGCCCGAGCGCGGCGGATGGCCGATGCCGACAGCGTTCGCCGGCAGATCGCCGTTGTAGGCAAAGGCAAGCACATCGCCGTTGCCGGTGAAGCCTTCGCCGAGCCGATCGGAAAGCGCGAGCCCTTCCTGGCGCGAACGCAGCAAGATCTCGGTCGAGCCGAGCGCACCGGCACCGAGCACGACAATGCCCGCATAGACCGAGCGATCAGGCTGGCCGAACCTGTCGCGGCGGTTGCGCGTCGGCATGAAGAAGACGCGCCAGCCCTCGCCTTCCTTGCGCACGTGACTGACGGTCGCCTCGGTGAAGATCTCGGCACCGTGGCGTACGGCATCGGGCAGATAAGTCATCTGCACGGTATTCTTGGCGCCGACATTGCAGCCCGAGCAGCAGTCGCCACAGAGCGTGCACGCGGGCTGCTCGACGCCGGCAGCGTTCGGGCCTGCAGTGAAATTGACGTTGATCGGCACCGTCGACATCTCGGTGCCGAGGGCGGCGGCGGCCGTCTGCAGGCGCGCGCGCTTGTCGAGGCGCACGGTGTTCGGATAGGGCACGGGCCGCAGCATGCGCGTCGCGCGCTGGAAGCCTTCCTCAAGCGTGCCTTCGGAGAGGATCGAGGCCGGCCAGCAGGGGTCCTCCCACACGCGCGGGTCCGGCGGCAGCGAGACATTGGCATTGATGAGCGACGTGCCGCCGAGCCCGCAGCCCGTGAGCACGTGCATGTCGCGCCCAAGATGCAGATCATAGAGGCCCGTACGACGGCCGATGTGCCCATCGCCGAGCGTGTACTGCAGCTCGGCTGTCGCTTCCTCCATGGTGTCCGGAAACGTGCCGAGCTCGAACTCGCGGCCGCGCTCGAGCACCGCGACCTTGAGGCCGATCCGCGCGAGGCGCGAGGCAGCAACGCCAGCGCCGTAGCCCGAGCCGACGACAACAGCCTCGTACTCCGGCTTCAGCTCATCGAGGCTGGAAGACAGGCGCATTGGCAATCCTCAGGCGGACTCGGCGCGGCCGAACAGACGACCGAAGCGGGAATGGGCAGCGCCGCCGTTCGGCGCCGGCTCGGCGCGGAAGGTGCGCTTCGGCGCCTCGGGGTTCGGCGAGACATCCAGCGCCAAGCCGTGCTCGCGCGCAAAAAGCATCATGGCGCGCTCGGCGACCGCCGTGATCGTGAAGAGCGGGTGCACACCGAGCGGACGCGGAATGACCGAGCCATCGCAGATGTAGAGCCCGTCGTGCACGGCATCCGCGCGCTTGGTGGGATCGCCGTCGAAGACGCGGCCCTTGTGATCGACGACGCCGCTGGTGCGGTCGCGGCCCATGGCGCAGCCACCGAGCGGATGGACCGTCATGAGGTCACCGCCGAGCCACTTGCTGCTGACCGGGTTCGGCACATAGGTGCCGCCGTTGGCCGCGACGCCGGTCCGCAGCATCGCCGAGATGTGCGTGAAGACCGGCTCGTCAGCCGCGTTCGGCCAGTGCACGGCCGCCGTGTCGTCCTCGAAGAGAAGGCGGCCCGCCGCGCCATCGTGGCCAACGGCGAGAAAGGCATGACTGTGGTGCACAGGGCCCTGGTAGGCGCCGGCAAAGAAGCTCTCGGCATTGCGCTTCACGTCAGCGAGGAGACCGGAAAGGCCGCCGCTCGCTTCCTCGGGCGCGAGCGTCGCGCCGGTCGCAAGCAGCATGGGCATGAGCCGCGCCATGACGCTCGGCACGGTGGCTTCGACGAGGGCGAGCCGGTCCAGCGGATCGCGGCGGCGGCGCAGATCGATGAGCCCGACCACCGCGGGGCCCGGCGGCGCCACGCGCGCCTTGTCCGAGCGGCCGATGCCCACGGAGTTGACCGGCTTGTCGTAATTGTAGCCGAAGGACATGACATCGGCGTTGGTCGAGAAGCGCCAGCCGAGGCGGTCCGAGATGCGCAAGCCGTTCTCGCGCGAGCGCATCATGATCTCGGCCGTGCCGAGCGTGCCGGCGGCCAGCACCACCATCGCGGCCGTCACGGTGCCGACCGGCACATGGCTGTCCTTGTCGCCGATCTTGCGGAAGACGACGCGCCAAAGATCGCCGCCGGTCCGCTCCACGAGCCGCACGTTGGCACCCGTGAAGAGCTCGGCGCCGTGATTGACCGCGTCGGCGAGGTAGGTCGAGTGCACGGTCGTCTTGGCGCCGACATTGCAGCCGCCCATGCAGTCGCCACAGAGCGTGCACGCGGGCTGGACCACGCCGGCTGCGTTCGTCTTCTCCTGAAAGGCAACGTGCAGCGGCACGCGCTCGACGTGGTGGCCGATGGCCTTGCCGGCACGCTCGAGCGAGGCAAGCTTGGTCGGCGTGACCGACATAGGCAGCGGCTCCGGCGCCAGCATTTGCCGAGCGCGGTGGAAGCCGAGGTTCAGGCGGTGATCGACACGGATCTCCTCGGGCCAGGACGCGTCCTCGAGCACCATCACGTCCGGCGTCAGGCAGACGTTCGCATTGATGAGCGAGGTGCCGCCGAGACCGCATCCGACGAGCGCGTGCACGTCCTTGCCGACGCGGAGATCGACAAGGGCATCCTGTGGACCGATCCGGCGGCCCTTGCCGTTGATCTGCATGGCCGTGCTGGCGGCGAGCAGGTTCTCGGCGAACTCACCGGGCAAGTATTCGCGCCCGCGCTCCAGGACTGCGACCTTGAGGCCAATGCGCGCGAGGCGCGAGGCCGCAACGCCGCCGCCATAGCCCGAGCCAACGACGATCACGTCGTAGGTCGGCTTCGCTTGCGCGACCGGACGCGCCAGACGCGACATCTGATTGAACTCCCACCCGTGTATGCGAAACCCGCCAACTCCCGGCGGAAATATCTAACGGGCCATAGTGGCATTTGCGAGAGAGGCGTACGCACCTCCGCCGCCATTGCTGACGCAAGGCGTGGCGGAATGGCAACAGCGAGCCGTGCCGGAGTAGCGACGCTGCCGCGACTAAAGCGTCGGGCCTCAAATGCGACCCATGGCCTGTATCGGGGTTCGTAGTCGCATTTGAGGTCCAAAGACGCTTTAGATCCTTAGTGTTCTAGAGCAACTTTGGACTTGAAATTCGCTCCCTGCCTAGCTTCGAAGCGCGGCGAATTTCAAGTCCGTTGCTCTAGCTCTTGCGGATCGCCTTGATGGGCTGGCCGATCTTCCTCTCGAGACGGGCGAGCAGGCGGTCGAGCTCGGCCATGTCGGTCGCATCGAGCTTGGGACCCGGCGCGCGGATCGCGGACGAGCGGATAGCACCGCGGCGCTTCAGGATCTCCTTGCGGAGCGGCAAACCGACCCCCTGCTGCAGCTCGTGGCGCAGCAGCGGCAGATAGAGGTCGTAGAGGTCCTCGCCCTCCTCGGGCTTGCCCGCGGCGAAGAGCGCGTGCATCGCGACCATCATGTCCGGGAAGGCAAAGCCGGTCATGGCGCCATCGGCGCCACGCAGGTACTCCTGCGGCAGGTGGATGCCGCCGTTGCCGCACAGGATCGGGATGTAGCGGCGCGCCTTGCCGTCGCACGCCTTGCGGATGACCGAGAGCTTGGCGAGGCCCGGCATGTCCTCGTGCTTGAACATGGCAATCTGCGGGAAGGCATCGACGAGGCGCACGAAGCAGTCGGCGCTGAAATAGACGTCGGTGAGCTTGGGATAGTCCTGGATACAGACCGGGATCGACGGCCCGAGCGCCGTCAGGATCGAGCGCAGGTAGTTCTCGACGGAGGGCTCCGTGGTGAGGCCGCGGATCGGCATGGCCATGACGCCGGCCGCGCCCATCTCCATGACGGCCCGCGCCGTCTTCACGAGCTGGTTCGTGCCGGGATTGGAGACGCCGACGATGATCGGCACGCGCCCCGCTGTGCGCTTGATGAAACGCTGCGAGACTTCGAGCGTCTCGCTTTCCGAAAGCTTCTGGAACTCGCCCATGACGCCGAGAATGGTCATGCCCTGCACACCGCAGGCGAGGTAGAAGTCGACGAGGCTGTCGATGCTCTCGAAGTCGATGCGGCCGTCGTCGTGGAAGGGCGTCGCAGCGATGACGTAGAGACCCTTGGCGTCGGCAGTGAGCTTGGCGGTCATGGCGCTCCCTCTTGAGGCCGCGTGGGAAATGATCAAAATCAAGGAACTGTAACACGCCGGCCGGCCATCATGTCGACAGCGCGCGCATATCTCGTGTGGGCTAGCGGAAATCTCCGTGAATGCGGCCTCGATCGCCGTGCGCGCGGTCGGAAATCAAGAGAAGGAGCCTACAGCCATGCCTGATCCGTTCGCGCCGCTGGCGGCCATGATCTACGGCAGCGGCCAGGGTCCAGAAATGGACCGCATTCTCGAGAGCGTCGCGCATGATCTCACCGCGGAAGGACTTCGGCTTGCAGGCGCCGTTCAACACACGGCGCACCCGGCAAGTTCTCCGCGCTGCGGCATGGTGCTCGAGGATCTCGGGAGCGGCGGGATCCACCCCATCGCGGTCGATCCGGACATCGAGGTGCAAGGCTGCCGCATGGAGCCTGAAAAGATCGAGACACTGGCTATGCTCGCCGGCGAAGCCATCGATCGCGGCGCCGATCTCTTCGTGCTCAATCGCTTCGGCAAGAACGAGAACGCGGGACGCGGCTACCGCGACGTGATTTCCGAAGCCGTCAGCCGCGGCATACCAGTTCTGGTCGGCGTCAGCTCCGCCAATGCCGGCAAGTGGGATGCGTTTGCGAGTGCGGGCTACGAGCGTCTCGACATCGATGGCGAAGCGGCGCGGGCATGGTGCCGGAAGGCCGTCGACGCACGACGGCGGCAGAGAGAACAGACATGTTTGATGAAAACCTGATCCGTACCGCCGAAGCCCTGCTCGCGACGCTGAGGGCACGCAAGCTCATGCTCGCGACGGCGGAGAGTTGCACCGGCGGCCTGATTGCGGGCGTGCTGACCGAGATCGCGGGCTCGTCGGATGTCGTCGAGCGCGGCTTCGTCACGTACTCGAACGAGGCCAAGACCGAGCTGATCGGCGTGCCGGCTGAGATGATCGCCGCGCATGGCGCAGTCAGCAAGGAGGTGGCGCTCGCCATGGCAGCCGGTGCGCTTGCCCATTCGCGCGCGGACATCGCCGTCGCTGTGACGGGCGTGGCTGGTCCCGGGGGCGGCAGCGCGGCAAAGCCTGTCGGCCTCGTGCATCTTGCCGCCCAACGGCGCGGGCTACCGCCGATCCATCGCGAGTGCCGCTTCGGCGAGATCGGCCGGCACGGCATCCGCATGGCGACCGTTGTGGTGGCCTTCGAGATGGTGGACGAGCTGGTCCGGGCGTGAGCGGTTTCAGGCTGAGCTGACGCGCCGGCCGTAGATGGCGTGTGCGCGTTCCTCGAAGGCTTCGGCAAAGCGTCCGAAAGCCTGCTGAAAGAGACCGCCAACGAGCATCTGCAGCAGCATCGACTTGAACTCGTAGTCGATGAAGAACGTCACTTCGCAGCCGCCCGGCTTGTCGACGAAGCCCCACCTGTTGATGAGCTTCGTGAAGGGGCCTTCGACGAGATCGGTCCGCACGCTCGGTGCGGACCCGTCGAGCGTCACGCGGCTCGTGAAGGTCTCGCGGATGCCCTTGTAGCCGACCTCCATGGCCGCAACGAGCGTACGCTGCTCGCCGTCGCCATCGCGCGAGAGCACGCGCAGGCCCTCGCACAGCGGCAGGAACTCGGGATAGCGTTCGACGTCGGCGACGAGATCGAACATCTCATGCGTCGTGAACGGCACCTGCCGGCGGGTCTCGAATGAGGGCATGGGCGCCGCTTACTCTGCTGCCGCGGCGCGGGCCGCCTTGAGCTGGGCGAAGTCCGCGTCGGCGTGATAGCTCGAGCGCGTGAGCGGGCTCGACGAGACGAGCAGGAAACCCTTGGCCTGGGCCGTGCGCTTGTAGCTCTCGAACTCGTCGGGCGTGACGAAACGCTTGACCTCGGCGTGCTTGCGCGTCGGCTGCAGGTACTGGCCAATCGTCAGGAAGTCCACATCGGCGGTCCTGAGATCATCCATGAGCTGGAGCACCGCCTCACGCTCCTCGCCGAGCCCGACCATGATGCCGGACTTCGTGAAGATGGTCGGGTCGAGCTCCTTCGCCCGCTGCAGGATGCGCAGCGAATGGAAGTAGCGCGCACCGGGCCGGATGCTCGGGTAGAGGCCCGGCACGGTCTCCAGATTGTGGTTGAAGACATCGGGGCGCGCCTCGATGACGACCTCCAGCGCACCGTCCTTGCGCAGGAAGTCCGGCGTCAGCACCTCGACGGTCGTGTTCGGTGCGAGCTTGCGGATCCAGCCGATGACCTCGGCGAAATGCTGCGCGCCGCCGTCCGGCAGATCATCGCGATCGACCGAGGTGATGACGACGTGATTGAGCCCGAGCTTGGCGACGGCCTCGCCGACATTGCGCGGCTCTTGCGCGTCGAGCGGCTTCGGCAGGCCGGTCGCGACATTGCAGAAGGCGCAGGCGCGCGTGCAGGTGTCGCCCATGATCATCATGGTGGCGTGGCGCTGGCTCCAGCACTCGCCGATGTTCGGGCAGCCGGCCTCCTCGCAGACCGTATGCAGGCCATGCTGGCGGACGATGTCGCGGGTTTCGGTATAGACCGGCGATCCAGGCGCCTTGACGCGGATCCAGTCCGGCTTGCGCAGAACGGGCGTATCGGGTCGCGCAGCCTTCTCGGGATGGCGCGCCGCCCCGGTTCGCTTACCCCCCGTCATGTCGAAAACGGTGACCATCGGCCTTTACATGCTCTTTTTGGGCTCACCCAACAAGTGGGGCAGCAAGATGGGCGGGCCCTCATCGGCGCCCGCCCAGAAAATACACGATCTGTCAGCCAGTTGCTATCGTATGAGGCGCGCAATCAGGATGACCACGATGGCACCGATCGCGGCTGTGACGATCTGATTGACGATGGGATGCCCCAGATTGATGTTCAACTTGGCCATGTTCAGGAGCCATCCACCGACCACACCGCCGATGACACCGGCAACGATGTATCCGAGGAGACCCCAAGGGCCGCCGACGACGAGGCTGGCGAGCCAGCCCGCGATGGCACCAACGACAAGCATGACAACGATTGCAGCAGCGTCCATGTGCTCGACCTTCCCGTTTGCGCCGCCCAGCGCGCGGGCGGACCGTCCGAACGATCTTACGCCAACCTGCATTCACAATTTTGAACTGAGTCGTCGCCGCTGTCGATAGGCCGTCCGTCGCACCAACATATTGATGCGACGCACAATATTTTCAAGCTGACGCGCTAATGTTCCGTGCGCGGCCGGTAGGCCATGATCGCGGCCGCTACAATGACGGTCACGACCACCATGCCAAGCGACCACGGCAGCAGCCGGCCGTGAAAGAGAGGGAGGGTCGCAAACACGAGCAGGCTCGAGGCGAGCTGGGAGACGAAGCCGATGGTCGAGGAGGCGACGCCGGCAATCTCGCGGTGCGGGTCGATGACGAGGCTCACGGCGTTCGACATCACGACGAGGAACGCTGCGTTGTAGATCAGCATGAGCGCGGCGAACATGAGCAGGCTGATGACGCCGAGATGGCTCAGCAGCGCGATCGTGATGGCCGTCGCGGCGAGCACGAGCGCCGAAGAGCGCGTTGCCGCCATGACGCCGAGGCGACTGATGAGGCGCGCATTGATGTACTGGCCGGCGATGATGCCGGCGCCTGTCGCCGCGAACAGCGCCGTAAAGGCGAGCCCCTCGATGCCGAACGCACTCTTGTAGAGGCGCGGCGCGTTCGTGACATACGAGAGAATGGCGAACGAGTTGATGCCGGAGAGCAGCACGAAATAGCGAGACTGCCGATTGGCGAACACGCGGCCGATCGCGTTCGCGAGACGCACCGGCGCAATGGCCCCCCGATCCGGCGACTTGTTGGTCTCCTGAAGACGCATCAGGGTCATGGTTGCGAGACCGGCGCCATAGATGGCCATGCCGACGAAGACGCCGCGCCACTCGCCGATGACGACGAGCCCGTAGCCGACCAGCGGCGCGATGATGGGCCCGAGTGCGATGACCGAGCTCGCAAAGGCCATGGTGCGGGCAAGCTCGGGGCCCGAGTGGACATCGCGGAGCAGGGCGCGGGCGATCACGGCGCCGCAGGCACTGCCGAAGCCCTGCAGCGCGCGGCCGTAGAGTGCGACCGTCAGCGTGTCGGCCGCAGCGGCGATCAGTGCGCCCGTGATATAGAGGGCGACCCCCGTCAGGATGACGGGTTTGCGCCCGTAAGCATCCGAGGCGGGCCCGAAAACGAGCTGGCCGATGGCGGAGCAGAACAAAAACACAGGGATGACGGCCTGCACGTGCTCGATGGGCGCCCCGAGGCTCTTCTCCATCGACCAAAAGGCCGGCAGCGTGATGTCGCAGGAAAAGGCGTTCAGGGCGAGCAGCAGCCCTGTGAACATCACCAGAAACGGGCGCGACATGCCGTGGCCCCCCAAAGCCTATCGTCAGCTTTTCGTCGATCGCTGGGAGCGTGTACGGACGGCCACCCGCGGCATCTGCTTATAGGCGGGGGCGAGGGGCAGCGGCCACAGGGCGTTTTCGCGCAGGTCATGCGCATTTGCGGCAGGGCCCTCTGCCGCCGCCGGGCGACACGGACCGGGGCGGACTGCTATAGTGGGCCCGATCCCCTATCCCGACATTGCATGAGGTAGACGATGGTGAAGGCGATTTCCGCCCGGACCGTAAAGACAATGCTCTCCGATGGCGAGGAGATCGCTCTCCTCGATGTACGCGAGACAGGGCAATACGCCGACGGGCATCCGTTCTTCGCCGTGCCGCTGGCGTATAGCCGCCTGGAGATCGACCTCGAGCGCCTGGTCCCGCGCCGGAGCGCGCGCATCGTGCTGATGGATGACGGTGATGGCGTCGCGGAACGTGCCGCGCGCCGGGCCGAGGGCCTCGGTTACAGCGACGTCGCGATCATGGAAGGTGGCGCGCCGGCCTGGAAAGCCGCCGGCTACACGCTCTTCGACGGCGTGAACCTGCCATCCAAGACGTTCGGCGAGCTCGTCGAGATCGAGCGCCATACGCCGCGCGTCACCGCCGAAGACCTCGTCGCCATGAAGAAGCGCGGCGACAACATGGTCATCGTCGACGGCCGCACCTGGGCGGAGTACCAGCGCTTCAACATTCCGGGCGGAATAAGCTGCCCCAATGGCGAGCTGGCGCTGCGTATCGACGCCATCGCGCCCGACCCGAACACGCGGATCGTCGTCAATTGCGCCGGCCGGACGCGCTCGATCATCGGCGCGCAGACGCTGATCGACCTCGGCGTGCCGAACGAGGTCCTGGCACTGGAGAATGGCACGCAGGGCTGGTTCCTCGCCGGTCATGAGAACGAGCGCGGGGCGTCGCGCAAATACCCGGAACCGTCGCTCAGCGGGGAGAAGCTCGCCGAGCGCCGCGCTCGCGCCGCCGAGCACGCCGCTCGTTGTGGCGTGCGTGCGGTTACCGCGGCCGATGTGCGCGCCTGGCTCGCCGATCCGCGCCGCACGACCTACCTTCTCGACGTGCGCACGCCCGAGGAAGTTGCCGCCGCGCCGCTGCCCGGCTTCGTGCACGCACCGGGTGGCCAGCTCCAGCAGGCGACGGACCAGTGGATTGGCGTCAAAGGTGCGCGCATCGTGCTCGCCGACGGCGAAGGTGTACGCGCACCCATGGTGGCGGCGTGGCTGCGTCAGCTCGGTCATGAAGCCTGCGTGCTCGAAGATCGCGACAATGCTCCGAGTATTGCGGCGTCCCTGCCGGAGGACCGCCGGCCACGAGGGCCCGAGCTCCTCAAGGCGCGCGCCAGAGAGCTGCACGCCGTCACCCCCCAGGGGCTTTCGGCCCTGCTCTGGTCCGGCGGCAGTGTGGCGCTCGATCTGAGAGGTAGCCAGGACTATCGCGATGGCCACATCCCCGGCTCGGTCTGGGCCACGCGTCCGCGAATCGCGAAGGCGGTCGCGGATATCGCCCAGCCCGTGGTCCTGATCGCGGACAGCCCCGAGATCGCGGCAGCCGCGAGCATCGACCTCGCCGAGCTCGGGGTTCGGGAAATCTCCGTCCTCGCCGGCGGCGCCAAGGCCTGGAAAGCCGACGGGCAGGCCCTCAATGCAACGCCCGACAATCCGCCCGACGGCACTCGGATCGACTTCGTTTTTCACACGCACCAGCGCCACGATGGCAACGTCGAGGCCGCTCGCGCGTATCTCGCCTGGGAGGTGGACCTCGTCGGCCGCCTGGACGAGCAGGAGCGCGGCGTCTTCCGCATTCCCGGCCACTAAGGCCGGCCGGAAAAAGGACGTCTTGCAAATGACACCGGGCGGCGCCACTTGTTCGGGGTTCGCCCGTATGCTGAATTGTTCTTGACTGGCGGCCCTTCGGCCGGCAAGGGCTCGCGGCGCCGGGAGACCGAGGCCAGGAGTTACCGTCATGCGCTACGATGATCAGGATCGCGAGAGCAGCAACGTCGAGGATCGGCGCGGGCAGGGCGGCGGCGGCGGTGGCTTCCGTTTCCCGGGCGGCGGCGGTCGCGGCGTCCAGATTCCTATTCCCATGGGCCGCGGCGGCGGTGGCTTCAGCATCACGACGCTGCTGATCATCGGCGCCATCATGCTGCTGTTCGGGCTCAATCCGCTCGATCTCCTGCGCGGCGGCAGCCCGGGTGGCTTCAGCTTCCCCGATATGCCGCAGAACCAGCGCGTCGACCGCCCCGGTGGCGGCACGAACCCATTCGACATTCCGGGCCTGCCGGGGAGCCGCGACGGGACGCCCCAGCAGCCCGGCCAGCCGACGCAGCGCTCGGCACGCCCCGACGATCAGGCAGCGCAATTTGTCCGCCGCGTGCTCGCCGACACCGAGGATGTCTGGGGCCGTGTCTTCCAGTCCTTTGGCCGCAAGTACGAGGAGCCGCGTCTCGTGATGTTCTCAGGCGGCACGAATTCGGCGTGCGGCCAGGGCGTCGCGCAGATGGGCCCGTTCTATTGCCCGCTCGACAAGAAGGTCTACATCGACCTCTCCTTCTTCAATGAGCTCGACCGGCGGTTCGGCGCGCCCGGCGATTTCGCGCCGGCTTACGTCGTCGCGCACGAGGGCGGCCATCACGTGCAGAACCTGCTCCGCATTGCCCGCAAAGTGCAGGAAGCCAAGCAGCGCAGCCCCGAGCGGCAGGCGGACGCGGTGGAAGCGCGCACGG
>Ga0066256_1001672_pt1 | contig 28665 bp, 19 predicted proteins | sample ThiBio_1000_biof_FD_87107 | JGI IMG/M metagenome (GOLD analysis project Ga0066256, IMG submission 87107) | Wastewater bioreactor microbial communities from Cape Town, South Africa - Thiocy_expt_1000_biof (version 2) | ecosystem: Engineered > Bioreactor > Thiocyanate-remediating >... | reverse complement strand
GCCCCCGCGCAACCCCCACCCCGGCGGGGAAGCCGGCGGCGCACCCCGCGACCCCGGGGCCCTATTACCTGCCCACCCCCGCCCCGGACCCGAGGGCGGGCGAGGCCGCCGGGCGGGGGCGGGGCGCGCGCCCCCTCAAGCTCCTCGCGGGGCCCGTGCCCCCGAGCCCCGACCGGGGGGACATCGAGCAGCGGGGCACCAAGGGCATGTCGCCCGCCGATCTCGTCGTGCACCGCGCGCGCCTCGCCAAGGCCGCCGGCGTCGATGGCATCGTCGCATCGGCGCAGGAAGCGACGATGATCCGCGCCGCGGTCGGCCCGGACGTGCTGATCGTGACGCCGGGCATTCGTCTCGCGGGCGGTGCGGCGGGCGATCAGGTGCGCGTCATGACGCCGGGCAAGGCTATTGCCGCCGGCGCGGATTGCCTCGTGGTGGGACGCCCCATCACGGAAGCTGCTGATCCGCGCGCCGCGGCGGCCGCTTTCGTCGCCGAGATCGAGGCGGCACTCAAGAGCTAGCCTCGGCTGCGCCGCACTCGTTCCTCCCCCCTTGTGGGGGAGGTTAGGAGGGGGGATCGCAGAACGCTGGCAGTAGGGATTCCCCCCACCCCTGACCCCTCCCCACAAGTGGGAGGGGGATGCCCGACGCTGCTTGTCATCGCTCCTCCTTCTGTCCAGTATCCGGGTGTAACTGGCGACACTAGGCGCCAGGGCTCTCGAGTTACGAGGCAGGGAAGGAAATCCGATGAATGCTCCGCAGGTACGTCTGACGTCTCTCGCGCATGGCGGCGGCTGCGGCTGCAAGCTCGCGCCCAACGTGCTGCAGCAGTTGCTCGCCGATCAGCCGGCCATGGCGGCCTACAAGCAGCTCCTCGTCGGCACGGATACGGCTGACGACGCCGCCGTCTGGCAGCACGACGAGAACACCTGCATCATCGCGACGACCGACTTCTTCATGCCCATGGTCGATGATCCTTTCGACTTCGGGCGCATCGCGGCGACCAACGCGATCTCCGACGTCTATGCCATGGGTGGCAAGCCCGTCATGGCGCTCGCGGTGCTCGGTATGCCGGTCGATAAGATCCCCATTGAGATGGTGCGCGAGATCCTGAAGGGCGGCGCGAGCGTGTGCGCCACGGCCGGCATTCCCGTTGCGGGCGGCCATTCCATCGACTGTCCCGAGCCGGTGTACGGCCTCGCGGTGATCGGCGTCGCCCGACCCGAGCAGGTGCGCCGCAATGCCGATGCCAAGGCGGGCGATGCGCTCATTCTGACGAAGCCGATCGGCGTCGGCATTTATTCGGCGGCCATCAAGAAGGGTGTGCTGCCGCCCGCCGGCTACACCGAGATGATCGCGACGACGACGCTGCTCAACAAGATCGGCGCGGAGTTGGCGGAAGACAAGGACGTGCACGCCATCACGGACGTGACGGGCTTCGGCATTCTCGGGCACGGGCTCGAGATGGCGCGCGGCTCGGGGCTCACGCTGAACATCAAGGCGAGTGAGGTGCCGCTGCTTGCTCAGGCCGAGAAGCTCGCGCAGGAAGGTTTTGTCACGGGTGCCTCGCACCGCAACTGGGCGAGCTACAGCGCGGGTGTTGTGCTGCCCGAGGGCATTCCTGACTGGCGCCGCCATCTGCTGACGGATCCGCAGACCTCGGGCGGCCTGCTCGTCGCCTGCGCGCCGGGGCGTGCCGCCGACCTCGTCGCAAAGATCAAGGCCGCGGGGTATCCGGCCGTGCGCGTGGTGGGGAATGCGGAGGCGGGGGAAGCTAGGGTGAGGGTGGGGTAGGGGAGTGGTATCTTGGCCGACACGGATGATCACGGCGAGCGAGCTGCGGGCGCTAGAGGCTTGCCGGCGCTATGCGACGGGTTTCGGGTTGGCCTTAAGCAAATCAACCTCCTTATCGATCACACGCCTGCACATCCATTGAAGGCGACGGAATAGCGATCGCTCTTCGAGCGTAAGCCGGTGCTTGCCCGCATGGACGATCTGAGATCGCACGCTGTAAATTTTATTGAAGTCTTGCAGAATATTCGTGCGTTCCTCCTGGCTGTTACCAATTAGATAGGCACATCTGTTGCGCAGCAGGGAGCCTAGGCCAATTTTATCGGATGCGTTCTTGTCACCTAGCAAGATCTCCAAGACGACCATCGCTTGGACAAAGCTTAGAAGCTCGTCGCGACTACTATAGCTGTCGAATAGCCACTGGGCTCCCAACAGTATTGTCTCTGCCTTTTCTAAGCCCGCAAATGCGGATGCCATGTTTCCAAGCGTATGCTCGGCCCAACTCAGCTTTCGCTCTTCGCTGTCAAGGGTTCCATCTAGGTCATGGAGGCTGAGGCCAAGCAGCCCTCGTTCGATTGGATCGTCGAGACCAAGCCTGTACTCTGGTAGAAAGTGGCCATTGTCTGATTGCTTGTGAGCATAAAAATGAGATTTTTGCGCGTTCGGTAGCTTGTGCTGATATTTGAATAGTCTTAGCGCTATCCCGAGACCGCAGAAGGAACGAAGAGCGCGCTCCGCCTGAAGGACAGTGCCAGAGCCTCCATATTGTCCAACGAAACCTTCCACCGTTACCTGCAAGTAAATCTGGTCCCGCTTGTGTTCTGGCGGGTCGGTATCTAAAAAAATAAGAAGCCCGAGGCTCCCGCCCCTAATATGCTGCTGTCGCCTCTTATTTGGGGACGCTAGAGGGAATTCGGTGGAGAATTTTTCGCAGGCACGTGCGAGCCTTACTGTCGGTGAAAGCCTGATTTCGTTTGTGGTTGGCCTCAGAAGGCCTCCCAAAACCTCGGGTAGGGGGAAGCTGAAGGTATATTTCCATGGAAGCGTTAGAAAATGCTCGACGAGGCGAGTTGCCGTATATTTTGCATCCTTGAACGGCTCGATGTCGCATAACCCGATAGTTTGAGCATTGCCTTGATACTGATCGAACTCCCACAGTTCCCAGCCGATAGTATCTAGCGCGAAGCGAGTGAATGGAAATTCATCTAATTGATCGACGAGGCGGTCGCGCAGCTTCCCGGTTTTCGGAAGCTCAAAGTCACATAGCGTAAGAAAAATACCTGACAGGCGATTTATAAACATGCCATGACTAGTTGTTATGTTTGGCAATGCTTCTTGAAGGGCTTTGATAAGCCGTTCTTTGCGATCGTCACGTAAATCGATCGGCATAGACCCTCCTGAGGGCGTTGGGTGGAAGGTCGGGTGATTTACAGGGATTGTTAAAGCGGGGTCAGAGCAATATAAAAATAATCTAGGGCAAACTATCTCCTGGATTTCAGACGCTAAAAGGTGGGCGCCGCTAGTGAAAATTGATAGCCGGCGATATCCTGCCGAGCATATCTCACGGCCGAGATTTCTCTTTCCCCCTCACCCGCCCTTCCCCGGATCGAAGAACTCCTTCACGCGGGCGAAGAACCCGCTCGACGCGGGGTTCGTCTCCTTGTTCGACTCGCGCTCGAACTCCTCCAGGAGCTCACGTTGCTTGCGGGAGAGGTTCTTCGGCGTCTCCACCTCGACCTGAATGTACATGTCGCCGTGCACCTTCGAACGGAGCACCGGCATGCCCTTGCCCTTGAGGCGGAACTGCTTGCCGTTCTCGGTCCCTGAGGGCACCGGCATCCGCACGCGATTGCCCTCCACGGTCGGCACATCGACGTTGCCGCCGAGCGCCGCCGTCGTCATCGCGATCGGCACGCGGCAGAAGATGTCGGCGCCATCGCGCTGGAAGAACTCGTGCGGCTTGATGGAGAGGAAAATGTAGAGATCGCCCGTCGGTCCGCCGCGCTGGCCGGCCTCGCCTTCGCCGGCAAGACGGATGCGCGTGCCGTCCTCGACGCCCGGCGGAATGGACACCGCGAGCGTGCGCTCCTTCGTGACGCGGCCATGGCCGTGGCAGGCGGGGCAGGGATCGTCGATCGTCTCGCCGCGGCCCTGGCAGGCGGGGCACGTGCGCTCGATGGTGAAAAAGCCCTGGCTCGCGCGCACCTTGCCGGCGCCGCCGCAGGTCTGGCAGGTGGTCGGCCGCGAGCCCGCGCGGGCGCCCGAGCCGGAGCACGTCTCGCACGTGACGCTGGTCGGCACGCGGATCTGCGCCTGCTTGCCGACGAAGGCCTCGGCGAGCGTGATCTCCATGTTGTAGCGCAGGTCCGCGCCGCGCTCGCGCGCCGAACGCTGGCGGCCGCCGCGCCGTCCGCCCATGAACTCGCCGAAGAGATCGTCGAAGATGTCGGACATGGACGAGGAGAAGTCCGGGCCGAAGCCGCCGGGGCCGCGCCCGCCGCCCTCGAAAGCGGCATGGCCGAACTGGTCGTAGGCCGCGCGCTTCTGCTCGTCCTTCAGGACCTCGTAGGCCTCGTTGATCTCCTTGAATTTCTGCTCGGCGCTCGCGTCACCCGGATTGCGGTCCGGGTGATGCTCCTTGGCGAGGCGGCGGAAGGCGGACTTGATGTCCGAATCGCCGGCGCCCCGCTTGATGCCGAGAACGTCGTAGTAGTCGCGCTTGGCCATGAGAACGTGATCCAATCCCGCCCGCCGAGTCAGGCCCCCAATAGGCCCCCATGGGCATTGTGTCGCTCCAGGCATGAAAATGCCCCTGACCGGCCGGCCGGCGGCGCACCGGAGATGGTCCCGCAGGACATCTCGGTGGCGTCGCGGCGGTCAGGGGTCTGCATTGCTCGGCTCCGAGGTCAGCCGGACTTCTTCTTGTCGTCCTTGACCTCTTCGAAGTCGGCGTCGACGACGTTGTCGCCGCCGGAAGACCGGCCGCTGCCATCGCCCGACGGCGCCTCGCCGCCGCCGGCTGCTTCGGCCGCGCCCTTGTCGGCAGCGTAGATTGCCTCGCCGAGCTTCATGGACGCCTGCATGAGCGTCTGGGTCGCGGTTTTGATGCGCTCGACGTCATCGGTCTTGGCCGCATCCTTGAGTTCCGTCAGCGCGCTCTCGATTGCGGTCTTGTCGGCGGCTCCGACCTTGCTCGAATGCTCGGCCAGATCCTTCTCGATCTGGGCCGTGAGCTGGTCGGCCTGGTTGCGTGCCTCGACGAGCTCGCGACGCTTGACGTCCTCGTCCTTGAAGCGCTCGGCCTCCTCGGCCATGCGCTTGATCTCGTCGTCGGAGAGACCGCCCGAGGCCTGGATGCGGATCGACTGCTCTTTGTTCGTCTTCTTGTCCTTGGCCGAGACGTGGACGATGCCGTTGGCGTCGATGTCGAACGTGACCTCGATCTGCGGTACGCCACGCGGCGCCGGCGGAATGCCGTCGAGATCGAAGCGGCCGAGCATCTTGTTGTCGGCGGCCATCTCGCGCTCGCCCTGGTAGACGTTGATCGTCACCGCGCGCTGGCCATCCTCGGCCGTCGAGAACGTCTGCGACTTCTTGGTCGGGATGGTCGTGTTGCGGTCGATCAGGCGCGTGAACACACCGCCGAGCGTCTCGATGCCGAGCGAGAGCGGCGTCACGTCGAGGAGCAGCACGTCCTTGACGTCGCCCTTGAGCACGCCGGCCTGGATGGCGGCGCCGATCGCGACGACCTCATCCGGGTTGACGCCCTTGTGCGGCTCCTTGCCGAACAGCTTCTTCACCTCGGCCTGCACGCGCGGCATGCGCGTCATGCCGCCGACGAGCACGACCTCGTCGATCTCGGCAGCCTTGAGGCCGGCGTCCTTGAGCGCCTGCTCGCAGGGCGGCAGCGTCTTGGCGATGAGGTCCTCGACCAGGCTCTCGAGCTTGGCGCGGGTGAGCTTCATCGTCAGATGCAGCGGTGACTGCGTCTGCGGGCTCATGGAGATGAACGGCAGGTTGATCTCGGTCTGCTGGGCGCTCGACAGCTCGATCTTCGCCTTTTCAGCAGCCTCCTTGAGGCGCTGCAGCGCGAGCTTGTCGTTCTTGAGATCGATCTGGTTCTCTTTCTTGAACTCAGCCGCGAGATACTCGACGAGGCGCATGTCGAAGTCCTCGCCGCCGAGGAACGTGTCGCCGTTCGTCGACTTCACCTCGAACACGCCGTCGCCGATCTCGAGGATCGACACGTCGAAGGTGCCGCCGCCGAGGTCGTAGACCGCGATGGTCTTGGCGTCCTTCTTCTTGTCGAGGCCATAGGCGAGCGCGGCCGCTGTCGGCACGTTGATGATGCGCAGAACTTCGAGGCCCGCGATCTTGCCGGCGTCCTTGGTCGCCTGGCGCTGGGCGTCATTGAAGTAGGCGGGCACCGTGATGACGGCCTGCGTCACCGGCTGGCCGAGATAGGCCTCGGCCGTCTCCTTCATCTTCTGGAGGATGAAGGCGGAAACCTGCGAGGGCGAGTACTGCTTGCCATTCGCCTCGACCCAGGCATCGCCGTTCGTGCCGCTGACGATCTTGTAGGGCACGAGGTGCTTGTCCTTCTCGACCATGGGGTCGGAGAAGCGGCGGCCGATGAGGCGCTTGATCGCGAAAAGGGTATTGGAGGGGTTCGTCACTGCCTGGCGCTTGGCCGGCAGGCCGACGAGACGTTCGCCGTCGTCGGTGAAGGCAACGATCGATGGCGTGGTGTTCACGCCCTCGGCGTTGGCAATGACTTTCGGCGTGCTGCCTTCCATGACAGCGACGCAAGAGTTCGTCGTCCCGAGATCAATCCCGATGACTTTGGCCATTTTCTTCTCAATCCTCTCGTTGCGGCAAACCGGCCGGGTCCGCTACGGCACCCGATAGTGCTTTAACCCGCGGTGGGCGGAGGCTCCGGTTCCCTGGAGTTGGTGATTTGGCTCACCGGTATATAGGAGTGCCCCGGAGGCCCTGCAACGCCCGCAACCAACCGTGTTGTGACAATTTTGCATCCGCCGATTGCATGAGGCTTATGCCAATTCCGATGCCCATTTCTCATGTCCCGGAGGAGGGCTCCGACGGCCCGCCGTTTGCGGCATTGTCATTTCCGGCTTCGGGCCCCTCGGCTCCGAAACCCGTTGCCGCTGCACCCTGAGATGGGGGCGCCTTCTCGGGCTTGGGACCACCTTTGGCCACCACGACCGAAGCCGGGCGCAGCACGCGATCCTCGATCGTGTAGCCGGCTTCGAACACGCGCACGACCGAGCCGTGCGGCACCTTCGGATCATGGTGCTCCATGACGGCCTGATGCTGATGCGGGTCGAAAGGCGCGCCCTCGGCGGGAATGCGCTTGATGCCGTAGCGCTCGAGGATGCTGACGAGGCCGCGCTCGGTCGCCGTCACGCCGTCTAGGAGGCCCTTGACGATAGGATCGGCGGTGTCCGTCGGGACGGCCGCCAGCGCCCGCTCCAGATTGTCGGCGACCGAGAGCAGGTCGCGCGCGAACTTGGAAACGGCATATTTCTGCGTGTCGAGGCGCTCGCGCTCGGCCCGCTTGCGGTTGTTGTCCATCTCGGCATAGGCGCGCAGGACCTGATCCTTCAGGTCGCGGACTTCCGCCTGGAGTGCCTGAACTTGCGAAGCCTCGGCCTCCTGCGGAGGGGCTTGTCCGGCTTCGCCGGCCTGCTGGGTGTATTCGGCGGCTGCGCGCTGGGCGTTGCCGGGGGTGGTTGAATCAGGCTCAGGCGCCCCGGCGCCATGCCCCGGCGCCTGGGGGTCGTGGGTCTGGTTGCTCATGTGTCCTCGTGCTCGTCCCAGTGAATCGGGCCTATATGGCGCGCGACAAATACATCGAAAGCCGCCGGGGTCGAGCGTCCGGCAGGCTGTCGCGCCCGACCCTCGCATATCATGCCCCGGGGCAACAAAATCAAGTCAAAGTGCGGCTGATCAGGCGTGCAGTGTAGTCGACCATCGGAATGATGCGGGCATAATTCAGGCGGGTCGGGCCGATCACGCCGAGGACGCCGACGATCTTGCGCGAGGAATCGCGGAACGGCGACACGATCAGCGAGGAGCCCGAGAGCGAGAAGAGCTGGTTCTCCGAGCCTATGAAGATATGTACGCCGTCTCCCTTTTCGGCGAGGCCGAGGAGCTGGACGAGCTCGCGCTTCGCTTCGAGATCGTCGAAGAGCTGGCGAATGCGCTCGAGATCCTCGATGGCGGTCAGGTCCTTGAGGAGGTTGCCCTGTCCGCGCACGATCAGACTCTTGCGCTCGTCCCCCGAGCCCGACCACGTCGCGAGCCCCGCTTCGATCACCTTCTTCGTCAGTACGTCCAGCTCGGCCTTGGCCGTCGCGAGCTGGCGCTCGATGGTCGTCCTGGCCTCCACGAGATTGAGCCCGCGGATGTGTGCGTTCAGATAGTTCGTTGCCTCGACGAGCGCGGACGGCGGCAGGCCGCGCGGGATATTGATGACGCGGTTCTCGACTGACTGATCCTCGCCGACGAGTATGACGAGGGCTTTGCCGGGTTCGAGCGGCACGAACTCGATATGCTTCAAATGGCCGTCGCGCTTCTCGCTGATGACGAGGCCGGCGCAGTGCGAGAGGCCGGAGATCATGTCGCCGGCCTCGGCCAGCACCTGATCCACCGACTGCTGCTGCTTCACTTTGATCTGGGTCTCGATCCGGCGGCGCTCTTCATCCGTGAGGTTGCCGATCTCGAGCAGGCCGTCGACGAAGAGGCGAAGGCCGGTCTGGGTCGGCAGGCGTCCGGCAGAGGTGTGCGGGGCGTAGATGAGGCCCAGATGCTCGAGGTCCGACATCACGTTGCGCACGGAGGCCGGCGAGAGCGTCATCGGCAGATGGCGCGAGAGATTGCGCGAGCCGACGGGCTCGCCGGTCGCGAGATAGGATTCGACGATGTGGCGGAAAATTTCGCGCGTGCGCTCATTGAGCTGGATGAGCCCGCTCGCGGTTTCCTTCGTAGGACGGTCCAATGCTCACCTCCGGGGGCGCAGGTCCTGAGCGCCAGGGCGGTTGATCATGTTAGAAATGCCCCGATGGTTCGTCAAACCGGTGCGGCATAGCTTGATTTCAATGCCTTGTCCTGTGCGCCGCGGCGCCTATGCTGATGCAACGGACAAGCGCCCCAGGAGGCGCGCCCCCTCGAGGAGGTTGATATGAGCAAGCTCCCTGACCACGATCCCATTCCCGGCGATGCCTTTTCCTGCGATGCGATCGAGCACGTGATCGTTCCGCGGGCCCGCGACATCGGCGGCTTCGAGGTGCGCCGCGCGCTGCCGTCAGCCCGCAAGCAGATGGTCGGCCCGTTCATCTTTTTCGACCAGATGGGCCCGGCCGAGTTCCTGCTTGGCACGGGCATGGACGTCCGCCCGCATCCCCACATCGGCCTTGCCACGGTGACGTACCTCTTCCAGGGCGAGATCTGGCACCGCGACAGCCTCGGCTCGTCGCTGCCGATCCGGCCAGGCGAGCTGAATTTGATGTCGGCCGGCTCCGGCATCGTCCATTCCGAGCGCACGAGCGCGGAAGTGCGCGCCCATCAGCACGAGCTGTACGGCATCCAGGCCTGGGCCGCGCTGCCGAAATCGCACGAGGAGGGGGCGCCGACGTTCGCGCATCATGGCGTCGATGAGCTGCCGCGCATCACGGGCGAAGGCAAGCGCGTGCGCCTCGTCATGGGCGAGCTTTATGGCCAGCGCTCGCCCGTCGAGTTCCCGCATCCGAGCTTCTATGCCGAGGCGGTGCTGGCGCCGGGGGCCGTGCTGCCGCTCGATCCCGATTACGACGAGCGCGCCGTCTATATTGTCTCGGGCGAGATCGACATTGCGGGTGATCGCTTCGATGCGGGCCGCTTGCTGGTCTTCCGGCCCGGCGATCGCATTTCGATCCTGGCGCTCAGCAATGCGCGGCTCATGCTGCTCGGCGGCGAGCCCATGGATGGCCCGCGCCATATCTGGTGGAACTTCGTGTCGTCCTCGCAGGATCGCATCAACGCCGCCAAGGCCGATTGGAAGGCGAAGCGCTTCGGTCCCGTGCCCGGCGACACCGAGGAGTTCATTCCGCTGCCGGAGTGAGGCTCACTTCTCCTTCTCCCCGTGCTTACGGGGAGAAGGTCGGGATGGAGGGGCGGGAACTCGCGCGGCGTTCGCGTTTGCCGCCGCCCCTCACCCTAACCCTCTCCCCGTGAAGGACGGGGAGAGGGGATGGTCACTCCTCCCAGCAGCCCGCAGCATCAAGCACGAAGCTGTCGCCATTGCCGCCGCGGGCATAGCACCGCGGAAGAAGGCGGCAGCACCCCTTCCCAGCAGCCCGCGGCACTCGATCAATAAGCCGAGGCCGTCTCGCCGACGCCATCGCGCTGGTAGAGATCACGGCGGAACTGGATCACGCCGTCCTCGGTCGCCCACGCCGTCATATAGACGAAGAAGAGCGGCATGGGCTTCTTCAGGCGCACGTCCAGCCGCTCGCCCGACTTCTTCATGGCGAGCACGCGCCCTTCATCCCAGCCCTGGTCGGCCATGAGCCACGCAGCGAGGTGCTCGATGCCCTGCACGCGCACGCAGCCCGAGCTCGCGGCGCGGAAATTGCGGCCGAACATGCGATCCGACGGCGTGTCGTGCATGTAGACCGAGTGGCTGTTGTGGAAGTTGATCTTCACGAAGCCGAGCGGGTTCTCGGGGCCCGGCTTCTGGCGGTAGGTCAGGCCCGCGGTCGAAGCGTTGCCCCAGTTGATCTTTGTGCTGTCGAGCTTGCGGCCGTCGCCGCCGTAGACATCGATGCCGAACTTGGCGAGCACGTCCTGGCCCTTTGCGGCCATCGCGCGGCCGTTCGGGATGAGGTCCTTCTGGATCACGGTCGGCGGCAGATGCCAGACGGGATTGAAGTTCAGCTCGTGGATGTGTGAACGCAGGATGGGCGTCTGGCGATCGGTCTTGCCGACGACGCCGGCGTGGCGCGAAACGACCTTGTCGTTCTCGACGGCCTCGATCTGCGCCGCCGGGATGTTGACGACGATGTAGCGCTTCGGCAGCGAGCGCGCCATCTCCGTGAGTCGGGTGAGATTTGTCTTGAGCTGGCGCAGGCGCGCGGCTGCGGACACGTTCAGCGCTGCGATCGTACGCTTGTCGACGATGCCGGTCGGCGTGAGGCCGTTCGATGCCTGGAAGCGGCGCACGGCGCGCTCGACGGAGCCATCGAAGAAGGCGGTGCCGTAGTCATCGCTGTCGCGCAGATCGCCCGACATGGTGAGACGCTGGCGGAGCAGCGCCACCGCAGAGCCGCTCGCGCCCGGCTGAAGCTGCGCATCGGGAATCGGCTGCCAGCCCCCGCGCGCGACGACATCGGTGTAGCGCTTGATGGCTTCTTTCAGCGCCGCGATGTTCTCGGGCGAGAGTGTCGGAAAGCCCTTCGGAGGATTGGCCTCCCACTGGCGCGCGAATGAATGATCGAAGGCAGGCGGCGGGGTGTAGCTTCCGACATAATTGCCGTTGGCCCACGCATTATTGGCCCAGCTATTGCCCTCCGATGCGCCGGCCGGCGCCAGCGGCGCTGCCACGGCGAGCGCAACGGCAAGGCCGCGCGCAAGCAATCCTATGTGCGCGAGGGCCTCTCCCGCGCTACGATCCTTGGTCAAACCGATCATCGCCGCATCCGCTGCTTTTGTTTTTTGCACATGAAAGCCCAGGACGAAGATTGGCAGGCAAATCTTCGCCTTGCTCCGGTCGATGCATTTGCGCATGGACGTGGCGCATCTCGACCCCAACTGCAGGCCTGCGGACAGGCTTGCCTCAATGTCGCCACAGATTGTTAATGCGGGAGTTGGGAGGAAATTGGAAGACCTGTGCCCCCTGCCGACGTCGCTTGCTGGGACCATGATGCAAACGAGTCACGCCAGTCCGTCAGTGCCCGTTCAAGGGGCGTACGGCATGGAAACCGAGCTCATTGGATAGGTGTTCAGAGAGCAATAGGGTCGTCGTGGCGCTCTTTGGCGATTCCAGCTACATGAAGCGCCAGGACGGCAGAGCAGGACTGGATCATGCAACAATCCACACGGAAGGTGGCCGTCGTCGGCGGCACGCGCATTCCCTTTTGCCGCTCGAACACGCTGTACGCTGATCTCGGCAACCTCGACATGCTGACGGCCGCGCTGAGTGGTCTCGTCGACCGCTACAACCTCGCGGGCGTCCATATCGACGAGGTCGTCGGCGGCGCCGTCGTCTCACACTCGCGGGACTGGAATCTCGCGCGCGAGGCCGTCCTCGGCACCAAGCTCGCGCCGACCACGCCGGGCATCACATTGATCCAGGCCTGCGGCACTGGTCTCCAGGCCGCCATGGGCATCGCCGCCAAGATCGCCATCGGCGAGATCGAGTCGGGGATCGCGTGCGGTTCCGACACGACCTCGGATGCGCCGATCGTCGTATCGAAGCCGCTCGCGAAGCGGCTGGTGGCTGCCCAGCAGGGCCGCTCGTTCGGCGAGAAGCTCGGGGCTTTCAAAGGATTCTCGCCGCGCGAGTTGGCGCCGCTGCCGCCTTCGGTCGCGGAGCCGCGCACGGGCCTCTCCATGGGGCAGCACACGGAGCTGATGGCCCAGCACTGGAAAATCTCGCGCCAGGATCAGGACCAGCTCGCCTACGAGAGCCACATCAAGGCGGCAGAAGCCTATCGCACCGGCTACTTCGATGATCTGATCGTGCCGTGCGCCGGTGTCTTTCGCGACAACAACCTGCGTCCCGACATCAGCATCGATCGGCTGGCCTCATTGAAGCCGGCCTTCGACAAGTCCGAGCGCGGCACGCTCACGGCCGGCAACTCGACACCGCTCACGGATGGCGCGTCGGCCGTGTTGCTTGCCTCGGAGGAGTGGGCCCGCGCACGCGGACTGCCCATCCTCGCGTATTTCACGGCGGCGCAGACCGCGGCTGTCGATTTCGTCGCCGGCGAAGGGCTGCTGATGGCGCCGACGGTTGCGGTCTCGCGGCTTCTAGATCGCACGGGCATGACATTGCAGGACTTCGAATTCTACGAGATCCACGAGGCGTTCGCCGCGCAGGTGCTCGCGACGCTGAAGGCCTGGGAAGACCCGGCCTACTGCAAGGCGCGGCTCGGCAAGGATGTGCCGCTCGGAAGCATCGACCGCGCGAGAATGAACGTGAAGGGCTCGTCGCTGGCCGTCGGCCATCCCTTTGCGGCAACCGGCGGGCGGATCGCGGCGCTGCTCGCGAAGCTTCTCGGCGAGAATGGCGGCCGCGGGCTCATCTCGATCTGTACGGCCGGTGGCATGGGTGTCGCGGCCATCATGGAGAGCGCGCGGGCCTGACGCGCAGCCGCCTGCCGCACACTCCAAAGCAAAAAAACGGGCGCCGGCCGATGCCGACGCCCGCCCTGTTCTCAGCGTGAGCTCGCGCCTTACTGCTTCGGCTGCTGCACGGATTCCTTGGCCTTATCGTAAGCTTCCTTGGTGGCTTCCTTGGCCTTCTCATAGGCGTCCTTCGCCGCCTCGGAGGCCTGATCGATGGCCGGCTTCGCAGTCTCCATGCTGCGATCGGCGATCGAGCGCGCGTTCTCGGCCGCCCGCTCGAGCAAAGTCTTGCGCGGCGTCTTGCGCTCATAGGCCGGGAGCGCCGTGATCACTTCCTTGGTCAGCTCCGGCACCGTGATCTTGCCGTCGGGACCAAAGCGAAGCGCGGAGAAGCGCAGGCCGAGCCGCTTCTGGCCCGCGCCGAGGAAGCCACCCGTCTTGACGACTACACCTTCGACGCGGAGATCGGACGTCAGGATCAGCTCCTCGATGTCGGCAATGATCTTGCCGTCGGGCGCATAAATCTTTCCGCCGATCAGGTTGTCGCTCGAGAGGATTTGCCCATCGACCTGACCGCGGAAAAATACGCCGCGGGGGATCGACACTTCAGTCTGAGGCGCGGTCGCAGGAGCCGGGCTCTGCTGCTGGGCAATGGCCGGCGCACCGGCCGCGATGACGGAAGCTGCAACAAGAGCAAGGGAGAGGCGTCGCATCACACGAGTGTCCTTCTTCACATCTGAACGCGTCCTATGGCGCGCTCGTCCGACCATCAAATCAAGGGCGGTCAGACCCGCCCTATTTGGTGTGTCGGCGCGATTCCAACAATGCTTGCCGTGCAAATAAGTTCCTGCGAACGAACGTGAAATCTGTCACAATCCCGCCAGCATCGCAGCGCGGACAGTGTGACGAATCGTCGAGCCGCTATCCCTTGCCCAACCGCCGCGCCGCTTCCAGAACTTCCTCGGCGTGTCCCGGCACCTTGACCTTGCGCCAAGCTTCCGCGATGCGCCCTTTGGCATCGATCAGGAAGGTCGCGCGGTCGACGCCCATGTACTTGCGCCCGTACATGGATTTCTCGATCCAGACGCCAAACTTTTCCGCGACCGCATGATCCTCGTCGGCGGCAAGGCGCACGTCGAGCTCGTGCTTCTCGCGGAACTTCTGGTGCTTCTTCACGCTGTCCGGCGAGATGCCGATCACCGTGACACCGGCCTTTCGGAACTCACGGGCAAGTCGCGTGAAGTCCTTGGCCTCTGTCGTGCAGCCGGGGGTGTCGTCCTTCGGGTAGAAGTAGATGACGGCGGGGCTTCCCGCGAGATCTGCTGGGCTGACGGTGTCGCCGTCGTCCGTCGGCAGTTTGAACGCTGGTACTTTGTCACCTTTTTCGACCGGGGATGTGTTCATCGGGGAAATGCCCTCGTTCGGTCGCTTTTCTAGTCCGATCGTGCGCTGAGGATCACGTGCGCTCGGTCCTCGGGCGTTAAGATCTCTCGTACCGAATCGTGGTGACGATGCCAAGGATGTGCAGCGCGGTCATCCAGGACTACGACGTGTCCGGCTGGCGAGGCCAAGCAGTTGTCGCGACGCAATAAAGTCGCATTGCTCGGGTCATTTCCAGTGAGACGCCCTGGGGGGCAAACCGACGTGCTGGGTCCCGGATCTCGCCGCCCACAGATTGCGCTGCTCCGCGCGGCGCTGGCTCGGGCCGATGAGATGCGTGATCGGTCAACGGGTTAGGGGAAGTCGGCGATGCATGGCCCGCTCGGCCAAGCGAATGGTGAGACCGGCGGCGCCGCGCCCGGCCCGCAGGCGCCCGCTGCTGCCTCCGCCCCCGAATCGATTCGCTCCGATGTGCCGCCCGGTGCGCGCCGCAAGCGCGCGGCGCCACCCTGGCTCAAAGGTTGTGGTCGCGCTGCGGTGATGACGGCGGCCGTCGTGGTGCCGCTGTGCCTGCTTGCTGTCGGGCTCCTGTATCTGCGCCTGTTGAATGGCCCGATCTCGGTTTCCTTCCTCGTCGAGCCTATCCAGCGTGGGCTCAACGACGAGATGCCCGGCGTCCAGTTCCGCGTCGAGGACGCCATTGTCCAGCTCACGCCCGAGGGCGCCGTCGAGTTTCGCCTGACGAGCGTCCGCCTGACGGAGGACACAGGCAGTGTCGTGGCGCTCGCCTCGCGCGCCTCCGTGCAGCTCAGCCTCCGCGCCCTGAGGACGGGGCGGATCGCGCCGGCGCGCATCGATCTCCTCCAGCCGCGCGTCGTGCTGTTCGCTGCCGACCGGCCTTCCTACATGCTCGGCTATGGCCATGATCTTCAGGGCCGCACGCTCACGATGCCTCCGGGGCCGGCTGGCCAGCCGGGCAAGGCGGCGCCGCAGGAAACCGAAGTCGCCAAGACCGTCACGATCATGCGCGACCGCATCGACGTGGCGCGCCGCGTGGCGGAGCTCGCCGGCGAAATGCGGCGGCGCAAGGGGGCCGCATCCTTCCTCGAGACGCTCGGCCTCAAGGACGCCTCGCTCATTGTCTCCGACGATCGCCAGCAGCGGCTCTTCCAGCTTCCGAGCCTCGAGCTTTCGCTGCGTCACCGCTCGCAGCGCAGCGTCATTTCGGGCACCGGCACGATGGCGGGGACGGGGACCGCCTTCAAATACAACTTCCGCATGGAGGACTCCGAAAGCCGCGACCGTCTGACCATGAAGGTCGAGGTCGATGAGCTGGTCCCGCGGAGCGTGGCGCTCGGCCAGTCCGGCCTCGAGCTTCTCGAGGGGATCGACCTGCCGCTCAAGGGCTCCGGCACGATCGAGCTGTCACGCCAGGGCGACGTGATCGGCGGCACATTCGACGTCGCGCTCGGCGAGGGGCTCGTGCATCTGCCTTGGCTCGGCAAGGTGCCGCTCGATCTTGCCGGCGGCGAGATCAAGGCGAGCTACGAAGGGGGCGCTGAGCGCAAGCTCGTCATTGCGCCCTCGACACTGCACTGGCGTCAGAGCCACGCGACGCTCAAGGGAGAGCTCTCGCAGGTTGCTGGCAGCGACGGCGTCCCGGGCTGGCGCTTCGAGGCGCATGGGGTCGACGGTCTGCTGAGGGCCGACGATCTTGGCGCGGCGCCCCTGCCGCTCTCTTCCCTGATCCTGCGCGGCACGGCCTTTCCCGCGAGTGGCCACGTCGAGATCTCCGAGTTCCAGATGACGGCCGGCGAGGCCAAGGTTGCGATGGTCGGCGGGGTCGCCGCCTCGGGCAGCGCGCGCGTCGCCCGATTGGATGGGCGCATCGGACCGATGTCGCTCGATGCGCTCAAGACCATGTGGCCGCAGAGCCTGGCGCCGCAGACGCGCAAGTGGGTCGCGGGTCACCTCGTGACCGGCCGCCTCAGTGGCGGCGCCTTCAGCATGACGAACGAGCGGCGCGATCGGATCGACCGGCGTGACCCGGCCTCCTTCCGCGAGCGCGCCCTGTCGCTCACCCTGGACGCCGAGCAGATCGGGATCGAATACCTCAACGGGATGCCGCCGCTCGAGGCCCGCGAGGCGCGTCTGAGCGTCGAGGGCACGACTGCGACGCTCAAAATTCCCAACGGCGTCATCCGGGCATCGCCAACCCAGCAGCTTCAGGTTCAGGATAGCGCCCTGGTTGTCAGCGGTGTCGATCAGGAACGCCCGCAGGCGCGCCTCGATGTGCGTGTGGCGGGGCCGGCCGGGGCGCCCGGCGGGCCTTTCCCGCCCCCCCCCCTCTGGAGCCCGCGCCCCCCCCGGCTCCCCAGCGCCGCTTTCGACGGCAAGCTCGATACCCGCTTCAGCCTCGCCTTCCCCCTGCATCAGGGGCTCTCGATGCAGGATGTGCAGATCGTCGAGGGCAAGGCTACTGTCGTCGAGGGACACGCGCGGAAGCTGGGCGGGCGCTACAGCATCTCGGGTGCCTCGATCCGTGCTGAAGCGCGCGACAATATCGTCGATGTCGCGGGTGAGGCGCTGCTCGATGGCGTGCTCGCCAAGCTCAACTGGCGCTATGCGCTTGCGGGCAATGGGCAGCTCGACGCGCAGGGACTTCGCCTTCGCGCAAGGCTCGGCAACAGCGAGCGGGCGCAGCTTGGTCTCAGCCTCGGTGATCTCATCAGCGGTGATGTTGACGTCGATCTGACGGTACGGCCGGGTGAGGACGATGGCCCGGTCATCCGCGTCTCGGCGGATCTCACGCCCGCCGAGATTCACCTCAGCGACATCTCGTGGACAAAGCCGCCCGGACAGCGCGCCGAGCTCAAGTTCGACATCGGTAAGCGGCGCGACGGCAATGTCGTCCTGCAGAACTTCCGCCTGGATGGCGATACCATCGGTGTCAACGGCTGGGTCGCGCTCGGCGCCGACAGCCGGCCCATCGAGTATCTCTTTACGGATTTCTCGCTCAATACGGTGAGCAGTCTCAGCGTCAAAGGCGTTCTGCGGCCCGACCGCATATGGGACATCAAGGCCACGGGTGCACGTTTCGATGCCCGCAATATCTTCCGCGGCTTCCTCAGCGTCAGCTCGGGCCAGCGGCCGCTCGAAAATGCGTCGCAGAACCAATCCCTCGGTGTCGATCTCGATGCCAAGATCGATACCGTCACGGGTGTGCCGGATGTCTATGTCCCCACTAATCCCGATCCGCGCCTCCGCGGCGTGAGCCTGCGCTTCAGCTCGCGCAGCCACGAGGTGCGCGAGATTCAATTCAGCGGCCGCCATGACAACGGTCGTGCGCTACGTGCCTCGATGAAGAGCACAAACGGTGCGCCGCGACTTTTCACCGTCGATGCGGAGGACACGGGCGAGGCGCTGAAGCTCATCGGCATCTACCGCAGCATGCAGGGCGGCGAAGGGCGGCTCGAGATCAATCTCGACGGTGCCGGCGCGGCCGAGCGGCGCGGTGTCATGCGCGTGCGCCGCTTCCGCGTCATGGGCGATCCGGTCGTGAGCGACATGGCCTCCGCCTACAACGACGGTGGCCAGCCGGCCATAAAGCAGGGCGCGCGCAACCAGCAGGTCGTGCGGGAGCAGATCGAGTTCGACCGCCTGCGGGCGGCGTTCGCGACCGGCAACGGCCAGCTCGTGATCGAGGATATGGAGGTGCTCGGGCCCATGCTCGGCGCGACGCTGCGCGGCAAGCTCGACTATCGCACCGAGCAGGTCCATCTCGGCGGCACCTATACGCCGCTCTCCGGGCTCAATCGCGCTCTCTCTGGTGTGCCGCTTTTCGGCGAAGTGCTCACCGGTCCGAGGCGCGAGGGCATTCTTGCGATGACGTTCGCGATCCAGGGCCCGATGAGCAACCCGCAGTTCATCCCCAACCCGCTGTCGCTGATGACGCCGGGCATCTTCCGCGAAATCTTCCAGATGGCGCCGAACAACCCGACCGTGTCGCCCGGACGCGCGCCCTCGCAGACGCGCCGGGCACCTCAGCCGCAGACGATGGCAAGTCCGCCCGCAACCGGTCCCGAACAGTCGTCATCGCCTGATGCCAACGCTGCGAAGGCTGCGCCGAAGGCACGTCCCCGCCCGAAGAGCGTGACGCCGGAGATCACCGATGGCTGGGCTGCGACGACCGACCCGCGCGCCAGCACGCCTCAGCGGAATTGATGCCTCGCGCCTATACCGGCCGCAGTAGCACGTGCTTTTTGCGGCCGAGGCTCAGCTTGATCACGCCGTCGGCGGAAACATCACCCGAGCGCAGCTTCGCCTTCTCGTCGCTGACCACGGCATCGTTCACGCGCAGGCCGCCGGCCTGGATCTGACGGCGCGCCTCGCTGTTCGACTTCACGAGACCGGCTGTCACGAAGGCTGCGAGAATGCCGAGCTCGTTCTCGATATCCGCGATGGGCACCTCGATGGTCGGCAGGCCTTCGGCCGTCTCGCCCTGCTCGAACGTGCGCCGCGCGGTCTCGGCGGCGGCTTCGGCCTTCTCGCGCCCGTGCAGGAGCGCGGTTGCCTCTGTGGCGAGCGTCTTCTTCGCCTCGTTGATCTCCGCGCCGCCGAGGCCTGAGAGCTTGGCGATCTCGCTCATCGGGAGCAGCGTGAAGAGCTTCAGGAAGCGGCTGACGTCCGCATCCTCGGTGTTCCGCCACATCTGCCAGTAGTCGTAGACCGGAAGCTGGTCCTCGTTGAGCCAGACGGCGCCCGCGGCCGTCTTGCCCATCTTCGCACCGGACGCGGTCGTCAGCAGCGGGCAGGTGAGTGCGTACAACTGATGCGTGCCCATACGCCGGCCGAGATCGATGCCGGAGACGATATTGCCCCACTGATCGGACCCGCCCATCTGCAGATTGCATTTGTAGCGCCGCGCGAGCTCCACGTAGTCGTAGGACTGGAGCAGCATGTAGTTGAACTCGATGAAAGAGAGCTCCTGCTCGCGCTCTAGGCGCATGCGTGCCGAGTCCATCGACAGCATCCGGTTCACGGAGAAGTGGCGGCCGACATCGCGCAGGAACTCGATGTAGTTCAGCGGCGCCAGCCACTCGGCATTGTCCGCCATCACCGCATCGTGGAGTGCGTCGCCGAACGAGAGGAACTTGGCGAAGACCTTCTTGATGCTGTCCTTGTTCGCCTCGATCTGCTCGATGGGCAGAATGCGCCGCGTCTCGTCGCGGCCCGAGGGATCGCCGACCCGCGTCGTGCCGCCGCCCATGAGCGTGATGGGTCGGCCGCCCCCGCTCTTCTGGAGCCAGTGCAGCATCATGATGGAGAGCAGGTGCCCGATGTGCAGCGAGGGCGCCGTGCAGTCATAGCCGACGTACGACACGATCTCGCCCTTGGCGGCGAGGGCATCGAGCCCCTCGAAGTCCGAGCACTGGTGGATAAAGCCACGCTCGGCCAGTATGTTGAGGAAATCGGATGTGTGCTTTGCCATGATCGTCGGGCTTTCGGTCGCATCCACGCCGCATCGACGCGGCAGGGGGATAGCAGGGTCGGGGCAAATTGCACAGGAAGGCCGCCATGGGCAAGATCAGGCGCGCGCTGGGACTGATGAGCGGCACGTCGATGGACGGCATTGACATTGCTCTCATCGAGACCGACGGGGAGGACCACGTGCGCCGCCTGGCCGCGGGAGGCGTGGACTACGACCCGGCCTTCCGGCAGCGCTTGCGGGGTGCGCTCGGCGATGCCACGGCCATCACGAAGCGCGAAGAAAGGCCCGGAGAGCTCGCCGCCGTCGAGGCCGAGCTGACCAGGCTCCATGCCGAGGCCGTCCTGCGTTTCATCGGCGACCGGATGTTGCAGCCCTCGGCCATCGACGTGATCGGCTTTCACGGCCAGACGGTGCTGCACGAGCCGGACAAGGGTCTGACCGTCCAGATTGGTGACGGATCGGCGCTCGCGGCGGCGACGGGCATCGACGTCATGCACGATCTGAGGGCCGCCGATTGTGCGGCAGGTGGGCAGGGCGCGCCGCTCGCGCCCGTCTACCATCGTGCCATGGCGGCGAAGGCGCCCGAGCGGCCAGTGGCCTTCGTCAATATCGGCGGTGTTGCGAACATCACGTGGATCGGCGCCAATGGCTCGCTGATCGCCTTCGATACCGGCCCGGGCAATGCCATGATCGACGACTGGATCATGAAGCGGACCGGTGCTCCGCGCGACGAGGATGGCGCGCTCGCCGCACGCGGGACGGTGCAAGAGGACTATGTGTCCGCCTATCTGCGGCACAATCACTTCGCGGCGTCGGTTCCGAAGTCGCTCGACCGCAATGCTTTCGATGTCGCGCTTGTGGAGCCGCTTTCAACAGAGGATGGCGCGGCAACTCTGACTGCCTTTACGGCCTCGGCGATCGCGCGTGCGCGCGAGCACGTGCCGGAGGAGCCGCGCATGTGGATCGTTTCCGGCGGTGGTCGGCGCAACCGCACGCTCATGTCGATGCTCGCGGGTTTGGTGCACGCGGCCGTGGTGCCGGTCGAAGCACTCGGTTTCGACGGCGATGCGGTCGAGGCCGAGGCCTGGGCCTATCTTGCCGTGCGCGCGCTCGACCTGCGGCCCATCACCTTCCCCGGCACGACCGGCGTGCGTGTCCCGCTCACCGGCGGCGTGCTGAGCAAGGCGTGATCTACGTCGAACCTCTCACTGCGGCGCGAACGGGTTCTTCCAGCCGCGCTGCTGCTGGCGCTCGGGAAATGCAGTCGAGAGATAGTCGAGGATCTTCTCGCGATCCTCGCCCTGCACGTCCGGCATCTTGTGCCGCTCCGTCATCCACGAGAGCACTTCATCCCACCGTTGGCGGCTGAGCCCCTGCTGAGCCACGATCTTGAATGAGTGGCAGGCAATGCAGAAGTAGAAAGTGTCCTCGCGATTGGGCGCGTCCGGATACATCTCGGGAGTTTCGTCGCGCGGCTCGAAGGCCGGCTGTTGCTGGGCGTGCGCCGGCGAAGCCGCCAGCGCACTCCCCATGAGCAAGGCGAGAATGAGCTTTCGCATCGTGTGTCGATCTACCCGACCAGCACGGCGACGCGGTGCATGGGATTGCCGCCATAGCCCTGCGGATTCCAGTTCGCAGCGACATGCGGTTGAGCGCGATCCTGACTGTCGGTCGCGCGCACCCAGATCTCGTAGTAGCCGTCGCTCGGGAGTTTCACGCTCGCCGTCCAGCGCTGCCAGTCGAAGCGATTGCGCGGCGCGCCGAGCTGTGTCGGCTGCCACGTCGCCCCGAAATCCGTCGAGACGTGCACGGCCTTGACCGTCAGATCGCCTGCCCAGGCCGCGCCGCGCAGTGCGACCTCGCGCGTCCCCGCCGCGAGCTTCGTTCCGTTGGCGGGATTGGTGATGATGCCGCGCACGGGCATGGACTCGAGGATCTTGAAGTTCTTCGGATCGGGTTTGCCGCCCGGAACCATAGGCTGGATCGGTACGCGATAGCTCGTGCCGGTCATGCCGGGCCCGTCATGCTCCTTGTCGCGCAGCGTGATCTTGCTGAGCCACTTGTGCGAGGCCGAGCCCGGCCAGCCCGGGATCATGAGCCGCAGTGGCCCGCCGTGGATGTTCTGGAGAGGCGCGTCGTTCATGGCCCACACGAGCAGGGCCTCGGCTTCCATGGCCTTGGGGATCGGCACGCCGCGCGAGAGCGTGAGCTGCTTGGGATCGCCGGACAGGTGCTGGTCCGTGCCGTAGTGGGCGGTGTAGACGGCGCTCGATTTCGGGCCGGCTGCCTTCAGCACCTCGGCGAGGGACACGCCTGTCCACTTCGCGCAGCCGGCGCCGCCATTCGTCCACTGATTGCCGCGTGCGGGTGGTGAATAGAAGGACCGCCCGTTGCCGCCGCACTCGAGAACGGCAAAGACGGATTTCTCCGCAAAGCGCTTCTTCAGCTCGCCGAGCGTGAGCTTGAGCGGCGTGTTCACCTCGCCATCGATCGTCAGCTCCCACGCGTCGGGCTGCGATGGCGGGTCGGGGATCTGGCCGTTGTTGCGGATGAAGAACTTCGAGAAGGGCGTCGTCTCGTCATCGAGCAGGTGCTCGGGCGTTTCGGCCACCAGCGGCCGGTCGCCGAGAAGGGTCAGGCCGGGATCCTTGCCGGGGAAGCTGAAGGGCTGGGGGGCCTTCGCGGCGGCGGCCGTCTCCGGGGCCTTCTTGGCCTCCTGGGCCAGGGCCGCGGGAATGAGGCCGCCGGGCATGGTCGCGCTGTGGACGATCGTTCCGCCGACGGCGGCGCTCATGGCCGCGAGGCCGGCGCCATTCAGAAAGCCGCGGCGCGAGACCCCGGTTGTTCTGCCAAAGGCGATCGCGTCTGCACGCTCCGGGTCGGCGGCATAGATCTCGTCGATCGATCGTTCGCGCTTCCTGGCCATGCTTGTTTCCTCCCTTGGTCGCGAGGTCCGATATATCCATATGAATACATCCGAATATTATGATACAATTCGGCGGATCCCCTGCCAATACTCGGCCGACCTTTAGGACGTGCATCGAAGTGACGGTGCCCGGCCGCCTGCCGAGTGCTCCACCGCTTTCCGCCCTGGGCACGTTGCGAATCGATCGGTTTTCGAAGCAACTGCCACGAGTTGGGAATCTGTGGAGGCCAGTGCGATGTCCATTTTCGAGGCCATGGAGCGGCTAGCGGGTGCCGCGTTGCTCGCGCTCGCGCCAGCGGCGGGCATCGTCGTTCCCGCTGCGCACCGTGGCCGAGGTGTGGATCTGGTCGTGGCGCTGCGTGCACGTGGGGCCGGTGATCTGGTTGATGGCTACGTCGGTGAGTTGACGCGCGAAATCTGGGTCGGCGCCGAGACGCGCAGCCTGCCGCAGGAAGCCCTCGAGGGGCACTTCTCCGACCTTGCGGAGATCATCGCGGCCTACGAGATCGACAGTGCGTGCCTCGACGGCGCGCTTTCGTCCTCGGCCGGCGGCGATCGCGGGCGCCGTATTGCGCTCGATCTCTTTCTCAAGGCGCGCGGCGACGGCGTGCTCGCGGCGCGCAAGCTGTCCGACGACGTCGCGATGTTCGTGCTCGAGCGCAGCTTCGCCCGGCTCGTGCGCGAGCGCCAGCGGATCACGGCTCTCGCGCCCATGCTGCGCGAATTTCTCGGCCCGCCGCCGGCATCCGCGCCCCAACCGACGCCTGAGCCATCGCCGGTGGTTGCCAGCTCCGCTCCGCCCCCGGCCGCCCCTTCTGCGCCGCCGCCCGAGGCACAGCGAGCGCCCCCCGCTGCGGCCCGGATGCCCGAACCGCCGACCGAAATGGAAGAGCGCGCCCGCATCCGGGCGCACTATGGCATCTCGGAGGCCGCCGAGGCGCGCCTCATGGAGCTGATCGAGGGCCAGGGCGCGACGGGCGCGACGCGTCTCGCTCGCTTCGAGGCGCTTGCGCGTTGGCTGCAGGAAGCGCGCGCGCAGCTCATCCGCCCGACCAATGACGACGGCGATCTGCGCAAGCTCAAGATGCGCGCCGCCGATGCGCTCGCCGCGGGTGATCTCGCGCTCGCCATGGAGACGCTGAAGCACATTCGCCGCGAGTTGCGCGATGGCCGCCGCCGGATCGAGGCGCGCCTTGAGGACGAGGTCGCGGCTCTCAAGGCGCAGATGACCGAGGAGGCGCGTGCCGCGGCCCGCCTCGCCGAGCTTGCTGTCGCCCGGCGCGACTATCTCGCGGCGGCCGACCTCTTCATCGAGGCTGCCGACTGCCTGCCGAAGAGCGCGCGCGAGGAAGCCTGGCGCTATCATCTGGCCCGTGCCGACGCGCTCTTTCGCAAGGCCGAAGAGGAGAATGACGACGTCGCGCTTGGCGAGGCTCTGGCCGGCTACGGCAGTGTCCTGAGGCTGCTTGCCGACGGCTCGAATGCCCGCGGCGCTGCGCGCGCCAATGTCGGGCTTGGCCGCGCGCTCCATCGACAGGCCGAGACGGCCGCCGGGACCGGCCGCCTCGCCGATGCTGTTGCCGCCTTCCGCAAAGCGCTGTCGCAGATCTCGGCGGATGATGCGCCGGTACTTTGGTGCGAAGCCCAAGGCGGGCTCGGGCGCAGTCTCGTGCTTTCTGCGCAGCGCTCGCGCCAGGCGCCGCCCTTCCGCGAGGCCGTTGAAATCTACCGGACGGCCCTTGCCGCGGCGACGGACGAAGTCCCCGCTCAGAACCGGCTCGAGCTCAATCTTGGTCTCGGCACGGCACTCTTGGAGCTTGCCGAGTTCGACAAGTCTGCAGACGTGCTCGAGGGGGCGGTCGCAGCGTACAGCGATGCCCTCGCTCTTCTGTCGCGTGCGGATGCGCCGGAGATCTGGGCCGAGGCGAGCTACAACTTCGGCAGCGCACTGCTCGCTCTCGCCGAGGCCCGTCGCGAGACGGGACCCGACACGGAGCGCCTCATGGCGGCGATCGCAGCGCTGAGCGGCGCGATCGAAGTGATGACGCCGGACAGCCACCGCGACATCTGGGTCAATGCGAGCATGACGCTCGCCGATGCCCTCTCGGCGCTGGGCGAGGCGGAGCGGTCGAATCCTGCGCGCCTCCATCAGGCCATTGCCACATATCGGCGTGTGCTCGAAGTGGTCGATCGCGCCGCGACGCCGATCACGTGGGCGACGGCGAGCATGAACCTCGGCTCGACGCTGATCCGCCTCGGCGAGCAGGAGGACAAGCGCAACAACTGGCTTGCCGCCGCCGGGGCCATGGTGCCGGCGCTCGAGGTCTTCGAGGCTGAAGGCGCCACGGCCCATGCCGACCTCGCGCGGCGCACGCTCAAGCGCTTCCATGAGGAGTGGGTCGGCCTGCTGGCGCCACAGACTTCGGGACCGGTCGCGCCTCCGGCAACACCCCACTTGCAGCAGGTGGGCTGATCCCTGCGCTTCCCGTTCAAGCCTCCTGGCCGGCCCTGCGGCCAGGGATCCCGTTTGCCTGACTTACGGGTCGCATCAGCCTAATTTTCAGGCATGTTGCCCATCATTCAGGCCGGAATTGCTCTAACTTCCCGCCTTAAAATCCGGCACTGATAGGCTAACGTGCGGGGCGATCGAGGCATTCTGCTCCATGATCGGCTCTGGCACGTCGCATGCTTAATGCAGGGGGTGCCGGGGGCGTTTTCGCCGTCACCGCAGGGAGCGCAGGCAAGTCACATGAAGAAGATCGAAGCCATCATAAAGCCCTTCAAGCTCGACGAGGTGAAGGAGGCGCTCCAGGAGATCGGCCTCCAGGGAATCACCGTGATCGAAGCCAAAGGCTTCGGCCGCCAGAAGGGGCACACAGAGCTCTACCGTGGCGCCGAGTACGTCGTCGACTTCCTGCCCAAGGTGAAGATCGAAGTCGTGCTGCCGGATGACATGGTGGGCAAGGCCGTCGATGCCATTCAGAAGGCCGCCAAGACCGGCCGCATCGGCGACGGCAAGATCTTCGTATCGACCATCGAGGAGGCGATCCGCATTCGCACCGGCGAGACCGGCACCGACGCCATCTGACACTTCCCGCCTGTTTCGGTCCTCGGCCGGCGCTCATGCCGCGGGGACCGCCCTTCCCAACCCTTTGACACTTCGCCAATCACAAACTGGGGAAACTTAGCATGTCCAAGACTGCTGCCGACGTGATCAAGACGATCAAGGACAAGGAGGTCAAATTCCTTGATCTGCGGTTCACCGACACCAAAGGCAAGATGCAGCACGTCACTGCCGACGCCTCCTGCGTTGACGAGGCGATGTTCGCCGACGGCTACGCTTTCGACGGCTCCTCGATCGCCGGCTGGAAAGGCATCGAGGCCTCGGACATGACGCTGATGCTCGATCCCGCCTCGGCGCACATGGACCCGTTCTTCGCCCAGAGCACGATGGCGATCTTCTGCGACGTCATCGAGCCTTCGACAGGCGAGCTCTATGAGCGCGATCCGCGCGGCATCGCCAAGAAGGCCGAAGCGTATATGAAGAGCACGGGCGTGGGCGACGCCATCTACTTCGGTCCCGAGGCCGAGTTCTTCATTTTCGACGACGTTCGTTTCACCTCGGATCCCTACAACACCGGCTTCGTGCTCGACGGCGCCGAGCTGCCCTCGAACATGGGCACGAAGTACGAGAGGGACACCCTTGGCCCCCGTCCGCGCCGGAGGGGCGGCTACCCCCCCGTCCCGCCGATCGACAGCGCTCAGGACATGCGCTCCGAGATGCTCTCGGTGATGGCGGAGATGGGCGTCGTCGTCGAGAAGCATCACCACGAAGTTGCCTCGGCTCAGCATGAGCTCGGCATCAAGTTCGGCCCGATGATCACGATGGCCGACCATATGCAGATCTACAAGTACGTCATCCACCAGGTCGCGCAGGCCTACGGCAAGACCGCGACGTTCATGCCGAAGCCTGTCTTCGGCGACAACGGCTCGGGCATGCACTGCCACCAGTCGATCTGGAACAAGGGCGAGCCGACGTTTGCCGGCAACAAGTACGCGGATCTCTCGGACACCTGCCTCAGCTACATCGCCGGCATCCTGAAGCATGCGAAGGCCATCAACGCCTTCACGAACCCGACCACCAACTCCTACAAGCGTCTGGTGCCGGGCTACGAGGCGCCGGTGCTGCTCGCCTACTCGGCGCGCAACCGCTCGGCTTCCTGCCGCATTCCGCACGTGACGAGCCCGAAGGCGAAGCGCGTCGAGGTTCGCTTCCCCGATCCCGGCGCGAACCCCTACCTCGCGTTCGCTGCCATGCTCATGGCGGGTCTGGATGGCATCCAGAACAAGCTGCATCCCGGCGATGCCATGGACAAGAACCTTTACGACCTGCCGCCGGCCGAGCTCGCCAAGATCCCGACGGTCTGCGGCTCGCTCCGCGAAGCGATGACGAGCCTCGACAGCGATCGCGGCTTCCTCAAGATGGGCGGCGTGTTCACCGACGACATGATCGACGCCTACATCGAGCTCAAGATGGCCGAGGTCGAGCGCGTGGAGATGACGCCGCACCCGGTCGAGTTCGACATGTACTACTCGGTCTGATGTGATGACCGGGAACCTCGCCCAACGCCGCGATGCCGGTGTGGGTGAGGTTCCTGCTTGCATGACGCGACGCTAGAGCAACGGACTTGAAACTCGCCTGACCTCGATCGCGCGCGGGGAGCGAATTTCAAGTCCGAAGTTGCTTTGGAACGCATCAAGTCCAAAGCGTCTTAGGACCTCAAATGCGACTTCGAGCCTAGCGTGAGCCGTGGGGCGCATTTGAGGTCCACGCATTAGCGGGCGCCTCGGGGGGATGGGCTTGGCGACAAGCCCTGCGAGGGGGCCGGACCATCAGGTCCGGCCCATTTCTTTTTTGGGACCTTCGCGATCGGACCTGCATCGCCGAGTGTGGCGCTGGCGGTCGGTGAGGCCCGTCCGGCATTCCGGGAGGGCGGGCCGTCGCGGCGCTCGATGCGGCCCCGCCCCCGGGGGCGCCGACGGCCGCATTTTTTGGTCGCACCATGGCAGATGGGCTGCGTAGATGTTTGCCCGCTGGCGAGTGACCTGTTACAAGGCCGGCGGCCCACGGGAATCTTCCCATCGCAGGCCTGTGCGCTCCCTTCGTCTATCGGTTAGGACGTCAGATTTTCAATCTGAAAAGACGGGTTCGACTCCCGTAGGGAGCGCCATTTGCGAACAAAACTGCGAACCCCGGGAACGGGGCCGCCGTTCGCCAGAACCGCCTGTTTTAGAACATCTTTTCGCCCGACGATGCGAACGGTGTGATCGTCCACCTCGACCCGATCGACGAGTGAGCCGAGATAGGCTTTCCGGAAAGGGATTTCGCCGGTGGTGAGGTTCTCCCGCATGGTCTCGCCGAACTGCTCCACGACGATCGGGCTGACTTCGACTGAGGGACGAGCACCAGCTCTGGCACGCGCAAGGGCTTCCTGAACGCGGTCCCGATCCAGCTTCAATGCCGTGATGCGGTCCTTGAGGATGTCGTCCATTTCGGCGACGCCGTCCTCGATGGCTTGGTAGAGTCGGCGCAGCCGTTCGCCGGCCTCATGAGCTTCGCGCTCCAGCGCGACGATCCGTGTGTTGACGGCTTTCTCCTTGGCGGCCAGCTCGCTGCCGAGCGAGGACAGCATGGCCGGGAGGCGGGGCGGATCGAGCAGCCGATCGACCAACT
>Ga0066256_1001670_pt1 | contig 28723 bp, 29 predicted proteins | sample ThiBio_1000_biof_FD_87107 | JGI IMG/M metagenome (GOLD analysis project Ga0066256, IMG submission 87107) | Wastewater bioreactor microbial communities from Cape Town, South Africa - Thiocy_expt_1000_biof (version 2) | ecosystem: Engineered > Bioreactor > Thiocyanate-remediating >... | reverse complement strand
GGTCCATCCCCGCCTATCCCGAGCGCTTCCTCACCGGCGAGCGGCCCGAACCGGCGTTCCTGATTTCCAAGCCGTTCCAGCCGGCGATGGTGTCGGCGGTGGCCAGTCAGGCGCTGTTCTTCCAGCGCAACTCGCGCAGCCGTCAGGCCCGGGCGTCCTGATATAAACTCTGGACGAAATCAAAAGGCCGGGACGCATGTCCCGGCCTTTTTGTTTCGGCGGTCTTCCAAAGAAAAAGGGGTGCGACCGGCATCACCACGGCCACACCCCCGAAGCCGGTCGATTAGGGGCAGGGGGGATTGACCGGCTCCAGCGTAAGACGCGACAGCGGCGAAAGCGTTCCCGCGCTTGTGATGTTTTTCGACATTTTTTCTTAAGGGCTACTGCCTCCGCCGGCTGGAACGAAAGCCGGGCGACTCACGTTGTTTGGGAGCCGCGAGAGAGCGCGGCTTTTCAACGGTCGAGGCAGAAGATGTCTTACCTGACTTCAGGAACTCTGGGCGCAGTGGCTGCCGTGATGGCGCTGGGCGCTGTTCATCTCGAGGTGGCTGCAGGCAACGATCAGCTTGCGCCTGCCCTACGCGGCGATGCGAGCGTGATCGCTCCCGCCCGCGCCGACAATGGCAACATGAATGGTGTGGATCGCGCCGCGAAGGGCGACCGCGCCTCCGCCCCATCCGCTCAAGGCGGCATGACGCTGTCTTTCAAGGTGCCGAGCCTGCCCGACACGTCGGTCCTGATCCGCATTCCGGCCGGCGAGACCGCCAATGCCTTGCGCAAGGCGCCGGCCGTCACCGTCGGGTCCAGCAAGGGGCCGTCCGCCAGTGCGCGCCCCATCGCATGCGAGCCTGTCGTGAGCGTGCTGACCCCGGTGGCGAAGCAGCTTCAGCCGGGGCGCTGCATCACCTGATCGGTGATTGCGTGTAATCGACAAAAAGAAAGAGCGCCAATCACGGCGCTCTTTCTTTTTGCTTGATGATGTCGCGATATCTATTCGCCGGGCTCATCCGAGGCAGAACCGTCCGCGCGGCGGCTGGCCAGCAGGCCGAGCGCGATGCCGCCGACGGCGACCAGCGGGATGATCCGTTTCAACCCGATGGTCCGGACGATCTGCAGGCCCGCCGCCAGCACCATCGGATCGCTGAGCGCGGTCTGCATGGTGGATTTCGCGGCTTCCACCGGACGCTTCTTGATCTGGCGCTTGCGGACCATGTAGCAGATCGCTGCCAGCAGCGTGGCGACAAAGAAGACGGCGGCGCCTGCCAGGCAGGCGTACAGCAGGCCGTAGCGTTCGAGCATGAAGACGAAGGCTGCGGCGCACAGGAAGGCCGTGGTGATGAACAGCGACACCGCCACCGCGATGGCGAGCGACGTCAGCCGCAACGCGCTTCCGGTACTCTCCCGAAAGTCATCCATGAATTTTTGAAACATCGCGATCCAATCCAGTATCCATCAATTCAACGTGCGAAATGCTGCCGGTCTTGCGGCCGGCAGCATCCGGTTCAAACGGCGGGTGTCAGCGCCGCCATGTCACGCCGATCAGGAAGCCGAGACCGACAGCAAGGCCGACGGCGGCCAGCGGGCGCTGGCTGATCGCGTCTTCGAGGGACTCTTCCAGCGTGCTGGCATAGTCCTGCGCCGCGTCCATCGCGTCGCTGCCGTGCTGGCGGACATCGGACATCATGGATTCGGCGTTGGCGCGGGCCTGCTTGTAGGTGCGCTTGGCCTGCTTGCGGGCATCGCCCTTGAAGGCCTCGATCACGTCGGAGATCTGGTCGGCGAGCGCGGAGATATCGTTTTTCACGGCTTCTACATCCTTCTGCAGGCGTTCATAGGTGGCTTTATCCGTCATGGATTTCATGGCGTCTTCACCGTCGGTGCTAGACATCAAGCGCTCCTGAAATGGGCATTGCGTGGACCGGAAACGCGCCTTCCGCGCGAAGGTTCCATGGCCGTCTACAGGTCGGGAAGCTGGCTGTCCTTGACCGGCATCAAGTGCTCCCGGAGCACCAGCCCGACGATCAGCAGCGGCGATGACAGAAACGCGCCCATCGGCCCCCAGAGCCATGTCCAGAATGCGAGGGCGATGAACACCGCCAGCGCATTCAGCGCCAGCCGCCGCCCGATGATCGCGGGTGTGACGAAATGACCTTCGATAAAGGCCACGGCGGCAAAGCCGGCCGCGGCGACAAGGCCGCTGCTCAGCGTCGGCGATGTGACGATGCCGACAATCGCCAGAATGACGAAGGTGACCACCGGGCCGATGATCGGAATGTAGTTCAGCGTGGCGGCCATCGCGCCGAGCCCCGCCGGATTGGGCATTCCCGTCACCGCGCAGATCACGCCGGTGGCGGTGCCGAGTCCCATGTTGATCATGGTGACGGTCAAAAGGTAGCCGCCGAGATTGCTCTCGATGGCGTTGAGGATGCGTAGCGCCCGCAGCCGCGACTCGTGATGGGCGAAAGTCAGCACCAGCGCGCGCCGCAGGTCCGGCCAGCTCGCGATGAACAGCACCAGCACTGCGAAGAACAGCAGGATCTGGGTGAAGGTCGGCGACAGGAATTGCACCGTCGGCTCGATCCATTCGATCTTGGGAAATTTCAGCGGCGAGTCCCCCGGCGCGGGCGTCGCGCCGAACAGGTCCTGCAACTGATGCCAGAGCGCGATCGGCCGGTCGAAGATATGAAGCTTGGCCTTCAACTGCGTGCCGAGTTCGGGGAGATGCGTGGTCCATTCCATCACCGAGGTGGAGACCAGCGCGATCATGAAGGCAAAGCAGCCGAAGGTTGCGGCCACGATCAGCACGGCGGAGACGGGGCGGGGAATCCCATAACGCTCCAGGAATTTCGCGGCCGGAGAGAGCATGGTGCCGATCACCAGCGCGGTGACCGTCGGCAGGAAAAACGCGCGCGCGACATAGAGCACGGCGATGATGGCGATCACCAGCAGCGTCACCAGCGAAAACGAAACGACCTCCGATCGTCTGATGACCGGAGGCCGTTCGTCGCTTCGCCGGTCGACGGATTGCTCCGCGACCGGCTTGCTCTGATCGCGCACCTCGCGGCGCACGCCGGACATCGTCAGATCCGGCCGAGCAGCAGCAGAATCAGAACGATCACAAGAATGGTGCCGACGATGCCCGACGGACCGTAACCCCAGCTTCCGCTGTAGCCCCAGGTCGGGATGACGCCGAGCAGGATCAAAATGAGAATGATGACAAGAATGGTGCCGAGTGACATGACAAAAATCTCCTCAGTATTCGCCTGGCTTTGCGCCAGCCTCCGGCATCCCTAACGGGCGCGGACCATGAAGGTTCCTGCGACTGCGACGCGGCGGACGTCGACGTGACCGGAACCGGACGGCGTGCTCCCGCGTTTGTTGCTGGTGGTTCGAGAGGTCCGTCATGCGCCAGATGCTGTTGATCCGCCGGTGTGCGGCTGTTTTCGCGGTCACGATCGCAGGTGTTGCGATCGCGCCTCATGCAGAGGCGCGTGATTTCTTCTCAAGCTTTTTCGGCGGCCTGATGGGAGCGCTGCAGCGTGCGCCGTCGCCGCCGCCGTTCGTGAACGAGTTGTTCGGAGGTCAGCAGCCGGAGCAATCGCAGCCGCGTGTCGCGCGCGGCAGCGGCACGGCTTACTGCGTGCGTACTTGCGACGGCCGTTATTTCCCGATGAGCGCATCCGGCGGCCAAAGCCGTGTGGAAAGCTGCAAGAGCCTGTGTCCTGCCAGCGAGACCAGAGTGGTCTACGGCAGCAATATCGACAACGCGGCGACCGACAGCGGCAAGCCCTATTCGGATCTGCCGAATGCCTTCAAGTATCGCACCGAGCTTGTCGCGGGCTGTACCTGCAACGGCAAGGACGCGGGCGGCCTTGCGAAAATCGATGTCGAAAAAGACCCGACCTTGCGCAAGGGCGATATCGTCGCCAGCGCGGATGGCCTGGTGGTCGCGACCCGCGGTGCCGAGCATCGCGGCGCCGCGGTGAATTTCTCGCCGGTGTCGCGCTCGGCGCGGGCTCAGTTCAGCAAGCTGCCGGTGGTGGCAGCCCAATGACCCTGTTCCAGCGATGGAACCAAACCCGCCTGTGATTGTTGACAGCGCGGGAAACGGGCCGCGCCCGTGATCCCGCCAACGATCGCACGAGGGGTCATCCATGTCTTTGCTGATCAGTGTTCTGATTACGTTTCTTGTCGTTATTCTCGTTCTTTATCTGGTCAACATGCTGCCTATCGACGGACGCGCGAAGCAGATCGTGCGCGTGATCGTCATCATCATCGGCATTATTTCGATTCTGAAATATCTCGCGGTGTTCTAGTTTCTCCGGTCGTCCCCGCGAGAGCGGGGACCTATCATCGCCGCACCCGCGGAAGGGAGAACGCCGTCATCCTGAGGTGCGAGCTCTTGCGAGCCTCGAAGGACGACGGCAAGATCAACATCGTCGCCGCGCATCCTTCGAGGCTCGCGCGCCAGCGCGCGTCGCACCTCAGGATGACGCGGTATCTTAGGGTCTGGATTCCCGCTTTCGCGGGAACGAGCGGAGAGAGTTCAGCACGGGTAAACCTTGCGGGCGAGAACAGTGCAAAACAAAAAGCCCCGGCATTAAGCCGGGGCTTTTCGTTTGAATGAAGGTCCGCTTACTTCAGCGTGCCGAACCAGTCGTCGATGTCTTTCTTGGCCTGATCCTTGGCATAGCCATAGCGCTGCTGCAGCTTGCCTTCGAGTTGTTCGCGGCGGCCCTCGATGACATTGAGATCGTCATCGGTCAGCTTGCCCCACTTCTCCTTCGCGGAACCCTTGAACTGCTTCCAGTTTCCTTCCACGCGATTCCAGTCCATCGTCGTCCTCCAGTGTTGGAAAGACGGATAACGGTGGGATGAAGTGGATGTTCCTGCGGGAACTGCGGCGAACTGGCCGTCATGCAATGTGTCCCGGGCGCGACGCAGCGTGTAACGCTGCTTCGCAGAACCGGGACCGCTACGGATACAGAGTGTGAAACGGCCCCGGCTCAGCAGCGCACCACTGCGTGATGCGCCGCGTCCGGGGCACGATGGTTACCCCGCGGCCTTCGCTTCCTTGCGGCGGGCGTGGAGGATGAACTCGGTGTAGCCGTTCGGCTGCTCGCGGCCCTTGAACACGAGATCGCAGGCCGCCTGGAAAGCCACGCCGTCGAACTTCGGCGCCATCGGCTTATAGAGCGCGTCGCCCGCGTTCTGCTTGTCCACCACGGCGGCCATGCGCTTGAGCGATTCCATCACCTGATCCTTGGTGACGACGCCCTGATGCAGCCAGTTGGCGAGATGCTGCGCGGAGATGCGCAGCGTGGCGCGGTCTTCCATCAGGCCGACATCGTGAATGTCCGGCACCTTGGAGCAGCCGACGCCCTGATCGATCCAGCGCACCACATAACCGAGGATGCCCTGGCAGTTGTTGTCGATCTCCTGCTTCACGTCATCCGGCGCCCAGTTCGACTGCGACACCGGAATGGTGAGAATGTCCGACAGCTTCGCCTTCGCACGCGACTTCAATTCCTTCTGCCGCGCGCCGACATCGACCTGATGGTAGTGCAGCGCGTGCAGCGTCGCGGCGGTCGGCGAGGGCACCCACGCGGTGGATGCGCCGGCCTGCGGATGCGCGACCTTCTGCGTCAGCATGTCGGCCATCTTGTCGGGAGCCGCCCACATGCCCTTGCCGATCTGCGCATGGCCCGGCAGGCCGTTGGCCAGACCGATGTCGACGTTCCAGTCTTCATAGGCCTTGATCCAGGGCTGCGCCTTCATGTCGTTCTTGCGGATCATCGGGCCCGCTTCCATCGACGTGTGGATTTCGTCGCCGGTGCGGTCGAGGAATCCGGTGTTGATGAAGCAGATGCGCTGCGCGGCATTCTGGATGCAGGCCTGCAGGTTCACCGTGGTGCGGCGCTCCTCGTCCATGATGCCGACCTTCAGCGTGTTCGCCGGCATGGACAGCATCTTCTCGACACGGCCGAAGATTTCGGCGGTCAGCGCCACTTCGTCCGGGCCGTGCATCTTCGGCTTGACGATGTAGACCGAGCCCTTGCGGCTGTTCCTGTACTTGGTCTTGCCCTTGAGATCGTGCAGCGCAAGAAGTCCGGTGACGGCGGCGTCGAGAATGCCTTCCGGAATTTCCTCGCCCTTCGAATCCAGCACCGCATCGGTGAACATGTGATGGCCGACATTGCGCACCAGCATCATGCTGCGGCCGTGTAGCGTCACCTGACCCTTGCCGTCGGCGGAGGTGTAGACGCGATCGGCGTTGAGCGCGCGGGTCAGCGTCTTGCCGCCCTTTTCGAAGTCGGCCGACAGCGTGCCGTTGAACAGGCCGAGCACGTTGCGATAGACCAGCACCTTATCCTCGGCGTCCACGGCGGCGACCGAGTCTTCCATGTCGAGAATGGTCGAGACCGCGGCTTCGAGGATCATGTCCGCGACACCGGCCGGATCGTCCTTGCCGATCGCGCTGGTGCGGTCGATCTGCACGTCGATGTGCATGCCGTTGTTGACCAGCAGGATCGAGGACGGCGACGCCGCGTCGCCCTGATAGCCGACAAGCTGTGCCTTGTTCTTCAGCGCGGTGGCGTTGCCGCTCTTGAGCTTGGCGGCGAGCTGACCGTGCTCGATGCTGTAGGCGACCACATCGCTGTGATTGCCGGTGGCGAGCGGCGCGGCCTGATCGAGGAAAGCCTTGGCCTTGGCGATCACCTTGTCGCCGCGCGCCTTGTTGTAGCCCTTGCCGGTCTCGCTCGGATCGTGCGGGATCGCGTCGGTGCCGTAGAATGCATCGTACAGGCTGCCCCAGCGCGCGTTGGCGGCGTTGAGCGCATAGCGCGCGTTGGTCAGCGGCACCACGAGCTGCGGACCGAACATGGAGGCGAGTTCTTCGTCCACATTGGCGGTCTCGACCTGCTTGGCGGCAGGCTCCGGCAGCAGGTAGCCGATCTCCTTGAGGAAGGCGGTATAGGCGTTCATGTCGAACGGCTTGCCCTTGTGGGCCTTGTGCCAGTCGTCGATCTTCGCCTGCAGCGTGTCGCGGGTGGCGAGCAGGTCGCGCGTACGCGGCGCAAGGTCGCCCACGATCGCGGCCAGTCCCGCCCAGAAGGCGTCCGGCGCAATGCCGGTCCCGGCGGTCGCTTCCTTGGCAATGAAGTCATGGAGGACAGGAGCGATCTTCAGGCCGCTGGCATCGATACGTTTCATGATAAATCTCGCGGAAAACGGCGAACAACACGCCGCGCGGTGGGCTTCGGGATGAGGTGGTAAGCGCCGCCGGAAAACGGCGTGACGGGGATGGTTTTAACGCCAAAAGCAGGCAAAAGAGAAGGGCTTTCCCCGCCCGGCAAGGCGCCTGTCCCGGCCTGAAAAGCGCTGCTTTTTTTAATTGGTATCGGGAATTCCTGGCCGCTCGTCCCCGCGAACGCGGGGCATCGGAATGTCGCAAGCACTGGATTCCCGCTTTCGCGGGAATGACCGGAGAGAGTGTGCTGAACGGAACGGCTTCCTCGCCGGGACCGAGATACCTGCGCCGCTCGTTCCTCAGATATTGGCGGCGAGGTCGCCCGGTTCGTTGAACAGAAGGCCGGAGCTGGCCAACAGACGTTCGATGTCGTCGGCAGCTTCGGTGACCGAGCGCGTCGAGGTGTCGATGACGAGTTCGGCATCGTTCGGCGGCTGATAGTCGTTGGCGATGCCGGTGAAGCTCGGAAGATTGCCTGCGCGGGCCTTGGCGTAGTGGCCCTTGGGATCGCGGCTCTCGCAGATTTCCGCCGGCGTGGAGACATAAATCTCGCGGAACAGGTCCTCGGCAATGCGCCGTGCATTGGCGCGGTCGTCGCGCGACGGCGACACGGCGGCGACGATGGCGATATGGCCGTTGCGGGCGAGATGCGTTGCGATCTCCGCGAGGCGGCGGATGTTCTCCGCGCGCGCTTCGGGCGAGAATCCGAGATCGCCGTTGAGGCCCGCGCGCAGCGTGTCGCCATCGAGAAGAATCGGCGAGCCGCCGCGCGTGAACAGCTTGCGCTCCAGCGCGCGCGCCAGCGTGGACTTGCCCGAGCCCGGCAGGCCGGTGAACCACACCACCGCGCCGCCATGGCCATAGCGCGCGGACCGCTCGTCCGGCCGCAGCGCGGAGTCCACCGGCACGATATCGACCGGCACGGCGCGCTGTCCGGCATCGACGCTCAGCACAAGGCCGCCGCCCGCGATGCGGCCGTTGACCTCAATCACAAGACGTCCGGTGCGCGGATTGTCGGTATAGGCGTCGGCGGCGACGGGCTTCGCCAGCGAAATGTCGATCTCGCCGACATGGTTGCGGCCGATGGACGCCGTTGCGACGCTTTCGAGTTCGCCGGGATCGACCGCCTTGTCGATGGCGACCACATTGGCGCGGGTTTCCATGGTGCCGAGGCGCACGAGAATGGATGCGCCGGCCGTCAGCGGCGTGTCATGCAGCCAGAAGATGCGCGCGCGCAGGCGGCGGGTGTCGCGCGGCGCGGCGTTGATATGACCGATGATATCGCCGCGTTCCAGAAACAGTTCGCGGTCCAGCGTGATGCCGATTGAGCGGCCCGCGCCGTGCCGCCCGAACACCGGCGTCACCGGCCAGCTTTCCACAGACTTCACCTTCGCGACCTTGCCCGCGGGCATGATGACGATTTCGTCGCCAGTGCCGATGTGACCGGATTCGACGCGGCCCGCGACAATGCGCCGGTCGTCGAACTTGGTGATCAGTTGCACCGGGAATCGCAGCGCGAGTTCATCGAGCGCACGCGCGGGCGTGAGCTGATCGATCGCTTCCACCACGGTCGGGCCGCTGTACCAGCGAATGTTGGCGGTGAGGGCCGCGACGCCGTCGCCGTCGCGCGCGGAAATCGGAATGATCGCAGTCGGCGTGACGCCAAGACCGGTGAGATGCGCCGAAATCTCGTCGCTGATCGCATTGAAGCGCGCCGCGCTGTAATCGACGCGGTCCATCTTGTTGACCACCACGGCGACCTGCTTCACGCCCAGCAGATGCAACAGATAGCCGTGACGGCGGGTCTGGTCGCGCACGCCTTCCAGCGCATCGATGATGAGCACCGCGCCGTCTGCCTGCGCCGCGCCGGTGATCATGTTGCGCAGAAACTCCGCATGGCCCGGCGCGTCGATCAGGATGACGTCGCGCGACGGCGTGCGGAAACGGATCTGCGTGGTGTCGATGGTGATGCCCTGGTCGCGCTCGGTCTGCAGCGCGTCGAGCAGGAACGACCATTCGAACGGCATGCCGCGCCGCGCGCTGACGGCCTGCAGCATTTCCAGCTTACCGTCGGGCAGACTGCCGGTTTCGTGCAGCAGGCGGCCGACCAGCGTGGACTTGCCGTGATCGACATGGCCGACGATGACGATGCGCACCTGCGGGCGGGGCGTGACGTTCTGTACGGGGAAGGAGGCTTTGGCGACGGCGACGTTCATGGAGCGGCCTCTCAGAGATAGCCGGCGACGCGAAGCCGCTCGAAGGCATCTTCGGTTTCATGATCCAGCGCGCGGCCCGCGCGTTCTGGAATTTTCGTGGCTTTCAGTTCGGCCAGGATTTCCGCGATGTTCGAGGCGTCGGACACGACGGGATTGGTGATGTCCTGATCGCCAAGCGAGCGATAGCGCTTGCCGTTGTTCGACAGATACAGCGGGATGATCGGAATGTTTTCGCGCGCCGTGTAGGCCCAGATGTCTTCCTCGGTCCAGTGCAGGATCGGGTGGACGCGCAGGTGCGCGCCCTGCGGCACCGAGGCGTTGAAGTGGTCCCAGAATTCCGGCGGCTGGTCGCGCACGTCCCATCCACCCTCTAAACCGCGCGGTGAGAACACGCGCTCCTTGGCGCGGGTCGCCTCCTCGTCGCGGCGGATGCCCGCGATCAGTCCGTCGAAGCCGTACTTTGCAAGAGCAAGCTTGAGTCCTTCGGTCTTGCGCGCGGCGGAGCGGGCGGCGGGCGGCAGTGTCGGATCGATCTCCTCGATCGGCGGGCAGTAATCGACTTTAAGATCGAGATCCCATTCCTTCGCGTACTGCTCGCGGAAGGCGTACATCTCGGCATTCTTCTACTGCGTATCGACATACAGGGCAGGGTACGGGCCTTTGCCGAAGATCGCCTTGCGCGCGAGGCAGCTCATCGCGTTCGAGTCGTTGCCGAGCGACCACAAGTGCGCCAGGTTCTTCAGCCGCGCGAAGGCCTCGCGGAAAATGTAGATGCTCTGCGCTTCCAGCTCGTCGAGATGATCCATCGACGGCACCGGCGGTCTTCCATGGGAAGAAAGAGGTGCCGAAGCCGGTGCCGAAACGAATGCCATTGCATGTCTCCGTGCCGGGCGCGGACCACGCCCTGTGCTGCCGATGCCGCGGGATGCAGCGCCGCCGCGAGGGGGCGCGAGAAGATGCATCTCTTTCGCGGGTGATTGTTGGTACAGAATTCCAAAGTTGCATCGCAGCGTAGAAGAAATAATTTTCTCTTTAAGCCGCTTGCAAGATACATAAATAGAAAATAATTTCAGTCAACCCCGCAAATGGGGCCTTGGAGTTTCTCATGAGGTTTCTGCCGGTCTTTCTCGATCTGCACGCCGGACCGGCCGTTCTGGTCGGAGCGGGCGAGCCTGCGCGGGCGAAATTGCGACTGCTGCTGGCAGCGGGGGCGCGCGTGCGCTGGTATGCGACGGCCGGCCGGCATGACGTGTCGTCCTTTGATGTCGCATCGGCAGAACGCATCGAGCGGGCCGCAGGCGATCCGCTCACCGCTGATCTTTCCAATGTCATTGCGGTCTTGTGCGCGGGTGCGGGCGACACCGGTCATGCGATGGCCGCGCGGGCGCGCGCGCTCGGTATTCCCGTCAACGTGATGGACGAGACGGCGCATTCGACTTTCATTTTTCCAGCCGTGGTCGATCGCGGCGATGTGGTTGTCGCCATCGGCACCGGCGGCGCGTCGCCGGTGGTGGCGCGGCGTGTACGCGAACGCATCGAGGCGATGCTGCCCGCGCGCATCGGCGATCTCGCCGGATTCATCGGGCGCTGGCGCGAGACCATCAAGACGAAGCTGCCGGACATGGCGCTGCGCCGTCTGTTCTGGGAGCGTGTGATCGACGGGCCGATCGGCGCCGATGTGCTCGCTGGCCGTGCCGCGCAGGCCCATCAGGCGCTGGCGCGGATCTCCAATCCCGCATCCTTTGCGCGCAATATCGGCGAAGGCTTTGTCACGCTGGTCGGCGCGGGGCCGGGCGATCCGGATCTGATCACCATCAAGGCGCTGCGCGCGCTGCAAGACGCCGATGTGGTGTTCTACGACGATCTCGTTACGCCCGAAATTCTCGACCGCGCGCGCCGCGATGCCGCGCTGGTGCCGGTCGGCCGCCGCGCCGGCAAGCCGGGCATCGGGCAGGATGCGATCCATCGCCTGCTGATCGATGCCGCGCAGTCCGGCAAGCGCGCCGTGCGGCTGAAGGGCGGCGATCCTTTCATTTTCGGACGTGGTGGCGAGGAAGTCGAAGCGCTGCGCGCGGCGGGCGTCGCTTACGCCGTGATACCCGGCATCACTGCAGGGCTCGGCGCGGCGGCCGAATCCGAAGTGCCGCTCACTTACCGGCAGGAGGCGCTGCGCGTCACCTTCCTCACCGCGCACAAGGTGGCGGATGCAGGCGAGGTCGACTGGTCCGCACTGACCGACACGCAGATGACGGTGGTCGTCTACATGGGCCTGACCGCCGCGCCCGCGATCCGCGACGGCCTGCTCCGCGCGGGCCGTTCGGCGCAGACGCCGGTCGGCGTGTTCGCGCGCGCCACGCGCCCCGATGCGAAAACCGTTGTCGGCGTGCTGGACGATCTTCCGGAGTTGGCGGCGCAGGCCGCGCCCGGTCCCGCCATTCTCATCATCGGCGACGTCGTCGCCCGCTCCGCCGCGTGGCGGAACGCCAGCCCCGAAAACATCATCCCTCAACTCCTTATGGCAGCCGAATGACCTCTCCCCTGCAACAGAAGATCAAGATTTCCGGTCCCTCCATCGTCACCGCCAATCGCACCCGCGACGGCGCGGTGATCTACCGCACCTCGTCGCACGACTGGTCGGTGAAACTCGATGACGCGGCCGTCGTGCGGACCGCCGACGATGCGCGCGCGCTCCTGACTGACGCCGCCGCCGACGATCTCGGCGCGATCGGGCCTTACATCGCGCCGGTGGATGTGACGGACCATGGTATCGCGCCGGGCAACCTGCGCGAGAAAATCCGCCAGCAGGGCGTGACTATCGACCTGCTGGTCTCGGCCTGAGGCGCTTCGCGCCTCGGCTTCAGTTTCAAGGCTTCCGCTATGTACGCTTACGACGAACTCGACAGGACCATCGTCAACGAACGCGTGTCCGAGTTTCGCGATCAGGTCGCGCGCCGTCTCTCCGGCGAACTGACCGAGGACGAATTCAAGACGCTGCGCCTGATGAACGGCGTCTATCTGCAGCTTCATGCCTACATGCTGCGGATCGCGATTCCCTATGGCACGCTGTCGTCAAGGCAGATGCGTGCGCTCGCCCATGTCGCGCGCAAGTACGACCGCGGCTACGGCCATTTCACCACCCGGCAGAACATCCAGTTTCACTGGATCAAGCTCGCCGATCTGCCCGACGCCATGGCCGACCTCGCCGAGGTCGGCATTCACGGCATGCAGACCAGCGGCAATTGCACGCGCAACGTAACGGCGGATCAATGGGCGGGCGTGGTGCCCGGCGAGATCGAGGACCCGCGCATCTGGGCGGAGATCATCCGGCAGTATTCGACGCTGCATCCGGAATTCTCGTTCCTGCCGCGCAAGTTCAAGTTCGCGATCACCGCCTCGGATCACGACCGCGCGGCGATCAAGGTTCACGACATCGGCCTGCGCATTCACAGGAATGCGGAAGGCGAGGTGGGATTCGAAGTTTTAGTCGGCGGCGGGCTCGGCCGCACGCCGTTTCTGGCCAAGACCATCAACGAATTCGTCAGCCATCGCGACATCCTGAGCTACGTCGAGTCGATCCTGCGCGTCTACAACCAGTACGGCCGCCGCGACAACATCTACAAGGCGCGCATCAAGATCCTGGTCCACGAACTCGGGATCGAGAAGTTCAAGCAGGAGGTCGAGGAGGAGTGGCGTCACGTCCGCGACGGCGTGCTGGCGCTTGATCCGTCCGAGATCGAGGAAATCCGCTCGCGTTTCATGTATCCGGCCTATGAGACGTTGTCCGACCAGCCGGAGGAACTGCGCAAGGCCGCGCTCAATCCGAATTTCGAGCGCTGGCGCGAGAATTCCGTCGCCGCGCACAAGGTGCCCGGCTACGCCATCGTGACATTGTCGCTCAAGCCAGTGGGCGGCACGCCGGGCGACGCCACCGCGCAGCAGATGGACCGGATCGCCGATCTCGCGGATAAATATTCCTTCGGTGAAATCCGCGTCGGCCATGAGCAGAACCTGGCGCTGCCGCATGTCGCCCAGCGCGATCTTCCCGCGTTGTGGCGCGCGCTGGACGAAGCCGGCGTCGCAACGCCGAACGTCAATCTGGTGTCCGACATCATTTCGTGCCCCGGCCTCGATTACTGCTCGCTGGCCAATGCGCGCTCGATCCCAATCGCGCAGGAACTGACGCGCCGCTTCGCCAATCCCGATACGGCTGCCCTGATCGGCCGCCTGCACATCAATATCTCCGGCTGCATCAACGCCTGCGGCCATCATCATGTCGGCCATATCGGCATTCTCGGCGTCGAGAAGAGCGGCGAGGAATTCTATCAGATCACCATTGGCGGGCGCGCCGACGAGCAGGCCGAACTCGGCACGCTGGTCGGGCCCGCCGTGCCGCACGAACAGGTTGCGGACGTGATCGAGGATATTGTCGAGGCCTATCTGGCGCTGCGCCAGCGGCCGGACGAACTGTTTGTCGATGTGGTGAAGCGTCTCGGCGTGGCGCCTTTCAAGGAGCGCGTCTATGCCACTCGTTAAGGGCAATACCGTCGTCGCCGACGACTTCGTGCATTTGGCCGATGACGCGCCGCTGCCCGCCGATGGCGCGGTGCTGCTGCCGGCCGAGCGGTTTCTTGCCGATCCAAAAGCGGCGCTGTCGCGTGGCGACAAGATCGGTGTGATCTGGCCGAACAACCGCGACGTCGAGGACCTGCTGCCGTATCTCGACGGTCTTGCGGCGGTGGCGCTGGTGTTCCCGGTGTTCCGCGACGGCCGCGCCTATTCGCAGGCGCGCCTGCTGCGCGAGCGGTACAAGTTCAAGGGCGAGTTGCGCGCCACCGGGCAGGTGCTGCGCGACCAGTTCATGTTCATGCTGCGCGCGGGCTTCGACGCTTTCGAGGTGAAGAAGGACAGCGACGCGCAGGTGTTCGCCGATGTCGCGCGCCGCTTCTCGGTGTTCTATCAGCCGGTGGGCGATGGGCGCATCCCGGCGTTCCGGCGGCGGCTGATGCACATGCCAGAAAGCGCCAGGCCATGAGCGCCGCGCCGTCATTTCTGTCGCAGGCCTCTTCCGCTGCGTCGCCGCCGTCCCGTCTCGCGGATGAAACGGCGAAGCTCGATCGCGCGCTGGCGGACGCATCGCCCGCGCAGATCATCGCAGCGGCGGTGAAGCAGGTCGGCCGCGAGCGGCTCGCGGTGGTGTCGTCGTTCGGCACGGAATCGGCGGCGCTGTTGAAGATCGCGGCGGATGTCGATCCAGCGATTCCGGTGGTGTTTCTCGATACCGGCTGGCTGTTTCAGGAAACGCTGGACTACCGCGATACGCTCATCGATCTGCTCGGCCTCACCGATGTGCGCACCATCCATCCGCTTGCAGAGACGCTGGCGCGTGAGGACAAGGATCGCGACCTGTGGTTCTCGAATCCCGATCAGTGCTGTTTCATCCGCAAGGTCGAGCCGCTGGCGCGCGCGCTGGCGCCGTTCGATGGCTGGATCAATGGCCGCAAACGGTTCCAGGGCGGCGACCGCGCCGCCCTGTCGGTGGTCGAAGCCGACGGCGAGCGGCTGAAATTCAATCCGTTGGCCAATGTGTCGCAGGACGAACTGAAGGCGCTCTATGCGACAATGAACCTGCCGCCGCATCCGCTGACTGCATCCGGCTTCACCTCGATCGGCTGCATGCCGTGCACCACGCGCACCAAACCCGGCGAAGATCCGCGCGCCGGACGCTGGCGCGATCGCGGCAAGACAGAATGCGGCATTCACGTCACGAAAGTTTTGTAGAATTTTAAACGCCGCGAAATCTGGATTTCTCGATCGCCGCTGTTTCTTGGAATGTTAGTTCTGTAAGCTCGCGAAGAATGAAAGCCGGTTTCGTTGACAGAATGATGCGACTTCCAGAGTTTCACGCCTTCCCTGATGGCGATGACGCCGTCGGTTTGAATGGAGATTGAAATGGTTCGCCTCACTCCCGTGATCGGTCGTCTTGTCGCGATGGGAAGCCTGCTTGTCGCGACGTCCGCGTTCGCGGCGGATATTTCGCTGCTGAACGTGTCCTACGATCCGACGCGCGAATTGTATGTGGATTTCAACAAGGCGTTCTCCGCCGCCTATCAGAAGGAAACCGGCAAGAGCATCGAGATCAAGCAGTCGCATGGCGGCTCGGGCTCGCAGGCGCGCTCGGTGATCGACGGTCTGCAGGCCGACGTGGTGACGCTCGCGCTCGCCTACGACACGGATGCCATCGCCAACAAGGGACTTCTGTCCAAGGACTGGCAGAAGAAGTTCGCTGACAACTCCGCGCCCTATACCTCGACCATCGTGTTCCTGGTGCGCAAGGGCAATCCGAAAGGCATCAAGGACTGGGGCGATCTGGTGAAGCCGGGCGTCGGCGTCATCACGCCGAATCCGAAGACTTCGGGCGGCGCGCGCTGGAATTATCTGGCGGCATGGGGCTACGGCCTCAAGACGCTGGGCTCGGAAGACAAGGCGAAGGCGTTCGTCGCCAGTCTCTACAAGAACGTTCCGGTGCTCGACACCGGCGCGCGCGGTTCGACCGTGACCTTCGTGGAACGCGGCGTCGGCGACGTGCTGCTCGCCTGGGAGAACGAAGCCTTCCTCGCGCTGAAGGAATTCGGTTCGGACAAGTTCGAGATCGTGGCGCCGCCGCTGTCGATCCTCGCGGAGCCGACCGTCGCGGTGGTCGATACCGTGGTGGAGAAGAAGGGCACCCGCGCCGCGGCCGAAGCCTATCTGAAATTCTGGTACACCAAGCAGGGTCAGGAGATCGCCGCCCGCAATTCATACCGTCCGCGCGATCCGGAGATCGCGAAGAAATACGAGGCGTCGTTCGCCAAGGTGAATCTCTTCACCATCGACGATGTGTTCGGCGGCTGGACCAAGGCGCAGAAGGAACATTTCGCCGAAGGCGGGATTTTCGATCAGATCTACAAGAATTGAATATCGTCGTTGCAAGTCAAAGGCGGCCTCCGTCGTCATGCCCGGGCATAGCCGTTTGAAGAACGGCGTTCTAAAGAACGCCTATGTCCCGGGCATCCACGTCTTGCTTAAATGATGAGATAGCGAAAAGACGTGGATGGCCGGAATAAATCCGGCCATGACGAATTGGAAATCGATTTTGAGGCAAGGGGACATCGTGAGCGGAGGGACAGCAGCACGGCGGCGGGCATTGCCGGGTTTCGGCCTCACCATGGGGCTGACGCTGACATGGCTGTCGATTATCGTGCTGATTCCGCTCGCGGGTCTGTTTCTTAAGACCACCGAACTGTCGCTCGATCAGTTCTGGGCCATTCTCACCTCGCGGCGCACGCTCAATGCGTTGCGGATTTCGTTCGGCCTCGCGTTCCTCGCCGCGCTCGTCAATCTGGTGATGGGCATGGTGATCGTCTGGGTGCTGGTGCGTTATCGCTTTCCCGGCCGCCGCATCTTCGACGCCATCGTCGATATTCCTTTCGCGCTGCCGACCGCGGTGGCAGGCGTCGCGCTGACGGCATTGTTCGCGCAGAAAGGCCTGCTCGGCGCGCCGCTCGCGGCCATGGGCCTCAAGGTGGCGTTCACGCCAGTCGGCATTTTCATCGCGATGATCTTCATCGGCTTTCCCTTCGTGGTGCGCACGGTGCAGCCGGTGCTGATCGATCTGGAGATCGAGGTGGAGGAGGCCGCGGCCTCGCTCGGCGCCTCGCGCTTCGACATCATTCGCCGCGTGATCCTGCCGAGTCTCGCGCCCGCGATCCTCACCGGCTTCGCGCTCGCCTTCGCGCGCGCCGTCGGCGAATACGGCTCGGTGATCTTCATCGCCGGCAACCTGCCGAATGTCTCGGAGATCGCGCCGCTGCTGATCGTGATCCGGCTATCGGAATTCCGTTATGCCGACGCCACCGCCATCGCCGTCATCATGCTGGTGGTGTCGTTCCTCATCATCTTCACCATCAACCGCATTCAGCGCTGGGCGCAGACTCGCGGCCTGACGGTCGCGGGGTGAACATGATGATTTCAGGTCTGCTTGTGGCGCGCGCCGTCACCCTGAGGTGCCGAAGCGAAGCGAAGGCCTCGAAGGGCGACGGCGTTCCATGCGGTCATCCTTCGAGGCTCGCCGAAGGCGGCTCGCACCTCAGGATGACGGTTCAGTCATTGTCTTCAATTCAACTCGCAGCGATGTGAGGGAGAGCATGGTCGTCAACCGCCCCCGCACATCGTCCGCCCATGAATGCCGCACCGAGCCGGTCTGGGTGCGCTGGACGCTCATCACCATCGCCGTTCTCTTCCTCACGGTGTTCGTGGTGCTGCCGCTGGTGGTGGTGTTCACCGAAGCCTTCTCGCGCGGCGCCCATGCCTATCTCGCGGCGCTGTCCGAACCGGAGGCGCTGTCGGCGATCCGTCTCACGCTCACGGTTGCTGCAATTTCGGTCGGGCTCAATCTCGTGTTCGGCGTCATCGCGGCCTGGGCGATCGCGAAGTTCGAATTTCCCGGCAAGGTGCTGCTGATCACGCTGGTCGATCTGCCGTTTTCCGTCAGCCCGGTGATTTCGGGCCTCGTGTTCGTGCTGCTGTTCGGCGCGCAGGGCTATTTCGGAACCTGGCTGCAGTCCCACGGCATCCAGATCCTGTTCGCGGTGCCGGGCATCGCGCTGGCGACCACGTTCGTCACCTTCCCGTTCGTGGCGCGCGAACTGATCCCGCTGATGCAGGAGCAGGGTACGCAGGAGGAGGAGGCCGCAATCTCGCTCGGCGCGTCCGGCCTTCGTACCTTCTTCCGCGTCACCATTCCCAACATCAAATGGGGCATTCTCTACGGCGTGCTGCTGTGTAACGCCCGCGCCATGGGCGAGTTCGGCGCGGTGTCGGTGGTTTCGGGCCACATCCGCGGCGAGACCAACACCATGCCGCTGCTCGTCGAAATCCTTTATAATGAGTACCAGTTCGTGGCGTCGTTCGCGATCGCGTCGCTGCTCGCGTTCCTGGCGCTCGTCACGCTGATCGTGAAAACGGTTCTCGAAAGTCAACTCGAAGAAGGGCGGCCCGCCAGTGACGATTGAAGTCCGCAACATCGTGAAGACATTCGGCGCGTTCACCGCGCTCGATCATGTCGATCTGCGCGTCGAGACCGGCGAACTGGTGGCGCTGCTTGGCCCGTCCGGCTCCGGCAAGACCTCGCTCCTGCGCATCATCGCGGGGCTCGACTGGCCGGATGATGGCGCGGTGATCTTCGACGGCGAGAACGCGCTGGAGCGCGGCGCGGGCGAGCGGCATGTCGGCTTCGTGTTCCAGCACTATGCGCTGTTCCGCCACATGAGCGTGTTCGAGAACGTCGCCTTCGGCCTGCGCGTGCAGCCGCGCGCCATCCGCAAGAGCGAGGACCAGATCAGGACGCGGGTGAAGGAACTGCGGGACCTCGTGCAACTGGACGGGCGGGGGGATCGTTACCCGAGCCAGCTCTCGGGCGGCCAGCGCCAGCGTATCGCGCTGGCCCGCGCGCTGGCGATCGAGCCGCGCATTTTGTTGCTGGACGAGCCGTTCGGCGCGCTCGACGCCAAGGTGCGCAAGGAATTACGCCGCTGGCTGCGCCAGTTGCATGACGAGATTCATGTCACGTCGATTTTCGTCACCCACGATCAGGAGGAGGCGCTGGAAGTCGCCAACCGCGTGGTGGTGATGGACAAGGGCCGGATCGAGCAGATCGGCACGCCGGGCGATGTCTACGACAATCCGGCGACCGCGTTCGTGCACGGCTTCATCGGCGAATCCATCGTGCTGCCGGTGCAGGTCAGCGACGGCAAGGTGCGGTTAGGCGAGAAGGTGCTCAATCTGGAGCCGCGCGACGCGGCGTCAGGTCCGTCGAATCTGTTCATCCGCCGCCATGACGTGTCGATCGTGCCGAACGGCAGCGGTGTGTTCGATGGCGACGTCAAGCATGTGCGCGCCTTCGGCCCGACCCAGCGCGCCGACATCGTCCTGCATAACGGCGAGACGGAAACGCTGGTGGAAATCGATGCGCCGCGCGACCGCGATCTCAAGCCCGGCGATGTGGTCTCGCTGCAGCCGCGGCGCTATCGCCTGTTCCCGGCCAAGTCCTAAATCTGTCCAAGCCTAAATCTGCCCAAGTCCTAAATTCTTTCGTGGGCCGGCGCGCGCGGCGTGTCCTGCAGCGGCCGGAACTTGACGCCGAGCACGCGGGCCTGCTTCACGACAGAATGCTTCGAGCGGCCCATTGCCGCGGCTGCGCGGATCGGCGTCGCGCCCTCGGCGGCCAGTGCAAGAAGGCGCGCGTTCTGGTCGTCGGTCCAGCTTCGGGTGGTCAGGTGTTTCGGCATCCCTATCTCATATAGAGGGTGGCGTAGATTATGACGGACGCAAACAACGCGCCTCCGAAGACAACCATTCCGATGAAAAGAAGTTCGGGACGAGTTTTGGATTCCAGAATCCGGAACATGCAAGCGCTCCCTGGTTATGACGGGAGCGCAATTGGCGTTCTCACACCGGTAGATGCCACGGGCCGTGCGGTGATGAATACAAGCTCGCGCGATCCCGCCAGAAACACAACCTGAATATTTTTGAATTTCGCGGGAACATGGACGATTAAGCCGCAAAAAATGCTGTTCCATTCCCGTGGGAACGGGGCCATCGTTCACCTTTCAGCCACTGTTGATGTGCAACAACTGCCGACCGACGGTTGGGGACTTCAAATGATACGTATGGCGGGGGCCATTCTGGCGCTGACGATCCTGAGCGGATGCGGCACGGGGGGCGACGTGCCCACCGGGCAGCCGGCCTTTTATGTCAGCATGGCCAATGCCAATGCGAAGCTCGATCCCGCTGTAGCGGCGTCCATGATCTCGGGCTACCGGCAGAACAACGGCCTCGGCGCGGTGGAGGGCGATCCGCTGCTGATGAAGGCGGCGGAGGCGCAGTCCAACGCCATGGGCAGCCGCAACAAGCTGGATCACAACGTGGCCGGGCCGCTCGACAAGCGGATCAAGGCGTCGGGCTTCGACGCGACCAAGGCGGTCGAAAACGTCTCGGCGGGTTATCACACCCTGGCGGAAGCATTCTCCGGCTGGCGGGACTCGCCACCGCACAAGGCCAACATGCTGGCCAGCGGTGTCACCAAAATGGGCATCGCCGCGACTTATGTGCCGAATACCAAATACAAGGTGTTCTGGACGCTGATCCTTGCCGCGCCGGACGCCCGGTAAGATAAACCTTCTGTGACAAATCTAACGATTTTGATCGATTGACGCGGCTGCGAAGAGGGGCCACCGTGCTGCAGCATCGGCGATCTGCCGTGTCCCGCATCGACAACGACTCATGGATTCACTGTCCCCCGAACGGCATTCCGCGACGATTCCCGCACAGGCCCAGCGCGTGCTGGTGCTGCAGGGCGGCGGCGCGCTCGGTTCCTATCAGGCCGGGGCCTATCAGGCGCTGTGCCATCATGATTTCGAGCCGCAATGGGTGGCGGGTATCTCCATCGGGGCGATCAACGCCGCCATTATTGCGGGCAACGAGCGCGAGAAGCGGGTCGCCAAGCTCAAGGAATTCTGGGAAATGGCGTCGTCGGCCTCGCCGATGCCATGGGCGCCGCTCGTTCGGAGCGATCAGGCGCGCTCGGTGTTCAACGAGACCAGCGCCGCGCTGATCGCAACCTTCGGCGTGCCGGGATTTTTCGCGCCGCGCTTTCCGCCCGCGCCGGTCTGGCCCGCGGGCAGTCCGCAGTCGCAGAGCTATTACGACACCACGCCGCTGCGTTCGACGCTGGAACGGCTGGTGGATTTCGACCGCATCAACGACGTGAAGACCCGGCTCAGCGTCGGCGCGGTGGGCGTCACCAGCGGCAACTTCCGTTATTTCGACAACGCCGAATTCAGGCAACTCGGCAAAAAGATCGGGCCGGAGCACATCATGGCTTCCGGCGCGCTGCCGCCCGGCTTTCCCTCCATCGAGATCGAGGGCGAGCATTACTGGGACGGCGGCATCTCCTCCAACACGCCGCTGGACTATGTGCTCGATGCCGAGACCGACACCGATCTTCTGATCTTCCAGGTCGATCTGTTCAGCGCGCGGGGCGAGTTGCCGCAGAATGTGCTGGAAGCGGCGGAGCGCGAGAAGGACATCCGCTATTCCAGCCGCACGCGCCTCAACACCGACAAGGCGAAACGGATTCACGACGTCAAGACGGCGATGCGCGACCTGATCGCCAAACTGCCAGCGAGCTTCAAGGGCGATCCGCTGGTGGCGACGCTCAATGCGGCGGCGAGGGAAAACACCGTCACGGTGGTGCATCTGATCTATCGCAGCAAGATGCACGAATCCTCGTCCAAGGATTACGACTTCTCACGCCTTGCGATGACCGAGCACTGGGCGGCGGGCGAGCGCGACGTTTACACCTCCATGAGTCATCCGGAGTGGCTGAACCGGCCGCAGTCCGGCGAAACCATGGTGACTTACGACCTTTGCGACAACGGCTTGCATATCAAGCGTTAGACAGGAGCGAATGATGGGTACTCTTTCCGGCAAGACAGCGGTGGTGACGGGTTCGACCAGCGGCATCGGCCTTGCCTATGCGCGGGCGTTCGCCAGCGCCGGCGCCAACATCGTGATCAACGGCTTCGGCGCGCCCGCCGATATCGAGAAGGAGCGCGCGTCCATCGAGAAGGATTTCGGCGTCAAGGCGGTCCATTCGCCCGCCGACATGACCAAGCCGGACGAGATCGCGGAAATGGTCGCGCTCGGCGAGAAGACCTTCGGCTCCGTGGATGTGCTGGTCAACAACGCCGGCATCCAGTTCGTGTCGCCGATCGAGGAATTTCCGATCGACAAGTGGAACATGATCATCGCCATCAACCTGTCGTCGGCGTTCCACAGTATGCGCGCCGCGATCCCCGGCATGAAGAAGCGCGGCTGGGGCCGCATCATCAACACCGCCTCGGCGCATTCGCTGGTGGCCTCGCCGTTCAAGTCGGCTTACGTCTCCGCCAAGCACGGCATCGCGGGCCTCACCAAGACCGCGGCGCTCGAGCTTGCCACCCACAAGATCACCGTGAACTGCATTTCGCCGGGCTATGTCTGGACGCCGCTGGTGGAGAAGCAGATTCCCGACACCATGAAGGCGCGCAACATGACCAAGGAGCAGGTCATCAACGAGGTGATGCTCGACGCGCAGCCGACCAAGGAATTCGTCACTGTCGAGCAGGTTGCCGCGCTGGCGCTGTTTCTCTGCGGCGACGACGCATCGCAGATCACCGGCGCGAACCTGTCCATCGACGGCGGCTGGACGGCGGCGTAAGCGACAGTCTCTCCTCGTCATTGCGAGGAGCGCAGCGACGAAGCAATCCATTCTTGCCGCGTGTGAAGGTGGATTGCTTCGCTTCGCTCGCAATGACGATTTACTCTCCCCGCTAGCGGGGAGAGGTGAAGTTAGCGCTTCCCGCCCACCAGCACATGCAAGCCAAGCTTGCGGCGGGTGATCCAGAACAGCAGTACCGTCTCGAATACCAGCGCTGCGGACGTCGCGGCGGCGGCGCCGTGGCCGCCGAAGCGCGGCACCAGCAGCACGCACAGCACCAGATTCACCACAAACGCCAGCGCATAGGCCAGCGCGCACAGGTTCTGATGCCCGAGCATGTTGAGCAGCCGCTCGACGGGACCGATCGCGGAACGCACCACCAGACCGATCGCGGCGATGAACATCATGCCATAGCCCGACGTGAACTGCGGGCCGAACAGCGCAAGCAGCGGTTCGCCCAGCGCCAGCAGCACGGCGGTGGCGGCGAGCGAGGGCCAGAACGTCCACTTGATGGCGTGGGTCATGTAGGCGGCGAGGCGTTCGCGGTCGCCGGAGGCGTGATACTCGCTGAAGCGATGCGCCGTGGTGGCCGACATCGCGTAGTGGATGAACGAGACCAGCGCCAGCGTCTTCACCACGGCGAAATAGATGCCGACCTCTTCCGACGAACGGTACTGCTGCAGCACCAGCACGTCGGTGTGCGAGAGCAGAAGATAGAAGCCTTCCACCATCATGATCGGCAGCGAAATCTTCAGCCATCCGCCGAAGTCGTAAGCCCTGGGGCCGGGCGCGACCGCGCCGCGCAGGCGGCGGCCCAGCAGCAGCGACTGTCCCGCCATCGCGAGCCAGACCGCGCCGGCACTGGCGAGGGTCGCGGCGGTGGCGTCGAGATGCAGGCCGAGCGCCAGAGCGCCCGCGGTGAATCCGATGATCAGCGTCTGGCGGACGATGAACTGCCGCATCAGCGCGAGGCGCATCCAGTCGTGCGAACGGGCAAGGCCGTCCTGCATGTTGGCCACCACGAAGGCGGGCAAAATGAGACAGCCGATATAGAGCGGCGTGACGGTGGCGGGATCGATCCGAGGCGCAAGCAGCGTCACGAGTCCCGCGAGCAGCAGCGCGGCGGTGCACGACACCGCGAACACCGCCCAGCGGCTGCCGGAGAGAAAGCCGCGCAGCAGCGCATGGTCGCCGCTGGCGCGATATTCGGGAATCAGTTTCTGCGCGGTCACCGACATGCCGAAATCGAGCACGCAGCCGGTCAGCACCACCCATGTCCAGACATAGACATAGATGCCGTAGTCGGAGCCGCCCATCCAGCGCGCCAGCAGCACCTGCGAGAGATAGGCAAGGCCCGCGCCGAGCACGCGGATGACGAACACCGTGCCGGCGAGGCGGCTGGTGGTCGAGGCATCCGAATTGCCGCCGAGCAAACCGCGCATGCGCGCGAGCAGCCCTGCGCCCTTCGCGTCGGTGGTGTCGGCTTGGGTGATGGCCACGGCGTTCGATCCTGCTTCGCCAGATTGCGGCAGGGTTGATTAGCAAGGATTCGTTAAGATTTGATTGGGTGGGCGTCTTGTTCCGGGTCGTCCCCGCGAAAGCGGGGACCCATTATCGCCGGACAGCGGGTGAAGAGTATCGTCATTCTGAGGTGCGAGCTCTTGCGAGCCTCGAAGAATGACGATGATTGCCGCGCATCCTTCGAGGCTCGCCGCAAGCGCGGCTCGCGCCTCAGGATGACGCGGTCTCGCGATGTGTCGCAGGGATAAGTATGGGGCGCCACTTTCGCCGGGACGACGGGAGAGAGCGTTGTGAGCGATCTCTACCCCTTGAATCCGCCGTCCGCGAGAAACGCGGCTTCCTCCGGCGTGGTGTCGCGCCCGAGCACGGCGTTGCGGTGAGGGAAGCGGCCGAACCGGCGGATGATGTCGGCATGCAGCTCGGCCCATTTCAGGCTGTCGGCATCGCCGAGCCTAGTGAACAGCGCGATGCAGCGATGCTGGTCGTCCATGGTTTCCGAATGCTCGAACGGCAGATAGAGGAATTGCCGCAGCGCCGGATCGATGCGCGCGTCGCGGCCGTCCTCGATGGCGCGCAGCGCGACCTCGCGCGCCAGCGGATCGGTCGAGAACGCGCGCGGATCGTTGCGAAACATGTTGCGCGGAAACTGGTCGAGCACGATCACCAGCGCCAGCACGCCGTCATCGCTGTCCTGCCATGCGGTCAACTTGCCGTCGCGCGCGGTCTCCCATGTGGACAGGAAGCGGCGGCGGATCTCGGCGTCGAACGCATCGTCCTTGCCGTACCAGCGGTCGTATCCGGCGTCGCGCCAGAAGGCGAGGATGTCCGTGGGGGAGGGGAGAGAATTGGACATGTAAAAACTTTTCCTGACCGAGTGATTTTTCAACGTCGTCCCCGCGCAGGCGGGGACCCATTATCGCCGGACACGGGTACAAAGTATCGTCATTCTGAGGTGCGAGCTCTTGCGAGCCTCGAAGAATGACGATGACAGCCACGCATCCTTCGAGGCTCGCCGCAAACGCGGCTCGCGCCTCAGGATGACGCGGTCTCGCTATGTGCCGCAGAGAAGTATGGGTCCCCGCTTGCGCGGGGACGACCGCTGAATGATACGTTGCGTCACCTCTCCCCGCAGGCGGGGAGAGGGGACGCACTGCCAGCCCTCAACCCGCCGCGGCTTCGATCTTCGGCTTCTCGTCGCGCAGTTCGCGGCGCAGGATCTTGCCGACATTGGTCTTCGGCAGTTCGGTGCGGAATTCGACATGCCGCGGCACCTTGTAGCCGGTGAGTTCGGTGGCGGCGAACTTGATGACGTCCTGCGCCGTCAGGTTCGGGTCCTTCTTCACCACGAACGCCTTCACCGCTTCGGTGGACTTCGCATCCGGCACGCCGATCACCGCGCATTCCAGCACGCCCGGATGGCTGGCGATCACTTCCTCGACCTCATTCGGATAGACGTTGAAGCCCGAGACCAGGATCATGTCCTTCTTGCGGTCCACGATCTTGGTGTAACCGTCCTCCGACATGATGCCGATGTCGCCGGTGCGGAAATAGCCGTCCGGCGTCATCACCTTGGCGGTTTCCTCCGGCCTGTTCCAGTAGCCCGCCATCACCTGCGGGCCCTTGGCGCAGATTTCGCCGGGCTGCCCCAGCGGCACCTCGTTGTTGTCGTCATCGCGGATCGAGAGATATGTCGATGGCACGGGAATGCCGATCGAGCCGGAGAACTTGTCGGTGTCCGCCGGGTTGCAGGTCAGCGTCGGCGAGGTTTCGGAGAGGCCGTAGCCCTCGGAGAGTGCGCAGCCGGTCACCTGCGTCCACTTGTCGGCCACGGGCTTCTGCACCGCCATGCCGCCGCCGAAGCAGCTCTTGAGCTTGGAGAAGTCGAGCTTGTCGAAGCCTGGCGTGTTGAGCAGGCCGTTGTAGAGCGTGTTCACCGCCGGGAAGCTGTTGACCTGATACTTCGACAGTTCCTTGACGAAGCCCGCCATGTCGCGCGGATTGGGGATCAGGAGATTGACGCCGCCGGCGCGCACCGCAAGCAGGAAGCAGGCCGTCAGCGCGAAGATGTGATAGAGCGGCAGCGCGCAGACGATAAAAAGCTGTTCGACATGCGGCGGCTTGCGCAGCGCGGGCTGCAGCCACGCGTCGTTCTGCAGCACGTTGGCGAGGATGTTGCGATGAAGCAGCGTCGCGCCCTTGGAGACGCCGGTGGTGCCGCCGGTATATTGCAGGAAGGCGACATCATCGCCGGTCAGCTTCGGCTTGTTCAGCGTCAGCTTGCGGCCAGCCGCGAGCGCGTCGTTGAACGCGACTGCGCCCGGCAGCGAATAGGCCGGGACCATCTTCTTGACCTTGCGCACCACGAAATTGACGATCACGCCCTTGAAGCCGAGCAGATCGCCCATGGTGCCGACGATCACATGCTTGACGCTGGTGTTGGCAATCACCTTCTGCAGGGTGGTGGCGAAATTCTCCAGCAGCAGGATCGCCTCGGCGCCTGAGTCCTTGAGCTGGTGCTCCAGTTCGCGCGGCGTGTAGAGCGGGTTGACGTTCACCACGGTGAAGCCCGCGCGCAGGATCGCGCTGGAGGCGACCGGGTTCTGCAGCACGTTCGGCATCATGATGGCGACGCGCGCGCCTTTCTTCAGGCCCTTGCTCTGCAGGTAGGCGCCGATGGCGGCCGACATTTCGTCGAGTTCGCCATAGGTGATCGCCTTGTCCATGCAGATGAAGGACTTGCGGTCGGCGAATTTCTTGAAGCTTTCCTCAAGCAGTTCGACCAGCGACGGATACTGATTGACGTCGATGTCGGCGGGCACGCCGGCGGGATATTGCTTGAGCCAGATGCGGTCCATGGTCGTTCCCCTCGGATGGTCTGACGGCCCCCGTCTTCGGCGGGGTACGCGGCTGTTCAGGTTCTTGCGACAAGTATTGAGCCAAGCGACAGGCCATAGCAAGCCTGTGCGGGAGAAGGTCGCAGCCTGGAAGCTTCAGGCGCAAGATGGATCGGCGGGACTATCGTTCGGCCCACCTCTCCCGTGGGGAGAGGTCGACTTCGCGTTAGCGAAGTCGGGTGAGGGCGTAGAATCTATCGAGGGATTTGAACCCCCTCACCCCACCCCTCTCCCCCCGTAAGAGCGTTTACGCTCGTCTTCGACGAGCTATGGGGAGAGGGAGCAAATCGCGGGTGCCGGGATGTTTTCGGCGAAACGTAATATCCGCTAGGTCGCCGGCTTCTTGGCGGCTTCCTTCGGCGCGGGCTTTGCGGCTGCGGGTTTGGCCGCTGCCGGTTTTGCCGCCGCGGGCTTGGCCGGGGCCGGCTTTGCCGATGTCGCGGACGCGTCCTGCTTCTTGGCGGCAACAGGCTTGGCGGCAACGGGCTTGGCGGCAGGCTTGGCCGCCGCCGGCTTGTGCTCGGCGGCTTTCGGCTTCGCGTCGGGCTTTGCCGCCGGTTTGGCCGCGGCCGGTTTGGCGTCGGCCTTGCTGTCGGTCGCCGCGGGCTTGGCGGCGACCTTCGCCTTGCTGCCCTTCTTGCGCTTGGCGACATTCGCCGCCTGCGCGGCGGATTCCGCAGCATCGGCTTCGAAGACCGCGGCGCCGGTGCGGGCCGGGCCGGTATAGACGATCACCGGCGTTGCCGCGGCGGCGGGCATCGCCAGAAGATCGGACACCTTGATGGTCGGGGAGGGAAGGCCCGCCGCGAACATCGCCACGCCGGATTCGGCATTGCCCGTGCTGCCGTCGGCGACGATATCCGGATCGTCGTCCTCGTTTTCGGCGGCGGGGCGCTTGCGCCTCGGTCCGCACATTTCCTCCTGGACGGTGCCGAGCGAGGGCTTGAGCCATGCCAGCTTGTTGCCGCCGAAATTGCGCTCAAGCAGTTGCGCCGCCTTCACCGCGCGCTGTGCCGACGACGATGCGCCGAGCACCACGGCGATCAGCCGCTTGTTGCCCCGCGTCGCGCTGGCCACGAGGTTGAAGCCGGAGGCGCAGATGAAGCCGGTCTTCATGCCGTCCGCGCCGGGATAGCGGCCGATCAGCTTGTTGAAGTTGGCGGTGACGCGGCGGCCGAACTTGATGGCCGGGATGTGCATGAAATATTCGTATTCCGGCAGGTCGCGATAGATCGCCCGGGCCAGGATGCCGAGATCGCGCGCCGAGGTGACATGCCCTTCGGCGGGCAAGCCGTTCGGATTGACGTAATGGGTCTGCGTCATGCCGAGCCGCTGCGCGGTCTTGTTCATCATTTCCGCGAAGCCGTCGATCGATCCACCGACGCCTTCGGCCAGCACCACGGCGATCTCGTATGCCGTCTTCTGCTTGAAAAAAAAAAACGCGTTGTCGACCGTGACTTGCGTGCCGGGGCGGACACCCATCTTCCAGGGCGGCTGCGCGGCGGCGGTGGGCGACACCGTGAGCCGCGTGTCGAGGGAGATG
>Ga0066256_1001612_pt1 | contig 28731 bp, 29 predicted proteins | sample ThiBio_1000_biof_FD_87107 | JGI IMG/M metagenome (GOLD analysis project Ga0066256, IMG submission 87107) | Wastewater bioreactor microbial communities from Cape Town, South Africa - Thiocy_expt_1000_biof (version 2) | ecosystem: Engineered > Bioreactor > Thiocyanate-remediating >... | reverse complement strand
GGCCTCGTCTCGCCGCGCTTCAACCTCGGCTACATCCTTCGAAAGGTCCGGACCCTATGGCTCTCGCCCTCGAAAACGTAAGCAAGCATTTCGGCTCGCTGGTGGCGATCAAAAACCTGTCGCTTTCCTTCGACGTCGGGTCGATCTATTCGATCATCGGACCGAACGGGGCTGGAAAATCGACCGTCGTCAACATGATCGCCGGCTCCTACAGCGTCACCTCCGGCACGATCCGGCTGGGCAATACGGCATTGAACAAGCTGCCGAAGCACCGCATCGCCCGGCTCGGCGTGGCGCGCACCTACCAGAACCTGCGGCTGTTCGACGCCATGACGGTGCTGGAAAACCTGGAGGTCTGCTTCTTCCCGCAGGCCTGGCCGGGCCTGCTGACCGGCGCGAAGCGGATGGGCAAGGCGGAGCGGCTGGCGATCTGCCGCGCCTGCCTCGACCGCTTCCACCTGTCGGAGGTGGCGGAATCGCTTGCCGGCGACCTGCCCTACGGCCGCCAGAAGATGCTGGAACTGGCGCGCGCCTTCGTCACAGAAGCGCCGATCGTATTGCTGGACGAGCCGGCCGCCGGCCTCAACCACACCGAAACCAAGGATATGGCGGCGATGATCGCCAGCCTGAAACGCGCCGACCGCGCGATCATCCTCGTCGAGCACGACATGGACATGGTCATGTCGATCTCCGACCGCATCGACGTCTTGAACTATGGCGAGCTGCTGTGCTCCGGCACACCGGAGCTGGTGCGCACCAACGAAAAAGTGCAGGAGGCCTATCTTGGAACCACGGAAGAACTCGACGACATCCGCAAGCTTGCTCAAAGTCGCCGGGCTCAAGGCGGGTTACGGTCGAACGCAGGTCTTGTTCGGCATTGACCTCGAAGTCCGCGCCGGCGAGATCGTCACCATCATCGGCGCCAACGGCGCCGGCAAGACCTCGACCCTGCGCTCGATTTCCGGCCTGACGCAGATCTATGCCGGCGAGATCGAATTCAAGGGACGGCCGATCAAGGGGCTGCCGCCGGAGGAGATCACCCGGCTCGGCCTCGCCCATTGCCCGGAGGGTCGCCAGATCCTGCAGCGCCTCACCGTCGAGGAAAACCTGCTCGCTGGCTATATTCCCGGCCGCGGGCGCAGCTTCGACGAGATCCGCACCCAGGTCTACGACCTGTTCCCGATCCTTAGAGAGCGCCGCCATTCGCTGGCAAGCCGCATGAGCGGCGGCCAGCAGCAGATGCTGGCCATCGGCCGCTCGCTGATGGCGACACCCGACTTGCTGATGCTCGACGAACCCTCGCTCGGGCTGGCGCCAAAGATCATCAACCAGATTTTCGAGATCATCATCATGCTCTCGAAATCCGGCATCAGCCTCATCGTCGTCGAGCAGAATGCGGCGGTAGCGCTGGAAATCGCCGATTATGCCTATGTGATCGATGCCGGGCGCTGCTCGGTGGAGGGGGGCGCGCATAACGTGCTCAACGATCCCGATCTCAAGGCCGCCTATCTCGGCGCCTGAGGGAGGGATCATGCCGCAGTTCGAGACTTCTATCCTCATCTCCGGAGCGGCCTCCGGGATCGGGCGCGCGACCGCGCTTGCGCTGGCGAAGGACGGCGTCGCGCTGACGCTGTTCGATCGCGATGCGCCGGCCTTGTCCGCCGTTGCCGATACCTGCCGGGAACAGGGCGCGGCCGTGCTCGCCACCGTCGGCGATGCCGCGTCGGATCCGGATGTGGCCGCAGCGGTGAGCCGCGCCGTCAAGACCCATGGCTTTCTCGGCGGCGTGGTCGCCGCCGCCGGCATCGCCCGCAAGGGCGACGTCACCACGCTGTCCGACGAGACATGGCAGGCGACGCTTGCCGTCAATCTCACCGGCCCTTTCCTGCTGGCGCGGCACGCGGTGCCGCATCTGCTGCGCAACCCGGCTTCCACCTTCGTCGCCATCAGCTCGGATTCCGGCGTGCGCGGCTCGCGCGGTTATGCCGCCTATTGCGCCTCCAAGCATGGTGTCATCGGCCTGATCCGCTGCATGGCGCTCGATCACGGGCCGCAAGGGCTGCGCAGCAATGTCGTCTGCCCCTCCTTCGTCGATACGCCGATGGCGGAAGCGCTGTTGAAGGAAGGCGGCGGCCTCTATGATCGCGCTTTCTACGAGCGGCGGGTGCCGCTCGGCCGTTTCGCCCGGCCGCAGGAGGTGGCCGATGCCGTGGCGCATCTGCTGTCGCCGCAGGCCAGCTATGCCAACGGCATGGTTTACGTGCTCGACGGGGGCACGACGGCGGGAACCTTCGGATGACAGGTGGGGACGACTGGCGCGGGATCGACGGTAAATTGCTGACGGCATTGACTTCATGAAGTATTTGCTCGATTCCATCATGAAAGTGAACTTGTCAGGTTATCTTCGATGTCCAAATCCCTTGCCGAGGCCAAGACGCCGGATCATGTCGGGAAGACGCTGCGTGAATTGCGCCGCTCCCGCCGCATCACCATCCAGCAGCTTGCCGATGGTCTGAACCGCTCGACCGGCTATGTCAGTCAGCTCGAACGCGGCCTCTCCCAACCGACGCTGAAAGACCTCTACGCAGCCTGTACGATCTTCGGCGTGCCGATGAGCTGGTTCGTCGACCTCGAGGAAAAGCAGCCGGATGCCGAGCGGGAGAAGGATTTCATCGTGCGCGGCAGCCAGCGCCGTTTCATGCTGCATCGCGGCGCGCGCACCGAGCTTCTGACGCCGCAGCTCGATTCCGACGTCGAATTCATGATGTCGACCTTTGAGCCCGGGCTTGAGACCGAACCCAAGAACGTGCCGACCGCCGGCGCCGAATACGGCTATATCCTCAAGGGGCGGCTGGAGCTGTGGGTGGACGAGGAGAAATTCGACCTCGCCGAGGGCGACAGCTATCGCTTCAACCGCTCTTCCACCTACCGCTCCCGCAATCCGTCGAAAACCGAACCGACGATCATCATCTGGGTCGGCGTCTATAAATAGGCAGGCCCAAGGCAGGCAGGACCATGACCCCATTCCTCTTCGATCCCGCGGCCTTCGCGGGCAAGGTCGCTTTCGTCTCCGGCGCCGCCTCCGGCATCGGCGCGGCGACCGCCCGGCGCCTGGCCGATCTCGGCGCAAGCCTCATCCTCGCCGACCGCGACCGGCCGCGGCTCGACAAGTTTGCCGCGACGCTCGGCAAGGCAGAGGTGCTGGCGCTGGAAACCGACGTCACCGCTTTTTCCAGCGTCGCAGAGACGATCGCGCGAGGTGTCGACCATTTCGGCGGGCTCGATCTCGCGGTGAATTCCGCCGGCATCGACTTGCCGCGCTGCCAGACCGGGGACTATCCGGCCGAACAGTGGGACAGGGTCATCGCCGTCAACCTGACCGGCGTCTTCCATGCCCTGCGCCACCAGATCCCCGCCATGCTGGCGCAGGGCGGTGGCGCGATCGTCAACGTCGCCTCGATCATGGGTTTTCGCGCCTTTGCCGGCCAGCCAGCCTATACGGCGGCAAAGCACGGCGTCATCGGCCTGACGAAAGCGGCAGCACTCGATCATGCAACCCAGGGCGTGCGCGTCAACGCCGTCGCGCCGGGCTTCGTCGAAACCCCGCTGCTCAGCCATCTGAGCGACGAGAAGAAGAAGGCCGCCGCCGCGCTGCATCCGATGGACCGCCTGGGGCAGCCGGACGAAGTGACCAGCGTCATCCTCTTCCTGCTCTCGGACGCGGCGTCCTTCGTCACCGGCGCCTGCTACGAGGCGGATGGCGGCTATCTGGCGAAGTAGAGGTTTTCGCTGACATCCGAGGCAATGCCATCCCAAAGCTGATCGGGCTGATGCGTTATGAGCCCGCGCTTGGCGGCGCGGACGCCTTGAAGCTCTTGTCCAGCAAGCTCCGGCCATCGAAAGACCTGAGCGTCAATGCCCAGGAGGTGATGTCCCTGTTGTAGACGAACAACCACCGAGCATTCCTCTGCGTCAGGCCGCGGAAGAACTCCACGAATGTCGCCTCGTCCATGTCCGTTCGGTTCCATGATGGCGGAAACAAGCCTTTTCCGGCATTCAGATGCTGCGCCAGGCTGAAATTCTCTCGATGGCCTTCGCCGGTGTTGTTGGCCTGATAGAAGCCCCATCGCATGCCGGTCTTGGCGAAAACGCATTCATGGGCGCTGCCGCTACGGGCGCACAGATAGCCGTAATAGGGACCCTTCGCCTTCAGCAAGACCTTCAGGATGGTCTCGGACGTGTCCGGGCTAAGCTCCTTCTGCTCCTGATACGGCAGATAGCCGGGATCTTTGCGGATCAGGTATTGCACCACCATATAGGCCGCACCTGAGCAGTAATCCATGTCATGCGCGGTATTGTAGCCGCTTTCCTTGCCCGGCATCGTCGCATGATAAAGCCGGCGCAGATCGGCGAGAGTCTTGCAATTGGCAAGCGCCTTGTCGAGTTGGTCGAGAGAGCGGTAGCGCCGGTCCAGCACGGCAGAAAATATCGACATAGAAGCGCGCCTCATGGGGGTTGCCCAAGAGATAGGCGGACCAAGTTCCCCAAGGCAACGTCAACGAGAGAAGCCACCAAAATTGGCCGATTTATCAAATCGCAATTTCCGGCGCCAGATACCGGCGCACATCTCCGAGCACGCCTGGGCCGACAATGCCCCGTGGCTGAGCGTCGAGGCGTGAGAGGCGCGGTCCCCCGGCGGCCATTCCCCTGCAAAAAACATCTGCCGCCACCGTCAGAGGCCGGGCAGCCGTGGAAAAGCGCGACAAAAGGCGCATTTTTGGGCCTGAACGGCGCTATATCTTTGTTTTTGTATCATTTTTGAGCGCATTGATCGTGATCGCTCCGGCGTCGTCGCCTGCGCTTCAAAGCCACTCCGACCGCCAACCATGGCGGCGCCGCCCGCCATGGATTGAGCTTTGCCATGCGTCCTTTGGCGCCGCCGGCCAAGATTATCGGCTCTGGCGCGTTGACATACGGTATACGGTATGGTTTCTTGCCCCTGCAATATTCGCCACTGACGGCAGCGACAAAGGGGGGAGAAATGTCAGAATTAGAAACGGCGCACGCGGTGGCGCAGGGTTTTGTAACCGGGCGGCGGGCGTTCCTGCGCAGCGCTCTAGCAATCGGGGCCGCATCGGTGATGCCGCTGCGGCTGGGAGCGCAGACGGTTTCCGAGGGCGTGCTGATTTTCGGCAATGCCGAACCGCCGACCTCGAATTACTGGGATCCGGCGGCCGGTTTCGGCCTGGTCGACGAGCAGGTCGCGTCGCTCGTGCACGACTCGCTTCTTTCTTTCGATGCCGAAGGCAAGATCGGACCGGGCCTCGCCACGGCCTGGACGGTCAAGGATGACCGCACCGTCGCCCTGACGCTGCGCGAAGGCGTTGCCTTCCACGATGGCGCGCCTGTCACGGCCGAGGACGTCAAGGCGACCATCGACAAGCTGGGCGAAGGACAGCTTGCGCAATCCATGGTGGTCGTGCCCGGCATCACCGTAAAGATCACTTCGCCGACCGAGGTCGAGGTCGTCTCGCCGGTCGCCTTCGGCGTGGTGCTGAACGCGCTCGCATTCATCAAGATTCTGCCGAAGAAGAACATCGACAATCCGGACAATTTCAAGATCGGAGCGCTTGGCTCCGGACCTTATCGCTTCGTTTCCTACAGCGGCAACGACGTGACCCTGGAAGCGAACGACTCCTGGTGGGGTGGAGCGCCGAAAATCAAGACGGTGATCTTCCGCTACATCGAGGATGCCGAAGCCCGGATCAATGCGCTTTTGACCGGCCAGGTCGACATCCTGACCCGGGTCAATGCGGAGTTTCTCTCGCGCGTCGAGGGCAATGCGGATTTCCACGTCAACAACCAGTCGCCGCCCTCGCAGATCGTCGGCCTCATGCAACACAATGGCCCGCTGGGGGATGTGAAGTTGCGCCAGGCGGTGGCCCATGCGATCGACCGCGAAGGGGTCGCGGCATCGGTGATGCGTGGCCTCAATCCGGTCAACTACTCGGCGCTCCCGACCACGTCGTCCTTCTATGAGCCGCTTGAGCCGAAATTCGAGTACAATCCGGAGCGCGCGCGAGAGCTTATCGCGCAATCCTCTCACGCGGACGGCGTGACGCTGCGGCTGGCAACGACGACACTGGTGCCGAACCAGCTCGAAATCGACCAGATCATCGCCGCGTCACTGAAGCAGGTCGGCATTTCCGTCGAGGTGGAGCGGCTCGAGGTCGGCGCATACCGTTCCTCCTACAACACCTATGACATGACGCTCGACACGCTGGCGATCTTCAACCACGATCCCGATTTCGTGCTCGGCACCTATCTCGGCGCAGCCGCTGAGCAGGTGTTTCATCTCAAGGACGAAAAATTCGAGGCGCTTCACGCCGCGCAGCGCGCCGCGACGGTGGAAGACCGCCCCGCAGCGGTAAGGGCCGCCGCCCAGTATCTGTGGGAGAACCAGATCACCTTCTTCCTGACCGACGAGATCTGGTACTCGATCGTCAACAACCGGGTGAAGGATTACACCCGCGCACCGCTGGTCGGCGAAAACCTGGTGCCGCGCGCCTCTCGCGCCTGATGCCCATGCCGGTGGCGCGACACCGCGCTGCCGGCCGTCCACCTTATCCCGGCCGCGGGTCTTGCCGCGTTGCCCTTCAGGCGGAACTGCCATGAAATCCTATATCCTGCGGCAGGTGATCCAGGCCGCAATCGTCGTCGCGGCCATCACGGTCGCCGTCTTCGTTGTCCTGCGCCTCTCGGCCGGCGACCCGGCGCGCATTCGGGCGCCGGTATTTGCCAGGCCCGATGTCATCGAGCAATATCGCCGTGATTTCGGCATCGACCGGCCGATCATCGAGCAGCTCGGATCGTTCGTCTCCAGAGCCGTGCAGGGCGATCTGGGCATGTCGTTCCGCTTTCAGGCGCCGGTGAGCGACCTGATCCTCGTGGCCTTGCCAAAAACGCTGGCGCTGGCGGGCGTCGCCCTCGTCCTGTCGATGGTGCTGGCGGTCTTTCTGGGCGCCATGGCCGCGTCCCGGCCGCGCTCGGCCTGGGCGGCGATCAGCACCGCACTTGCGACCCTTGGCCAGTCCGCGCCGGTCTTCTGGACCGGGGCGCTTCTGGTGATGCTGTTTGCGGTGAACCTGGGCTGGCTGCCTGCCGGCGGATATAATGGCTTTTCCAGCCTGGTCCTCCCGGCAATTGCGGTGGCGCTGTCGATTGTTCCCACCCAATTGCGGGTTCTGCGCAGCTCGATGCGCGGCGTGCTCGGCGAGGAATATATCCGCACGGCCCATGCATTCGGGCTGGCCCCGGCCCGCATCACCTTCGTCTACGCGCTGAAGAACGCCTTGCTGCCCCTGCTGACCGTGATCGGCGTCGATGTCGGCTACCTGCTGGGCGGCGTGATCGTCGCCGAAGTGATCTTTGCGTTTCCCGGCATCGGAGAACTGGCGCTCGTTGCGATGAAAGCGCGCGACTATCCCTTGATCCAGGGCATCACCATCGTGACGGCGAGCCTCTTCGTCCTCGTGAACCTGGTGGTGGACCTGACCTATGCCGCGATCGACCCCCGTATTCGAATGGAGCAGCCATGAACATTCTCGCCATCGGCGCACACCCCGACGATATCGAATGCAGCAGCGCGGGCACGCTCGCGCTCTATGCGCAGGCTGGACACACGATCTTCATGGCGATCGCCACGAACGGCAATGTCGGCTCGGCGACGCTCTCGCGCGAGGAAATCGCGGCTGTGCGCAAGAAGGAGCAGAAGGCGTCCTGCGACCTGATCGGCGCGGAGATGATCTGGATGGACTTCGACGACGAATGGTTGATGAACGACCGGCCGACCCGGACGCGGTTCATCGATGCCATCCGCCAGGCCGATCCGGATGTCATGTTCATCCACGCCCCGAACGACTATCATCCCGATCATCGCATCGCGGGCCAGCTTGCCGAGGACGCACGCATTCCGGCATCTGTCCGGCTGGTGGAGACGGCGCTGCCGGCGATAGGCAGGATCCCGCACATCTTCTATGTCGACAACGTCGGCGGAGTGGATTTCCAGCCGGAAGCCTATGTCGACATCTCCTCGGTCATCGAGCTGAAGAAGCAGATGCTGCTCTGCCATCAGAGCCAGGATAGCTGGATGCGGGCGGTCTATGGCGAGGATACGTCCATCACCGACCTGATGATGGCGAATGGCAGGGCGCGCGGGCTCGCCGCCGGAGCAGCCTTTGCAGAGGGATTCCGCGAGGTCCGCACCTATCCGCGCACCGGATCCTTCAACCTGTTGCCGGGGTTTGAAAAATGACCATGGCAGCCCATTCTCCCGACCTGGACGAAGGCGAAGCGCGCGCCGGTTTTCTGGCGCGTCACGAGCTGCCGGTTTCGCTGGTGGCGGGCGGCATTCTGCTGGCGCTCATCCTTGCCGCGGTCGTCCTGGCCCCCGCCCTTGCGCCGGCCGACCCCAATGCGGTCGATCTGAAGGTCATTCGCAGGCCGCCATCGGCCGAGCATCTTTTCGGCACCGACGCCATCGGCAGGGATCTGTTCTCGCGCGTGCTTTATGGTGGCCAGGTGTCTCTGCTGGTCGCCGGCGCGGGCATGATCGGCTCGCTGACCTTCGGCGCCGTGATGGGAATGCTGCGCGCTTTCGGACCATGGTTCCTGCGCCCGGTGGTGGACCGGATGATCGATATCCAGCTCGCCTTTCCCTATGTGCTGCTCGCGATCGCGATCACCAGCGCGGTGAAGCCCTCGGTGCCGGTGCTCATCCTGCTGATGGTGCTGGCCGGCTGGGCGGGCGTGGCGCGGGTGGTGCGCGCCATCGCCTTGCAGGAGCGCGCCAAGGACTATGTGAAGGCCGCCGAGATCCTCGGGGCGTCGGGGCTGAGGATCTCGCTGTTTCATGTTTTTCCCGGTGTTCTTCCGGGGCTGATGGTGCTGGCCGCCATGCAGACCGCCGCGATGATCGTCTTCGAGGCGACGCTGTCCTTCCTCGGCATGGGCATCCAGCCGCCGACCGCAAGCTGGGGCGGCATCATGCTGGAGGGCAAGGATTACATCACCTCCTCATGGTGGCTCACGACCTTTCCCGGCCTGGCGATCCTGATGACCTCGCTCAGCCTCGTGCTGATCGGCGACGGAATGGAGGCGCGCAGCGAGCGCCTGCGCGCGAAGGAGACGGAGGCATGACGGCCATGCGACAGGCACTTCTCGATGTGGCGGAGCTTTCCGTCGCCTTTCCCGGCCGCAACGGCCCGATCCGGGCGGTGGACGGCGTCAGCTTCCGGCTCGAACCCGGTGAAAGTCTGGTCATCGCCGGAGAATCCGGCTCCGGAAAATCCATGCTGTGCCGCGCGCTGATGAATATCCAGCCGGGCGCGGCCAGCGTAACCGCGACGCGGATGGACTGGCAGGGGCGGGCGCTCGGCGCTCTCTCGCCACGCGACTGGCGTGCATTGCGCGGCGGACAGATGGCGATGATCTTCCAGGATCCGGCCGCCGCCCTCAATCCACTGCTTTCGGTCGGTCGCCAGATCATGGATGTGGTGAACGCCCATCGGGCCTGTTCACGCGCTCAGGCCCGGTCGCGGGCCATCGAGGTGCTGGGCCTTGCCGGCCTGCCGGAGCCCGAGGCGCGGCTGGCGAGCTATCCGTCGCAACTTTCGGGCGGCATGCGCCAGCGGGTGGCGATCGCGCTGGCGCTGGCCGCAGCCCCGAAGCTGATCATAGCCGATGAGGCGACGACCAATCTCGACGTGTCCATTCAGGCGCAGATCGTGGCCCTCCTGAAGCGTCTCCAGCGCGAGCTTGGCCTTGGGCTTATCTTTGTGACCCACGATCTCGATCTTGCCGCGGAAGTCGGCGGCCGGCTGATGGTGATGTATGCCGGCCAGCCGGTGGAAACGGGGCCGGTGCAGACGGTCCTGAAGGATCCGTGCCATCCTTACACGCGCGGACTCCTGCGCTCGGCGCCAACTTTGCATTCAAGCCGCGAGACGCCGTTGCAGCCCATTCCGGGCCAGACGCCGAAACCCGGCGCCGTCGGCGCGGGGGCGCCGTTCCGGTCACGCTGTCCGGTTTCGGTCGAAGGCGTCTGCGATGTCAGGCGCGCGCCATGGAGCGAGGCAGGGCCGGGCCACAGGGTGGCGTGCAACCGATTTGCCCTGGATGGAAGAGGAGGCCTGCCGTGAGCAAACCCATGATTGAAGCTTGCGGCATCGACAAGACCTTCACCCTGCGCCGCGATGGCCGCCTTGTCGAGCACCGCGCGCTGAAGACGGTGAGCGCCGATCTGCACGAGGGCGAAATCCTCGGAATCGTCGGCGAGAGCGGATCAGGCAAGACCACGCTTTCCCGGATCATGATCGGCATCGATACCGCCAGCAAAGGTGAGATCCTCTTCCATGGCGACAGGGTTGCCACGCGGCGCGAATGGCGCGATCTGCGCCGTCATGTGCAATACGTGTTCCAGGATCCCTTCACCGCGCTTTGCCCGACCATGCGCATCGGCAAGGCGCTTGCCGAGCCGCTGGCGATCCACGGGATAGGCAGCCGTGAGGAACGGCCCGCAAGAGTGGCGCGGGTGCTGGAGATGGTGGGGCTGCATCCCGACATGGCCGGACGGTTGCCCTCGCAGCTTTCCGGCGGCCAGAGGCAGCGCGTGAACCTGGCGCGCGCATTGATGTCCGAGCCGAAGGTGCTGATCTGCGACGAGATCGTCTCGGGGCTGGACGTCTCGGTTCAGGCGCAGGTTCTGGCCTTGCTGCTGGACCTGCAGAAGCGGCTCGGTCTTTCGCTGATCTTCATATCCCACGATCTGCGGGTGATCCGTTATCTCTGCGATCGTGTGCTGGTGATGTATCTCGGCGAAATCGTCGAGCAGGGGCGGACCGATGAGGTCTTCGCCGCGCCGAAACACGACTATACCCGCCGCCTGCTGGCCGCGATCCCCGATCGCGACCGCCCGGCGCATCATTCTCCCATCGACGAGGCTCTGAAATGAAGGATCAGCTTCACCCCCTTGGCGGGCGCCGTGCGCTCGTGACAGGCGCGGCGCGCGGGATCGGCGCTGCGATCGGCGCCGAGCTGGCGAGGCGGGGCGCCTCGCTGCTGCTGGCCGATATCGATGGCGCGCAACTGGAGGAAACGGCTGCCGCCCTGCGCGCCGGCGGAGCCGAGGTCGGCACGCTCGCCTGCGACCTGACCGCGCCCGACGTGCCGGCGCAGCTTGCCGGGATCGCTTCGGAGGCCGGCGGGCTGGATATCCTGGTGAACAATGCCGCGATCCTCGACGCCACGCCGCTCAGGGAACTGAGCCGTGCGCGCTATGCGCAGGTCCAGGAGATAAACCAGAACGCCGCGCTGTGGATGGTTCAGGCATGCGCCCCGCTTCTCGCCCGGTCCGGAAGAGGCAGGGTGGTGAACATCGCCTCGATCATGGGCATCCGCGGGGCGGCCGACAGCCTGCCCTATGCGGTCGCAAAGGGCGGCGTGGTCAACATGACCCGCGCGCTTTCGGTCGATCTGGCGGCCGACGGCATCCTCGTCAACTGCATCTGCCCGGGCTTCGTCGATACGCGCATGGCGTTGTTGCCGGATGGCAGCGGCCACGAACACGACACGGAGTGGTTCCGCGACGTCTATATCCGCCACGGACGCATCCCCTTGCGCCGCCCTGCGCCGCCTGAGGAGATCGCGCGGGCCGCGATGTTCTTCTGCGGCGACGACTGCAGCTACGTGACCGGTCAGATCCTGCTGGTCGATGGCGGCATCTCGGCAACTTTTTGACCCTTCCTTCTCCTTATCTGACCTTTTGAGGCAAGCATGAAGATCGTGAAAGTCGAGGCACTGGGCCTCTTCGGAAAATCCCCCAAAGGCGGCTGGTCGAACGAGATCCGGCCCGAAGATTCAATCCATGCGCTGGTGCTCGTGCGGACTGAAAGCGGGAAGACGGGGGTCGGTTCCGTTTTCACGGACGCCCGGCTGGTCAAGGCCGGGCTGGATGTGCTGCGTCCGCTTCTCATCGGCGAAAGCGCGGTCGAGCCGATGCGCGTCAGCGAGAAACTGCATCAGAACACGTTCTGGATGGGGCGCGGCGGCACGCTGACGCATGTGATCTCCGGCATCGACATCGCGCTCTGGGATCTGTTCGGCAAAGCTTGCGGGCAGCCGCTGCACAGGCTGCTGGGCGGCAGCCACCGCGACAAGGTTCGGGCCTATGCCTCGATCCTGATGGAAGAGCCGGACCTGATGCGCGAGCGCACCGCCCATTTCCGCGCCCAGGGTTTCCGCGCGATCAAGATCGGTTGGGGCCCGTTCGGACGGCGCGACGACCCCAGGCTCGATGAGGCCATCGTGCGCGCCGCCCGGGAAGGCGCCGGCGAGGATTGCCGGCTGATGGTCGATGCCGGCGCATCCGATGCCTGGTGGCCGAACGGGCTGAAATGGGCGCTGAATACCGCGCGGATGCTGAAGGATTACGACATCGCGTGGTTCGAGGAAGCGTTGCATCCGGATGCGCTGGATGATTTCCGGCAATTGCGGCTGCAAAGCCCGGTGCCGATTGCCGGCGGCGAATGCCTGACGCGGCGGCAGTCGTTCCTGCCCTGGTTCGAGGCTCGCGCGCTCGATATCGTTCAGCCGGACGTGACCAAGGTCGGCGGTATAACCGAGCAATTGCGCATCGCGCGCATGGCGGAGGATTTTGGCATCCGCTATATCGGTCACGGCTGGAATACCGCCGTCGGGCTTGCCGCCGATCTGCATCTCTCCGCCGCGTTTCCCCATACCGATATGGTCGAGTTCATCGGCGGGTCGCCCTATATCGACGACATCGTCGAGACGCCGTGGACGCTGGATGCCGAAGGAATGCTTGAAATTCCGCAGGCGCCCGGCCTCGGTCTCCGGCTGAAGGCGCAGGGTCTGGCCGAGCTTTCCGCCGATCCCGAAACCGTCGCCCTTCTGAGCGAGGCATGAGCGGCCTTGCGCTGACATCGGGGGGGCTGCGGCTCGCGCTTGCGCCGGAAAGCGGTGGCGCGGTCGCAGGCTTCTGGCTGCATGAGAAGGACGCATGTTTCGCACTCATGCGCCCCCTGCCCGAAGCCGCGAACGATGCGCTTCACGCCGCCTGTTTTCCGATGCTGCCATTCGCGAACTGCCTGCGGGACAACAGCTTCCGCTTTGGCGGGCAGACGTACAGCGTGGCGCCGAACATGCCGCCGGCGCGGTTGAATTTCCATGGATCCGGCTGGCGCATGCCCTGGCGGGTCGCGGCGCAATCCGCCGACACCGCGCTTCTGCGGCTGGATGCCGAGGATGGCGTCTGGCGTTACCGGGCGGAGCAAAGGTTCACGCTAACGGCGACGGCGCTTTCCATCACGCTCTGCGTGACGAACGACGCCGCTTCGCCGATGCCCTTCAGCATGGGTCTGCATCCGTGGTTTCCTCGCCATGGCGCGTCGCAGGTCCGGTTCCGCGCGGGCGGACGATGGCGTCTGACCCCGGAAGGCGAGGCTGTGGGGCAGGCGTGCCTGCCGCCGGAGCTCGATTTCAGCGGCCCGCATCCTGTTCCGCGCCGTGGGCTCAACGAATGCTATGAGGGCTGGGAGGGCGAGGCGCGGATCGACTGGCCGGCCATCGGGCTCAGCCTCGCGCTTTCCGCCGATCCGGTTTTTTCGCGGCTGATGCTCTACAGCCCCCAAGCGGATCCCGAAACCTTCTGTCTGGAGCCCCAGACATGTCCGCCCTGCGGTTTCGACGGGCTCGAAACCGATCCCGGCGCCCTTGGCGCCCATATCCTCGCGCCCGGTGACTGCCTGTCCGGCACGATCACCCTGCGCCTTGTCCCCTATTCCCCGGAGAATACTCAATCATGAAAATCGAAGGCGTGGATTTCTTCTATCTGTCGATGCCGGAGGTCACAACCGCAGCGGACGGCAGCCAGGATGCGCTTGTCGTCCGGGTCTCGGCCGGAGGTTTGATCGGCTGGGGCGAATGCGAGGCCTCGCCGCTGGTATCCATTGCCGCATTCGTGACGCCCATGTCTCATGGCGCCTGCCGGTCCGTCTCGGCGTCGGTCCTCGGGCGCGATCTGAACGCGCCCGAGGATATCCACGCCATCGCTGCCGATGTGGCCTATTATTCGATGGATCTGCTGCAGGCCGCGCACACCTGGTCCGGGATCGAGATGGCGCTCTGGGATCTGCTGGGAAAGGCGCGGGGCGAACCGGCCTGGAAACTTCTCGGCTATTCCCGCGCCTGGCCGAAGCTGCCCTATGCCTCGGTCCTTTTCGGCGCCACCCCGGCGGAGACCTTCGAGCGGGCGCGTGACATCCGCGAGCAGGGTTTTCAGGCTGCAAAATTCGGCTGGGCGCCGTTCGGGGAGTCGCCCGAGAGTGACGCGCTTCAGCTCGATGCTGCCCGCGAGGGGCTGGGGGCCGACGGCATTCTCCTGGTCGATGCGGGGCAGGTGTTCGTCGAGGACGTGGAAGCGGCTTCCGCCCGGCTCAAGGCCATGGAACGCAACCGGGTCACCTTCTTCGAGGAGCCCTTCGGCGGGCAGTCGCTGTCGGCCTATCACGCGCTCTCGCAGCGTGCCGCGGCGGCAGGGGTCGGGATCGCAGGCGGCGAGGCTGCCCATAACCGGCAGATGGCCGAACATCTGATCGATTTTGGCGGCGTGCGCTACATCCAGATCGACTGCGGCAGGATCGGCGGCCTTGGCCCGGCCAAGGCGGTCGCCGATCATGCCGCCGCGAAAGGGGTGACCTATGTGAACCACACCTTCACCTCGAACCTTGCGCTCTCGGCGTCTCTGCAACCCTTTGCCGGGCTTAGGGATCATCGGATCTGCGAGTACCCGACCGGACTTCAGCCGCTTGCCCGGGAACTGACGCTAACCCGCATCATGCCCGACGCCGAAGGCCTCATCCATGTGCCGGACGCACCCGGCCTCGGAATCGAGATCGATCCCGCCGCCATCGCCAGATACCGGGTGGATGTCGAAATCCGCGTGGCGGGCAAAAGCCTTTTCAAGAGCGCAATGTGAGCCGGGGAGACAGTGAGATGAACAGGATAGATCTTGAGGGCCGCACGGCGGTCGTGACCGGAGGCGGCCAGGGCATCGGCCTTGCGGTCGCAAAACGCCTGGTTGCCTCCGGCGCGAAAGTGGCGATCTGGGATGTCAACGCGCAAGCCGCCGAGGCGGCGGCCGCGCAATTGCCGGGGGTGTCGGCGGTCTGCGTGGACATCGCCGACGTGTCCTCGGTTGCGGCCGCGCTGGACGCGACGGGGGCACGGCTCGGCCACATCGACATCCTGGTGAACTCGGCCGGCATAGCCGGACCAAACCATCGGCTTGCCGATTACCCGGATGAGGACTGGCGCCGGGTCGTGGAAATCAACCTCATCGGGACGTTCAATGTGAACAAGGCGCTCGTTCCGGGCATGGAGGCGCGCGGTTATGGCCGTATCGTCAATATCGCCTCGATCGCCGGAAAAGAGGGCAACCCCAACGCATCGGCCTATTCCGCCGCGAAAGCGGGCGTGATCGCGCTGACGAAATCTCTGGGCAAGGAACTGGCCGGCAGGAACATCGCCGTCAACTGCATCACGCCCGCGGCCGCCCGCACCCCGATCTTCGATCAGATGAAGCAGGAGCATATAGACTACATGCTGTCGAAGATTCCGCGTGGCCGTTTCCTGGAGGTGGACGAGGTCGCCAGCATGGTGGCCTGGCTGGTCTCGGAGGAAAACTCCTTCACCACCGGCGCTGTCTTCGACCTTTCCGGTGGGCGGGCGACCTATTGACCTCAGGGGCGGGGGAGCGGGCGATGGAAAGCGCTGTATTCGACCAGCGCAGTTGCGAGCTGGGCGAGGGTGCCTTGTGGCACCCGGCGCGGGCCGAGCTGTTCTGGTTCGACATACCCGCGCGGCGCCTGCTGTCGCGCGGGGCCGCAGGAGCGCGCGAGCGCACCTTGCCGGTTCGCGCCTCCGCGGCGGCGATCCTCGGTACGAACCGGCTTCTCCTGGGCGCCACCGGCGGGCTGCTTTGGCTGGACCTCGAAAGCGGGTCGACAGGCGTGGTGGCGGGATTTCCCGATGACGGCGGCTTGGTGACGAATGATGGGCGGGCCGATCCATGGGGCGGCTTCTGGATCAGCCGCATGGCGCCCGACGAAACGCGGGGTGCGGGGGAAATCTGGCGATGGCGCCAAGGACGTTTTCGCCGCGTCGCCGCCGGGCTGACCATTCCCAATGCGATCTGCTTCGATCGTCCACGCGGCCGCGCCTATTTCGCCGACACCACGCGCCATACCGTCATGGTCCAGGAAGTCGATGCCGAAGGCTGGCCCAAGGGAGAGGCGAGCGTCTTTCTCGATCTTTCCGCCAGCGGCGCATGGCCGGATGGGGCGGTGACTGACGCTTCGGGCAATCTCTGGATTGCGCTCTGGGGCGCAGGCACGGTCGCCTGCCATGATCCGGATGGCCAACTGATCCGCACGGAGCATTTTTCGGCACGCCAGGTTTCCTGCCCGGCATTCGGCGGCGCGCATTTCGATACGCTTTTCGTCACCTCCGCTTTCGAGGGCTTGATGAACGAAGAGCGCGCCCGCGATCCGTTTGCCGGCATGACGTTCGTCCGACGCCTGAACGAAGCGAACCGGACGGCGCAGGGACGGGCGGAACCCGTCCTGCGTCTGGACGGCTCCGGCCATTCAGGCTGAGTTTTTCCCAAATTGGGAGCGGCGGTGCGCGAAGGCACATCCCGCCCCATGATACCGATCCTTTCAGAAAGGCAGGACCATGAAACTTCTTCGACTCGAAAGCGCAGGGCGCGTCATTCCATGTTTGCTCGACCGCGAGGAGCGGGCCCGTGATGTTTCCAAACGGGTTGCGGATTTTACCGCTGATACCGCCGCCGCGCTGAAGGATCTGCTGGCCGATGCTGATCCCGCGACTTTCCCCGAGGTAGACCGGCGTCACGCGCGTCTCTTGCCCCCCATCGCCAGCCCGCGCAACATCTGGTGCATCGGCCTGAACTACTCCGATCATGCCGAGGAATCAGGAATGCCGATACCGGAGGAACCGATCCTGTTCTCGAAGGGCTCCTCCACCTATTGCGGGGCGGAAGACCCGATCCTGTGGAGCGACAGGATGACGAAGCTCGACTGGGAGGTCGAACTGGGCGTGGTCATCGGCAAGGGCGGGCTTGGCATCGCGAAGCAGGCCGCGCTCGACCATGTGCTGGGCTATACCGTGGTCAATGACGTTTCGGAACGGGCGTGGCAGACCGAGCGCGGCGGCCAATGGATCAAGGGCAAGAGCTTCCCGAATTTTTGCCCGACCGGTCCGTTCATCGCCAGCCCGGATGAGCTGGGCGATGCCGGGCAGCTCGACATGTGGCTTGAGGTAAATGGCGTTCGCATGCAGACCGGCACCACCGCGAAGATGATCTTCGATGTGGCGACGATCATCTCCTATATGAGTGAATTCTGCGAATTGCTGCCCGGCGATCTCATTTGCACCGGCACGCCGCCGGGCGTGGGACTTGGCATGAAACCGCAGCGCTGGCTGGCGCCTGGCAATGAGGTTCGGCTGGGAATTGCCGGGCTCGGTCAACAGCGGCAGATCGTGACGCCGATTAGCGCCGGGAGGCCGCAATGAGCGGGGTGGCGCAGCGGCTGCGCGGCCGCGTCGCGGTGGTCACCGCGGCGGGACAGGGCATCGGCCGCGCCGTCGCCGAGCGTCTTTCGGCGGAAGGAGCCGATGTGTTCGCCAGCGATCTGAATGCGGCGACCGTCTCCAGCCTTTCCGGCATGCGCACCGCCGTTCTGGACGCCACCGACATGGCGGCCGTCGATGCCTATTTCGTGCAATTCGAGCGGATCGACATTCTCGTTCACGCCGTCGGCTACGTCCATCAGGGCACGATCGAGGAATGCTCGCCGCAGGCATGGCGCCGCTCGATCGATATCACCCTCGACAGCGCCTATCACGTGATGCGCGCCGCGGTGCCGGGCATGAAGGCCAATGGCGGTTCGATCATCACCATCGGCTCCGTGGCCTCTTCGATCAAGGGCTTTCCGCGCCGGGCCGCCTACGGGGCGGCGAAGGGCGGGGTGATCGCGCTCACCAAGGCCGTGGCGGCGGATTATGTCGGTTGCAGGATCCGCGCCAACGCCGTCTGCCCGGGAACCGTGGCTTCGCCATCGCTTGACGAGAGGATAACCGAACTGGGCAAGGCGATGGGCTCGCGCGACGCCGCGCTGCAATCCTTCATCGACCGCCAGCCCTCGGGCAGGCTTGGAACGGCGGAAGAGATCGCGGCGGTCTGCGCCTTTCTGGCGTCGGACGAGGGCGCCTTCATCACCGGCCAGGCAATCAATGTCGATGGTGGCATCACGATCTGACCGGGAAACCGGGCGTGATCCGCCGCGCGACGCCGGTTGGTCCGGCCCGGTCAAGACTATCCTGTGACAATGTCGGGTATCGAAATAACAAGGACTTATGGCTTCCAGATGGGCTTCTCCCTGCGGTTGCAACTCGATAAAGGGAGACGAAACGGCTTAGCATCGTCTTGGCAATACGGAATACCGTATGGTAAAACCTGTTCCATAGAGGAACGCAAAATCAAAACTGGGAAGGAAAACTGATGAGACTCACCACTTCACTGGCAGCGATGACACTGGCCCTTTCGGGGCTTCTTGCGGCGCCGGCACGGGCAGAGGACGCTGCCTCGTCCTTTCGCTTCGAGTTCAGCCCGAATTTCGAGGCTTGCGCCGGCGACAGCTCGCTCGCCAATGCCCTGGCAAATGGCATAACCCTGGGGATCAGCCCTAGTCCGCCCTATACGTCGCTGGATCCGGCCACCGGCAAGGCCGCGGGTCTGGATGTCGAGATCGTCGAGGCAGCGCTCGACTGGCTAGGGGTCAAGAAGATCACCTATGAGGTGGCGCCTTTCAGCTCGCTGACGCCGTCGCTCCTGTCGAAGCGCATCGACATGGTTGCCGCAAACATCCATGTCACTCCCGACCGGCTGAAGGTCATCAGCTTCACGGGCCCCGGCTGGTGGTACGGTCCGGCGATCACCGTGCAGAGCGGCAATCCTGCCGGAATCCATAGCTTCGACGATCTCAAGAAGCACAAGGTCGGCGCCATCGCCGGTTCGGCCGCCGATGAATATCTGCGCTCCATGGGTGTGGAAGTCGTGCCCTTCCAGACCGATTCCGACCAGTTCCTCAGCCTTGCGCAGGGCCGGGTCGACGTCATTCTCGAAGATGAGGGGGAGGGTGGGGGCTATAGCGCCGAGAACAAGGGCCCCGGGATCGGAATTGGGGCGGGCGTGCAGGACCCCGAGGGTCCGATCTTTCCCTATGGGTATGGGTATGCCCGCTATGGGGTGGGGCAGGAAGGATGCCTGGCGCCCCCCGCCATGGCCCCAGCGCTTGCCGGGGGGCGCGGCAACCGCAAGGTTTCCGCCGTCTTGCACAAGTATGGCCTGACGGGTCGAAACCTGTTCTTTTTCCCTGTTTCGAACTGAAACCTTCCTTCGGGGCGGGGCCGGCCTTGAGCCGCTGCCCCGCCTTGCCTCAAGCGGGGAATATGATGGACCTTCTAAACCTGTCGGTTGTTGCGGAATACTATCCCGTGCTGCTGCGCGGCTTCGGCATGACTATCCTGATGACGCTGATCGTCATCACGTTGAGCTTGACCCTGGCAATCCCGGTGGCGCTGAGCAGAATGTCGGGGAATTTCCTGGTCAGGCTGGTCGGCGGAACTTATGTCGAGCTGCTGCGCGGCACCCCCCTCGTCCTGCAGCTCGTCTACATTTATTTCGTGCTGCCGGGTGTCGGAATCAGGCTCGACGGCTTCGTCGCCGCGCTGGTGGCGTTGACGCTGCATTACACTGCCTATCTGAGCGAGGTCTACCGTGCGGGAATTCAATCGGTTCCCAAGGGGCAGACGCAGGCGGCTTCGGCGCTGGGCATGTCCCGCGGCCAGACATTCATACGCATCGTCCTGCCGCAGGCCGTGCGTACCGTGACACCGGCGCTTGGCAACTATTTCATCTCGCTCTTCAAGGATACGGCTCTCGCGTCGGTCGTCACCGTGCAAGAACTTCTCTTTTCGGGGCAGATCATCGCGGCGCGAACCTATCAGTACTTCACCATCTACACCGTGTGCATGATCATGTATTTCAGTGTGGGTTACCCGGCCGCTCTTTTTGTGCGCTGGCTGGAAAAACGGACCAGCGGCGGCTATGCCCGCAGGCGGCGGCGCCAGAAGGGCGGACAGGCATGATCGAGTTGAACGGCACCGAGAAATCCTATGGCGAGCTGAAGGTTCTCAAGGGCGTCTCGCTCAGTGTGGCGAAGGGCGATGTCATCTGCATCATCGGCCCTTCCGGCAGCGGCAAGTCGACGCTGTTGCGTTGCATCAACTATCTGGAGGAACCGGAAGCGGGCGAGATCAGGCTGGACGGCAAGATCGCCTATCGCGATATCGTGCGCGGCCGTATCGTGGCGCGCCCGCGTGCAGAGATCGACGCGACGCGGCGCGAGTTCGGCATGGTCTTTCAGGATTTCAATCTCTTCCCGCATATGAACGTGCTCGGGAATGTGGCGGAGGCGCCTGTGCGGGTTCGTGGCCTGACGCGCGCCGAGGCCGAGCGCCGCGGCGTGGCGTTGCTTGACCGCGTCGGGCTGGCGAATAAAGTCGATTCCTGGCCGGAGGAGCTTTCGGGAGGGCAGAAACAGCGCGTCGCGATTGCCCGCGCGCTGGCTATGGAGCCCAAGGCGATGCTGTTCGATGAGCCGACCAGCGCCCTTGATCCCGAGCTGGTGGGAGAGGTATTGGAAGTGATGCGGTTTCTTGCGGCCGAAGGAATGACGATGATCGTGGTCACCCATGAAATGGGGTTCGCGCGACAGGTTGCGGATCGCGTGATCTTCATGGATCAGGGGCAGATCGTCGAGGAGGCCCCGCCGGAGCAGTTTTTCGCCGCGCCGCGCATGCCGCGCACCAAGGCGTTCCTGCGCATGGCGCAGCAGGAAAGCTGACTATTCAGGCGCTCCTTGCCGTTCCTCTTCGGTGGAGCAGATAATTACTCTGATCGCCGGTTTGGGCCGGCAAGAGACCGAACATAAGGCAAACTGGATGGGCGAGGAAGAACACGCAAAGCCCGGCCTCCCCCGCCCCGGGGGCGCGGCCTCCCGCCCTTGCGGCGCCCCCGCGCCCGAACCCCACCGCCGATGAAGTCGAGGAACGCATCGTTCTCGCCATCGCGATGGGTGAGAAGAGCCCGGGAGAGCGCATCACCGAGGCCGAACTGGCCACCATGCTGAATGTCAGCCGAATGCCTGCCCGCGAGGCGATCCAGAAACTGCACCTGCGCGGCATTCTCGTCGAAGGCGATCAGCGCGGGATGCGGGTCGCCGATTACAGCGCGGAGCGTGTCGCGGAATTGTTCGAGCTTCGACATGCGATCGAGCGCGTCGTCCTGCGCCGGATCATGAGCGAGGGGTTCGACCGCGGCCCTCTTCTCGAGGAACTGGAAGAGATCATCGCGCGTATGCGCAGTCTGGTCGGATCGGGAGACCCGCTGGCGCTCGGTTCGATCGACATGGAGCTTCATCGCGCCATCGTGCGCCATTCCGGCAATCAACTCGCAGCCAAGATCTGGGAAGGTCTCGCCCAGCACACGATCATCGTTTTCCTGCGCGACTGGGCCAGCGTCGCGGACCGCACCGGCGAGGTCGAGCTGCATGAGCGGCTGGTGGATTTCGTGCGGAACGGCTCGATCGACGACATCGACCAGAAGCTTTACGAGCATTATACGCCCGCCGATGCCCGGCCGAAACGGGACAAAGCGGGGCCCTTGCCGGACGTCGCGCCCAACGGGACGTGAGATTTTCAAAAGGTCTGGACGCGGGGCCGATCCCGTCACCCCCACCGGGGGATGAGGGCGGCGTGGCATTCCCGCCTTGCCGGTGCTCAGCGGCGCCCCGGCAAGGCGCATCGCTTCACGCGGACAGGGCTGCCTGCGCAAAGAATTCCTCCGGCCCGTCGACCTCGATCAGCCGTCGCTTCTCGATCAGCCAGAAGCGGTTGGCCACCGCCCGCACGAAAGCGCGGTCATGCGAGACGAAGAGGCAGCTCGCCTGCCGGGCGGTCAACTCCCGCTCCAGCGCCTCCTGCCCCTCGATGTCGAGATGGTTGGTCGGCTCGTCGAGCAGATAGAAGTTCGGCGTCATGAGGCGCAGCACCAGCATGCCGAGCCGCGCCTTCTGCCCGCCCGAGAGTTGGCCGACCGGCCGCCCCTGCATCTCCACGGAAAAGCCAGCGCCCGCCAGCAGGCTGCGCGCCCTCTGGTCGCCCACGTCGAAGCGGTGGATGATCGTGTCATGCGGTGTGCGCGTGTCGCTAAGCTCGGACAGCGCCTGATCGCCATAGCCGAGCACCAGCGAGGGCGTCGGCTTGATGCCCACCTGCGTGATGCCTTCGATCGCCGACTTCAGCCGCCGCACCAGCCGTGTCTTGCCGGTGCCGTTCAGGCCGAGCAGCGCGATCCGGTCTCCCTGGCAGATGAATTTCTGGCCTGTGCGGAAGAGCAGGACGCCATCCGGCGTCTCCACGGGGCCATCCTCCAGCGTCACCAGAACCCTGGCATGGGTGCCGCGATTGGCGAGCCGGATGGCGCCGGCGGAATTCTCCTGATGGGCGGGTCGCGCCGCATCCTCGATCCGCTCGGCGCGAGCCTTCAATTGCCTGGTCTTCACGACCAGCAGGTCGCTGCCGGAATTGATGCCGATATTGTTGAGCTTCGCCGCCTGCTGGCGCAGCTGCGCGGCCGCCTTCATGTCCTTCTCGAAGCGCCGCTCCTCGGCCGCATCCGCTTCGTCAAGCGCGGTGCGGGCCCGAGAATAGGGCAGGGCGAAAAGCTGCGAGCGCTCGTGCCTGAGGAAGAGCGTCCGGTTGGTCACCGCATCGAGGAAGGCGCGGTCGTGGCTGGAGATGATGACCGGCATGTCGCGCGGCAGCGTGCCAAGCCAGCTTTCCAGCCGAGCGATCTTTTCGAGGTCCAGATGGTTGGTCGGCTCGTCGAGCAGCAGCACATCCGGTTCGCTGACGCGCACGCGGGCAATCAGTGCGATGCGCTGCCAGCCGCCGCTCAGCGCGGCAAGCGGACGTTCGCGCAGGGCCTCGGGCACGTCGAGCTCCTCGAGCGTCACATCCGCCCGCCAGCTTTCGCCGTCCCGCTGCTCGGGCTGCAGCGCATCGAGCACCGCTTCGCGGAAGGTCAGTCTTTGCAGACTAGGAGCGAGGTTCTGCTCCATATGCGCGACGGTGAGGCCTCGGGCGCGGGCGATCTCGCCGCCGGTGGGCTGGAAATCGCCAGTGATGCAGCGCAGAAGCGTGGATTTGCCGCGCCCGTTGGCGGCGACGAGGCCGATGCGGTCCCCGGCGGCAACCGCGAGGTTGAGATTGGCAAACAGCGGCGTGGAGAGCGTGACGCCGAGCGCACGGATATTGATGAGCGACATGAGAAATCTCTGGTCTTCAAGGCCTCGCGGCGCGGCATCGGCCGTCGATCACGCGAAAGGGCACATGGATATTCGATGCGGGGAAAGCCGCATCGCCGGACAGGCGGACCAGAAGAGTGTTCGTTCCGATCAGCCCTGCAAACGCATCTGCAGGGCAGGATTGGGACCATGCGTGCGGTGTGGCAGAAATTCGTGTTTCACGCGCAGCCCCCTCTTACGTGTTGCGAACGGACAAGCGATACCATCGGCGGGCGCGCTTGGCAACCGGCGCGGGCGCGCATACCCACGGCCGGGCGAGGCCGGCTTTCCAAAACGGCGCGGGAGATGTATGGATGTCGCGCCGCCCGCATGCGGCAGGGAGCCCCTCATGCAGTCCTCGTCTTCATCGGTCCTGTCGCCGGACTGGTCGGCCATCATCGCCGTCGTGCTGGGCGTGACTGCGTTTTCCGTGGCGCAGGGGCTCACCTATCCGCTGGTCTCGCTGACGCTGGAGGCGCAGGGCTATTCCTCGTCGCTGATCGGCGTCAACGCCATCGCCTATGCCGCCGGCATGGGGGCCTCGACGCTGCTCGTCGGCAGCCTTACCGCGCGCTGGCGACCCGACCGGCTGATCATCTTCAGCCTCGTGGTCTGCTCGCTGTGCCTGGCCACCTTCGCGGCCTCGTCGTCCTTCGTCGTCTGGGGCGTCGCGCGTTTCCTGCTCGGCTTCTTCACCAGCATGATCTTCATGCTGGGTGAGGCCTGGCTGAACGCCGCCTGTCCGGACCGCCTGCGCGGTCGCGTCTCCGGCCTTTACGGCATGGGCATCTGCGGCGGCTTTGCCGCGGGGCCTCTGGCCATTCCGCTGTTCGGCAGCGCCGGCGGGCTCGGTTTTGCACTGACGGCCGTCTATCTCGCGATCGTCGCCTTCGCCACCGCGATGCTGATGTTTTCAACCAGGACGGTGCCGGAACCGTCCTCGACGGCCGATGTCTTCCGCTTCTTCAAGGCCGCTCCCGTTCTCGTCGGCATGGTCTTCATCTTCGGCTTTGCCGATATCGCGGCGATTTCCGCCATGCCGGTCTATTTCGTGAAGATGGGCTACAGCGAATCCTTCGCCGCCCTCAGCGTCACGGTGCTGGCATTGCCGACCGCGCTTGCCCAGCCCTTTATCGGCGTGCTGCTCGACAAGCTGCCGCGCGAACGCGTGGCGCTCGCCGCCGTCGGCACCGCCGCTTTCAGCTATCTCATGCTGCCGTCGATGACGTCGCAAATCGCGATCCTCGGCATTTTCGCCCTGATGGGCGTGGCGGTGTTCTCGCTTTACACCTGCGCGCTCACCATCCTCGGCGAGCGCTACGGCGGGGCCATGCTGGTCGCTGGTGCGGCCGCCTTCGCGCTCGTCTATGCGGCAGGCAGCGCCGCCGGCTCGGGCCTGACCGGCGCCGTCATGGAAGCCGCCGGCCCGCAAGCCGGCCCGCTCTCCGTCGGCCTCGGCCTCGCCGCCTTCACCGTCTTGCTGGTGTTTGCGCGCCGGCGGTAGAAAACACAGCGGAGATCCGGGAACAAATCGATCCCTGTCCCGTTACCCGCGACATCGACTGGCGGGAGAAAACGGATGAAGTTGACGCTGACATTGGGCGTGGTGCTGGGCCTGATCGGCACGGCGGAGATGGCGCAGGCGCGGGCCCTGTATCTTTACGGCGCGGTCCCCGTGGCCGCCGACCCGCGGCTCGTGATCGCTTACGACAATGCGCGCGCCTGGTGCAGTCTGTACGCCAGCGGATCGATCGGCGCCGTTCGCGTGCATGCCGGCGCCTATGGCTCACCTGCAATGCGCGCCTGCCTGTCCCGAAAGGGCTTCGTCTACCAGAGCGGTGAAGCTTACGCCTATCCCGTGCGCAAGATCGCATTCGTCACGAAGGGGTAGAGGGCGATGAAGCCATACGGTTACGCGCAGGCTGCGTCGGCGCGTGCTCTTTCGCGGAACTCTCCCGGCGGCACGCCGAAATGTGCCTTGAAGGCGCGGGAGAACTGGGTCTGGTCGCTGAAGCCCCAGTGATAGGCGATTTCGGCGGCCGTCTGGATGTTGTTCGGGTCGGCAAGCGCTTCGCGGCAGGCTGAAAGCCGCTGGTCGCGGATCCAGTTGCGAACGGTATCGCCGGTATCCCTGAAGAGCTCATGCAGGTAGCGCGTGGAGATGCCACAGGCACGGGCGATGCGCTCGGGGTCGAGGCGGAAGTCCTGGAGATGGGCGCGCGCATAGGTCTCGATGCGGGCCAGGTGGGCGCTGCGCACGGTGGAGTTGCCGGACGTCAGCACGCGGTCGTCGGCCTTGATCGCCAGAACCAGCAGGTCGACAAGCTGGCGGCCCACCGTCGTTCTCGCTTCCTGCGTCATGCCGTCGAAGCGGCCGGGCAGGAGATGCAGCATGTCGGTGAACAGGCCGCCGGCGCCGTTGTTGGCCTCGAATTGCAAGGTGCAGAAGCGATCCGGGGCGCGCATGCGCCCGCCCAGCGCATCCGCTTCGACCTTCAAAACCCACATGTCCGCCGCCTCGGCATGGCTGAACCGGTACGGCTCGCTGCTGCGCTCGAGGAAGAACCCACCCGGTCGGCAATTCACTTCCCGCCCGCACTGCGAAAAGAAAACCTCTGCTTTGGCGGGCACGGTCACCAGGAATTCCTCTTCGCGCGCGCCGCGAAAATGGTGCGGCAGGCGTAGATACTGCAAGGCGTCGCAGGGCAGACGCGAGATCGAGACGCCGCCGAATCGCCAGGTCGTCAGGTCACCGGAAAACTGGTCGGCATCGCGGAAACGAAGGTCGAGCGGAAAATAGGCCGAGGCGATGGCCTCGTGCCAATGGCGGCTGCGGTCCGGGGCGCGTGTCGCGCTCGTGGTGATGCTCGTCTTCATGCGGCTTCCCCTCTTCAGGCAAAGGTACGCACAGGAAGTCTGCCAGGCAACGAAAATGGCAGCTTGTGCGCGCTTGGGCAATTCATTGTTCCCCGGCTGCAAAGACCGCCACGAAAAACTCTGCCTAGATTGATCCCGGCTTCAACGGCGCGACAGATGCCGGCGGCCCAGGGAACAGATATTTCAGCGATGCGACCGGTTTCCAGGCCGTCGGTTCTCGCCCTCAACCAGCGTGAACACGATGCTTCATACCCAGACTTCCAAGGTCGATCCGATCACCCTTTCGGTGGTGCGCGGCATGCTCGAGACCACCCAGCGCGAAATGACGCTCGCGCTCGAAAAGACGGCGCGCTCGTCGGTCTTCAACCTGGCGCACGACTATTCGACGGCGCTTTTCAACGGGCGGCCGGAGATGATCCTGCAGGGCCAGGACATCCCCATCCATCTCGGTTCGCTCATTCCCGCCATGAAGGCGGTGGCGGCCTTCTTCGGCGACGACATCCACGAAGGCGACCTGATCCTTCACAACGACCCGGCCTTCGGCGGCAGCCATGCCATCGATACCTGCATGTATAAGCCGGTCTTCTACAAGGGGGAGCTGGTCTACTGGACGGTCTGCAAGGGACACCTTACCGATATCGGCGGCCCGGTGCCGGCCGGCTACAACCCCAACGCCACCGAAATCTATGCCGAATGCCTGCGCATTCCGCCGGTGAAGATCTGGGATCGGGGCAAGCCGCGCCATGACGTGCTCAACATGATCCTCACCAACATGCGCGCCCGCCGCGACCAGGAAGGCGATTTCCGCGCCCTGATCGGCGCCTGTCAGGTGGGGGAGCGCAACCTTCTCGCCATGCTCGACAAATACGGCAAGGAGCAGGTGGATGCCTGCGTCGACACGCTGCTCGACATGGCGGACAGGCATATGCGGGCGCTGATCTCCACCGTGCCCGACGGCACCTATGAAGGCGCCGCCATCCTGGAGGACGCCGGCCACGGTTTCGGCGATTTCGAGATCAGGGCGACGGTGACGATCACCGGCGACGCCTGCCATATCGCCATCGCCAGCCCGCCGCAGATCCCCTATTTCATCAATTCCTACGAGGGCAATTCCCATTCCGGCGTCTATCTCGGCCTGATGATGTTCGCCGCCCTGCCGCCACCCTACAATGAAGGGCTCTATCGCTGCGTCAGCGTCGATTTCGGGCCGAAGGGCACGCTCTGCAACGCGCAGGAGCCGGCCCCGCACATGAACTGCACTACGACGCCGATGGAAACGCTGACGGATGCCGTGCGTCTGGCCTTCGAGAAGGCGGTGCCCTCCAAGGTCTCGGCCTCCTGGGGCCATGCCAACGGCCTCAATATCGCCGGCCGCGATTCCCGCACCAACGAGGAATTCGTCACCATGGTTCTCGCCACCATCATCTCCGGCGGCGGCGCGACGCCAAAGCAGGACGGCTGGCACGCCGTCGGCCCGGAATGCTGCTTCGGGGCGCTGACCTCCGGCGACGTGGAGCTTCTGGAATATTCCTATCCCATCGTCATCCATCGCTACTCGCTGATGACCGATTCCGGCGGCGCGGGGAAATTCCGCGGCGGCTCGGGCACGGCCTGGGAGGTCGAGCCGCTCAACGGCGACATGCTGTGCATCGGCTTCGGCGAGGGTCGCCGCATTCCGGCGATGGGCGCGGCCGGCGCGACATCCGCGATGGTCGATACCAAGGTGGGGCGCGTCGAGTTGCGCCGTGGCGGCAAGGTCGAGGTCGAGCGCAAGAACATCATCGAGACCATCCGGCCGGGCGAGACGATCACCAACCTCAATCCCGGCGGCGGCGGCTTCGGCAATCCCTTCGAGCGGCCGGTGGAAAAGGTCGTGACGGACGTGCGAAACGGCCTCGTCTCCATTGAGGGCGCCCGGCGCGACTACGGCGTCGCCATCGCCGATCCCGAGACGCTTGCGGTCGATGCCGCTGAGACAGAACGGCTCCGCGCCACCCGCTAACTCTTTGTTCTACCGCATTTCCGGACGCAAGTGCGCTGCGCATTCCCGCTGGAAATGCTTCAAGGAAGACCAGACATGACCATGCATTCCTATCGCCTCGGCATCGATGCCGGCGGCACCTTCACCGATTTCGTCATCGCCGACCGGGCGACCGGTGAGGTCAAGCTGTTCAAGGCGCTGTCCACCCCCTCCGACCCGACCCGGGCGATCGAGAACGGCCTCGGGCTGATCGCCGCCGATCTCGCAAAGCCGATCGAAGACATCATCGCCAACTGCGACCTC
>Ga0066256_1001667_pt1 | contig 28786 bp, 23 predicted proteins | sample ThiBio_1000_biof_FD_87107 | JGI IMG/M metagenome (GOLD analysis project Ga0066256, IMG submission 87107) | Wastewater bioreactor microbial communities from Cape Town, South Africa - Thiocy_expt_1000_biof (version 2) | ecosystem: Engineered > Bioreactor > Thiocyanate-remediating >... | reverse complement strand
GACTGAGTCACTTCCGGGAGTTGATGGAGGGGGAGTTCGGCGTCGTCCGCGCGGGGTCGCTGGCCAAGGACCACGTGTTCGCCGAGCTCGACGGCCGCACGGTCGAGGAGGCCATCGAGGCGGGGATCGACCCCAAGCGCGTGTGGCGCGTGGTGTGCGAGGCCTACGACGTGCCCGTGGATCGTCGCTGACAGGGGCTCGCGCACCGCTCGGCGCGGCACGCTAGCCGATCGGCGTGTCGGATCCGGAACTCGAACACCTGTTCGTATAGCCTCCGTCCACAACGACCCCGGTTGTCCACAGCGGGGGGCGTGCACGCCGGAACTGTCGGTCGGACCCAATACGGTTCGTCCGTGGCTCCCCGCAAGACATCGGCCAAGACGCCGGACCGATCCCGCACCGACAGCGCATCAGCGAGGTGGCAGACCGAGATGACCGCACCCGACCGCGAGAAGGCCCTCGAGCTCGCCCTCGCCCAGATCGAGAAGAACCACGGCAAGGGCTCCGTGATGCGCCTGGGCGACGACACGCGCCCGCCCATCGGCGTGATCCCCACCGGCTCCATCGCGCTCGACGTGGCGCTGGGCGTCGGTGGTCTGCCCCGCGGCCGTGTCGTCGAGATCTACGGCCCGGAGTCCAGCGGTAAGACCACGGTCGCGCTGCACGCCGTGGCCAGCGCCCAGGCCGCCGGCGGCATCGCCGCCTTCATCGACGCGGAGCACGCGCTCGACCCCGAGTACGCCAAGGCCCTGGGGGTCGACACCGACGCGCTGCTCGTCTCGCAGCCCGACACCGGTGAGCAGGCGCTCGAGATCGCCGACATGCTGATCCGCTCCGGCGCGCTCGACATCATCGTCATCGACTCGGTGGCTGCACTCGTGCCCCGCGCCGAGATCGAGGGCGAGATGGGTGACAGCCACGTCGGTCTGCAGGCCCGCCTCATGAGCCAGGCGCTGCGCAAGATCACCGGTGCGCTGAGCAACTCCGGCACCACCGCGATCTTCATCAACCAGCTGCGCGAGAAGATCGGCGTCATGTTCGGCTCGCCGGAGACCACGACCGGTGGCAAGGCGCTGAAGTTCTATGCCTCCGTGCGTCTCGACATCCGCCGTATCGAGACCCTGAAGGACGGCACCGACATGGTCGGCAGCCGGACCCGGGTCAAGGTCGTCAAGAACAAGGTGGCGCCGCCCTTCAAGCAGGCCGAGTTCGACGTGCTCTACGGCGTCGGCATCAGCCGCGAGGGCTCCTTGATCGACGTGGGCGTCGAGCAGGGGATCATCCGCAAGTCGGGTGCCTGGTACACCTACGAGGGCGACCAGATGGGGCAGGGCAAGGAGAACGCCCGCAAGTTCCTCAAGGAGAACCCCGACATCGCGGCCGAGGTCGAGAAGCGCATCAAGGAGAAGCTCGGCATCGGTGCGGTGCTCGACGCCGAGGCGGTCGAGCCGCTCCCGGCGCCGGTCGACTTCTGATCGGATGCCCGACCCGCACGACCCCGAGCCCGTCGAACAGCACCGCCGGCCCGACGCTTACGAGGACTCCGACGGCCCGCGCCGCGTGATCGCGGTCGCCGGCTTCGACTTCGACTCCGACCCGGATGCCGACGACGAGGCCGGCGGCGCCGTCGGGTTCGCGAGCCTCGGGGACGACGAGCCGGAGGCTGGGCACGAGGTCGCCGTCGTCGAGCTGTCGGAGCGGCCGGGCTCGACCGGCGCGGAGCGGATCGTGCCGCGGGTCGCCGACATGAGCTCGGACCGTTCGGCCGTTGCTGTGGAGGGCGACGAGGCACCGGTCGTGGTCCGGGCCGCCGACCTGGCCCGCCCCGCCGGCCGGGGCGGTCGCACCGGTGGGAGTCGGCCCCAGCGGGAACGGGTCCGGACAACGCCGACGCTCGACGAACCGGCTGCTGCTGCGCCGGAGGACGAACGGGCGAGCCGCCGGAGACGCTCGGGTGAGCGCAGCCGACGTAGCGGACCGCCCGAACCTCCTGCCGATCCCGTGGCCGAGGCCAAGACGATCTGCCTGCGGCAGCTGGAGGTCCGGTCGCGCACGCGGCAGGAGCTCGCCCAGACGTTGCGCCGCAAGGGCATCCCCGACGACGCCGCCGACCAGGTCCTCGAACGCTTCGGCGAGGTCGGCCTCATCGACGACAAGGCCTTCGCCGACCAGTGGGTCCGCTCCCGGCACACCTACAGCGGCCTGGGCCGTCGCGCGATCGCCGTCGAGCTGCGCCGCAAGGGTGTCGACTCCGAGGCGGCGGGGGAGGCCCTCGCCGAGATCGACGACGCCTCCGAGGAGGCCCGCGCCCGCGCCCTGGTCGACCGCAAGCTCCGCACCCGCAGTGGCGTCCCCGACGAGGCGATGGCCCGGCGGCTGCTGGGCATGCTGGCGCGCAAGGGTTACCCGGCGGGGATCGCGTACCGCGTCGTCAAGGAGGCCGTCGCGGAGCACGCGGCGGAACTGGCCGACCAGATCCCCGACGGCGACGACTGAGCCCTCTCGCACGGCCCATCACTCCGCGCCGAGTTCGACGTCGGATTGCGTCGATCATGGTCGCGGCCGGCGTGAGGTCGAACTCGGCGGAGTCGCGGCAGCCGCGAGGGCGGGCGGGTCAGGGGGCCGGAGAGCGGTGCAGGACCTGCACGTCGGTACCCAGGTCGCCGATCGTCTCGGCCTCGGCGAGGAACCCGAGCAGGGTGTCCTGGAACGCCTGTACCGCGGGGGTGGGGGACACGTCGGTCCGCCGCGTCAGGGCCACGGTCCGGTAGAGCGGCGGGGGGGGGGGGGGGGGGCGCCGCCGGGGCGGGCGCCCGCCCCCCGGGGGGGGACCGCGGCGGCATCGTCGCGGGCCGAGCCGCCCCGCCTCTTCGTCGAGGTGGTCCAGCCGATCCTCCTGAATCGGTGCGGTGCTTGTCACTCCGGGGCGCATCCCTCCGGGGGATTCGTCATCGCGGATCGCGACGCGCTCCTCGCCAGGTCCTACGTGCTCCCAGGAGATCCGACCGCGAGCCCGCTCTTCTCGCGAATGGCGTCGCCGCTCACGGACGAGGATCACATGCCCCCGAAGCGAGCGCCGCAGCCGTCCCAGGCGGAGATCGACGCGGTGCGCCTGTGGATCGAGCGCGGCGCGAGCGTGAGTGGCGTCGATGCGAAAGACGCCCCGCCCGTGCTCGCGCGGACGCCGAACGCGACGAGCGTTGGCTCGCCTGAAGAGGAAGAAGAGCCGAGCCCCACGGTCGTGGCGGTCCAGCGAGCCAACGTTCGTGGAGGCTGCGCGGGATGTGCCGTGAACCGGAGTGACGTCCCCGAGCGTCTCGCCTTCGGGGGCGGACCGCTGCTGCTGGCGCTCCTCGCGCTGCGGCGCCGCTCGAGCCTTCGAGCGCAACACTGAGTGCCATTCGTCACCCCTCGCTGTCCCCGCGACGAGGTCAACTTGCCGCGAGGACATCCGTCGACGACATCGTGATGCCTACTTCGTGATGAGCGGCGCCTGGACGAGCCTGCGTGTGGCCTGCCCGCTCGGGTACGCGTAGCTCGCCGCGAGGTCCCAACCCCACAACGTCGCCGTGAACGCGCCGTCGCTCCGGAGGCGATGAGCGCCGTAATGGCACGCCTTGTCGCCGGACGTGGTGCCCGGCCGGTTACGCTTCGAGAGCTCGACCCGCGTCCACTCGTAGTCGCCGCGCGTGCCGACCGGTCGAAACCCCGTCACGGGGCCGCCGAGGCATTCGAGGGTGACGTCCTTGAATTCCCCGTCGGTCTTCGCCCGCACGATCACGAGCGACGTCTCCGAATACGTCGGATCGGCGTAGAAGCTCGCCGCGGTCAGATACTGTCCAGCGGCGATCACGTTGACGAACTCCGGATCGCCTTGGCCGGCGAAATCTCGTCCACTGCCCCAGTAGTCTCCACTCTGGCCGGTCATGTACTGGGCCACATGGATGGGATGTTCGGCGTCTTGCGTGCGAACGACGAACGCGTCACCCACGCCGGAGGCGAAGGCGGCCACCTCGCCGGCGTTCAGCTCGAGAGGCGCTCCGCGCGGGACGACCGGATCGTAGTCGAGCCGCGTCCCGTCCCGCACGGCGACGATGCGGTACGGCATGAGCTCGTGCTCATCGCCGCGGCGCGGGCGATAGCCGACACCGACATATTCAGAGCCCCACTGCTCGTAGGCGGGGACCTGCGTCCCCTCGAGGTCGGCCGTCCCGTTATCGGACGGGATGTCCATGATGACGTGCGCGGCGAAGATGCTCGTTGGCTTGGTCGAGGTGACGAAGCTCCCCGTGAGCTCTTGATGCTGGACCAGCTGCAGGAACTGCCCCTTCTGAAGACGGTACGTCGCCGGCACCCCGGCCGGCGAACCCGCGACTCCAATCCCATCTTGGATGTCTTTCTTCGGAAAGATCGTCACCTCGGTGTCGTCCTCCGAAGCGACGATCTGCGCGCCTGGCGGAAAGATGCGGCCCGACGCCCACGCATTGATCAAGATGTTCTCCTTCGACCAGGTCGAGACAGGCAAAAGGAGCGTTGCCGAAGGCGCAATGCTCGGCGCGCCGCCGAACGGGTAGATGGCCGCAGCGCTCACGGGGGCGCTCGTCTTCAGATGGAAGGATGAACCGAACTGGGTGCCATTTGGGTAGTAGTCGCGATAGAGGGCGGCGGTGGTTCCCGTCGGGCAAGGAGTATGGGCGCTCTCCGTCGAGGGGCGGTCGGGTCGAGTCGGGCGGTCCGAAACGAAGAGGACCACGCCGTCCCCCGGTGCAATGGCCCCGGTGTGCGGGACCAACGTCGCTTCGCCCGGGACCGTGCGGTACATCGATTTCGAGATATCGAGTGCCTTCCCTTGGTATTCGAGCTCGACGTCCACGGGAACCGTCGAGGTGTTGACGACGTAGCTCGCATAACAGCTATGCGCATGGAAAACCGTGGCGACCAGGAACGGTGGCTGGAGAAAGAACTCGCAGCCGTTCGAGCTTCCCTCCGCCGCCGCCGCCGCGCACTGTGCCTGGCATTTTCCGCCGCCACACGCGAGGTCGGAGGGGCATGCCTCGACGAGCTCGCCCGTACACTTGATGACCGAGCGACCATCGAGCGAACACCTGTCGACACAAGCTCCCGCGTCGACTTCCGGACTGAAGCCCGGAGGCGAAGGGCGGAAGGCGACGCGATCCTCTCCACAGGCGCCGGCGCTGACGAACGCGAGCCCAGCGACGAGAACGGACGCGACGCGCGAGACTCGTAGCATCATGGCAAGCTCACTTTCACCGGAACGATGCTCGACTTTCGCATGACTCCGTTGCCCAACTGTCCGTGGTAGTTGTTTCCAAAACAGTAGATCTCGCCGCTCGTCAAAAGGACGCATGTGGTGTCATGCGTCGTCCTCACTTGCGCCGCGGGGGTGGGAAGACCGACGACCGCGACCGGCCGGAAAGCGGGGGTCTTCGTGCCGTCGCCGGCCTGGCCGGAGCCGTTCTCGCCCACACAAAACACCGCCCCCGAGGCCGCCGCAGCGCACCATCGTGCAGACCTGAGGACGTCGTAGGGATAGAAGCTTTCGCGGACGGTCCTCGTCGTCGCGATCTGCACGATGGGCTCGGGCGTCCGTACGAGACGCGGGGTCGGTCCATCCTCCGTGCCCCAGCAATAGGCGGCACCGCCCGCCGCTACACACGCGCGGTCTGCTACCAGGTCCACCGCCGTGATCGGGCCGAGGGTCGTCGGCAACGGAATTGGATCAGGGGAGAGCGACGACGCGCGTGCGAGGAGGATGTTCGCTCCCCAGCTCTCGGAGGTGCCGTCCTCGCGGACGATGAACGAGACCTCGTTCACGGCGACGTCCCGGATCGGTGCCCCGGGGCCGAACGCAATCGCCCGCGGCGGATGCAAGGGGGCGAGCGTGAAAGGACCATCGGCCGCCACCTGTCCGGAAGCGTTCGAGCCCCAGCAAAGGACGCCGCTCTCGACCACTGCACACGCGGTTCGGGCATTCGCGCTCACCTTCTTGGCGGGCGGGATGTCCAGCTTTACCGGCGTCCGTTCGGTCGTGATGCCCGCGTCGCCCTGCAGGTACGGGCCTGTTCCCCAGCACCATGCCGCGCCGGTCTTGTCGACCGCGCACGTGTGGTCGAGCGCGACGATGTCCGAGAGGCCGACGACACGAGCCGGCGTTGCGCTGTCGTCTGGCGCCTCGCCGCGACCGAGCTGACCGTCCTTGTTGGCGCCCCAGCACGCCACGGTCCCGTCGCGGAGAAGCGCACAGAAGCTCTCGTCCTGCGCCGTGACGAGCGCTACGGCGCAGGACGGAGACTCACATTCGACCGGGAGGAGCCCACCGTCGAACGGCGCCGCGTCCGGAAGCGAGCCGTCCGCCCCCGCGTCTTCGAGCGGATTCGAAGCCTCGAACGAGGCGTCCGGAAGGAGCGCTTCTTCACCGCCTTCTTCGCGTGCGCTGGAACAGCTCGCGGACGCCATCGCTCCTGCCGCGCAGGACAGGAACACGATCGCGGTCGGAGAATACCGATCAAGGAGTCGTCTTGTGGAGCGCATAGCGATCTCCTACGGCCCAGAGGTTTGTGTTGGACGTGCCCCGAATCTGGTTGGGCGGCCCATTCGACGGCGCGCCGTTCAGGGCGATCGACGAATATTCGTAGACGCCGCCGTCCCCCCAGACCTGGCTGCCACGAACAACGACGCCACGATTACTGTTGAAGAAGGTGCTCCCGAGCCATAGGCGATCTTCGGACTCACCCCAGAGCGAGATCAAATTCGGAGCGTCGAGCAATGTCTTGGGGACGTTTGCGATGTTCACGGAATAGCCGTCGCCATCCGGTTCGATTCGAAGGAAGTTGTTCCAGCTCTTGAGGGCGAAGAACCGTTCGCCGTCCAGGGACTGGAACTTCCGCGGCCATGCCCTGGGGCCACCGACGACCTGCGGGATGCCTTCCCGGGCCGTGCACGGATCGGAGTAGAGCTCCGGCGCGACGCCGTCGGCGATCCGACGATCCCCTTCGGGCGTCTTGCGTACGAGGACGTCGCACGGCTCCTTGGTGCCGCGGCGTCGGCTGCCGGCGAACCATACGTCGTTCGGGCTCTTGCCGGCTGCCCCCGTGATGAAGATGTGCTCGTCGGGCGCGTCGAAGTCGTCAGCGATGAGCTCCGGGACCCATGCGGGCGCTCCGCCACCTTCGCTCTTTCGATGAAAGATGGTGTTCGAATACCAGGCATAGACGTCGTCGCTGCCAGTTCCCCATACACCGAGCGTCAGGCGCCTTTGAGTCGCGTCTCCGTGGTTGACGTTCGCGGGGTTGTTGTCGGGGAGCCGTTCGCTGCTCCACGACCACGCCGTAGCGGGGGCTACGGGGCGCGTTCCGCGGTAGATGGTTCCGGGCGAAACCGCGTAATAGACTTCGTCGGCGCTCGGCGCCCAGATCCCTACTGCAAGCTCGGCGAGCGCTTCATTCTGGCTGTTGTCGTCGATGTATCGCCACGTCGAATCGGTGCTCGTCCACTCGAGGACTTTGATACCGGAGGTGAAGCTCTCCGCGATGGCGAATGCCCGGTCCGAGAACGGCCAGATGTCTCTCACCACGAGGTCCGGGTCGGGCAGCAACGTCTCGCACCAACCGTCCGAGCTGCACAAAAGCCCGCGCGTGGGGGCGGGTGCGTCGCTGCCGACGGCCACTTCGCGCACGTCCGCGTCCGGAATCGACTGCTCGGGCTCCTCGTGAGGCGGACTGGACACGTCTTCGGACACGGCGCAGGCGGCAGCGGCCACGAGCGCGATCGATACTCCCCCGAGAAAGGCAAGGCGCCTCATGGCTTTCCTCCAAGCGAAAGAACGACCCCCTCGCCGCCGACCCAGACGTGCCCCGGGCCGGACGTCCAGACGGTGCTGAGATTGGGGCGACGCGAGCCGAGCCCACCGATCTTCATCCGCGACCAGCGTGTGCCGTCGTAGTGAAGGACGACGGCATCCTTGCCCACCGCCCAGATGTCGGAAGCGGAAGAGCCGAACACGGCGTTGAGCCTCATCTCCTCCGGGATGTCCGGGACGATCTCCCAGAGGTAGGGAGCTCCAGTGTAGTGCCGGATGGTCCCACCGAAGCCGACCGCCCATACGTCGGACGGGGAAGCTGCCCACACGCCGTAGAGCGCGTTTCGTGTCTGGCTGTTGTAGGCTTTGGCGCTTGGCGAATTGCCGCTCGCGCCGGTGACACGCACTGCAGCGCCGTCCATCCCGACCGCCCACAGTTCGTCCGCCGAACTGCCGTGCAGACCGGCGAACGTGCCGAGGTTCATCGCTGCGACCTCACCCGTCAACCCATTCGTGGCGTTTCCGCGCAAGCGAATGAGACCCGACGGGCCGGCAAACTGCCCCGGATACAGCGGCGCCGTCGCCAACCAGAACCACTCGGAGCCCGGAGCCCTCCACCCATACGTCACGGTCTGACTTCCAACATCGAACGGGGGCTTGGGGGCGATGACGGGCGCACCACCAGCCGTCCAGCCGCCGGCGCCGGCGTCCGGCGAATCGACGAGGCCGCGCGAGTAGACTTGGTCGAACCCAGCGATTCCGACTTCGTGGTCGTCGCGGAGCCAGAGCGTTCGCAGCGTCGGAATGTGCCCTTGCGGCGACTCGGGAGTGACGGGGACCTCCGAGCGGACCCACGACGTCCCGTCGAAGCGCGTGGCCGCCCCGAGCGCCCCGACCACCCAGACGTCGCTTTCGGAGCGACCGCGGACGAGGTGGACGGTCGTGCGCCCGTCGAAGTGACCCGGCCCACCGAGAGGCTTCGCGAGATCGAAGAGTCCATTCGGGCACAGGACATCGGCGGAGCACGCCGGGGGAAAGTACTCGCAATCCCTCGTGCACGGCGCGCCGGCGTCGGCCGGTGCACCGGAATCGTCACTAGGCGCGGGGGCGGGGGCCGGGTCGGGCGCTGGGGGGGAAACATCCTCGTTGCTCGTGGCAGCGCATGCGCTCAGGGCTGCCGCGCAGGTCGCGAGCGCCGTCGATACTGCAAGGGTCAATCCTCGTCTCCGGAGTCCGGCATTGCTGGACGGAGACCACGGGGTCGGCCAAGGCCGAGCTGCATTCAACCGGCGCGTCTTCATCGAGCAACCTCTCCCGAGCAAGGTTCGACGACGCAACGGCCGCCCGCACACGCTTGACCGGCGGCGATATCGCACGCAATCCCGCAACCGCCGCAGTTTTGCGGGTCGCTGTAGATGTCCACTTCGCAGTCGTCGTTCACATTTCCGTTGCAGTCGGCCCAGCGTTCAGCGCATTCGAGCTTGCACTCGCCGTACTCGCAGACCCCTTGGCTGCGCGTCGTCGGGCCGGGGCACGCGCGCCAGCAGGCGCCGCAGTTCTGCTCATCCGTGGCGAAGTTGGCGCACATGCCGATGAAGGGTTCGGTGAAGCTGATTCCGCAGAAATTCTCCCCGGCAGGGCATCTGCACGCGACTCCTTTGAAGAGCTCCAGTACGCAGTTCATGCCGCGTGCGTGACAGTTGTCTCCGCACTGTCCGCAGTTGTCGTGCGTGCTGAGTCGCGTCTCGCAGCCGTCGGAGTTCGGCTGTCCGATGTCCATGTTGCAGTCGGCGTATCCCTCCATGCACTTGAACTTGCCGCACTCCCCATCTCCGCATCCGTATTGTGTATTGGGAAGAGCGGGAGGTGCCCCGAAGCCCCCGGTGGGATCGCACACGTTCCCGCATGCTCCGCAGTTGTTGTCGGCGTACCTCAGGTCCACGCAGGCGTCCTGCCATGGAAAGTCGGGCTTGCAGTACGAATTGGGGGCGGTACAGCCGCACGCTACTTTTTGATTGGTTGGCGGCTGTCTGATGCAAGGCGCGTCTTCGGCGCACTTGTTTCCGCACGAGCCGCAATGGTCATCGCTTCTCAGGTCGGCTTCACATCCGTTGTCGATGACCCCGTCGCAGTCTTCGCGCTCAGCGTTGCACTGCAGGACGCAACGGCCTTCGATGCAGTCGAAGCTCTCGGTCGATGTCCGCATGGGACACGCCGCACCGCATGCGCCGCAGTTCTTCGGATCGGACCTGAGGTCCACATCGCAAAGGAACTTCGAGCCCAAACAAGTGGTCCACCCCTCCGGACACTTGTTGGACGCGCAGTAGTCCGTGAGCGTCCTCGTCGCCACGTCCGCCGCCGCGTCCGGCGGCGCTTCGAAGGCCGGGGGCGTGGTGGTCGTGTTTTCGGCGCCGACATACATGTCCGAGGCGCAACCCGCGGGGCTCACGCCGAGGAGGCCGAGGGCGACGGTGCTGCAGGCGACGACGGTTACCTTTCGAGCAAACATCACGGCTTCTCCGTCAACGCCGCGAGGCGGCTCAGATGGGCGGATCGAGGGAAGGCCGAGCGAAACGCCTCGGCGCGCAGAGCCGCTTCGCGGCGGCGGCCGAGGCGAGCCAGCGCGTCGATCGCGATGACCTCGCGCTCCTGCGCGAGGATCCCGCGCGGATAGACCGACGGGTGATCGTCGGCCATCTTCAATGCCTCGGAAGGTGATGACGCGAGCGCCGCCTGCGCGCGACGGAGGAAGTCGACCTCCGGCTCACGCGGCGTGGCGGGCGCCGGGGGCGCGGTTTCCTCGGGAGCCGCAGCGAGCTCGGTGCTCGCGGGTGATTCGTTCATCGGGCTCTGGGCGGGCAGTGGTGCCGCGGCGAGCGTGGTGCTCGCGGGCAACTCGTTCCGCATGCGCAGGACAGGCGTCTTCGTCGCGACCACGAGCGCCGCCGGCGGCGTCTCGACGAGCGCCTTCTCAGGCGCGGTCGGCGCCTCGTGGCGAACGAAGGTCACGCGCGGACCCGTGCTCGGCGCGCTCGCGTCACGCTTGGCGACGCTGCCGCCGCTCTCGGCGTAGGGTTGTGCGAGGAGGCCGAGACCGACGACGGCGAGGACCGCCGTGGCAGCGTAGAGCGGACGGAGCGGGATGCCCGGCTTCGAGTCGAGCCACGGCGAGAGCTTCCGTTCGAGGCGCTCGGCCTGCTCCACGGTCGGTGTCGCTCGGCTCGCTCGAACGAGTGCTTCGAGGAGAGCCTCGGGGTCTTGCGTCGGTCGCTTCATGTCTCGTCCTCGGAGTGTTTCGCGAGCTGCGCGACGAGCTGCTTCTTCGCGGCGGCGAGGCGCGAGTAGGCGGTCGCGGGTGGGCAGCCGACGATGGCGGCGACCTCGGCAATCGGGAGCTGTTCGATCTCGTGGAGAGCGAAGACGGCGCGTTTGTCTTCGTCGAGCGTTGCGATGAGTGTCATGAGCTGCTCGGAGGCGTGAAAGCGCTCTACGTCCGCAGCGAGGAGCAGAGCCGGCGGCGGCTCGGGGACTTCGTGCACGAGGACCTCGCGCCGTACGCGCGCGCGGCGGCGGTAGGTCGACGCCGCGCGAAGGCAGATGCGGTAGATCCACGCGCGCATCTGCCCGCGCTCCTCGTAGTGCGGGAGCTTCTTGAAGATGACGACGAAGACTTCCAGCGCGACGTCTTCGACGTCTCGCGGGGCGACGTTCTGGCAGCGCAGGGTTCGCCAGACGAACGGCAGATGCTGCGCGAAGACCTCGCGGGCAGTCACGGCGCGCGCGTCAGCCGACGCGACGTCTGCTTGCTGCTGGTCCCATGTCGCCTCGGTCATTCCTCGACGTAAGGGCGGCACCGTCGAGATTTTCGCAAACCGAACGGGAGAATTTTCGAAATCGGCGCGCGAGCCGCGATCGCGCTGCTCAAAGCTCGACCATGGCTCAGAGCTCGAGCGTGACGCCCAGACCTCCGACGCCGATCACATGCGACGTCCGCCCGAGCACGCGGTCACCGCCGCCCTCCTCGCCAAAGAGGAGGTCCACGCTCTGAGGCGTCGCGATGGCGCCAAGGAGGAGGAAGCCACGCAGCTTGTCGGTGAACGCGTATGACGCTCGCGCTTGGACGAGCCCGCCGAACGTCGACGAGTAGGCCGTGGCGTTCTCGGAGAAACCTCGGCCCCACGCCGCGTAGAGCGTCGCCTCGGGGCCGACGCAAGCGAGGAGGCCGAACCGCGACTGCGCGACGTTGAGGGGGCAAAGCGAGACCGCAAGCGTGCCGCCGGCGAGGCCGTATTGCTGACCGTGCGCGGTGCCGTGCGTCTGGAGCTGGAAGAGCAGGTCGGCGACGACGGGGACGAACGCGTGCGGTAGGACCTCGAGGGAGAGATTGGCGCCTGGATGGATGGCCGGCCCATCGTCGAGGACGGCGGCGGGCGCGATCGCCGCGCGGAAGCGCATGGGCGGCGGCTCGACGCGCACAGCGCGCACAGGCGGAGGCGCGCGCTCGACGGGTAGCTCGGGGAGATCGGCCATGAGCGAGATCGCGAGCACGAGCGTGTCCGATGCTTCGCGGCAGTCCTGTCCTTCGATGTCGAGCTCCCGCGCTCCGAGCGCGACGCCGCGCTTCGTGGAGAGATCGATCGTCGCGTGCCATCCCGAGGCTGCCGGCGCGATGGACGCGCGGAGGATGCGGTCCGCGACGGCGCGCGGCGCGAAGACACGCCGATTCAGCGAGCGTTCGACGTCCTCGACGATCTCCGTCTCGGAGAGGCACGCTTCGGCACCGGGCGTCCGCGTCCACTCGAAAGACGCGAGCCCACGCGTCCCTTCGTCGGCGCGCGCCGCCGCCCCTGCGAGCATGCCGAACGCCACGACGACGGCGCAAACAGCCCACCGTCGCATGCGAGCTGCAAACGCTACCAGCGCCGCACCATTCGTCGCAAGGTCATCGACCTACTGCTCGCAGGGAACCAGCTCACGGCGTGTTCCCGACTGGCGACGCCAGGGGAGCTGGAGCGGAGGACGGCGAGGGCGATCCTCCTCATACGGCGGGACGACGAGCGCGGCTGCCGCGAAAGGATGCTTCGACGCCGACGCCGATCAGTTCGAACAGATCCCGGCCTTCGCCGGAGCCGAGGCATCCGCTGGTGCGGGAGGATCCGGAACCGGCGTGACCGCGTGCAAGCAGGTGGAGGTGTTCCCCTGCAAGGTGCAGTCGAGGCTCGTGCAGCAGTACTTCGGCCCCCCCGGGCACCCCATCACGGGCGAGACGCACACGGCCCCTCCGGGTGCACCACAGCAGATGGTGCCCGCTCCGCACGTCACGGCCCCGCAATGGATCACACCGTTCGAGTCGCAATAGGGCTCCGTGCCGGCGTCGACCCCGGCGTCCGCCGGCGTGCAGCGTCCGAAGGGAGCGCCATTCGCTCGGATGCAATCGAACCCGGGTTTGCAATCGGTGGTCGTGCAGCAGACCCGATCCGACTCGGCGCAGGACGGCTCGCAGGTCGTGGCCGTCGCCGACGTGAAGCAGCACAGGGCCCGGGCGGGGTCGCATCTCGCTCCGTTGCACACGAGGCCGGTCGCACTGCAGTACGTCGAGGATGGGCCCGCGTCGGACGCATCGACGGGCTCGGTTGGCCCGGCGGCGTCGGGCTCGGGCTCGACCCGACTCGCCTCGTCGACGCCGCCGTCCTCGAGCACTCCGGGCGTTTCGCAGTCGCTGCCGGAGCAGCGCGTCTCGGAGTCGAAGCAGAGACCGTTGCTGCACGTGGAGAAGGCGTCGCACGGGACGCCGGCGCAGTCGGGATCGATCACGATCGGCATGCGCAGACGCGTGTGCTCCGAGAAGGCGAAGCGCCGGCGCGCGACGATGCAGCCTTCGTAGAGCGGCGGCATGCACGTCGCGGGATCCTTGCCCTTGTAGCCGGCGACGACGACGACGGACGCGCGCGAGCTCGACTCGCCGGGCGTGACGACGAGCGTCCCGATCCTTCCGGTCGGGTCGTCGCACTGCGAGGTCCGCGCGGTGACGAAGCCGGTCGCGAGGCGCGTCTCCGTGTCGGCCGGCTCGACACCGACCGTGATCGCCGTGCCGCTCCCGATCTCCTGGCAGCGTGCCTTCTTGTCGAGCGAGAGCTCGAGCGTCACCTGCGTCGGATCCTGGCAGCCCTGCGCGAGCGCGAGGATGGCGCAGCCGACGAGCGAGAAAGCGAGGACCGTGCGCCTGAGCTTCACGTCCTGATGCTAGCTCAGGCCATGTCAGTCTCCGAGAACCTCATCCGCCTTTTCGACGGTCAGGTAGAGGCCGCGTGCGTAGAGCCTCAGTCGGTCTGCCTCCGGAAGATCCCCCGATCGGGACGCGGTGGCCGACGAGAGGAGGACCGCGGCGACGACGGACACGTTGAGGCTCTCGACGAAGCCGCGCATCGGCACCCGGACCCGTCGTGTGCACGCACGCTCGAGCTCCTCTGAGATCCCATCGCGCTCGTTGCCGAGGACGATGGCGAGTCGCGGGATCGACGCGAGGTCCTGAGGTGCGAGCTCGCCCTCTGCGTGCGCACCGACGAGCTCGTAGCCCTCGCCCCGGAGAGCGGCGATCGCCTCCTCGGTCTTCGGCCAGCGGCGCAGATCGACCCATTTTTCCGAGCCGCGCGACACGGACGACGCGAGGAGGAACTTTTCCTTCCGCTCGATGACGTTCACGCGCTGGACCCCGAAGGCCTCGCAGGAGCGGACCACCGCAGCGCCGTTGTGCGGATCATGGGGCGCGTCGAAGACGACCTGGACGCTGTCGAGGCGCGTGCCGATGACGGAGAGGAGCCGCTGCCGGCGTCGTTCGAGGACCAGCGGCTCGAGCAGCGCAATGACGCGCTTCGGGTCGTGCCGCTCGACCTTGGCGATGAGCGAGGGAACGACATGGTCCCCCGGAAGTACCCCCTCGCTGTGGCGTCGCATATCGCGGCCCCTGGTAGCACGCCTTTCCGGTTTCCACCCACCGGAACAGCCCAACCATTCGTCGCGGACCACTGGGCAAAGGCTCAGAACCGCGCAGCAAACTGTGGGCCCGGGCGGGCGGCGGCTATGCTCGGGGATCCTGATCCGTACAGCGGTTGGGTGACCTCATTTCTCCGAGGCCCTCGCCCCGACCCCCGGCAATGGAAGCGCGAAGCTCGAGCACGCAACTACCTCCGATCCGGCGCACCAAGCGTCGCGACTGGGTGCGCGTCCTCTGCCGGATCCTCTGCGTCGTGTTCGCGGCCGTGGGGCTCGTCCCGATCGCGGTGGGGCTGCTCGTTCGGACGACGTGGGCGCGCGGCATCGCGACGCGGGAGACGCGCGCACTCATCGCGAAGTTCGGCGTGGAAGCGTCCTACGAGCTCGATCTCCGCGTGTGGCCGCTCAGCGTCTCGCTGAAGGACATCCGGGTCGAGGCGAGCGACGGCGGGTCGCCGTTCTTGACCGCGAAGCGCGCCACCGCGAAGCCGAAGATCTTCGGGCTGCTCGCCGGCAAGGTCGTCATCGACGAGATCGAGATCGAGCAGCCGAAGGCGCGGGTCGTCCTCGAAGGCGGCAAGCTGAAGAACCTGGCGCTCGACCTGCCCGATTCGCCCAAGTCGGAGACGAAGACGAAGGCGCCGTTCTCCGTCGTCTCGACGAGCGAGGCGGAGGTCGACATCACGATCGACACGACGCGCATCGTCGCGCGCGAGATCGACGCCGATGTCACCACCGACGACGACGGGGAAGGGGGCAACGCGTTCGAGGTCGCGATTCGTCTGGGCGAAGCCAGAACGAAGCTCGTCCGCACGTTGAAGCCGGCCACGGACGGCGAGCCAGCGGAGGTGGCAGTCGACGACGACACGCTCTGTCGGGTGGACGGACGCGCACGCATCGAAGAGAAGCGGATCCTCGTGCGTCGCTTCGCAGCGCATGGCGCTGCCGACATGGACCCGGCGGCCGACACGCACCTCGGCTGCGACCTGCCGAAGACGGACTATCGCTACGTCGAGCTCGGGCTCGGCCACTTCGCCGTCACGCTCCCGAAGACGAAGGACGAGCTGCCGAACCTCGAGGGCCACCTCAAGGCGCGCGCGCCGCTCCCGCTCGTCGGGCGGACCGGACCGGGCGCGCCCATCACCGAGGGCTGGGTCGGCGTCGACGTCGAGCTCCGATACACGCCGGAGACCCCGATCCCGGATCTGGCAGGGCGCCTCGAGGTCCACGACCTGCGCGTCGCGCGCTTCAATTTCGCCAAGACGCTCACGAGCGAGGTCGCGGTTCGACGAGGTGTCGTGTCGGTGCCGGTCATCAAGCTCGACATCGCCGACAGCGTGACGGAGATCCGCGACGTCGAGGTGCGTCCGTTCGAGAAGGGCATCCCGATCAAGGTCGGCAAGATCGACATCAAGGACGCGAACTTCACGCACCTGCTCCGCGACTTCCGCGTGCATCCGCGCCCGTTCGTGGGGTGGGACATTCGCGAGGTGCACGTCTCCGGAGTCCAGGGCACGGCGGACCCGCTGAAGCTCGACGGCGACCTCTCCGCGAAGACCTACGACTTCGTCATCTTCGACAAGCCGACGAAGGACCCGGCGCGGAGCCGCGTCATCGGCGTCCGCGACGCCGCGCTGAACGGGAAGCTCGCGGTGCGCCCGAAGGGCTTCTCGTTCGACAACGTGACGGTGACCACGCCGAAGAGCGTCGTCCGCGACGTGACCGTCATGATCGGCTACCACGACGAGCTGCGCGTCGAGGTCGGAGGCGGCAAGATCGACGTCAGCGAGATCTCGCCGCTCGGCTCCGTCGTGATGGGCGGCATCCTCGAGCCGAAGGTGCTCGTCAGCGGCGACGTCGGCAGCCCGATGCTCGAGGGCGACGCGACGATCAAGGACTTCTTGATCGGTGACATCCCGTTCGGGAACGTCACGCAAGCTCACATCGTGTCGGACATCTCGAACCTGACGGTCGACATCACCGACGCCAAGGCGCAGAAGGGCAAGAGCACCTACGAGATGTCGACCGGGCATCTCGACTTCAACAAGCCGGCGAACATGCGGCTCGACGGACAGGTCTCCTCGAAGAACCTGAACGTGCGCGACTTCTTCTCGCTATTCCATCTCGACGAGGACCCGCGCTTCGCGGAGATCGACGGCACGCTCGAGACGAACGCGCGGATACACCTGGCGCTCGGTGGACCGGAGGACGTCTGCAAAGGCGGCTTCTTGACCGTGACCGCGAAGGCGAACGCGCGGGACCTGAACCTCCTCGGCGAGAAGTTCGACGAGGGGCACGCCGACTTCGAGTACCGCTGGGTCGACCGCCTCGCCGGGATCGACGGAGCGGAGATCGACGTGCGCTCGCTCTCGCTCACCAAGGTGAAGAAGGCTGGGCGTGGACCAGATGGTGCGCCACGTCCTCGTGGGGGCGAGAGCGTCGGATCCGTGCTCGGCTCGGTCAACGTCCATCGCGGAGGCGACATGCGCGGCAGCCTCGTCGTCCAGGGCTTCCCCCTCGCCCGCATGGATCTGCTCGGGCCGGCGGCGAAGAGGCTCGAGGGCGCGGTCTCGGGGGTGGCGCGCCTCGGGGGCAAGCTCAACGCGTTCGAGATCGACGCGGACGTGAACGTCACGCCGATCCGGATCATGGGCTCGGCCTTCGGAGGCTCGGATCTGCACGTCTCGATGAACCAGAAGCCGGGGACGGAGAAGCCGATCGGCAAGTCGCCGTGCGGGGCGCCGATCGGTGCGGCGTTCAACAAGGAGGCGTACCTCAAGGACACTTCCTCGCAGGGCGAGTATCGCGTCTCGGGCGCGCTCTTCGGTAACCAGGTGCGCCTCGACGACATCGTCGCGACGCGGCAGAAGGCGCCGGTCATCACCGGCAAGATCGCGCTCGATCGCTTCGATCTCGGACCCATCGGCAAGATCCTCACGGCGAACGACGATCCGAGCGCGGCGCCGTCGACCCCGCTCGGCGGCGAGATCTCCGGCGAGATCGCGCTCGACCGGATCGCGACGAACGACCTCGCGCATGCGCGCGTCCGCTTCTCGCCGACGGCCCTGCGGGTGAACCGCGGTGGCCAGAAGATCGAGCTGCGCGACAAGCAGGCGGTGTTCGCGCTCGCCGACGACACCGTCACGTTCCCGAAGGTGACCTTCGACCTGGCAGCCCCGAATGGGCTCCAGGGCTCCTTCGCGGTCAACGGCGTGGTGAAGAAGGTGACGCGCGGCGGCGACCTCGGGCTCGAGGCCGAGCTCGCGCCGCTCGACCTCGGCATCCTCGTCGGGGTCGTCCCGAAGATGACGCGCGCCGTGGGCACGCTCAGCGGAAAGGTGCTCGTCTCCGGCAGCCCAGGCGAGCCCGATCTCGACGGACGCCTGAAGGTCCGCGGAGGTGAGTTCGGGATCAAGGGCCTGCCCGGCGGCATCACCGACGTCGAGGTCGACGTCGAGGCGGACGAGACGGAGGTGCGGCTCACGCGCGCGTTCGGTCACTTCCTCGGCGGCGATGTCCGGATGAGCGCTCACATGCCGTTGAAGGGCGGGCAGCTCGGCGTGGCTCGCGCGACCATCACCGGGCGCCAGCTCTACGTCGCGCCGGTCGACGGCGTCCGCGCGACCGTCGATGCAGACCTCGAGGTCACGGTGAACCCGAATGCGCCTTCGGCCCAGGGGCGCCTCCCGTTCATCGGCGGCGAGGTCGCGATCACGCAGTTCGAGTACACGAGGCCGGTCACGCTCGATCTCACCGGGTTCAAGGGCGGTGCCAAGCGTACGATCGTCGAGGCGTACGACCCGGCCGCCGACGCGGTCAGCTTCGGCGTCGACGTCCGCTCACGGGCGCCGCTCCACATCCGCAACAACCTCGTAGACGCGAAGCTCGCGATCGACCCGCGCGGCATCCACGTCACCGGCACCAATCAACGCATCGGCCTCCGCGGCGAGCTCACGACGATGCCGGGCGGTCGTTTCCGCGTCTTCGCGAACGACTTCGAGGTGCAGAAGGGGACGATCCGGTTCGACGACCCGACACGCGTCGTCCCTCGGGTCGACATCACCGGCGTCACCGAGTACCGCCGCTACAGCAACACGGTGTCGAGCGGCGGCGCCACCGGAGCCAACACGACCGGCGGCGCCGGCGTGACCTCGGGCAACATCTCGAGCGGCGGCCGTGGTGGCGGCCTGTGGAGGATCGCGCTCCACGCGTACGGCGACACGGAGGACCTGCGCGTCGACATGACGAGCGATCCGGCGCTGAGCCGGGAGGACATCTTCTTCCTCCTCACGATCGGGCTCACGCGCGCCGAGGTCGATCAGGTCCGCGCGGGCTCGGTCTACGCCAGCGCCGCGTTCGAGGCGATCGGTACCGTCAGCGGCGCCGATCGCGCGCTGAAGACGGCGCTCCCCGTCATCGACGACTTCCGCTTCGGCAGCGCCTACTCGCCGCGCACGGGCCGCACCGAGCCTCAGGTCACGCTCGGGCGCCGGCTCACGGACAACGTGCGCGCGAACGTGTCGACCGGTCTGACGGAGGACCGCCAGCTCCGGTCGAACGTCGAGTGGCGTCTGAGCCGCCCGCTCAGCGTCCAGACTTCCTACGACAACATCAGCACCGTCTCGTCGGGCTCGGTCGGCAACTTCGGTCTCGATTTCCGCTGGCGCATCGAGTTCGACTGATGCGGCTCTGCGGACCCGTTGCCGACCGGCCTTCGCCGCCGTCCGTCAGTCCTTGTCGCGGATGAAGTCCTCGATGTAGTGCTGCAAGGCGTTGCGCATCGAGCGGTGGGTGACGACGCCGCTCAGGTCGACGCCCATGTGGATGATCGTCTGCGCGATCGCCGGGTTGACGCCGGTGAGGAGGCACTCGGCCCCGAGGAGCCGAACGGCGCGCGCCATCCGCAAGAAGTGATCGGCGGTGCCGGTATCCATCACCTGGATGCCGGTGATGTCGATGATGGCGCAGTCCGCCTTCTTCTCGACGATGGCGCTCAGGAGCGACTCGGTCATCTCCGCGCTGCGCGTCGTGTCGAGCACGCCGACGACCGGGAGGCAGAGGACGCCCTCCCAGACCTCGATGATCGGCGTCGACAGCTCGCGGATCGCAGCGCGCTGCACCTCGATCATCGCGAGCTTCTCCTCGAGCTCCTTCTGATAGGTGCGGCTCCGCATCTGAGCCTGACCGAGCGACTCGATCATCTCGTTGATGCCGTCGAAGAGCGTGGTGATCGGGTGATCGCGTTCGAGCTGGCTCGTGAGCCGAGCGGAGTAGTCGCCATCACCGACGTCGGCGACGACGAGGAGGACGTCCGCGATTCGATCGATGACCATCTCCGCGAGGTTGCCCTCGGACGGGGGTGTGATCTCCGTGCTCATCGGCCACCTGCTCGCGCGCTGCTCGTGCTCCGGGCGTCGCGCACCTTCTCCATCGTTCGCTCTTTCATCGACACTCTCGACTCCCTTCCCTAGCTGGTGTCACCCGGTACGAACGACGGACGTCGCCCTTCGGTCCGCGGGCGCGGGCCGTCGGGAGCGTCCGTTCTGTTCAGTGATTCGCGGCCGGAGGCCTTACTTCCACTTCAGGTCGATCTTGACCTGCGCGGGGGCGGGCGCCTTCATCGACCAGTCGCTGACCTTCACGTCGATGTCGGACGCGCCGACCGCCTTGAGCGCGAACATGGCGAACCCTGCTGCGACCGGACCGGCGTGCTCGTAGCCGTCGACGTCGTGCAGGCGGACGATCAGGTGGTTGTCGCGGAGGTACGTCGACTCGGCCTCCATCCGCCCGTAGCGATGATCTCGCGCCCAGAGATCGGGCGCCTTCTTCCCGAAGACAGCCGGCGTCATGATCCGCATGAGCAGCTTGAGGAACGTGTTCGTCGCCGCCTCGGCGATGAACCGGCCGCACTGGAGCATCGCCTCGTAGGCCTTCGCGTCGTCGTCGGCGTGCTGGTTCGCGATCGCGCTGTAGTAGCCGCTGATCGTCTTGAGCGGGTACCAGAGCATCTTGTCGTACGCGTCGCGGTTGCGGCTGACACCGCTCGGGAGGCTCGAATACACGCGCTCGCGCCGCTGCTCGTCGAAGCTATCGATGTAGTCCATGCATCCGAGGATGAGGTAGCCCCGGATCACCTGATCAGTCATCACGTCCTCCATTCATGCGTCAGTCCTCCCATCGTCCGTGCTGGTTCGGATCCTGCGGAAGACCGATCGCGAATGCAGACATCAGTCCCACGCAAGCGGCCGCCTTCGCAAGCTCCGATGCACCGAGCGAGCCCATGAGCCGGAGCGAGATCCGCGCCAGCCGGTGTGCGCGCAGCGCTCCGCCGACGGTGCGCGACCGGTGCTCTCTGCTGTGACGCCACCCGCCTCCTCGATGATCGACGCCGCGCGTGCGAGCCGTCCGCCGCGCGACGAGTCGGTGACGAGGGGGATCGCCACCCGGCGCTCCGACACGCGCACGGGCGGCAGCAAGGAGTACGGGAGCGCGAACGTGCCGAGCGTGTTCTCGATGAACGAATCGGCGGACGCGCGCTCGAGCACGGAGCTCTCGAGCGCGCGATCGAGATCGTGGGCTGCGATCGCGCTGGCCTCGACGGCTAGACGCTGGCGTTCGGCGATCGACACGTGACCATCACCCCGGGAGTGTTCCTCGCTTCACGACCGTGCACTCCAGTCGGACCCCACCGAGGCACTCCGTGCCGCTGACACTGGCCGCTGCGTACGCGGCGCTCACGCCACGTGAGCTTCGGTGTTGACCTTCTCGAATCCGCGGCCAGACTTAGCACACTCGTACGACTCGTCGACAAAATCGTTGAAACTATCGAAGACGCGATCAACGACAGCGAAGAGCCGAGCGCGCATCGGTTCGTCGATGGCGATGCTCTCGAGCTCCTTGTGGGTGTCCTCGTCTTCGAGCGTGTGCTGCATCTCCATCTCGAGGTGATGCGGGCCGAAGAAGACCAGGTTCCGCTTCAGCTGAGCGCCCGCGGCGCGGCCCGCGGGGACAGCGGCCTCGAACGCGACCCGCCCGGTCGCTTCCAGCGTGTGGACCAGCACGAGCTTCTCGAGCGAGGAGAGCCCCGCGCTGAGCCTGCAGATGTCGTAGGCGAGCTTCCGCGTTTTGACCGTCGCGTCACTCCAGACGAACCGGAGCGCGTCGGTGAAGCGGAGCGTCGGATCGTGCCCGAGGGTCGTGAGGTCCGCGAGGAACCACTTCCAGTGGCTCGCTTCCTCCGAGAGCTGGATGTTGATCAGCTCCTCGTACCGATCGCGCGGCGCGGGCTCCATGAAGAAGAAGTGCGAGAGGTCCGCGAACGTGAGGATGAAGTGCGCCGAGAAGGGGACGAACCGAAGGCGCTCGCACGGGTCGATGCTCGTGTCCCGGAGATGCGTGAAGAGGGGCCGCTCGTTGAACGCGCGGGACTTGGCGGCGATGTGCTCGAAAACCGATTTCATCCTGAAACTCCTTCGCGTGCGGTTCGAAAGTGACCGTCCACCGGGGCGGTTTGGTCGGAGGGGGGTCGTCGGACGCTGTCGGCGTAGGGCCTCCAGTGTCCTTCAAAAATTCTAGTCACCGTTGACATTGGTCAACGAGGCGTCCACTCTAGCGATGATTCGCGAAATCCGTCGAGAGAGCGCAATCTGACTTCCCAGCGATTGTGAGCCTCGTGCGCGAAGAATAAGTGGTGTGACAGTCGGTATAGAGATGCCGACTGCGAGATCCCCGTTTGGGTTTGGTGCGTCCTGTGCCCGACCCAGGAGAGTGCTCCATGTCGAACGAAACGTCCGTTGCGCGTCGTCGATTCTTGCAGGGGGCTACGGCCGTCGCGGTCATCGGATTCGACCCTGTACGCCGTAGCTGGATCACCGAAGCGCAGGCGAGGGGCGGACTTCGCCGGCTGCCGCGCCTCGACGGCCAGCTCGTCACGACTCCAGCCGCTCTCGCCGAGGCGGCCGACGACTACGGCCACATCATCAAGCGTACGCCGGTCGCCGTGTTGCGCCCCGGCTCGATCAACGACGTCGTCGAGATGGTTCGCTACGCGAACGAGAATCGGCTTCGCATCGCGATGCGCGGGCAGGGCCACTCGACCCACGGACAGTCCCAGGTCGAGGCGGGCATCGTGATCGACTCGCGGACGATGAACCAGATCCACGAGGTGAAGTCGGGCTACGCGGTCGTCGGCCCCGGCGCGCGCTGGCGCGAGATCGTCGCGGCGACGCTCCCGCGCGGTCAGACCCCGCCGACGCTGCCGAACTACCTCGATCTGACGGTCGGCGGAAACATCGCCGTCGGAGGCGTCGGGGGAGCCTCCCACCGTCACGGCGCGGTCGTCGACAACATCCTCGAGCTCGAGGTCGTCACCGGCACCGGGCAGCTGCGCCGATGCTCGCCGACCCAGAACGCGACGCTGTTCAACTCGGTCCTCGCGGGTCTCGGCCAGTTCGGCATCGTCGTGCGCGCGCGCATCAAGCTGCTGCCCGCGAAGCAGCTCGTGCGCCTCTACACCATCCAGTACCCCGACGTGGCGAGCTTCCTCGACGACGCTCGGATCGTCACCATCGACGAGCGCTTCGATCACGTCGAGGGCCAGGTCAACGCCGACGCGTCCGGTCGTTTCGGAGCGGCGACGATGTTCGCTGCGAAGTACTTCGATCCCGGCGCTCCGCCCAACGACAGCGCGCTCCTCGACAACCTCGATTTCGCGAGCCACACGGTCGAAACCATTCCCTACGGCCCGTTCCTCGAGCGCATCGACCCGATCATCGACTTCCTGAAGGCCGCCGGCGCGTGGTCGCTGCCTCACCCGTGGTTCGACACCTTCCTCCCGAGCGGCACTGCCGAGCAGTTCATGGGCGAGCTCTTCTCCTCCGTGACGACGGCGGACACGGGCAATGCGAACGTGCTGATCTACCCGTTGAAGCGGAGCAAGATGCGCAGCCAGTTCCTGCGTGTGCCGAGCGGCGACGATCTGTTCTTCCTGTTCGACGTCCTCACGTTCGCGCCACCCGTTCCGGCGGTCGTCAACCAGTGGGTGGCGCGGAACACGACCTGGCACAAGCGCGCGGAAGCGCTCGGCGCCAAGCGGTACAACATCGGGTCGGCCAACCTCACCCAGCAGGACTGGAAGAACTACTTCTCCCCGCACTGGACGGCCGCGCTCCTTGCGAAGCAGGTGTACGACCCGAAGAACATCCTCACGCCCGGCCAAGGAATCTTCCCCTCGTCATTCGGCTGCTGAGGAAGCTCTCTGCATCGTTCCGAAGAGCTCCGTCGCCACGTAGACCGTCAGCCGATCGGTGCCGGTACGAAGGGAGACGTACGTGTTGAGGCCCGCCGCCGCGCCGAGCTCGCGCGGCGCGAGCGCTCCGAGAGCGGCCTCGTAGAGGTTCGGCGAGAGGCCGCGCGACGTCATGTACCCGACCACACGATCCCGCACGGCGGCGTCGTCCTCGGCGTAGAAGCGGACCGGGATCTGAACCGCCACCTCCGTCGGGAGGCGCGTGCCCTCGACGAAGGAGAGGTACGTGCAGAGCGGGTAGTCGACGTACGGGCCGTCTCCGCCGGTCATCGCGCGGCAGAACTCGGTCACCTCGCCCCTCCGGTACCCGGGACGGATCGCGGCCACACGTTCGAGATGCTCAGCCGTAACGCCACGCTGGTAGAAGTAGACCTTCACTCGGGCGGCGCCGCCCTTGGCGAGGTCGAGCGCGAAGTAGCGGATCTCGTCGTCCGCCGTTCGTCGCTGCACTGCCTCGAGCAGCGCCGGCCACGACGACTCGAAGCCGAGGGTTCGCATCGCGGTCTCGACGAGATCGAAGGAGCGCTCCTTCCCGGCGATCTGCGGGTTGAAGTAGGCCTTCACCTCGAGCTTGTCCGAGAGGCGCGCCGCATGCCAGAGCGCGAAGCGCGCGTTCGGCACGTCGGGCAAGAAGAGCGAGCGCACGCGCTCGAAGCGGGCGAGGTCGACGCCGTGCGCCTTGAAGCGCTCCGTCAGGTCCAGCGCCGCGTCCCGGGTATGGGCGAGCGTCGGCTCGGCGCCTTGCGCCTCGACGAGAAACCGGATGCTCGGCGGCTCGTTCGGGGCGAGCGCGATCGAGAACTCGTAGGGCGAGTGATCGTCCCCGATGTCGGACGGCCAAAGCGGCTTCTTCGGGACCGGCGCCGCTCCCCAAGGCAGCACCATGGTGTCCAGGAGCGCGCGCGCGGACGCGGGGCAGGGCCCGCCGTGAACGGCGCGCCAGAGGCGCTCGAGGCGAGCGCTCGCGAGGTCATGATACGACGTGGACGGACGATTCGTGGTGCTCATGGGGTCTTCCTTGAAGGTCCCGCGGGCGTGCGGTACGTCATCACGAGTTGGCCTGTTTCATTTATCCCGCTGTCCCCGCTTTCCCGCATCACCCCAAGGGGGTAAGTCGAGTTGAGCCGGTCGAGATAGCGTTGGTGGTGAACAGGGAGGACCGACACGCCTGATGAGCCCGGAGCTGGCCTTTCTCATCGTCGAGGACGAGCGCCTCGTCGGCCTCGCGCTGTCGCGGATGTTCGAGGCGTACGGTCGGGTCGAGGTCGTCTCGACGCTCAGCGACGCACGGCGCGCGCTGGACGACGGCCGTTTCGACGCGCTGATCGTCGATGTGAAGCTTCCCGACGGGACGGGCTTCGACGTGCTCGACTACGCGCGGCAACGATCGCCCGACATCGACGCGCTCGTGCTCTCCGGCGGCGTCGACGCCTCCCGTCTGTCACGGGCCTACACGCTCGGCGTGACCTATCTCATGAAGCCCGCGCAGATGACCCACCTGCAGCACTTCGCGATGCGGGCGCGTGCGCGCCGCTTGAAGAACAACGACTGGCTGCGCGGTGTGCTCGGCGCCTGGGTCGCCCGCTACAGCCTCACCCCTGCGGAGGAGCAGGTGCTCGCGCTGGCGATCGATGGACGCCCGCGCCTCGAGATCGCCGAGCGGCGCGATGTGACGCTGTCGACCCTGAAAAAGCAGGTGCAGTCGCTCATCGCCAAGACGGGCGACTCGAGCCTCGAGAGCGCCGCCAACCGCGCTCTCCGCGCGGCTCTCGACGGCAAAGGCTGAGCTTGCCCGATCAGGGCAGATGGTTTCGGAGCTGCTCCTCGACGATCTTCTTCGCGGCGACGACCGACGCATCGGTGCTGCACAGGAGAACCAGGCAAAGCTCCGACGCCGAGTGGGGAACGACGCGGGTGGAGAGGACCATCCCGCGCCGATCGCGGATGTCGACCTCCTCGACGCCTTCGAGCGGCAGGAGACGGTCCGTTCTCGAGCTCGCGTCCCGGATGTACGCTCCGAACGCGGCCATCCCCTCGGCGAGGTCCCCCGAGCCGACGACGAGCGAGCCCGTCTCGTCGGCGACGACGACGCTCTTCAACCCGGCGACGCTGCCGGCGCGGTCGACGATCTCGCGGAACACGGCGACGTCGAGGTCGGGAGCGGAGCCGCGTGCCTCCTTCTTCGGAGCCATGTTTCCGAGCAGACGCGCGCGCAAGGCGCGGTTCTCGCTCGTGAGGCGTGCGTTCTCCTCGCGCAGCGCGGCATCGCCGTCGCCGTCGGGGCGCACGGATCGTGGCGGCGCCGCGATGCTCGGTGACGACGTGCTCGGCATGCTCCCGGAGGCGGACGGCGGCATCGACGAGCGTTCGAGCTTCTCGTAGGCGCTGCGAAGCTTGGTGCGTATCTCCTCGGCCTCTTCGAGATCGCGCCGCCGATGCCACTCGCTCGTCGTGAGCGCCCGGACGCGGCCCTGCAATGCCTCGCGGAGCTGCCGTGACTGCTTGTCGAGGACGGACACCTTGTGCCGGAGGCTCGAGGCTTCTTCCGATGCGCTCGCCAGCCGATCGCCGAGCTCGTCGGCGCGCGCCGAGGCCGTCGCCCGGGCCACGACCTCGTTGCGGAGCTCGTCGCGCAAAGCCTCGACTCGACGTTCGAGCTCAGCCTTCACCGCCTCGGCGGCGCGCGCGCGTTGCGCGAAGGACTCGGCCTTCGCGAGCGCCGCCTGGAGGTCGGCCTTCGTCGTCTCGAGCTCGAACGCGTCGACGCGAATCGAGGCGGGGCCTGGAGGCGGGCTCGTCGCCACCGTTGCTGCCACGACCGCGGCATGGGCCGAGGTGTCCGGGACGACCGTCGGGCGGCCGTCGTCGTCGTCGGAGGTGTTCGCAAGCCCTTCGCGCGGCTCCTCCGCAGCGCCGATCGGCGGCGCGAGCTGGGGCTCGGCAGGGCTCGGTACGCTCGGGCGCTGCGGGGACGGCGGGCGCGCGGTCGCATCTCCGGCGAGCTCGGCGGGTGACGGCGTCGTGCGCTCGTCGGCGCGTCGCGCGTCGCTCAGGCCGAGGAGGGGGAGCACGGCACCGCGCTGACCGAGGACGTACCCCGCGGCGGAGAACGCGGTCGCTCCGAGGAGCGAGGTCAACCAGACTCCGACGATCGCATCCATCTAGTTCTTCTCTCCAGGCTGAGGGCTCTCTTCGAGAGGGGCGCGCGGAGGCGAGGCCTCGTCGTGCGGGGGGCTCTCGTCGGCAGCCGGCTCGCTTGCTCGAACGCTCGCGTCGCGCGGCGCCTGCGCGTCGGTCCGATCGGAGGAAGCGCTCGCGTCGATCGGGGTCGAGTCTCTCGGCGGCTCCTCTCTCGGGGAGGCGCTCGCTCTCGACGAGGCGCTGTCTCTCGGCGCCGCAGCCTTCACGACCGGCCTCGGGAGCGGCGTGTCTCTCGGCGCGTTCCCGAGCCATCGGACCTCGACGCGACGATTCACCGACGGTCCGTCGGGATCGTCGGAGCGGAGCGGGCGTGTCGCTCCGAGGCCGACCGTCTCGATGCGCTCGCCGCTCACGCCGAGCTCGACGAGACGGGCCTTCACCCAGTTCGCGCGCTCGAGGCTGATCGTGTGATTGAAGTCGTCGCCGCCACGCGTGTCGCTGTGCCCTTCGAGGACGATCGTCACGTCGTGGTCCTCGATCATCGCGGTCGCGAGCACACGGATCGTGGCTTGATCGACCGGCTCCTTCGATGCGCTCTCGAAGCGCGCCACGATCGTCGGCACCCGCGCAGGCGCGGGGATGACGACGCGAGCGGGAGGAGTCGCGGCGGCGTCGCCGGTCGGTCGAGGTCCTTCCGCCCCGGTCGCGCCCGCAGCGGGATCGCTCGCCGTGTCGGCGGAGAGCGCCGCGGGCGCGAAATGCAGATCGAGCGCGAGCAGGCTGCCGACACCGACGGTCAGGCACGCGCGGAACAAGCCACGCCGAGGTCCCCTCACGATCATCAGAGCTGGAGAGTAGCGCGACCCACCGACGACCTGGGCTCGATGAAGCAGCCGATCGAGATCGGCGCGGTGTGTCGATCGTCACTACGAGCCTGCGTCGGGGGCAGCTGACGCGACCGTGTCGGAGCCGTCACTTCAGCTCGAGCGTCGTCGCGGACGACTGGCGCGCGGCGGTGTCGCGATGGCAGCATGCGCGCGATGCGAGCGCGCCGGACGTTGTTTTCCTTGCTGCTGGGAGCATGCGGTGCCGCGGGGGCATGCGGGCCGGCGAGGCCGCCCGTATCGAACGCTCCAGCGGCGGTCGCGACGACCGCGCCGCTCGCCGAGCCGCCTCCGTCGTCCGTCACCGAGGCCCCGACCAGCGCAGACGCCGGAGGTCCGCCGGTGGCCGACGGCGTCTTCGTCCGCCGCGACGTCAATCACGTCCTCGTGACCGGTCAGAGCCTCGCGGTCGGAGTCTCCGGCGCACCGGCGCTGAGCCTCACACAGCCGTTCGGCAACCTGATGTTCAACACCGGCGTCATGGCCGGCGGAGAAGACCTCGAGAGCTTCGAGCCGCTGGTCGAGGGCGACAACATCCCCGGCTCGAAGGCGATCGTCGAGACGATGTCGAGCGCCTTCGCGAACCTCGTCGCCGACCTCGCCCGCGGCGAGCGCGGCGAGCGCGGCGAGGGGCACGGCCTC
>Ga0066256_1001666_pt1 | contig 28798 bp, 27 predicted proteins | sample ThiBio_1000_biof_FD_87107 | JGI IMG/M metagenome (GOLD analysis project Ga0066256, IMG submission 87107) | Wastewater bioreactor microbial communities from Cape Town, South Africa - Thiocy_expt_1000_biof (version 2) | ecosystem: Engineered > Bioreactor > Thiocyanate-remediating >... | reverse complement strand
CGTCAACCATATCGCCGCCGCGCGCGAGACGGGCCTGCCGCTCGTCATCCACAGCCGCGCGGCCGACGAGGACATGGCCGCGATCCTGACCGAGGAAACGGGGAAGGGGGCGTTTCCCTTCCTGCTGCACTGCTTCTCCTCCGGGCCGGAACTGGCGCGCGTCGGCGTCGCGCTCGGCGGCTACGTCTCCTTCTCCGGCATCCTGACCTTCCCGAAATCGGAAGAGCTGCGCGAGATCGCGAAGACCGTGCCGCTGGAGCGCATGCTGGTGGAGACGGACGCGCCCTATCTCGCGCCCAAACCCTTCCGCGGCAAGCGCAACGAGCCGGCCTATGTGGCGCACACCGCGGCCGTTCTCGCGCAGACCGTCGGTGTCGGCGTCGAGGAGATCGCCCGCATCACCACCGAGAACGCTTTCCGCATCTTCTCGAAGATGCCGCGGGTGTAGCCGTGGCCTATACGCGTCGCTTCACCATCCTCGGCTGCGGCTCGGCTCCCGGCGTGCCCCGCATCACCGGTGACTGGGGCGCCTGCGATCGCGCCAATCCGAAGAACCGCCGCACCCGCGCCGCCTTCCTCGTCGAGCAGTTCGGCCCCGAGGGCAAGACGACGGTCGTCGTCGACACCGGTCCGGATTTCCGCACGCAGATGATCGCCGCCGGTGTCGAGAGCATCGACGCGGTGCTCTATACGCATGCCCATGCCGACCATATCCACGGCATCGACGACATCAGGGGCTTCGTGCTGCAGACCCACCGGCAGGTGCCGATCTGGGCCGATGCGGCGACGATGGAGCGCATCCGCGAAGGCTTCGGCTATTGCCTGAGGACGCCGGTCGGCAGCATGTATCCGCCGATCGTCACGGAGAACCTGATCGACCCGATGGACGCGCCGGTGACGATCGACGGGAGAGGGGGGGCGATAACGTTCCAGCCCCTGCTCCAGGTGCACGGCTCGATCCATTCGCTCGGCTTCCGCATCGGCGACGTGGCCTATTGCAGCGACGTCAGCGATTTTCCCGAGGACAGCATCGGCAAACTCGCCCGCCTCGACATGTTGATCATCGACACGCTGCAATACTCCTTCCATCCCAGCCATCTGTCGCTGGAGCAATCGCTGCGCTGGATCGAACGCTTCCAGCCGAAACGCGCGATCCTTACGCATATGCACACACCGCTCGATTATGACACGGTGATGCGCGAAACGCCGGAGCACGTCGTTCCGGGCTACGATATGATGCGGTTCGAGGTGGAACTCGCCGGGCTGCCGGATATCCGCTGATCTCTCAGCACTAATACTATTGTTCCATAATCTGTCTTATGTGATTCGATTTGACCGCGAGAAGCGATTCAAGGAAGCAGCAACTTTCCGAAGGCACGTGAGACGCCTGGTTGCCAGATGAACTCCTCGCCCGCCTTGGACCTTTGAATTCCCATCGGTACGTTGTCGGCGGCTGGGCCTTGTGTGATCGCACCGCTGCTTGCGGAAACGGCTAGTGGCGCACCCCTCACCATATTTAAATCGGAGTCGCATTACCAAGATTTCACTTTCCTGTTGCGCAACCTATGTGACATTTGACGACACGCATCGATATGGATTCTCGGCAAAAGGTTTCAGGAAGGTCAGGATGGCGAACAAGACGGAAGACAGGCAGCAGGACAGCCGCGAGGCGGCGCCCGATCTGGCGAGCGTGTTGGCCGGCGCCGGCAAGCGGCGTCGCGGGCCGCGCTGGCTTTTGCGGCTTTTCGTGCTTGTGGTCCTGATCTGCGGTGGCGTCGGCGCTTACCTCTATTTCGGTCATGGCGAGACGCAATATGTCTATACCACGCAACCGGCCAAGCGCGGCGATCTCACCGTGCTGGTGACGGCCACCGGCTCTGTCGAGCCGACCGAAAAGGTTGACGTATCGAGCGAGTTGTCGGGCACTGTGCGCAGCGTCAATGTCGACTATAACAGTGCCGTCAAGAAGGGTGACGTCCTGGCGGTGCTCGATACCAACAAGCTGGAAGCCGACGTGCAGAGCGCCAAGGCCAAGGTCAATTCCTCCGAGGCAAATGTACTGAAGGCGGATGCCGAGATGAAGGCTGCCAGGAACAGCTTCGACCGGCTGCAATCTCTCGTCCAGAACCGCGTCTCGTCGCAGCAGGATCTGGATGCCGCGCAATACAAGTTCGATGCCGCCGCCGCCGCCAAGAACATCAACGAAGCCGACGTGCTCGCCAGCAAGGCCGACTTGAAACTGGCGGAAGTCAACCTCGCCAAGGCGCGCATCGTCTCGCCCATCGACGGCATCGTGCTGACCCGATCGGTCGATCCCGGCGCGACGGTCGCGGCCTCCCTCTCCGCTCCGGTTCTGTTCACCATCGCCGGCGACCTTCGGCGCATGGAATTACAGGTGGATGTCGACGAGGCCGATGTCGGTCAGGTCGCGGTTGGTCAGTCGGCTAGCTTTTCCGTCGATGCCTTTCCGAACCGGAAATTCCCGGCCGAGATCCGCAATATCCGCTATGCGTCCGAGACGATTTCCAATGTCGTGACCTACATGGCGGTGCTGACGGTCGAAAACAACGACATGCTGCTGCGTCCCGGCATGACGGCGACGGCCGACATCACCGTGAAGTCGCTGAAGGCGCAGCTGCTGATCCCCAACGCGGCGCTGCGCTATTCTCCGCCGGCAGCGCGCGAAAGCCGCAGCAGCATCTTCAACCTGTTCCGCCCGCCCCGCATGCGTTCGTTTTCGCCAGCGCCCACCCAGGCCGGCTCGAAGCGCACGGTCTGGGCAATGCGCAATGGTCGGCCTCAGCCGGTCGCCATCGAAATCGGCGCCACCGACGGCCAGTTCACCGAACTCGTCTCCGGCGGTGTCAGCGAAGGCGATGAGCTGATCACCGATGCGACGGCGGGTGGCCGATGAATGCCGAACCGACCCCTCGCCCCAAGCCGCCGCTGATCGAATTCCGCAAGGTCACCAAGATCTACGGCAGCGGCGAGGCGCGGCTGCGCGCCCTCGACCGCATCGACCTGACGATCCGTGAGCGGGAATTCGTGGCGATCATGGGGCCTTCCGGCTCCGGTAAATCGACGGCGATGAACATTATCGGCTGCCTCGATGTGGCGAGCGAAGGCGGATATCAGTTCCGGGGGATTCCGGCCTCCGGTTTCACCCTGCTGCGCCGGCATATGCTGGGTTTCGTCTTCCAGGGGTTCAACCTGCTGCCGCGCACTTCGGCGCTGGAGAATGTCGAGCTGCCGCTGGTCTATCGCGGCATCCCGGGCAAGGAGCGACGCGAACGCGCGGCGCAGGCGCTGGCGCGTGTCGGGCTGGCGGGGCGCGAGCATCACACCGCGCAGCAGCTTTCCGGCGGGCAGCAGCAGCGCGTCGCCATTGCCCGCGCCATCGTCACCGAGCCGGCGGTGCTGCTTGCCGACGAGCCGACCGGCAATCTCGATACGCGCACCAGCGCCGAGATCATGGACCTGATCACCGGGCTCAATCGCGACCGGAAGATCACCGTCATCATGGTCACCCACGAGCCGGATATCGCCGCTTATGCGAAACGCATCCTGCGTTTCGTCGACGGCCATCTGGAAGCCGACGAACCGAACCGGGAGCGGGCCGATGTTTCTTGAAACCCTGCGCCTGGCGCTGCGTGCCATCAGCCGCAATGCGCTGCGCTCCTTCCTCACCGTGCTCGGCATCGTCATCGGCGTCGCCGCGGTCATCGCCATGGTCACCATCGGCAACGGCACGACGGCGCAGGTGACGGCCGACCTCTCCCGTCTCGGCACCAACATGCTGTTCGCGCGCCCCGGCCAGTTCGGCCCGCGCCGCAGCGCCACCGAGCCGAAACGTTTTACCGAGCGCGACGTCGAGGCGATCCGCACCCAGATCGGCGGCCTGCGGGCAGTGGCGCCGATCAACCAGTCGACGGTGGTGGCGATTGCCGGCGGGCAGAATCATTCGACCAGCGTCGCCGGCATCACCAGCGATTATCTGGTGGCGCAGAGCTGGGATCTGGCCAGCGGCCGCGCCTTCCTGCCTTCCGAGGAACGCGGCGGCCAGTCGGCCTGCATTCTCGGTGAGACCGTGCGCAGCGAACTGTTCGGTGCCGCTGCCGCCGAAAACCAGATCATCCGTGTCGGCAAGCTCTCCTGCACGGTCATCGGCGTGCTGGAGAAAAAGGGCCAGTCCGGCATGGGCAGCGATCAGGACGACACGATCCTGATGCCGCTCAAAACCTTCCAGCGCCGTATCGGCGGCACGACGGATATTTCGACGATCATGATGTCGGCGCGCGACGGCGTTTCCACCGCCAAGGTGCAGAGCGATGTCGAGCGTCTGCTGCGCGAGCGGCGCAAGATCGCCGAGGGCCGCGAGAACGATTTCAACGTCAACGACATGACGCAGATCACCCAGGCGATGACCGGCACGACGACGCTGCTGACCGGCCTGCTCGGCGCGGTCGCCGCCGTCAGCCTGCTGGTCGGCGGCATCGGCATCATGAACATCATGCTGGTCTCGGTGACCGAGCGTACCCGCGAGATCGGCACGCGGCTGGCGATCGGCGCGCTGGAGGGACAGGTGCTTATGCAGTTCCTGGTCGAGGCGGTGACGCTGTCGATCTTCGGCGGCATTGCCGGCATCGCCATCGGCCTTGGCCTTGCTTATGTGGCGGTCGGTTTCCTGCATGTGCCCTTCGTGCCGAGTCCGACCATCGTCGCCGTCGCCTTCCTGTTCTCCGCCGCCATCGGCATGATTTTCGGTTATTTCCCGGCCCGCCGCGCCGCGCATCTCAATCCCATCGATGCCCTGAGGCATGAATGAGCCATTGCTGTTGTTGAACGAGTGCCTGATATATCAATGCCCTCTGCGCATTGATATATCAGGCCGAACTTGCCTTTGAGATCGGGTTATGCGACGTTCTGATATATCAGAAGGAAGCGCGCGTGACCGAATCCCCCTCCTCCCAGAGCCACCTCGCCTATCTCGCGCTGGAACGGCGGATCGTGACGCTGGAGCTGGCGCCCGGCGCACTGGTCACCGAAAAGCAGTTGATCGATCTTGCCGGGCTGGGGCGCACGCCGGTGCGCGAGGCGATCCAGAAGCTGGCCTGGCAGGGCCTCATCCTCGTGCGGCCACGGGTGGGATTGCAGATCGCCGAGATCGGTCCCCGGGACCGGGAGCATGTCCTGACCATCCGGCGCAAGCTGGAGCCGGAGGCGGCGGCGCTGACGGCGCGCCATGCCGATGACGAGCAGCGCGCAGCACTGCTCGATTGCGCGCAGGCGATGACGGCCTGCGCGGTCAGTGGCGAAATCGGCGCATTCCTGACGGCCGACAAGGTGTTCGACGAGATCATGGAAGCCGCCTGCCCCAATGCCTTCCTGACGGCGGCGCTGGCGCCGGTGCAGACGCATTACCGGCGCATCTGGTTTTCCGGGGCATCGCTGGAGCGGATGGATCGCTCCAGCGCCCTGCATGTCGCCGTCATCCGCGCCATCCGGCAGGCGGATGCGGAAGGCGCGGCATCGAACATGGCGGCGCTGGTCGACGGGATCAGCGCCGGGTAGCGGCTGGGAGTTTCAGGCGCCCTGCATTTCGCGCTGGGCGGCAAGGGCTGCCAGATCGGCCTGCTTCAGTTCCACCGATTCGCCGCAACCGCAGGCCGAGGTCTGGTTGGGATTGCTGAAGGTGAAGCCGGAGCGCAGCGTCGTGGTTTCGAAATCCATCTGCGTGCCGAGCAGGTAAAGCACGGCGGAGGGTTCGACCCAGACGCTCGCGCCATCGCGCGTGATCAGGTCGTCCTTGGCATTGGGCTCGGTCACCAGGTCGATGGTGTATTCCATGCCGGCGCAACCGCCCTTCTTGATGCCGACGCGAATGCCTTTCGCGTCCGGCCCGGAATTGGCGACAATGGCGTTGACGCGCGCCGCCGCCGCTTCCGTCAGTGTCATGATTGCAAAGGCCATGGATCGTTTCTCCTTCGCCATTCAGGTTCAAGGCCTGATGGTTCACGATTCAGAATCTAGTCTTCCCGGTGCGCGGTATCAAGATGCCCGGCAGAGGCAGGGCTCAATACCAGCCGACGGCGACCTGCGCTTCTTCGGACATGCGGTCCGGAGTCCACGGCGGATCGAAGGTCATGGAGACCTCGACGCCGGAGATACCCTCGACGGAGCCGACGGCGTTTTCCACCCAGCCCGGCATTTCGCCGGCGACCGGGCAACCCGGCGCCGTCAGCGTCATGACGATCTTGACGAGGCGGTCGTCCTCGATGTCGATCTTGTAGATCAGTCCGAGTTCGAAGATATCGGCGGGGATTTCCGGGTCGTAGACGGTCTTCAGCGCGGCGATGATGTCGTCGCTGAGGCGCGCCAGTTCGTCGGCCGGGATGCTCGACTGGACAATGCCGTCGCGAACATCGATCTTTTCTTCGGTTGCGTTGACGCTCATTCGCGTTACTCCTCAGGCAAAGAACTTGCGCGCATGATCGAGCGCATCCGCCAGCGCATCGATTTCGGCACGCGTCGTATACATGCCGAACGATGCACGGCATGTGGAGGTGACGCCGAAGCGTTTCAAGAGCGGCATGGCGCAATGGGTGCCGGCGCGCACCGCAATGCCCTGCCTGTCGATGACCATAGACACGTCGTGGGCATGGATTCCGGCAAGCTCAAAGGAGAATATGCCGCCCTTGCCCGGCGCATTGCCGATGATGCGCAGCGAGTTCACAGCCCGCAGCCGCTCCGCCGCATAGGCCGCAAGCCCCGCCTCATGCTCGGCGATGGCCGCGCGGCCGATCTTTTCCATGTAATCCAGCGCATAGCCGAGACCGATGGCCTGCACGATCGGCGGCGTGCCGGCCTCGAAACGGTGTGGCGGGTCGTTATAGGTGACGACATCTTCGCTCACCTCGACGATCATCTCGCCGCCGCCCATGAAGGGCCGCATTTCCTTCAGGCGATCCGTCTTGCCATAGAGCACGCCGATGCCGGAGGGTCCGTAGAGCTTGTGACCGGTCATCACATACCAGTCGCAGTCGATGTCGCGGACATCGACCGGCATATGCACCGCGCCCTGGCTGCCATCGACCAGCACCGGAATGCCGCGCTCATGGGCGATGCGGCAGACTTCCTTGACCGGAACCACCGTTCCCAGCGCATTCGACATATGGGTGATCGCCACCAGTTTGGTGCGCTCGGTCAGGCTCTTTTCGAAATCCTCGATATGGAAGGCGCCTTCGTCATCCACCGGCACCCAGACCAATTTCGCGCCCTGCCGCTCGCGGATGAAATGCCACGGCACGATGTTGGAGTGGTGCTCCATGATGGTGACGACGATCTCGTCGCCCTCGCCGATCTTCGGCATGCCCCAGCCGTAAGCGACGGTGTTGATCGCCTCGGTCGAGGATTTGGTGAAGACGATTTCGTCCACCGAACCGGCATTCAGGAAGCGGCGCACCTTTTCGCGCGCGCCTTCATAGGCGTCCGTCGCGGCATTCGACAGGAAATGCAGGCCGCGATGGACATTGGCATATTCGTCGGAATAGGCATGGGAGACGGCGGCGATGACGACCTGCGGCTTCTGGGCCGAGGCGCCGCTATCGAGATAGACCAGCGGCTTGCCATAGACCGTCTTCGACAGGATCGGGAAATCCCGCCGGATGGCTTCGACGTCGTAAGGGGCGGCCGCTGTGTGTCTGTCCATGATCCTAATCCAATCAGGCGTGCTTTTCGAGCCAGGCGGAGATGATGCTTTCCAGCGCCTCGACCAACACTTCGTCTTCCAGCTCCTCGACGATTTCCGCAACGAAGGCATAGACCAGCATGGCCCGGGCCTTGTTTTGCGGAATACCGCGCGACAGCATGTAATAGAGATGGTTGCGGTCGATATCGGCAACGGTGGCGCCATGGCCGCAGAGCACGTCGTCGGCAAAGATCTCCAACTCCGGCTTGACCGAGAAATCGGCCTCGTCGGAGAGCAGCAGCGTGTTGCAGGCCATGCGCGCATCGGTCTTCTGCGCTGCCTGGGCGACGCGGATCATGCCCTGGAAGACGCCGCGGGCGCGGTCGAAGATGACGTTGCGGATGATTTCCGTCGAGGCGGTGTGCGGCACGTTGTGACCGAGCACCAGCGTCACGTCGGTATGGGTATCGCCGCCGAGCAGGTTGACGCCGCGCAGCGTCAGATCCGCGCCCTCGCCGGTCACCTCGACGCGCAATTCCTGGCGCACCAGCTTGCCGCCGGCATTGATGACGAACAGCCGCAGCCTGGCATTGGCGCCCAGATTGATGCGCATCTGGCCGAGATGGCTGTCGGCCGCGCCCTGCTGCTGCAGCACGATCCAGGTGACTTCGGCGCCGTCGTTCAGCGTCAACTCGCTGATGGTCGAGACCAGCGCGCCATCGGCCGAGGCCGAGGCGTGGCGCTCGATCACGGTCGCCTTGGAATGGGTGCCGAAGGTGACGGGGAAGCGGGTATGCACCTGCCCTGCCCCATGCTGCGCCTGGATTTCCAGCGGGCGTTCCAGCTCGGCATTATCGGCGATGGTCAAGGCGAAGCCGTCGCGCACGAAGCTGCCGTTGATGCGGCCGATGGCGTCGTCCTCGCCGGTCGCCGTCAGGCTGGCGGCGGCGCTGCCGTCGAGCAGGCTTTCGGCGAAGCGGCGCAGGGTTACGCCTTCAGGCGCGCGGGCGGCCGAGGCGACGCCCTGCAGCACCGGCAGCACGTCCGAGCCGGCAACCACGGGTGCGAGCAGGTCGAGCGTCGGCGCGGCCTGTGCAGCCGGAACGGCGCGCAGCAGGTTGCGCAGGTCGGTATAGTGCCAGGATTCGATGCGGCGGGTCGGCAGGCCGGCCTTTTTCAGCTCGTCCAGCAGGCGGTCGCGGGCAACGAGAACGTCGCCATCGCCCGGCAGGTCGCCGAGTTGGGCGTTATAGGCCTCGATCAGAGCGGATTCGGCCGCCGTCAGGCGGTTGGTGGTCTGGATGTTCATGGACAGGATCCTTTCCGCCCGCCGATCAGGCTGCTTCCCCGATGATGTCGGCGTAACCGTTGGCTTCCAGCTCCAGCGCCAGTTCCTTGTCGCCGGACTTGATGATCTGGCCCTTGTAGAGAACATGCACGGTGTCCGGCACGATGTAGTCGAGCAGGCGCTGGTAATGGGTGATGACGATGGTGGCGCGATCCGGCGACTTCAGCGCGTTGACGCCGTCTGCGACGATCTTCAGCGCGTCGATGTCGAGGCCGGAATCGGTCTCGTCGAGGATGCACAGGCTCGGTTCCAGCAGTGCCATCTGCAGGATCTCGGCGCGCTTCTTCTCACCGCCGGAGAAGCCGACGTTGAGCGGACGCTTCAGCATGTCGGTGTTGATCTGCAGCTTGGCGGCGGCGTCCTTGACCAGGCGCATGAAGTCCGGGGTCTTCAGCTCGTCCTCGCCGCGCGCCTTGCGCTGCTCGTTCATCGCCACCTTCAGGAACTGCATGGTGGCGACGCCGGGGATTTCCACCGGATACTGGAAGGCTAGGAAAATGCCCTTGGCGGCGCGCTCGGCCGGGTCGAGGTCGAGGATGCTCTCGCCGTTGTAAAGAATGTCGCCCTCGGTGACTTCGTAGTCGTCGCGGCCGGAGAGGATATAGGACAGCGTCGACTTGCCCGAGCCGTTCGGCCCCATGATGGCGGCGACTTCGCCCGGCTTCACGGTCAGGTTCAGGCCGCGGATGATTTCGGTGCCGTCTTCGGCGATGCGGGCATGGAGGTTCTTGATCTCAAGCATTTCTTCTTCCTATCCATAAAGCGTTTCAAGTGCCGCTTGATCGACCGTTTCTCGACACCGGTCTCTGTCCGTCATCCTCGGGCTTGTCCCGAGGATCTAAGCCTTCAATTGTAGTCGCCCCACTGACCTGTGTTTACATGGGGCCGATAGATATTCTCGATTCCACCGATATGCTCATAGAGGTCCATCCATGTCGGGTTAAGACCCTCTACAAGCTTGATCTTCCATTCTCGCAGGTAGCGCTTCAGGGATTTCTCCCGCTGTATCGCCAGAACGATGTTCGGATGGGTTTCGAACCATACGAGGTTTTTTGCCTTATACCGTTCCGTAAACCCTTTCTGAACTTCGTTGCGGTGTTCCCATATCCGCCCCCTGCAGGTCGCTGGTCACTCCGGTGTAGATCACGCCACGGGGTTTGTCGGACATCATGTAGACAAACCCGCTCATGTCAGTCCCTCCACCGACGTTTGCAGATCCTCGGGACAAGCCCGAGGATGACGACCCAAATTGCCTTACCCCACCGAGCCTTCCAGCGAGATGTTGATCAGCTTCTGCGCTTCGACGGCGAATTCCATCGGGAGCTGCTGGATGACGTCGCGGACGAAGCCGTTGACGATCAGGGCGATGGCCTCTTCCTCGGGAATGCCGCGCTGCATGGCGTAGAACTTCTGGTCCTCGGAGATCTTCGAGGTCGTTGCCTCGTGTTCCACCTTGGCCGTCGAATTCTTCACCTCGATATAGGGCACGGTATGCGCGCCGCAGGTGTCGCCGATCAGCAGCGAGTCGCAGTTGGTGAAGTTGCGGGCGTTTTCCGCCTTGCGGTGCATGGACACCTGGCCGCGATAGGTGTTGTTCGACACGCCGGCGGAGATGCCCTTGGAGATGATGCGGCTCGACGTGTTCTTGCCGAGATGGATCATCTTGGTGCCGCTGTCGATCTGCTGGTGGCCGTTCGACACCGCGATCGAATAGAACTCGCCGCGCGAATTGTCGCCGCGCAGGATGCAGGACGGGTATTTCCAGGTGATGGCCGAGCCGGTTTCCACCTGCGTCCACGAGATCTTCGAATTCGCGCCACGGCAATCGCCGCGCTTGGTGACGAAGTTGTAGATGCCGCCCTTGCCCTGCTTGTCGCCGGGATACCAGTTCTGGACGGTCGAATACTTGATTTCGGCATCGTCCATCGCCACCAGTTCGACGACGGCGGCGTGAAGCTGGTTCTCGTCGCGCTGCGGCGCGGTGCAGCCTTCGAGATAGGAAACGAAGGCACCCTCGTCGGCGATGATCAGCGTGCGCTCGAACTGGCCGGTGTTCTTCTCGTTGATGCGGAAATAGGTCGACAGTTCCATCGGGCAACGCACGCCCTTGGGCACGTAGACGAAGGAACCGTCGGTGAAGACCGCCGAGTTCAGCGTCGCGTAATAATTGTCGGTCGTCGGCACGACGGAGCCCAGATACTTCTTGACCAGTTCCGGATGCTCGCGGATGGCCTCGGAGATCGACATGAAGATCACGCCGGCCTTCTTCAGCTCTTCCTTGAAGGTGGTGACCACGGAGACCGAGTCGAAGACGGCATCGACGGCGATCTTCGGTCTTTCGACGCCGGCCAGGATCTCCTGTTCGCGCAAGGGAATGCCGAGCTTTTCATAGACCTTCAGCAGTTCCGGATCGACCTCGTCCAGCGACTTCGGGCCGGTGACGTTCTTGGGCGCGGCATAGTAGTGGATATCGTTGAAATCGATCTTCGGATAGGAGACGCGCGCCCAGGTCGGCTCTTCCAGCGTCAGCCAGCGGCGATAGGCCTCCAGGCGCCATTCGAGCATCCATTCGGGCTCCTGCTTCTTTTCGGAAATGAAGCGGATGATGTCTTCCGAAAGGCCTTTCGGCGCCTTGTCGACCTCGATTTCGGTCTCGAAGCCGTATTTGTACTGGTCCACGTCGATCTGGCGGACCTGCTCAACCGTTTCCTGTACAGCAGGCATGTTTTTCTCCATTCGCGCCGGTATCAAGGGACCGACGTTTTCTTCAATTCGTGCGGAAGTGTCCGCCCTCATGTAGGCGCCAGAGGCGCGTTTTCACACCTCTTGGCAAGCGGAATCTTGTGTTTCCGCAACTTTTTGGCCGCTTTACGCGGCCTGTCCGGCCGGCTTGCGCCGCCCGGCGATTTTCGCAAAGGCGGCGAGCGCGTGGTCGATATCGGCCTCCGTCGTTGCCGGCCCCAGCGAGATGCGCAACGCGCCGAGACGTGGATCGCGGCCCATGGCGGTCAGCACATGGCTTTCGCCGACCTTGCCGGACGAGCAGGCCGCCCCCGCCGACAGCGCCACGCCTTCGAGATCAAAGGCGATCTGCCCGGTCTCGGCCTTTAGCCCCGGCAGGGTGAAGAAGACGGTATTGCAGATGCGCTCGATGCCTGCGCCGTGGATGACGACATCATCCGCCGCAGTGCGCATGCCGCTTTCCAGCCGGTCGCGCAGCGCGCCGATGCGGGCGCGGCGTTCGGTCATGTCGTTGCGCGCATTCTCGGCCGCCGCGCCGAAGCCGATGATCGCCGCGAGATTCTCCGTGCCGGAACGATGGCCCTTTTCCTGGCCGCCGCCATGGATCAGCGGCTTCGGCATCAGGATCTCGCCGCGCGAGACGAGCGCGCCGACGCCGCGCGGGCCGCCGATCTTGTGGGAGGAGACGATCAGGAAATCCGCATCCAGCGCGGCGATGTCGATATCGAGGCGGGCCGCCGCCTGCACGGCATCGGCGCCCATGATCCCGCCTTTGGCGTGGACGATGCGCGCGGCTTCCTTGATCGGTTGCACGATGCCGGTCTCGTTGTTGGCGAGCATGATGGCGACCATCGGCAGGCCGACGCCGGCATCATGCGCGGCCAGTGCCGCCGACAGCGCGTCGAGATCGACGATGCCGTCCGATGTCACCGGAATTTCGCTGACCCGGTCCTTCGGGAAGCGCCCGCCCTCGCGCACGGCCGGGTGTTCGATGGCCGAGACATAGAGATGGCCGATGGCAAGCGGCGTGCGGCCCATGCGGAAATCCGGGGTCAGCGCCAGATTGGCCGCTTCCGTCGCGCCGCTGGTGAAGGTCACATGGCTGGCTTCGGCATGGAACAGGGCTGCGACCTGGCGGCGGGCGTTTTCCATCGCCGCCTTGGCGGCGCGGCCCTCGCCATGCACCGACGAAGGATTGCCGGTCAGGTCGAGCGCGCGCAGGAAGGCGTCGCGGGCGGCGGGGTGCAACGGCGCCGTGGCATTCCAATCCAGATATGTGCGCACATGGGTCATTCAATCGTCCGTCGTCGGTGCCATCATCTCGCCCGGTCTCATTTTTCTTGAAATTCCCGAGCCGCTTGCCTTATGACACCTTCACATCGTGTGATAAGCACACAAAGTTTCGAATGGTTCTAAACTGTGTTTTAGAAAACTTGACGGTTCTCGTCAAGTCAGGCCAGGCCGACGAATGCGTTTTTGAGCCCTTAGAGATCGCCAACCCGGAGTAAAGATGCCCGAAGTCATTTTCAACGGCCCCGCCGGCCGCCTCGAAGGCCGCTACCAGCCGTCCAAAGAAAAGAGCGCTCCCATCGCTCTGATCCTTCATCCGCATCCGCAGTTCGGCGGCACGATGAACAACCAGATCGTCTACCAGCTCTTCTACATGTTCCAGAAGCGCGGTTTTACGACACTGCGGTTCAATTTTCGCTCTATCGGCCGCAGCCAGGGTGAATTCGACCATGGCGCCGGCGAATTGTCGGATGCCGCCTCGGCATTGGACTGGGTGCAGAGCCTGCATCCCGATTCCAAGAGCTGCTGGGTGGCCGGTTATTCCTTCGGCGCCTGGATCGGCATGCAGCTTCTGATGCGCCGCCCGGAAATCGAAGGGTTCATTTCGGTCGCGCCGCAGCCGAATACCTATGACTTCTCCTTCCTCGCCCCCTGCCCGTCCTCCGGCCTGATCATCAACGGCGACAGCGACAAGGTGGCGCCGGAGAAGGACGTCAACAATCTGGTCGAGAAGCTCAAGACCCAGAAGGGCATTCTCATCACCCACAAGGTGGTGTCGGGCGCCAACCACTTCTTCAACGGCCAGGTCGACACGCTGATGGGCGAATGCGAGGACTATCTCGAACGCCGCCTCGCCGGCGAACTGACACCCGAGCCGGCCGCCAAGCGCATCCGCTGAGACCGATATCGCGCATCGCCGTCAGGCGGTGCGCCGAACTGCCCGCAAACGCTTCTTTCGTCATCCTCGGGCTTGTCCCGAGGATCTGAGCACGTCAGATATAGCCATTCACCTCAACGGCTTATCAGGCATTGGCAGATCCTCGGGACAAGCCCGAGGATGACGGATGGAGGTCTTGTGACAGGCTTTCTTCCTCAGGTCTGGCGGTGCGTTTCTCCCTTGCCGGGGCGAATACACCACCCGAAACCGGCGCCTTGACGCCGGTGGTGCCGGGAAAGGTCAGCGGCAGACTCCGCCGCGAGCGCACCGCCAGATAGGCCCAGGCCTCCGCCTCCATCGCATCGCCGTCAAAGCCCGCCTCCTCCGCCGAGACGACCCTGCCGCCCTGCCGGCCGGCAAGGTCTGCCAGATCCGCCATGATCGTCCGGTTGAGCCGCCCGCCGCCGCAGATGACGAACAGGCTGGGGCTCGCCGGCAGATGCCTCGCCGATTTGAGGATGGCGGCGGCGGCGACGTGGGCGAGCGTGCGCGCGCCGTCCGAAAGCTCCGCCTCATGCGGTTCCGGCGGGCTGAAATCGTTGCGGTCAAGCGAGCGGCGCAGGCTTGCGGTGAAGAAGGCATTGTCGAGATAGCGGGCGGCGAGCGTGTCGATTACCCTGCCCTCGGAGGCGATCATGCCGCCCTGGTCGAAAGGAATGCCGGCCTGCGTCTCGACCCATTGGTCGATCAGCGTGTTGCCCGGCCCGCTGTCATAGGCGAAAATCGCGCCGTCCGGGCCGATCGCGGTCAGATTGGAAATGCCGCCGATATTGACGAAACAGACGGTCTGGCCCGCTTCTACCAGTCCATCGGCCAGCGCCGCATGATAGGCCGGAACCAGCGGCGCACCCTGCCCGCCATGGCGCATGTCCTCGGCGCGCATATCGTAGACGACGTCGATGCCGGTCTTTTCGGCGAGCAGCGGGCCGTCGCCGATCTGGACGGTCAACGCCTGATCCGGGCGGTGCAGCACCGTCTGGCAGTGAAAGCCGATCACGTCGATCTCGCTGGCCACCAGCCCGTTGCGCGAGAGGAATTCCGTAACGGCATCCGCATGACGCAACGTCAGCTCGCGCTCGATGTCGGCGAGATCGCCGGGGCGTGCATCGCTGTCCGTCATCGGCTTGGCGATGTCGAGCGCATGTTTCAGCCGCTGGCGGAAGGAGGGCGGATAGGGGATGCCGAGGAAGGGGCCGCGCTCGACCATGCGGTCGCCATCCGTGCGTATGAGCGCCACGTCGATGCCGTCCATCGAGGTGCCGCTCATCAATCCGATTGCCGTGTAAAGCCTGTCCACGCGTTCGCCCTGCCCGATTTCCCAGAATCGCTTTTCAACATTCATGGCCGAAACGGATGCACTTTTCAAAAAACAATGCTAAAGCGCGGCGATTTTCAAATGTCGAAAACGATACGCGGCAGCGTGCAAAGAGAGACAGGCCATGTCGAAGTTCAAATCCGATTTCCTTCACACCCTTGAGGAGCGCGGCTTCATCCACCAGATTTCGGATGAAACCGGCCTGGACGATCTGTTCGCCAAGGAAACCGTGACGGCCTATATCGGCTTCGACCCGACCGCGCCCAGCCTGCATGCCGGCGGCCTGATCCAGATCATGATGCTGCATTGGCTGCAGCAGACCGGCCATAGGCCGATCTCGCTGATGGGCGGTGGCACCGGCATGGTCGGCGACCCCTCCTTCAAGGACGATGCCCGGCAGTTGATGACCGTCGATACGATCGAGGACAATATTGCCTCGATCAAGCGCGTCTTCTCGAACTACCTTAGCTACGGCGAAGGTCCGAAGGACGCGATGATGATCAACAATGCCGAATGGCTGCGCAGCCTCAACTATCTCGAATTCCTGCGCGATGTCGGTCGCCACTTCTCGGTCAACCGCATGCTGTCCTTCGACAGCGTCAAGACGCGCCTCGACCGTGAGCAGTCGCTGTCCTTCCTCGAATTCAACTACATGATCCTGCAGGCCTACGACTTCGTCGAACTGTCGAAGCGGTATGGCTGCCGGCTGCAGATGGGCGGTTCGGATCAGTGGGGCAATATCGTCAACGGCATCGACCTCGGCCACCGCATGGGCACGCCGCAGCTTTTCGCGCTGACCTCGCCGCTGCTCACCACCGCGTCGGGCGCCAAGATGGGCAAGTCGGTCAACGGCGCCGTCTGGCTGAACGCCGACATGCTTTCTGCGTATGATTTCTGGCAATACTGGCGCAACACCGAGGATGCCGATGTCGGCCGCTTCCTGAAGCTTTACACGACGCTGCCGATGGCCGAGATCGCAAAGCTGTCCGCTGCCGGCGGCTCGGAAATCAATGCGGTGAAGAAGATCCTGGCGACGGAAGTCACCGCTATCCTGCATGGCCGCGCCGCCGCCGAGCAGGCGGAAGAGACCGCCCGCAAGACCTTCGAGGAGGGCGCGCTTTCGGACAACCTGCCAAGCGTCGATATCCCGGCCGGCGAGCTGGAAGCCGGCCTCGGCCTGCTGGCCCTGATGGTTCGCGCAGGGCTTGCCGCCTCCAACGGCGAAGCCCGCCGGCATGTGCAGGGCGGCGCGGTGAAGATCAACGACAAGGCGGTTTCCGACGAGCGCCAGCTCATCGGCTCGGGCGAGATCACCAGCGACGGCGTCATCAAGCTGTCGCTCGGGAAGAAGAAGCATATCCTCGTCCGTCCGGCCTGAGTGTCGACATTACGCAACGAAAACGCCCGCTTCCCTGGCCGGAAGCGGGCGCCTTCGTTTGTTTTATTGAAACTCGAAGATCTGGCGGAAAACGCCGGGGGCAATGATCGACAGCGGATTGATGGCCAGCTTCGGCTCGTCAAACCTGCCCTGCAGGCGGAAGGTGATGCCGAGCAGGCCGCGGTCGCGGCCGTTGCCGAGGATGACGCCGACCAGCGGCAGTTCGGCGAACAGGCGGTTGAGCCCATAGGCCGGCATGAAGGTGCCGGTCATGTCCATGTTTCCGCGTGCGTCACGGAAAGTACCCTGGAAGGTGGCGCCGACCTGGGTTCCGCGCAGGATGCCGTTTTCGATACCGATGCTGCCGCCGCGCAGGATGATCCTGGCAAAGCCGCGCGAAAACTTTTCCGAGCTGACATCGATATCCTTGCGCACGGCCCGATTGAGGCTGCGCCCGTCATTGCCGACCGGAGTCGAGACGATGGATTGCAGCTTTTCTTCGTTCGCCAGCCTGAAATTGCGCAGGTCGATATTGCCGGCCCAGGCGCTGCCATCGGCCGAGGAGCGCATCTGCAGATTGAGAAGCCCGCCCTGCATGCGCTTGTAAAGATCGAGGAAGCGCACGACCGAGCCGGCGTCGCCGGTGGTCAGGCGGACGGTGTTGCCCTCGCCGTTGCCGAGCAGCTCGCTGACGACAGCCTGGCCGCTATCGGTAACGCCGGAGAAATTGACGCCGCCGATCTTCGAGCCGCGGGCGGAATAGTCCAGCTTGACGTCGCTGATCTTCTCGTTGTTGTAGCCGATGACATTGTCGAGATCGGCGCGGACGCTGGCGCTGCCGAGATCGCCGCTCCTGCCCGATTTGTCGCCCTTGCCGCCTGTGGTGCCGGCGCGCAGCCGGGCGATAACCGGGCGGATATCGGCCGAGCGGCCGGAAATGTTGATCGCATAGGCGCCGCCCTTGCCGCGCTTGACCGAGAGCGCATAGTCGTCGGCGGCCGCCAGCTTGACGCGATCGAAGGCGGCCGAGGTAAGGCCGGTCTTGTTGAAGCTCATCTTGCCGCTGACGCCGAAGCCGTCGCCGCTGATGTCGAAATCGTCGATGGAAACCTGTTCGCCGGCGCCGGAATTCAGCTGGAAGGCGGCGCTGGCCGGGATGCCGCTGCCTTTCGTCCAGCCGATCCACGGCACCGATAGCGTGGCGCGGGTGAGATCGGCCTTGACCGCGCGGCGACCGTCGTCAAGCAGCGATACCTCCACCTTGGTCGTGCCTTTGAGGATATCGTCGAGGCCGGGCGTCAGCTTGCGCGCCTGGTCCTCGCCGATGGTGGCGGAAATCTGCTGCTCGCGCTTGACTCCGGAGCCTTTGACGATCGGCTCGACCATATGGATCGACGCCGGTACGGCGTCGATCTTGCCGTCCGCTTCCAGCACGGCACGCTGCGGATCGAGATCGAGCGTGCCTTCCAGACCGGTGATCTTGCGGCCTTCGACCGGCTTGCCGAGATCGACGTCGTCGAGGTCGAGATGCACCTTCCAGTCCGGCGGCGGCGGATTCTGGTCGCGGATGATGCCGAAGCGGGCCTTCACCGTCGCCTTGACGTCGCCGGAAAAGTTGGAGGGTTGAAAGCCGGTGCGGTCGAGCACGGCGATCGGCTTGAAGGTCACCAACTCGGTCGCCGCATCGGCTCCGGCTGCCAGCGACAGTTCGGCCTCGGCCATCAGCGGCTTGTCGTAGGTCTGCGGGATGGAGAAGCGACTACCGCTCAGGACCTTGACCGATCTGCCCGAGGGAAAATAGGATTCGGCATTGTCCACAGTCACGTTGAGATGCGGGCCGATCAGATCGAAGCGGCCGTTGACGTCGCGCAGCGGCGGAATGTCGCCGGTGATGTTGACGCGGCCGTCATTCATGTCGAAGCCGATGTTCAGCTCGTTCTCGTCGAGATGCAGCGGCCCGCCGCCCTTGGGGAAACGCCCCTGCGGGATGAAGACGGAGATCGCGGCATTGGTGATCGTGCCGCCATAGATATTGGCCAGCGCCCAGGTGCGCGCCTTGGCACCCATCCAGAAAGGCCACATCTGCTTGACCGCCTCGGTCTGCAGTTTCGGCGATTGCGCGCCGAAACTGATTTCCGGCGAGCCGGCGCCCTTGAAGCGGATCACCATCGAGCCAGCCAGAGTGCCGATAGGTGTCGAGGCCGCCATTTGCTCGAGCTGGATTTCCTTGATGCCGGTGACGTAGCGGCCGGTGACGCGCGCACCGAAAGCGAGCGGACCGACACCCGTTCCGGCCGGAGCAGAGACGCCGTCGCTGACCAGCAGGTCGATGCCGAATCCCTGCGCGGCCTGGGGGTTGAGGCGGTCGAGATCGATCAGCCCGGCGGTGAACGGAATGGCGGTTCCACCGAACTGCAATCGCGAGGGCAGGACTTCGATGGAATTCTTGGCGAAATCGTAGACAGCGTTGATATCCGCCCTGTCGAGGCTCTGGTCGATGGAATCGGCATAGAAGGTGGCGTTGTCGATACTCGCCTTCAGCGACAGCGCCGGCGGCGTATCCTCGACGGCGCGCGTCGCTGACAGATCCAGCCGCGCCCGGCCGTCCAGCCCCATATGCGGATCGCCATCGCTGTCGTAGGTGAGGAGGAAGCGGGTGAGCGGCACTTCAGTGATCGTTGCCTGGAAGCCGCGCGTCATACCGTCTTGCGTTTCCAGTCGCCCCGAGATCATGGAGGTGACATCGTCGATGGTCAGCTTGCCGTCAAGGGCGATGCTGCCTTCGGCATTGCGCTTCAGGTCGAGTTCCTGCAGCGCGATGGACAGCGGCTCGTCGCCGCCGGCCGGCACGATGAGCGATATCGAGGAAATGCTGACACTGTCGGTATGAGCCCGCGTGACGACGCCGCCCAGCGTATCCAATTGCAGGAACAGGCTTTCCAGCGCCGCGGCACCTGGTCGACGCGCAGTGCCTTGAGATCGAGCGGCTTGCCGGAGGGCAGCAGCGTCGCGTCGACCTCGACGTCGTCGGCCTCGATGTGGTTGACGGCGATTTCGCCTGAGAACAATGCCTTCGGATCGACCGCGAGGCGAATCGAGGCGGCTTGCGACATGTGCTGGCCGGTGGCGAGGTCGATGGTGTCCACATGCCGGGCTTCCAGCGCCAGCTTTCCGTCCGCCGTCAGGCGAATCGCCGTCGAGCCGACCTTGGCCATGAAGCGTGGCCCGAGCGCATCGTTGAGCGCGGCTTGCGCACGCTCGTTGAGCATCGCATCGAACAGGCCTGTCTCGATGGCAGCGATCGCGCCGCCGAAGATCAGCAGCCCCAGCATCACCAGCCCCGAGAACAGCTGCCCGAGGCGCCGCAGCACGGGAAAACGCCGGCGTGCCTTGCGCGCCGGGCGCGGTTTTGCCTCCGTCATCGGAATTTCAACCGGCGGCGCCGATTCGCCGGCCTCCTTTCCGGACATCTGCCTGCCGCGTTCTGCCGTGCCTATGACGATCTCCCGTAAGTGCTGAATAAATCTGGCAGGCGGATTGGCCTGATGCGAGCGTGACTATATATGGAACACAGCATTCGTCCTTCAAAAAATCGGCATAAGAAAGGTTTCCCCATGGCGGAATTGCGGATCGGCGATCAAGCACCGGATTTCACCCTGCCCCGCGATGGCGGCGGCACGATTTCGCTCTCGCAGTTTCGCGGCCGGCCGGTGGTCGTCTATTTCTATCCGAAGGACGATACGTCGGGCTGCACCACCGAGGCGGTAGACTTTTCAGGTCTTGCCAGCGCTTTCGAGGCGGCGGGCGCGGTGGTGATCGGCATTTCTCCCGACTCGGTAAAGAGCCATGACAAGTTCGTCGGCAAGCATGCGCTTGCCATACCCTTGGCTGCCGATGTCGAGCGGCAAGCGATCGAGGCTTTCGGCGTCTGGCAGGAAAAGAGCATGTATGGCCGCAGCTATATGGGCGTCGTGCGCAGCACCTTCCTGATCGACAAGGACGGCAAGGTGGCGCGGATCTGGCCGAAGGTGAAGGTCAAGGGCCATGCCGAAGAGGTGCTCGCCGCCATCCGGCAGCTTGCCGCATGAGTGAGGCCCCGCGCCTGACTTCGCTGCGCGGCGGCGCGACGCTGGCGATCCTCGCCGCCGATCTGGACAGCAAGACCGAGCTGGCGCAGGAGACCGCGACGCGCTGGTTCGAGCGGCGGCTGTCCTTGCGCTCGCCGCTCGATCCGCCCCTGCCGGAGCGTCCCGGCCGGCCGGAAAAGCCCGATCTCGTGCCGCCCAGGCATATGGAAAAGCGCTCGTTGCACACATTGAAGGGCCGCATCGCCCTGCTGCACGCCATCGCTCATATCGAGCTGAACGCCGTCGATCTGGCGTTGGATATCGTCGCGCGTTTCGCCAGCGAGCGCGTGCCGCAGTCCTTCTTCGACGGCTGGATGCAGGTGGCCTATGAGGAAGCCAAGCATTTCCGCATGGTGCGCGACCGGCTGCGCCAGCTCGGCGCCGATTATGGCGACCTGCCGGCCCATGACGGCCTCTGGCAGGCGGCCCATTCTACCCGCAACGATCTCACCGCAAGGCTTGCCGTCGTGCCGCTGATCCTCGAAGCGCGCGGACTCGACGTCACGCCCTCGCTGCAGGCGAAGATGGTCGAGACCGGCGACATGGAAAGCGCCGCGATTCTGGATGTCATCTATAACGACGAAAAAGGCCATGTGGCGGTCGGGGCGAAGTGGTTCCGTTTTCTCTGCGCGCGAGAACGCAAGGATCCGGCCGCCGCCTTCCAGCAACTTGTGCGCGCCAATTTCCGCGGCTCGCTGAAGGCGCCGTTCAACGATATCGCCCGTGCCGAGGCCGGGCTGACGCCGACTTTCTACCGCGCGCTGACTTCGACCAGCAGTTGAGCCAGAGCAGCCTCGCAAGAGCAAATTTAACCCTTCGTTAACCTTAACGGTGTGTAATCGTCCTCGACCGGCGCAACAGGCGCCGCCCGTGGGAGAGCACCCCGTGACCAACCGGCCGGACAATCGCGTATTCGGAAAGCGCGCCGAGCAGCATATCCTCATCCTCGCCAGCGGCGACCGGGTGCGGCATATGACCGTGCGGCCGTGGATGATCGCGCTCGGCGCCTGCGTTGCCGGGGCCGTTACCATCGGCTATCTGCTCGCCACCTCCTATCTGGTGCTGCGAGACGACCTGATCGGCGCCACCATGGCCCGCCAGGCGCGCATGCAGCATGAATACGAGGACCGGATTGCGGCGCTGCGCGCCCAGGTGGACCGCGTCACCTCCCGCCAGCTTCTCGACCAGCAGGTGGTGGAGGAAAAGGTCGACAAACTCATGGAGCAGCAGATGGCGCTGACCTCGCGCCACAGCCGAATCGGCACCTTGCTTGACAAGGCCGAGGAACAGGGGCTGCAGGGCGCCGACGTTCCCGTGCCTGCCTTCAATCCCGAACGCAAGGCCGATGCTAAGGGCGGCATAAAAGCCATCGAAAGCCTGATGACCGGCGGCAAGGCTGGCGAAGCGCAACCCTCCGCCCTCGCCTATGCGCCGGCCGATGAAACCGTTGCCGACCGCGCCGACCGCATGTTTTCCAAGGTAACCCTGTCCTTGAAGACCATTGAGCGCGAACAGATGACGCAATTGCAGCAACTGACCTCGGCGGCCGACGACAAGGCTGGCGCCATCGAGGACATTCTGCGTGGCAGCGGCATCAACGTCGAATCGGCGGAAAAGACGCAGATGGCGACGGAGACGGAGACGGAAGATGCCGTTGGCGGCCCGTTCATCGAGCCGCAGCCGACCGACCGATTCGAAGCGTCGATCGACGATCTCGACGTCGCCCTGAAGCGGCTCGATGCTGCGCGTGGCATCGCCACGGTTCTGCCTTTCGCCAATCCCGCGCCGCAGAAGATCATAACCAGCCGTTTCGGCAATCGAACCGACCCGTTCCTCGGCCGGCTCGCCATGCATTCCGGCATCGATTTCCGCTTCGAAAGCGGCGAGCGCGTGCATTGCAGCGGCGGCGGCGTGGTGACCGTCGCCGGCCCCTCCGGCGGCTACGGCAACATGGTCGAAGTCGATCACGGCAACGGGCTTGCGACCCGCTACGGCCATATGCAGCGCATCCTCGTCAAGGTCGGCGACAAGGTCGATCCGGGCGATGTCGTCGGGCTCGCCGGCAGCACGGGCCGCTCCACCGGCACGCATCTTCATTACGAGGTGCGCCGCAACGGGCAGGCGCTCGATCCCATGTCCTTCCTCAATGCCGGCCGGCGGCTGCTTGCCTATTTGTGAGACGTTTTCGGCAGCGGCGTTTCGCCCCGTGTCAGAACGGTTTTTCACCCCTGTTTCATTTTCATCCAGTCAAAACGGCGCGTTTACCCTCGCCTTTAACCCTGGGAGCCGCCAAATCGGCTGCTTTCCTTGACTTGCCGGCATTTTGGGACTATGCCGCCCAGCAAATGCATGGAAATCGTGACGATTCCACCAAGTTGTTCCCAACTGACCGGATACAGAATCCCCTTTGACCAGTTTTGCTGATCTTGGCTTGAGCCAGAAAGTCCTTTCCGCTGTCACCGACGCCGGATACACCACGCCCACTCCCATCCAGATGGGGGCGATTCCACACGCCCTGCAGCGGCGTGACATCTGCGGCATCGCGCAGACGGGCACCGGCAAGACGGCGTCCTTCGTGCTGCCGATGCTGACGCTTCTGGAAAAGGGCCGTGCCCGCGCGCGCATGCCGCGCACGCTCATTCTGGAGCCGACCCGTGAGCTGGCCGCCCAGGTGGCGGAAAACTTCGAGAAGTACGGCAAGAATCACAAGCTGAACGTCGCTCTGCTGATCGGCGGCGTGTCCTTTGACGAGCAAGATCGCAAGCTGGAACGCGGCGCCGACGTGCTGATCTGCACCCCCGGCCGCCTGCTCGACCATTGCGAGCGCGGCAAGCTGCTGATGACCGGTGTCGAAATTCTCGTCATCGACGAGGCCGACCGGATGCTCGACATGGGGTTCATCCCCGATATCGAGCGCATCGCCAAGATGATTCCGTTCACCCGCCAGACGCTGTTCTTCTCGGCGACCATGCCGCCGGAAATCCAGAAGCTGGCCGATCGGTTCCTGCAGAATCCGGAGCGCATCGAGGTGGCCAAGCCCTCCTCCACCGCCGCGACCGTCACGCAGCGCCTCGTCGCCTCCCACAACAAGGACTACGAGAAACGCGCCGTGCTGCGCGATCTCATCCGCGCGCAGGACGACCTCAAGAACGCGATCATCTTCTGCAATCGCAAGCGCGATGTCGCCGATCTGTTCCGCTCGCTCGAGCGCCATGGCTTCTCCGTTGGAGCACTGCATGGCGATATGGACCAGCGTTCGCGCACGACGATGCTGCAGAACTTCCGCGACGGCAATATCCAGCTTCTGGTCGCCTCCGACGTCGCCGCGCGCGGTCTCGACCTGCCAGATGTCGGTCACGTCTTCAATTTCGATGTGCCGATCCACGCCGAGGACTATGTCCACCGCATTGGCCGCACCGGACGCGCCGGCCGTTCCGGACGCGCCTTCACGCTGGTTACCAAAAGCGACACCAAATATCTGGATGCCATCGAGAAACTGATCGGTCAGCAGATCGAATGGCTCAACGGCGATCTCTCCGCCCTTCCGGCGCCGATGGAAAGCCACGACAGCAGCCGCCCCCGCAAGAAAGACAAGGATCGCGACCGGGATCGTGATCGCGGCCGTCGCGGACGCGGCAATCATAAATCCGACATCAAAAACAACGATGATACGGTTGAAACGGATGACGTCGTCAAGGCAGAGAAGAAGGTCGAGAGCGTGAAGACAGAGCGCAAAGCGGACAACAAGCATAACAATAGCCCGCGTCACGCGCGGCCCTACCCGGCCAATGACGACAACCGCGACCGCCGAAACCGCTATCGCGACCAGGACGACGGCCCGACTCCGGTCGGCTTCGGCGACGACATCCCCGCTTTCATGCTGATCGTGGCCAACGCCAAGGCCTGAGGTCATTTCCAGAAAAGCGAGTGCAGGCCAATGTCCGTCCCCGGAATCGATTTTCCCGGCGTCGGCGTTGGCCTGGCTGTTTTCCGTGATCGAAAGCTGCTGCTCTACCGGCGCGTCAAGGCGCCGGAAGCCGGTTACTGGAACATTGTCGGCGGTAAGATCGACCATGGCGAGGCCGCCATTGGCGCTGCCCGCCGCGAGGCTGAAGAGGAAACCGGCCTGACATTCGGCCGCGTCGATTTCCTCTGCAATGCCGAGGTCGTTACACCGTTCGACGGCCATCACTGGATTTCGCTGATCTACGCGACCAGCGATTTTTCCGGCGAGCCGCGCCTTACCGAACCCGATAAGCTCACCGAATTCGGATGGTTCGATCTCGACAGCCTGCCGGAGCCTTTGTCGCGCTTTGCTGCGAAGGCTGTCGAGCACCTTGCGGCCGATCTCGCCTAGAGCCCAAAATCGTCATCCTCGGGTTTGTCCTAAGGATGTGTCCGCATCTACCAGGCTGTTGACGTCAATGGCTATTTCGAGCGTGACTGGATGCTCGGACAAGCCTGGGCATGACGGACTGATCGTGGATTTCGATCTCTACAGCTACCGCTCTGTCATTCCGCCCTCAGCGCTGCTCCGTAAGCCAGCCGCACCCATTTGGCCATCTCGTCCGGGTCGTCATAAGCGCCATCCGGGATCGTCCAGTAGGGCATGGCGACCGGTTTGCCTTTGCGGCCGTCATAGGTCCAGCGCCGGCCGCCGGCCTCCTCCACCGCTTCCGCCGTCTCGGCATCGCCCTTGAGCATGATTTCGCCGCGCAACTCGATGGCGACGATGCGACCGAGGTGGTAGATGCCCTTGCCGCCGAACATGCGGCGGATGGTGATTTCGCCGAGCGCCTGGAACATCTCCTCGATGGCGTCCCTGTCCATGCCTAACCTTTCAGAATGCCGCCGGCGGCGATGACGGCTTCGGGCGTATCCACATCCAGATGCGCCGCCGCGCCGATCTCGATATCGATGACCGCGAGGCCGCTGGTTTCGATGATATGACGGGCGCCGATATCGCCCTGCAATTTCAGGATTGCCGAATAAGTGGCGCGTGGCAGGATGACTGGATTGCCACGCTTGCCGTTGGACACGGCGCGGACGATGGCCTGGCCCTGCGCGGCGCGAAAGGCCTCTGCCAATGTCGTCAGATCATCGGCGGTGACGCCGGGCATGTCGGCGAGCAGCACCATCAGCCCGTCATGCTCCATCATGCCCTCGGCAGAAAGACCGGCGACCAGCGAACTCGCCATGCCGCCGGCGAAAGCCGGGTTATGGACGGTTTGGAGCGCAAGCCCATTCAGCGCCGCCTCGATCTCTGCCGCGCGATGGCCAGTGACAGTGACGAGTTGCGCCGGGCGGGCGGCAAGCGCTGTTTCCGCCACGCGCCGCACCAGCGGCCGACCGGCAAATTCCGCCAGCAGTTTGTGAGGGCCATCGGCGCCCATGCGGCTGGCGCGACCGGCAGCAAGCAGGACGATGCCGATGTCGATTTCGGCGGGATCGTGCTGGGCGTTTTCGCGCGGCTGCGGCCGGGTCGGGATTTCCATCAGCAGTCCGCCGACGCCCATGCCTGTGATATCGCGAGATGTGGGTGTTTCTCCGGCGAGGATGCGATTGAGGATCCAATCAAAGCCGTTTTCCTTCGGCGAGCGCGCGCAGCCAGGCGCGCCGATGACCGGCACGTCGCCGATCCAACCGAGCACCAGCAGGTTGCCCGGATCGACGGGCATGCCCGCATGTTCGACCCGTCCGCCGGCGGCGCGGATGGCGGCAGGAATGACGTCGTCGAAATCGGCCATGGCGGAGGCGCCGAAGATCAGCAGCATCGGCGCATCGCCTTGCTTGGCCTGCAAGGCCTTGGCGATTGCTTCCTTAACATCGTCGGGCCGATGCGGCGTGCGGATTTCAGAGACGATGCGGCTTTGCGACAGGGATAGGCGCTCGGCGAGAACGCGGCGCGGCTTATCCATGACCGAGGGCTTTAGCCATGGCAGGGGGGTAGCAATCAGTATCCCCCCGCGCGGTGAAAACGGCTCCACCTCGAAGGGCCTTGCCGCTTCGATCGCCTGTCGTGCAGCCGCGACGGCGGTGGCGGAAACCGCCAGCGGAATGATCTTGATGGTCGCCACCATTTCCCCTGTTCGTACCGGGACATGATCGGCCAGACAGGCGAGCGTGATTGCCGGATCGATGCGGTTGAAGCGATCGACCACGCCTTTGTCGGCGACGAACAGGCCGTTGACACTGGAATGGACGTTGACGCGACCGGTGGTCGCCTCGGTGACGCGCAGGTGATCCGGGGCAATGGCTGTGGCAAGGTGGCGGGCGGCATCGTCCTCGCGCAGGTCGCCGGGCTGCAGCCGCACGGCGAGGACCGAACCTATGTTCGCGGCGCGCAGCCTTTCGAGATCGCCGGCGCTGAGCATATGGCCCTTCGACAGTCGCCCTTCGTTCAGCGCAACGGAATGGCCGAGGATGGCGCCTTCGGCGTTCTCGACATCGATGGAGCCGTATTTCATGCGGCGGTACTCCGATCCAGCGCGCGGCGACGCAGGGACTGGATGATTTCGGCGAGGATGGCGACGGCGATTTCCGCCGGCGTCGCCGCGCCGATATCGAGGCCGATGGGGGCAGAGATGCGGGCGAGTTGACCTTGCGAAAACCCTTCGGCGCCAAGGCGTTCCAGCCGTTTGGCATGGGTTTTCCGGCTGCCGAGCGCTCCGACGTAGAAACAGCCTGTTTTCAGGGCTTCGGAAAGCGGCATGTCGTCGATCTTCGGATCATGGGTGACGGCGACCAGCGCTGTGAAGGCGTCGAGCGGACAGTCCTTCAGCGCATCCGACGGCCATTCGGCGATCAGGTTGACATCGGCAAAACGTTCCGGCGTGGCAAAAGCGGTGCGGGGATCGATGATCGTGAGATCGAAGCCGGCGAGCGTGGCCATCACCGCCAGCGATTGGCTGATATGCACCGCGCCGATCACCACGATGCGCGGCGGCGGCACATGGACGTTGATGAAGAGACTGCGGCCATCGGCGTCCACGGCGGCGGATTTGCCGGAGAGGAAGGCGGCGCGCAGGGCCTCGCCCAGCGCGCCTTCCACCGTATCACGCTCGGTAAACAGTCGGTCGGTTCCATCCGTCAGATCGGAGACGAGGGCGATGGCGCGGCGCTCGGCGCGGGCGGCGTTGAGGATTTTCAGATGGTCGAGGCGCATCAATCCAGCCTTTCGACAAACACGCGGATGCGACCGCCGCAGGACAGGCCGACGCGCCAGGCGGTCTCGTCGGCGACGCCGAATTCGAGGATGCGCGGGCTGCCGCTGCCGATGATATCGAGCGCTTCGGTGATGACGGCGCCCTCGACGCAGCCGCCTGAGACGGAGCCATGAAAATTGCCCTCCGCATCGACCACCAGATGGCTACCGACCGGGCGCGGGGCCGAACCCCATGTTTCGATGACGGTGGCGATGGCCACCGGCCGGCCCTCGCCTTTCCAGCGTTCGGCGACGGTCAACGGGTCGGTTCTGGCCAGTTCGTCCATGCTCATCCCCTTCATCGTTCGAGAAAGCGGCGCGGATCGGCATCCCGACTGCGCGTGCCGCTCAGCGCCTGGGCGAGATCGCTGAGCGATATAAGATTGTGCACCGAACGGAATTCGTCCACATGGGGCAGCATCGCACGCACGCCGCGCGCCCGCGCCTCGAAGCCATCGAAGCGCAGCAGCGGATTGAGCCAGATCAGCCGCCGGCAGGAGCGGTGCAGCCGGTCCATCTCGGTTTCGAGCTGTTCGGTGCCGTCCCGCTCCAACCCGTCGGTGATCAGCAGCACCACCGCGCCCTGCCCAAGCACCCGGCGCGACCACAAGCGGTTGAACTCGTGCAGCGTCTCGCCGATGCGCGTGCCGCCGGACCAGTCGCGCACTTTTCGCGCACAATCCTCGAACGCCTCGTCGGGATCCTTGTGGCGAAGTTGGCGGGTGACGTTGGTGAGCTGCGTGCCGAACAGGAAGGTATGCACCCGCCGG
>Ga0066256_1000801_pt1 | contig 28810 bp, 32 predicted proteins | sample ThiBio_1000_biof_FD_87107 | JGI IMG/M metagenome (GOLD analysis project Ga0066256, IMG submission 87107) | Wastewater bioreactor microbial communities from Cape Town, South Africa - Thiocy_expt_1000_biof (version 2) | ecosystem: Engineered > Bioreactor > Thiocyanate-remediating >... | reverse complement strand
AAGCTCACGCAGAACGAACCAGGCTTTAGCACGCGGTACATTTCGGCGAAGGCAGGCTCAAGCCAACCATCACGATCGTCGTTAGCTATCGTCTGGCCGGTGCGGGAGCGATAGCGCACCAGATATGGCGGGTCGGTGAGAATGAAATCCACCGAAGCTGACGGCATATCGCGCATCACCCGCACGCAATCTCCGTGCAACACCTTGTTGCGGAATTCGTTGGTAAGGAGGCTCATGACTGAGCCTCCAGGATTTCCGCTTCCCACCCTTCATCGCCGACTGTCTTGAAGGTGAATGCACTGAGGCCATCGGTGTGATAGAGCGCCTGTGCCTTCGCTATGGCAGCGTCTTCACCTTCCGCTAGGACGACGGTTTCGTACAACGTCCAGTCAACAAACCGGACGCTGTAGCGACGAGAGGTAGCGGGGCTCATCGCCCCGCCTCCGCGTCTGCCTTCGGCTCGCGAACGACCAACCGGCCGTTCAGGGGCATGCAGGTCAGGCTGATGTTGAAGCCCTTGCCGTCTTCGTGACGCCAGGCTGCACCGATCTTCGTCCAGAACGCGCTCTCGCCCTCGCCTTCGACCACATAAACCGAATGTGGCTTCTGGCTCTTCTGGTTGTTTCTCATGTGACTATCTCCCGTTTGTTTTCCCGGCTGCGCCAATCGCGGCCGGACGGGAGTGCCCAAGGACAAGTGGTTCAAGCAGCGGCGCAAGGAGGCTCCGACTGAGGGACCCGGCACGGGAAACGGTTGGATGCCTTGCGCGGATGCGCCTCGGTCCTAACTTCCCGTCCAATTCGGCCGTGTTGGAGATAGACGGAATCGGGAATAGGCCCTGCGACGAAGCAGGAGCCGATTAAAGCGAGTTTTAAGGTTGGAAATTGGAGCGGGTGCTATCCTATCAAGGAAGAGAGCCCGCATGGCCAAGTGAGGCAAAGGACGTCGAGCGGCAGCACAGCCTTTCGTGAGCGTGCTACAAAGAAACGACGGAAAGCGAAAGCGGGGAAGACCATGGTCAAGAAGCCGGAAATTGGGAGATGCGTTCACTGCCTAAAGGACGGCGTAGAATTGACGTCCGATCACATGTTCCCGAAGGCCTGGTATCCGGACGCGACACCCGAAAATCTAGAGAAGTGGCAATTTCCTTGCTGCTTCGAATGTAATCAACGCTACAGCAAGATCGAAGGCGACCTGCTGAACCGCGTGGCACTGGCGCTGGATAGCAAGAATCCGGCATCTGCGGGGCTTGTTGACGCCGCATTGAGAGCAATGGATCCCCATGCAGGGCGAGACGAAAAGGATGCAGCAGCCCGTGCAGCCAAGGGCAAGAAGATTCTCGGGCAGATGTTCAAAGGTGAGGAAATCCCGCAAGATCAACTCATGCCTGGACTTGGCGAGCGATGGGGAAGGACAAAGGACGAGCAGCTTGGCGTCCAAATCCCGCGCGCAAGCGTTGATGCAATGACCGAGAAGATCGTCCGTGGATTGGTTTATCGCGAAGATGGCCTCTTCATCGAGGAGCCTTACAAGATCGATGCCTTCATCGTAAGTGACGATGGAGCGAAGGTGCCCATGGAGTTACTTGAAAAAGCGGGAAAGGACTTCAAGCGCGAGCCGGGTCTTGAGATAAGACGAGCGACGGTCGAGGGCGATGAACGTGCCGGGTTATACGAGATAACTTTCTGGCAACAGTTCAAGACGTACGCGATGGTGCAAAAGTCGGACAGCTCAGCACAGGCCGTAGCTGCACAAAGAGGAGCTACTCAGGATGAGTAACTTTGCAGATATTTTGAATCGAGAGGTTAGATGGCCTAAACAAGGTGATCGGGCGTTTACCGAATCCGATGAATGGCAGCAAAATGCCCGAGTGACAAAGGGTGTGCACAGTCGCCTTGTCATCATGATGACGGGCTACAAAAAGGCGGCTGACCTATTGGTGGAGAAATCGCAGCGTTCAGGTTATGACCGAGATACTTTGGTATACCCAATCATATTCATGTACAGGCAATTCATCGAATTGGAGCTCAAGTATCTAGTTTCAACCTATGGCTCCCGTGTCGGCGTTACGGCAAACTGGAAATCTCACGACATTGCCTTTCTTTGGTCCGAATTCGTTAAAGTATTGACCGCTTACGGAGTGAACGATCCGGACCAAACAGATTCTGTAGTGCGTTCAATTGTTGCCGAGTTTGCTAAGGTTGACCCCGGATCTTACTCGTATCGCTACCCGGTGGACATCCACGGGCGCGAGATCCCTCTCGGGGTGGAGGTTCTCAATCTTCAGGCCCTTAAGGACGTGATGGACGGTGTTGGAGCCTACTTTACCGGCGCTGATGGTTATCTAGATCCCCTCGTCGGCGCGGGTCCATAGGCAAATCGTTTTGTCCAGCCCTCGTCCGCGTCCTTGCAGTTGGTGGGAAGCTCAGCAGCCGTAGAGGAACATGAACCTCAGGATTCCCGTGGCATGGAATCCACCCATTTCCCTACCTCTAAGGCGAAGAAATAGTCCATCTGGACCGCATTACTCGCAAATTTCGGAAGATCCTCGGCATAAATAGTCGCCGTCGCTACGCGCCCCGGCTCCAAATAAACGCCCCGCACCCTCATTGCATCGTTTTCATCTTTAGACATGAATATGATCATCGGCCTGGTAGGATGCTGGCGCGGTGCCCAATGGGCAAATATATTTCTTTGTTTTCTTCCCTCTTCAATATCCTTCAGCAGCTTGAGCAATTCCTCTTCTTCGGCCTCCGGCAGCCGTCGTGATGCAACTGTCTCGGCCACCACGGCAATCAATTCTGGCGTACGAAGCTTGCGATACTTCGAGTTATAGCGTTCGGGTAAAACCCCTGAGGCCGCAAAGGCGTCAATTGCACGCCGCAGATTCAGTTCGATATAGTTGTAAGCTTGGATGTACTTGGCGATATCAAGAAGCTGGGCATCCGTAAGGCGCGGCGCGTTCCGCATATAAGCTTCGTCCGCGCCATCAAGCTCGGCGTTAGCAGCTTCCAACTCTGGCGTCGGCGACTCTGTCGGTAACACGGCCTCATCCTCAATAATCATGGCAAAGTTGATCGCGAGCTGCGCCCCGGACACATGGCTTCGCATACTAAAGGGTCAGAAGCGGGCTTGGATTGTTAGTGGAAACGACAACCATCAACTCGCTTTTCGCCCTGCTCAGCGCGACGTAGAGAAGACACCTCGCATCCAACTCATCGGGAAAGGTCTTGTTATCACAAGGCATCACCAAAACGCTTTCGCATTCCAGCCCCTTGGCTTTATGGATTGTACTAATCGCTCGGTCCGTGGGCTGAGGCCGTGCATAAGAACGGCGATGGGCGAGATCAACGAGACCTTCAGAGGGGTTATCAAAATCCCCCAGTTTTATTGCGTCCCAAAACTCCCGATGGGCGTCAAACTGGACTTTATCGAAGTGTTCATTGGATTGGGACAACTCATGGAGACGCTTAAGCATCTTGGAGGCGCCCCGATGGTTAGGTTCGGCGATCACCAGCTTGGCGAGCTCCTGGATCAAGGCAGGCTTTCCGCGTGCCATCTTGGCGCAACGACTACCTACCTCACTTTCGAAACGATTTCCAAAGCCAGACGGGCTAAATCCCACGGCTACGTCGTCCATAAATTTCAAGATTGACTTCGCAACGGTCTCGGGCGTTTTTGCTTTATCAAACCGCTGAACGAAGCTCTCGAGCGCCGAACGAGTGTACCCTTCCCACAGAAGTATTCGACGACCAAAGAAACTCCTGAGCGACAGAGCTGTTTCATTGTGCCGAGTTAAAACGAGGAGGGAGCTTTGGCGACCGGCAAATGTATCGATGGCGGAGCGGTCAGACGTAGCAACACGGTAACCAAGTCTCGTTTCAGCAATGTTTTCGGCCTGCACAACCACTACGCTGCTAGGAGCTGTTCGCAAATCAACTTTCCGCCCGGCCTTTAGGTCCTCTCGCGCCTTGAGCGTCCAAGCGCCCAGACGAGGACAGCCCTTATCCCAACGATGCGGATAATCGAGGGACTCCACCACATCGCTGGATGAAACAAGCTCATCCCAAAATGCGGCGTCGGCATCTTTAAAGATTCGCTGCATGGGATCCGCGAAGGCCCGCAGTCGGGCACCGCCAGTAACCAACGAGGCTACGATGGCATGTTGGGCGCGACTTGAGTCTTGATGCTCGTCACACACGATAGTCGGATACCGTGCAGCAACGGCGCGGGCGATCATCGGATATCGCTGAAGAAGCGACGCCACCTTGATTGCCAATGCCGCATAGCCGTCCTTGGTTTGTCGAACCCAAATCATCGGGTCCGAAGGAACGCCGATCCCCACATGATAAACAGTGGCAATCTGGGCGATAAGGCTATCAATCGTGCGGATTTCCACATGTGAGCCTAACCCCTGCGTCCGTTTGGCAAACACGGAGCATGCCGCATGTGTGTGGGTGAGAATCAGTACACGATCAGTGCTTGCCGCAGCGAGGTCACCTACATACTCCGCACCTTGGTGGGTCTTTCCGCAACCGGCGGGAGCTTCAATGACTACTAAGGTCCCGCCGGACCTTAAGGCCTGACGAACCGTCGCGTCGCTCACGGAGCAATATCCGTGATTTCAAATAAATCTATGCTCGCCCGCACAGCATTGCAGAACGGCAGAAGCTGCGGCCGAAGCGTAGGCCACTGTTCTAAAGCAAACATCTTGTTCGCGAGCTCCTCGCCACCTTGAAAGGTTTTGAACCAAGTCTGCGCGTGCGATTGGAATTTCTTCTTTTCCGCCTCTTTGCCCACAGGAACAGTGCCAAGAGCCGCTTCAATAATAATTTTTCTCAGGTCCGCACCAGCCTTGGCCTTCAACTCGACAAACGTCTTGTCGTCCGTACCAAGGCGATCGGCTAGCGTACGAAGGCGGAAGCCCGTCTTCGTTTCCGCCGGATCTTGAATGAGCAGTTCTAGTTTATCCTCCGGAATAAGATTGATGATGTTTTCATCTAGACATCCGCTCGTCCAACGGAAGAGAAGCTTGTCCAACTTATCCGCAAGCGTTTTCCAACGCGTCGGATACTTACCTTTCTCATCATCGGCGAAGCCGCCAAAACTCAAGCCACCTTCCGAAAGTGCTTCAAGGAGGCTGAGTGTGGTCTCGTGACCTCCTCCATCAGTAATGTGAACGCCAAATTGGACCAAAGGCCCTCCTAGCGCTTTGGTAAGGAGCACCGCCGTAAAGCCAGCCTCCGTAGCCCCCTCTCCGACGATGCTGACGCGGGAAAGAAACGCTTCGGGATCCTTGACCCGGTGCTGACCAATTTTGGTGCCATCCAACAATCCTATTCTTCGATTGTGATCCACGTACCAAAGCGCTGATTGTGTCGCGGCGGAAATAGCCGCTGCGCTGTGAGTCGTGACAAAGCACTGCGCCTTCCCAGATTGTAATTTGGCGACCAACGATCGTTGTCGGTAAGGCTCTAGACCTCGCTCGATTTCGTCGACTAGGGCTATTGGCGTCGTTCCTTTATATTGTTCGGCGATAGCCAACGCGGCCAACCGGCGTGTACCGGCGCCCCAGCTGCTGAGGGGTAATTCAATCCCATCTCGCTCTGCCGTGAGGCCGATGAGGGCCATCACTGAGATGCCCGGGCTGCTGGTGATCGCAAGATCGAGATTTCCGGGCAGAGATTTCGCAACAAACGCTTCATTCAACGCACTAAGCGCGGTCCTACCATCTTCGCTGAGTCCCCCGATCACATCCGTTTCCGCAAGACGATCGACAAGCCTAGATCGCAGGGTCTTGTCTGAAAGCAGCCGATCCAATGCGGAGCCCTGAACGAAGCGTAAATCCCGGTCATTACGGTCGTCGCCACTGAGACGAACCGGACCAAGCTGACCGCGCAATGGCCTCGGAAAGCTTTCGGCTGTGCCGTCAGGCTGCTTGATTTCGTAAATGAGATCCAGGTCCGGAGTGCCTGTCACTTGCAACCAATAAACAGGATCGTTGTGCGCGGCTGTCCTGTTTTCCTCGATGCTAGGGACGACCGGCTCCCTACCATTCCAGTCCCATGGCCACGAAGCCTTCAGTAGATTGCTAATCTTGCTATCACTCGGCAACGAGACAACCGCGTCGATAACAAACCCCTTTGCCTCGTCACGCCCATGATAATCAGTGTCCGGCACAACGCCCGGATTAGTCGGGCTGAAGAGCAGTGCGATTGCGTCTAGGATCGAGGTCTTCCCGACGTCGCCACCACCAAGAATGATATTTACCCCGGCGGCGGGGTGCCAAGTCATGGAAGCGATAGAGCGGTATCGATTGATCGAGAGCCGCCGAATGACGGGCGCAACGGATGGATCAACGGGCATGAGATAAAGGCTTTACTGCAATTAATCGGGGCGCTACTGGACGCCATGGTTGCAATTATAGACACCAATCGCAATGCGCGTATACTGATTGAAGGATGCAAAGCTACCAAAGGACTTCCATCCCGACACGATAACTAAGAGGGGCTCACCATGACGACGTACAGTAAGCGCGTCAGGGAAAGCATTCTCCCTCTTTCGGTGGCGGACACTCTCCCCAAAGCTTTTGGAGAATGGCGATTCACCGGCCATACGCACGATCACGAAGAACCCATCGAGACGTGTCGTCTCTGCGGCCAGGACGGTCTCCGTTATCACTTCGAGATTCGTAACCATTACACGGGCTACACTCTCGACGTTGGCTCGCACTGCATTCTTCAATTCAACGTCGCGGTGTATGAAGATGGAAGGCAGCTCACGTCAGCAGCGGCCAAGCGGCATCTCGACAAGCTCATGCAGAAGATGCGCCTGGATTCTTGCTTAAGATCCCTCGATAAGTTGGCGCGCGCCGAGAAGTCGCCCATACTGTCCGGAGCTTTGGATTACTACCGGACGAACAAGAAACTGACGCCCAAGCAAGCCTTCGTGGTGTTTTGGCGGTTACAACGCAATCGCATCGACCACGATCCCTCATTCTTCAGCGTGACACTCAAGAAGAAGCGATACATGGACGATCTGGGGGCAATGGAAACCAGCAAAGTCCATTTCTTCTGGAAAGCGCTTACTCAAAGTCAGCGGCATTCCGCTCTCGCATTAGGTCATACCGCCCCGGTCGCGTAACGATGGAACCGTGGACGGATTTGGAAACCGACCCAGCAAACACTACTATTTTTCAAAATGGACACCCTGACTCCCGCCCAGCGAAGCGAGCGCATGAGCCGCGTTCGCAACAAAGACACCAAGCCCGAGATGCGGGTGCGCCGCCTCGTCCACGGAATGGGCTATCGCTATCGGCTGCACCGACAAGGCTTACCGGGTCGCCCCGACCTCGTCTTCCCTGGATTGCGAAAAGTGATCTTCGTGCACGGGTGCTTTTGGCACAGGCACCCCGATCCCTCCTGCAAGTTGGCCCGTCTTCCCAAGACACGACAGGAGTTTTGGCTCCCCAAGCTCCAAGCGAATCAGGTACGCGATGAGTGCAACCTGGTCACACTGGAGGCATCTGGTTGGGCGGTTATGGTTGTGTGGGAGTGCGAATTAAGGAATAAAGAACACTTAGTGAACAAACTAAGGAAGTTCTTGGGGGCCAGACCATGCGTGCAATCGAGCTGTTTGCGGGAGCCGGAGGCCTAGGAATGGGCGTAAGCCGCGCGGGTTTCGTGCCTGCTGCGGTCGTGGAATGGGATAAATGGTGCTGTGATACCATCCGGGAAAATCGCCTCCGCCATGTGCAACCCCTCGCCAAATGGCCCTCCCCCATTGAAGGCGACATCCGCGACGTCGATTTCACCAAGCATGAGGGCTTGATCGATCTGGTGACCGGCGGCCCTCCCTGCCAGCCGTTCTCGCTCGGCGGTAAGCACCGTGGCTACGACGACGTCCGGGACATGTGGCCACAGGCCGTGCGGGTGGTACGGGAAACCAAGCCCAAGGCGTTTATCTTCGAAAACGTGAAGGGACTGACGCGCGCGACTTTCGCGAGCTACCTCGCGTACATCGTTCAACAACTGACCTATCCGGAGCTCACACTTCGCGCCGACGAGGATTGGCCGGATCACCTTCGGCGTCTCGAAAAGCATCATACCCGACAGCCCCATAAGAAAAGTGGGCTTACATACAACGTCGTCTACCGCGTTCTCAACGCCGCGAACTACGGCGTACCGCAGAAGCGCGAGCGTGTCGTGTTCGTCGGTTTTCGCAACGACCTAGGCATTGAATGGTCTTTCCCCGAGCAGACACACTCCCTGGATGTATTGCTAGGCCAACAAGCGAGCGGCGAATACTGGGAGCGCCATAGCGTGCCAAAAGCACACCGCGTCACGCCCTCCCGCCTTGCTACTCGGGCGCAATCAACTCTCATTTCGGATAAAAATCGGCCATGGCGCACGGTACGTGACGCGATTGGTGACTTGCCGGACCCGGAACGAGAGCAGCGCAAATCTTCTCTCCTCCTGAATCACAAGTTCCAGTCCGGCGCTCGATCCTACGCGGGGCATACGGGTAGCCCGCTTGATTTACCTGCGAAGACACTCAAGGCCGGTGTCCATGGCGTCCCAGGCGGGGAGAACATGTTGGTTCGGCCCGACGGTACGGTGCGTTACTTCACCGTACGCGAAAGCGCGCGTCTTCAAACATTCCCAGATGAGTTTGCATTCCATGGTGCTTGGTCGGAAGCGATGCGACAACTCGGCAACGCCGTGCCGGTCGAACTGGCCACGGTCATCGCGAAAGATGTGCGTATTCATTTGAACGCCGCGACCAAAGCAAAGGCCACTTAATGATTGCCGGTTATCGCGAGTTCGAATTCGATCTTCCAGATGCCTTGCTGAAAAACCTGGTTACGATTCTTGACGGTATTCAGAAAGAACCGTTGCGCGAGACGCAGGTCGCGGAAATCCCAGACGAGCAAGGTGTCTATCAACTTTTCTTGGATGAAGAGCCAGTCTATGTGGGCAAGACTGATGCGGATGCCGGTCTCTTCAAACGACTAAGCCGACACAGCAAAAAGATCCTTCATCGAAATAACCTTGACCCCGACCGCGTGTTCTTCAAGGCGGTTCGTATCTTCGTTTTTACGGCGGTGGACTTAGAGACCGATCTGATCAGGCATTACGGTGGAAACACCGGTCTCGCTTGGAATGGAAGTGGTTTCGGCTCTAACGATCCTGGTCGCGAACGCGATACCACAAACAACAAGCCTGAAAACTTCGATTTTCAGTATCCCATCGATATCGACAAACCATTGGGCATTGAGCTCCCCGCGAGTGACACGGCAGCAAACATTCTCGCACTTCTCAGAAATGGCACCCCCTATACTATCCGCGCGCAACGACCGGCTAGAAGGAAAGTATTTCATCCAGATCTTGAGACCACTACGATCGAGAACTTGGCGGGCCTGAGCACAACACGCGAAATCATCCAGCAACTTACCTCTCAACTGCCTGCGGGCTGGCAGGCAACGAAGCTGCTTGGCTATGTGATTCTTTACAAGGAACGTAAGGACTATCCGCAATCGGAAGTCATCGCGGTTTCCTAGCTTCCGCCGAAAGCCAGCAAAATGCCGTCGAAGGCGAAGCGCGCATAGCGCCGTCAAGGACGGGATGCGGGACCGACTGCCTCCGGCAAGGGATTTCAATCAGCATGGAAGAATTCAGATAAAATCTGGCGGGAACACTCTTAAATTCACCCCAGCCTCGGAAAGCATAACTCTTGCGACCTCGAAACTGCGTTTGAACACTTCATCGGCTTCGGGAGCCGCAAATGTATTCAGCTCAACAATTCCGCTTTGGATAATGCCCCTGGTGCAGTCCGCACAAGGAAACAAGTTGGTATACATGCGGCAACCTTCCGTGCCGATTCCAGATCTAGCAGCGTTGTAGATCGCATTCCGCTCAGCGTGCTCGAACCAGTAATATTTCTCGCCGTTTTCCCTCGCGTGCCTCACCTCAAGCTCAGCATCAACTCGGCGCGGTAGGCCGTTGAAGCCGATCGCACGAATATCATTGGCCGGGCCCACGATTACAGCCCCCACCTTCCGACCCCGATCCTCACTCCAGGAGGCGACAAGATGAGAAAGTTCGAAGAATCGCCGATCCCACTTCTCTGCGGCCGTCACTTCGTCAGACATACCTATGCCACCGGAGCTTTAAAATGATTGTGGGCCAGGAGATCATTGATCGCAATCTTGTAACGGGTGGCGCATCCGACAACCTCAAGAATAGTACGTTCGACCTTACCGTCGGGGAAATCATTCCGATTGGCAAGAAAGCAATCAGGGCAAGGCGCAAGGATCCAATAGTATCACCCTATTTCCTCGCACCGAGGGAGATGGTCTGGGTCCTCTCAAAGGAAGAATTCAGTATGCCCGCTACTGTGAGCGGGTTCGCAACGTTGCGGACCACCTTCACGAAGCAAGGCATTCTCGCGCTAAATGTCGGCATAATCGATCCTCTTTTCCACGGGCCAATCAGCACCGCCCTCATTAACTTTTCGGACCGAGCTAGGGAAATTAGAATTGGAGACAAGTTCTTTAGAGTCGCCTTTTTTGAGCATTCGGACGTAAGCGCTTTTCACGCAAAGGACGAGAATGTCGTGCGTGCACAATACATTCGAAATTTAGAAAATGTCTCTTACTCCGACTTCTCGAAGAGTTTTCTGAACATCCCCGAATTTGACGATGAATACTATTCCCGAAAATTCTGGAGTCTGATCTGGGAGGGGATAGCGAGCAGGAAGGTGATCTCAACCACGGTGTTCGTGTTAGTGGGATTGACGATTTGGTATCTTCTTGAAACGGGAATGTGGGCCTTCATTGACGCCAAGCTCGATTTGATCGGGGCGTTCATCAAGAAGTTGAAGATTCTGTAGTTAAGTTGGTGCGGGCGGCCGGACTCGAACCGGCACAGGCCTTGCGGCCCCACGGATTTTCTTACCACTTCGGCTTTCGCCGCCGCCATCTGGCGTTTGTGGTCTGGACTATCCCTTCACCCTGGCTCTGGAAGCTGTAGGTGCTGCCCGTCTAGTCTCTACACCTTCCTCTCGGGAGAGAGGCTTGGCTCGGGATTGCCAGTTAAGGTTTCCCCGACTTTGAGCAGTTCTGCACCTCGGGTTTCCCCGAGGGCACTCAATAGTTTAAGTCCGATGCGTCTACCAGTTTCGCCACGCCCGCATGGGCTATCTATACGACGCATCCCGAGGTCGGCAAAGGGATAAGCCGCTTTTTCGCACATGGATTGAGCAGCCATCCGCTGCCAATCTCTTCAAATTCACGGGCTTACGCTAATTCGCCCCGTCGAACCGCCTGCACATCCTTCTTGGCAGGCACCGCCCGCCGCACGTTAATGGCCGAAGCGTCCAACGTGTTTTTGAGGTGGGATGCATAGAACTTCTCAATCATCTCGACGCTGGTGCGGCAATTCTTCGCGATTTGGTAGATGTCGGCCCCCTCCATCAGCCGGAAACAAACGTAGGTGTGACGTAGGCTATAAAATGTCCGCCGCTGTCCGTCGCGGTCGAACTTCAGGTCCAACTCATCCAAAATGGTGTTGAAAAGAACATGGTGGTCGCTCGGGAAGAGCCGATCGCTCGGTTTCGGCTTGTTGCGCTTCTTCATGCGCTGAAACACCGGCACTGCATTCGGCATACTTTTGCAAAAGCCTACACCGCGCTTTCCGCGCACCTCGATCTCCAGAATGGTCTCTCCGCTGGCAGCGTCGTCAACAACTGAGACATCGCGGTATTCCAGGCGCCCTACTTCGTCCGGACGCAGGCCCGTGTTCGTCATGAACAAAACCTTGTCGTGCAGCTGCTCGTAGTCCCACCGGAACTTGTTGTTAAGCGGCTTCTTTACGCGCTGGCGCGTTGCCTTGTAGAGCTTTTGGTATTCTTGAAGCGAAAACCACGCCCGGTGCGAGATTTTCGTATTGTGCTTGTAAGCCTCGCTGATGTCCGGCATGGCGTTGAGCCAACGATGCCGTAATGCGGTCTTCAGCGTCTGCCGTAGCGCCACGATTTCTTGGTGCATTGTGCTCCGCGCAGGAGGTTTGCCCCATTTCTCTTTCGATTTTTCAATGCGATGGATACGATACTCCTGAACCAAGCCGCCCGTCACTTCCGACAGCGGCTTCTTTCCCATGAATGGGATCAGGTAATTGCGTAAGCGCCTCTCATGGCCCTTTACATAGATTTCGTTGCGTTGACCTTCGGTGATAATCGGAAACTCACGCAGAAACTGTTCTGCTGCGTCCTGGAAGGTCTTTTCCGCGTTCACCGCGACGAGCTCACCGAGCTCGCCCCGCTTAAACTTGCCCCGAAGTTCAAGATACCAATCTTCGGCCGCGTCCTCGGCCTGCGATAGTTCTTCCTTCTTCGTGCTCGACCGATGTTGTTTTCCGCCGATAGACGTTGAGCACTGCCAGAAGCGGGCATCCGGCCGCTTGTAGAGTTGGACCTTGCCTCCAAGGATTTCGTGACGAGCAGCCATTTGCGTTCCTGCCGACGGCTCAGGTTCGGATTCCGTGCTAGCGTGCTAGCAGTGTGCTAGCTTTTACGGAGGAGTCAAATTCCCATAAAGTACTGTATTGTATGATATTTTATTGATTTTGACAAACTCAATATGCGATTTTAAGTCCCTTGCGTCTACCAGTTCCGCCACGTCCGCGCGGCTCGTTTCTCAAGGGTTTCTGCAATCCGGTCAATGGATGTTTTAAAGCATGCTGGCATTTCCGGCGGCCGCCACCCTTATCTCATTGGATGAGTTGCCGGCCTCATTGATCGATCGAACCGGGACCTGAACCGCCGGAGCGGTTCGCGGCTGATGTAAAGCGGTCAACAACCTTTCCTGCGATCACGCCCACTGTCACCCCCAGGCATTTGACAATCGCGTCGTGGACCGTTCCGTGCCGTCCATGAACGAAGTGCTGCAGATATTCGAATGCGCCGACCGACAATAACAAAAGCCCGAAGACGGCGACCAGTCGCCGGGGATAGGCCAGAGAAAACAGAAACCCGACCACACCGAGAGCAAGGAATCTCTCTTCGTTGGGCGATAGCCCTGTTCTTGGCCTGAGCGAAACTGGTCCATCCGTCGCAACGAAGATGGCGACGAGAAACAGCCAGGCTGCGATCCTGAGTGCGCGGTTTGTCAATGGACTGACGGGTCCTGAAAATGGATTCGCGCGACTTTTAGACCCAAAGCCCGAACAAGTTAATGGCCCATCGGCCGCAGCCGGGGCAATTGGCTGACAGACTGTCGGACGGCGCGCGAGCGCATCGCAGGGTTGCGTTCCGCTGTCCGCGAATTGCCAGCCTTCGCGCCCGCACGGTAGGATCAGACCAACGAAACTCACAAAGAGCAGCAGGGAGCGGCGCGGCGATGGCCTACGAGCAGATCAGGTACGAAGTTCAGGACAACATCCTCACCATCACACTGAACCGCCCCGACAAGATGAATGCCTTCACGCATGTCATGATGGACGAACTGATTGCCGCGTTCGATGCCGCCGATGCCGACGACAACGTGCGCGCCATCATCGTCACCGGCGCGGGCCGCGCCTTCTGCGCCGGAGCCGATCTCTCTGAAGGCGGCAAGACGTTCGACCGCGCCGCGCGCGCCGACCGCAAGACCGCGCCGCTGCGTCCGAACGGCGAAGTCGAATGGAGCGACGAGGCGGTGCGCGACGGCGGCGGCCGCGTGACCCTGCGCATCTTCAAATGCCTGAAACCGGTGATCGGCGCGATCAACGGCGCGGCGGTCGGCATCGGCGTCACCATGCAACTGCCGATGGATATCCGCATCGCGTCGGTCGATGCCCGTTTCGGCTTCGTGTTCGCGCGGCGCGGCATTGTGCCGGAAGCAGCCTCAAGCTGGTTCCTGCCGCGCATCGTCGGCATCTCGCAGGCGCTGGAATGGTGCTATTCGGGCCGTGTGTTTCCGGCGGAGGAAGCGCTCGCCGGCCGCCTCGTCAACAAGGTCGTTCCCGCCGACGAACTGATGACCACCGCCCGCGCCATCGCGCGCGAGATCGCGGAGAACGCCGCGCCGGTGTCGATCGCGCTGATCCGCCAGCAGATGTGGCGCATGCTGGGTGCCGATGATCCGATGGAGGCGCACAAGGTCGACAGCCGCGGCATCTATTCGCGCGGCCAGTCCGCCGACGTGCGCGAGGGCGTGATGTCGTTTGTCGAAAACCGCCCCGCCAAGTTCACCGAGACAGTCTCCAAAGACATGCCGTCGTATTTTCCGTGGTGGACCGAGCGGGAATATAAGTAGAGCGTTCGCGATCTCTCGCCCCGTCATTGCGAGTCAACGGGTCCGCGCAAAGCGCGGCCCGATGATAAACTCAGCGAAGCAATCCACTCTTGAAAAGCAAGGTGGATTGCTTCGTCGCAAATGCTCCTCGCAATGACGAAACGAAATTTTCAAGATAAATTCTATCTCATCTCCAGCACCACGCGCCCGATCGCTTTCCGCTCGGTCAGCAACCGCATCGCCTTTGCGTAATCCTCCAGCGGCAAGCGATGCGAGATATGGGGGCTGATGCGCCCCTCCTCCGCGAGCTTCGTAAGCGCCTCAACGCGCGCGGCACCAAGCGCGGGATCATGACGCGCTGCCTCGCCCGCGCGCACGCCGAGCACGCTCGCACCCTTGATCAGCACGAGATTGGTTTTCGCGTTTCCAACGCCGCCGGTGAATCCGATTACCAGAAGCCGCGCGCCCCATGCGATGCAGCGCAGGCTCTCCTCGAACACGGCACCGCCCACCGGATCGAACACCACGTCCGCTCCGCGCCCGCCCGTGATGCGCTTCGCTGTGTCCTTGAAAGGCTCCCGGCCATACAGAATGACATGATCCGCGCCGCGCTGGCGCGCGACGTTGAGCTTTTCCTCGCTTGAGGCGCAGGCGATGACGATAGCGCCGAACACCTTGCCAAGTTCGACGGCGGCAAGGCCGACGCCGCCGCCCGCGCCATGCACCAGCAAGACCTCGCCGGGCTTGATCTGCGCGCGGTCGTGCAGCGCATGCCATGCGGTGCCGTGCGCGGCGAGGAAGGTCGCGCCCTGCGCGAAATCGAAGGTCGAAGGGAGTGGCAGCAGTTGCTCCGGCGTCACCACGATCTCGTCGGCGAAGCAACCGAACCGCGCCTTCACCATCACGCGGTCGCCGACGCGAACGCCATCGACACCGGACACCTCGATCACCTCGCCCGCGGCTTCCATGCCCGGCGTGAACGGCAGCGGCGGCTTGAGCTGATAGTCGCCCGCCACCATCAACACGTCGGGGAAATTGAGGCCCGCAGCATGAATCGCAACGAGCACCTGTCCCGGCGCGAGCGGAGCACGCGGGATGTCGTCCAGTGTGAGGGATTCAGGCGGACCGAGTTCACGGCAGACGACGGCTCTCACCATTCTCTCCTCCGCTCATTCCCGCGTAAGCGGGAATCCAGTTCTTGGCCCATGGGTCCCCGCCTTCGCGGGGACGAGCGGAAATACAACGTCGTGCATGTTTACGCCACGCTCAGCTTCTGCATCAGCTTGTGATGGACCAGCGGCAGGCGGTCGTTGCCGAAATACATGTCGGTCTTGTCGAGATAAATCGTTGGCGAGCCGAACGCGCCGCGCGAAATCGCATCGTCGGTGTTGGCCTTGAGCTGGTCCTTGATCCCCTGCTCGCCGATTCCGGCCAGGAACGCCTGCGGATCGATGCCGACGCGCTCGCAAACTTTCGTCAGCACGGCATCCTGCGAAATGTCCTGATCGTCGCCCCAATAGGCTTCGAACACCGCCGTCGCGAAGGCGAGAAACTTATCCGGATGCCGCTGCTGCACCCAGATGCAGCCGCGCATCGATTTCACCGCGTTCACCGGAAACACCGTCGGCGGCATCTTGATTTTAATCCCGGCAAGCCGCGCCCAGTCCTGCATGTCCTTTGCCGTATAGGCCTGCTTGGCCGGCACCGGATTGGCCCGCGTTTCGTACATCGTCTTGTTGACGGTGTTGAACACGCCGCCGACCAGAAACGGTTTCCATGTGATCTCGACGCCGAGTTCGTTGGCCATCGGCTGGATATTGACGAAGGCGAGATAGGTCCACGGGCTGGAACAGTCGAAGAAGAATTCGAGCATGGGATGTTTCCTCTGTTATTGCGCTCTGTTTCTTTTCGTCATTGCGAGCGAAGCGAAGCAATCCATCTGGATGCAGAAAAAACTGGATTGCTTCGTCGCTTCGCTCCTCGCAATGACGATCTATTGTCTCTACCGCGCCTGCTGCGCGGTCTTGCCGAACATGTTCTTGCGCTGCTCGTCGCTGAACGGCGTCTTGTCGAACTTGCCGACTGCAAGGCCCTTCTGAACCTGCGGCCGCGCGCGCACGTCCGCATACCATCGCTTGATGTGCGGGAAATCGTCCAGCGTGAAGCCCTGCGCCTTGTGCGTCATGGTCCATGGAAAGCAGGCGATGTCGGCAATGGTGTAGTCATCGCCCGCCACATAGGCGCCGGTCTTGCCGAGCTGGCGGTCGAGCACCGCATAGAGCCGCGCCGCCTCGTCGCGGTAGCGCTGGATGGCGTAGGGAATTTTCTCCGCCGCATAGAGCGCGAAATGGCCGTGCTGGCCGAGCATCGGGCCGAGCCCGCCCATCTGCCACATCAGCCACTGCATCACCTGAAAGCGGCCGCGCACATCCTTCGGCAGGAAGCGCCCGGTTTTCTCGGCGAGATAGATCAGGATCGCGCCGGTCTCGAACATCGGGATCGGCGCGCCGCCGTCGGCGGGCGCGCGGTCGATGATCGCGGGAATGCGGTTGTTCGGGCTGATGGCGAGGAATTCAGGCTTGAACTGGTCGCCCTCACGGATGTTCACCGGAAACACCTCATAAGGCATCCCCAGCTCTTCCAGCATGATCGAAATTTTCCACCCGTTGGGCGTCGGCGCGTAATAAAGCTCAATCATGCAGAAGGTCCATCAGCTTGCGAGGATCATGCGATCCTAGCGGCAGCCTCGATCACATTCCATCCCGCAGGCGCGAACGGCCTGTACGCGGAGGCCGTTGCATGGCAGATAAGCGGCAACCAACAAGAGTGGATGGATGCGCCCCATGCTGTTTCAAACGACGATCGCCGGTTCACTGCCGAAGCCCGCATGGCTCGCCGAGCCCAATAAACTGTGGGCGCCCTGGAAGCTGAAGGGCGAGGAACTGGATCACGCCAAGCGCGACGCCACGCTGCTCTGGGTCAAAATCCAGGAAGACGCCGGGATCGATCTCGTCACCGAAGGCGAGCAGGCGCGCCAGCATTTCGTCCACGGTTTTCTCGAGCGCGTCGAAGGCATCGACTTCGCCCACAAGATCGAAATGGGCATCCGCAAGGACCGCTACAAAGCCATGGTGCCGCAGGTGGTCGCGCCGCTGCAACTCAAGGGCCGCGTCCATGCCGACGAGGCGCGCGCCGCGCGGGCGCATACCAAGCACAAGCTGAAGTTCACCCTGCCCGGCCCGATGACCATCATCGATACGCTGGCCGACAGCTATTACGGCGACCGCGTCAAGATGGCCTTCGCCTTCGCCGACCTGCTCAATCAGGAAGCCAAGGCGTTGCAGGCCGATGGCGTGGACATGATCCAGTTCGACGAGCCGGCGTTCAACGTCTTCATGGACGAGGTCAACGACTGGGGCATCGAGGCGCTGACCCGCGCCGCGGCGGGCCTCACCTGCAAGACCGCGGTGCACATCTGCTACGGCTATGGCATCAAGGCCAACACCGACTGGAAGGAATCGCTGGGGGCCGAGTGGCGGCAGTACGAGCAGATCTTCCCGGCGATCGACAAGAGCCCGATCCAGCAGGTGGCGATCGAGTGCCGCAACTCGCATGTGCCGCTGGAACTGCTCGGCCTGCTCAAGAACAAGGTGGTGCAGGCCGGCGTGATCGACGTCGCCAATGAGATTGTCGAGACGCCGGACGACGTGGTGCAGACCATCGAAGCGGTGATGAAGTTCGTGCCGAAGGCCAACATCATGGCCACCACCAACTGCGGCATGGCCCCGATGCGCCGCGACATCGCAGAGGCGAAGCTCCGTGCCCTCGGCGCTGGCGCAAAGCTGGCACGGGAGAAGCTGGGGTAAGCTCCGTCATTGCTAGCGAAGCGAAGCAATCCATCTTCTTTTAGAGAATGGATTGCTTCGTCGCTTCGCTCCTCGCAATGACGAATTACAGGGTCAAGCCCGGTGATGACGGTCGAACGTGAGAAAAGATCACGCGTTTGCTTCTCTAAGCCGCGCCGTCCTTGATCGGCGGCAGGTACGACAGCCCGGTGTCCCACGGAAAGAAAATCCAGGTATCCTGCGACACTTCCGTGATGAAGGTGTCGACCAGCGGCCTGCCCATTGGCTTGGCGTAAACCGCGGCGATATGCGCCTGCGGCACCAGGTCTCGCACGATCCGCGCGGTCTTGCCGGTGTCCACGAGGTCTTCGACCACCAGCAGGCCCTTGCCGGTGCCGCCACCGAGCCGCGCCACCGCGTCTGAAATACCCTTCAGCACCTGCGGTTCGCTGACCTGCGAGGTGTGGCTGTAGCTCGACACGCACAGCGTATCGATCACGCGGATGCCGATCTCGCGCGCGACAATCGCCGCGGGCACAAGGCCGCCGCGCGTCACCGCCACCATCGCTTCGAATGGCCCTGCCCCGTTCAGCCGCCACGCCAGCGCGCGGGCATCGCGGTGAAACTGATCCCATGATACCGGAAACGGCTTTCGCGCCTCGTCACTCATTGCGGTCACCTTATTTCGCAACCTTCAAATTCGCCAGCATGGCCTCGACCTCGGCCATCGCGGCCTTCAGCTTGGCCTCATCGCGCGAGCGGACCACGACATTGGTGTTCGGCTTGCCGTTTTCGTCCATGAACGGGTAGCTGCCGATGCTGGTGTCGGGATGGGCTTCCTGAATGGCGCGCAGCGGCGTGCCGATGTCGCCTTCCCGCGCATTGGCCCGCACCGACTCCGACAGCATCCGCACGCCGGACTTCAGCTTCGGCGACACGATGTCCATCATCGCCTGCATGATCGACGGCACGCCCGCCATCACGATGACATTGCCGATCTTGAAGCCCGGCGCGAGGATGGTCGCGCTGGAAATCAGTTCGGCGCCGTCGGGAATGCGGGCCATGCGCAAGCGCGCTTCGTTGAGGTCCGCGCCGAACCGCTCCTGAAAGCGGGCCACCACCTCGGGATGGTGATCGATCCTGACTCCGAACGCCTTGGCCACGCTGTCGGCGGTGATGTCGTCATGAGTCGGCCCGATGCCGCCCGTGGTGAACACGTAGGTATAGCGCTCGCGCAGCGCGTCCAGCGCCTCGATGATCGCGTCCTCATCGTCGGAGACCACCCGGACCTCTTTCAGGTCGATGCCGATATTGGTCAGATACTCGGCGATGAAGCCGATGTTCTTGTCCTTGGTGCGCCCGGACAGGATTTCGTCGCCGATCACAAGAATTCCGGCGGTCACGATCTCGGTCATTCAGTCCTCTCCCAGAGTGCCCGGAACTTCGGGCCGCGCAACATGTTGAACCCACGGACTTTTGCCTCATCCCGAGGCAGCCGCCCGCCCGCTTTTCGAGCAGGTTTGCCGCCGTTGCTACAAATTGCCCGCCTGCAATGCATATCGCGCTGGCCCAAGCCTTGCTACCATCACTTTGGGTAGCGGTTTCGCTGCCGCATGAAGGAAGCGTTTCGGTTTATGGCAGTTGCCTTCGATGAAATGAATGGGGCAGGCGGCGATCTCCGCTCAGCTTATCAAGAACTCTCCCTCTGGTTGAAGGAGACCCCTCCTGACTCGCTGGAATACCGGCGTCAGGAGGCGGAGCTGCTCTTCCGGCGCATCGGCATCACCTTCGCCGTTTACGGCGAGGCGGAATCCACCGAACGGTTGATCCCCTTCGACGTGATCCCTCGCATCCTGTCCGGCAAGGAATGGACCCTGCTGGAAAAGGGGCTGAAGCAGCGCGTCAAGGCGCTCAACCTGTTCCTGAAGGACATCTATCACGGCCGCGACATTCTCCACGCCGGGGTCGTGCCGGACGACCTGATTTTCCAGAACCCGGTGTTCCGGCCGGAGATGAACGGACAGAGCGTCCCGCACGACGTTTATGTCCACATCGCGGGCATCGACATTGTGCGCGTGGACGCGGACAATTTCTACGTGCTGGAGGACAATGCGCGCACGCCTTCGGGTGTTTCGTACATGCTGGAAAACCGCGAGATCATGATGCGGCTGTTTCCGGACCTGTTCGCGCGCCACCGCGTCGCGCCGGTTGAGAATTATCCGGATGAACTTCTGGCCGCGCTGCGCTCGGTCGCACCGCTGACCTCCAAGGCCGAGCCCACCATCGCGCTGCTGACGCCCGGCATCTACAATTCCGCCTATTACGAACACTCGTTCCTGGCCGACAAGCTCGGCGTCGAACTGGTCGAAGGCCGCGACCTGATCGTCAAGAACGATGAAGTGTTCATGCGCACCACCGAGGGGCTGAAGCGCGTCGATGTGATCTACCGCCGCGTCGATGACGATTTCCTCGATCCCCTCACCTTCCGGCCCGATTCCGTGCTCGGCGTGCCGGGGCTGATGTCGGCCTACATGGCCGGCAACATCACGCTGGCCAACGCCGTCGGCACCGGCATCGCCGATGACAAGGCGGTGTATAGCTACATGCCGGACATCGTGAAATTCTATCTCGGCGAAGAGCCGATCCTGAAGAACGTGCCGACCTGGCGCTGCCGCGAAGCGGACGATCTCAAATATGTGCTCTCCAATTTGAAAGACCTCGTGGTCAAGGAAGTCCACGGTTCGGGCGGCTACGGCATGCTGATCGGCCCGGCGGCGACCACGGAGCAGATCGAATCCTTCCGCGCCAAGCTGCTGAAAGAGCCGGAAGGCTTCATCGCCCAGCCGACGCTGGCGCTGTCCACCTGCCCGACCTGCACGGAGTCTGGCCTCGCCCCGCGTCACGTCGACCTGCGGCCGTTCGTGCTGACCGGCAAGGATCATGTCACCGTGGTGCCCGGCGGCCTCACGCGCGTCGCGCTGAAGGAGGGTTCGCTTGTGGTCAATTCCAGCCAGGGCGGCGGCACCAAAGACACGTGGATTTTGGAATGAGCCGCGAACTGTCACTTGTCCCGGGCGCGATGCAGCGCAAGCAAAGCGCCGCGATGCGTCGCAGACCCGGGATCGCCACAAAATCCGTTCTCTCGAACGGTCCCGGTTCTGCGCAGCGGCATAAGAATGCCGCGGCGCGCCCGGGACACGCTGCCATGGTCGGATAACCCCATGCTCTCGCGCACCGCTGAAAGTCTCTACTGGCTGGCCCGCTATGTCGAACGCGCGGAATATCTCGCGCGCACCATCGACGCGACCCTGCGGGCCACCGCGCTGCCCGATGCCTACACCGGCAAGAGCAACGAATGGGAATCCGCCCTGCTCACCGCAGGCATCGAGGATACATTCCATCAGTTTCACGACGAGGCGAATGAGCGCACCGTCGTCGATTTTCTCGCCTTCTCGGCGGACAACCCGTCCTCCATCCGCAACTGCATCGAAAACGCCCGGCTGAATTCGCGCTCGGTGCGCACAGCGCTGACCAGCGAGATGTGGGACACCATCAACAGCGCGTGGATCGAGCTGCATGCGTCTTGGCCGCGCGGCGCGACCACCCGCGACGACCTGACGAAATTTCTGCGCTTCGTGCAGGAGACGTCATTGCGCTTCGACGGCTCCGCCTACCGGACCATGCTGCGCAACGACGCCTACTGGTTCTCGCGCCTCGGCCTGCATGTGGAACGCGCCGACAACACCGCGCGCATCCTCGACGTGAAATATCATGTGCTGCTGCCGGAAGAGGAACATGTCGGCGGTCCGCTCGATTACTATCAGTGGACCTCGATCCTGCGTTCGGTCTCCGCGCTCACGGCCTATCACTGGGTCTATCGCGAGACGCTGAAACCGTGGCTGATCGCCGACCTGCTCATTCTCAACGAATCGCTGCCGCGCTCGCTGGCCAGCTGCTACGGCAACCTCGTGCGCAATCTCGACCAGATCGGCGTCGCCTATGGACGGCAGGGCCCGGCGCAGCGCCATGCCCGCGGGGTGCGCAACCGGCTCGAACACAGCAACATGGACGACCTGTTCCAGCGCGGCCTGCACGAATTCATTCAGGAATTCATTGCGGACAACGCCCGGCTGAGCGATACCATCTCGAAGCAATATCTGATCTGACAATGTTTTCAGGCGCGGGCACCTGTTGCCGTCACCCTGAGGTGCGCGCCCTCTTTTCGGCGCGCCTCGAAGGGCGACGGCACAACGTCATCATGGCCGTCATCCTTCGAGGCTCGCAAGTGCTCGCACCTCAGGATGACGAAACAAGGTTCGCCGGTTCGGTTGCCAAAATCATGCTATATGCGCCTGCAAGATTGAACGACATGCAAGAAACGCGATGCGCCTGAAAATCGCTCATACGACGACCTATCGCTACGAGCCGCCCGCAAGCGGCGTCATCCAGATTCTGCGCATGACGCCGGGCGGCCACGACGGCCAGTACGTCGCCAACTGGCAGATCGATGTCTCCACCGACTCGCGCCTCGACGTGCACGAGGATGCGTTCGGCAATATCACCCATGTCCTGACCCATGGCACGATCTCCGACCTGACCATTTCCGTCGAAGGCCTGGTCGAAACCCACGACACCGGCGGCATGCTGCGCGGCACTGACGAGCGCTTTCCGCCGAGCCTGTTCCTGCGCGCGACGCCGCTAACCAGCGTCACCGCCGCGATGGCGGCTTTCGCCAACGACCTGCGGGTCGAGGCCGGCGGCGACACGCTGGGCTTCCTCCACGCGCTGCTGCTGCAGATCAACGATCACATGACCTTCGACACCGATCCCACTCACGCGGGCACCTCGGCGGCGGAAGCGTTCGCGCTCCAGCGCGGCGTCTGCCAAGACTACGCGCATATTTTCATCGCCTGCGCGCGCAGCGCCGGTGTCCCGGCCCGTTATGTCTCCGGGCATCTGATGCGCTCCGACGGCATGGTGGCGCAGAACGCGGGCCACGCCTGGGCGGAAGCCCATGTCGAGGGGCTCGGCTGGGTGGGCTTCGATGCCGCCAACGGCATCTGCACCACGGAGGCCCATGTCCGCGTCGCCATCGGGCTGGATTATTTCACCGCCGCCCCCGTGCGCGGCACACGCTATGGCGGCGGCAAGGAAACGCTCGAAGTCGCGGTCCATGTCGATCAGGCCGGACGCCAGAGCCAGAGTTGACACCACCCTTGTCCCGGACGCGATGCAGCGCGCAAGCGATGCAGCGCTGAGCCGGGACCGTTACGCTCACAGTTTTGTACGGCCCCGGCTCTGCGGAGCGGCATTGCATGCCGCGCCGCGTCCGGGGCACGAAAGCCCCGTTGCCCCATCCCTCTCCACCGCGTAGAAATGCGCGGTCTGGAGAGCAAGTTGGAATGACCTATTGCTGCGGAATCCTGGTTCGTGACGGCCTTGTGATGATCGCCGATACCCGCACCAATGCGGGCCTCGACAACATCTCGACCTTCCGCAAACTGCATGTCTTCAAGACCCCGGGCGAACGCATCCTGGCGCTGGCCAGCGCCGGCAATCTCGCGATCAGCCAATCGGTGATCTCCACCCTGACCGAGGGGACCGAAAACCCCGAAACCGGCGAACTCGAAACGCTGCTGAACGCGCCGACCATGTTTCAGGCCGCGCAGCGCATCGGCCGGGCGATCCGCGAGGTCAACCAGACGGAAGGCAACGCGCTGCGCGCCGAGGACATCTCGTTCGACGTGTCGTTCCTGTTCGGCGGCCAGATCAAGGGCGGACGGATGCGGCTGTTCATGATCTACAGCGCGGGCAACTTCATCGAATGCACCACCGACACGCCCTATCTGCAGATCGGCGAACATAAATACGGCAAGCCGGTGCTGGACCGCGCGATTTCCTACGACGTCGATCTTTATGACGCGCTCAAGGTCGGACTCGTCTCGATGGATTCGACCTTGCGCTCGAATCTCGGCGTCGGATTGCCGATCGATATTCTGCTGGTGCGCCCCAATGTGTTCGACGCCGATCTCAGCTATCGCATCGAGGAAGGCGAGCCCTATTTCCATGATCTGCGCTCGCGCTGGTCCGCCGCGCTGCGCGCCGCGCATCAGGGTATCCCCCGCCCGCCTTATGGGAGCGTCAAATAGCTTTTCGTCAGTGCGAGCCAACGGGTCTAGCCAAAAGCGCGTTCACGCGCGTCTTTGACGCGCTATGGCCGGCCCGATGATAAACTCCGCGAAGCAATCCATACAATGCAACAATACAAGAATGGATTGCTTCGTCGCTCCACCGTCGCAATGACGATCGAGAGATCAACACTCAAGAAGAAAACAAAGGGAGAAACATATGTCTGATTTGAAAGTCGCAATCGTCACCGGCGCGGGTTCTGGAATCGGGCGCGCCTGCGCGCTCGGCCTGATGAAAGCCGGGTTTTCGCTGGTGCTCGCCGGACGGCGCAAGGATGCGCTGGAAGACACCGCGCAGCGCGGCAAGGCATTCGGCAAGAGCCTCGTGGTGCCGAGCGACATGACCGATCCGGCTTCGATCGCCGCATTGTTCGCGGTGACCATGAAGGAATTCGGCCGACTCGATCTGCTGTTCAACAACGCGGGCGTCGGCACCCCGCCGGTGCCGCTGGAAGATCTCACCCTCGAGCAGTGGCAGACCACGGTGAACACCAACCTCACCGGACCTTTCCTCTGCACCCAGCACGCCTTCCGCATCATGAAGGACCAGACGCCGCAGGGCGGACGCATCATCAACAACGGATCGATCTCGGCCTATGCGCCGCGTCCGTTCTCCTCCCCCTACACCGCGACCAAGCACGCGATCAGCGGCCTCACCCGCGCCACCTCGCTGGACGGCCGCGCCTACAACATCGCCTGCGGACAGATCGACGTCGGCAACGCCGCGACCGAGATGACCGAGCGGATGACGGCGGGCGTGCTGCAGCCGCGCGGCGACAAGATGATCGAGCCGCGCATGGATGTGCAGAATGTCGCCGACGCCATCGTGTTCATGGCGACACGCCCGCTCGACGCCAACGCGCTGTTCCTCAACATCATGGCGACGCAGATGCCGTTCGTCGGGCGGGGATGACCGGCACAACGCGACATACAGCCGGCAACGAGACGCAATTTTTCTCCGCTCATTCCCGCGCAAGCGGGAATCCAGAGGGCTGGACTTCCGAAACCATCTAGAACACTGGGTCCCCGCTTGCGCGGGGACGACCGGGGATTATTAAACGCGGCCGCAGCCGCCGCTCAGTGCAGCCTGAACTCGCCGTCGATGGCTTTCAGTTCGGCGGGCTTGATCAGCTTCGAATGCGCGACGGTCACCGAGAACAGCGGCCCCTCCAGCTTGTCCTGCCAGAAGGCGAGAAAGTCCTTCAGCGCGGGGAATTCCGGAAACAGGTCGTAGTTCTGCCAGACATAGGATTGCAGCAGCCAGCGGTGATCCGGGCGGCGGTAGAGAATCTCCGCCGTGGTCAGGCCGTAACCTTTCAGTTGCTTGAGAAAATCGGAGCTGACCGCCCCGCCAATTGTCTCGTCTTTGGCCGTATGCCGCAATGCCATTCCAACCTCCGTCAAGGAAGTGCATCGCAAAGCGCGGGGCCGCGGAGGGCCGCTCGGGGCGCAGTCCGGTCACAGGCTTGGCCGAAATGCCGCCCCTCGCGTCGATCTGTGGTCCTGTCGTCTCGCGACGCACAGGTGAAATCTGACGCATGAACTCCTGCGATCTCAAGCCGAAAGATTGAATAAACTGTTAATTATCAGGGCACTAGCAGCAGCGCCGGCACGGTGCTGACAGGCCGCGATCATCCGAACAAATGCGCCAGATAAAACGCCGCGCTCGCGGCAAGGCCGCCCACCGCCGCGGTCTGGAATGCGGATTTCAGCATGCTGATGCCGGTGAGTCGCCCTTTCACCGCACCGAAGACAACAAGCGCCAGACCCGTGCAGACCACTGAATACATCAGCGCCGTGCGCAGTTCGCCGGAGAGCATGTAAGGCAACAGCGGAATGAGACCACCGACGAGATACGACACCGCGATCGTCGCTGCGCTGATCGGTGCGCGCTTCGGATCGGGCTTCTCCAGCCCCAGTTCGAAGCGCATCATGAAATCCACCCAGCGCTTCTTGTCCGCTGATACGGCCGCGACCACCGATTCCAGCGCAGGCCCTTCGAGGCCGTAGCCGGTGAAGATCTCCCGGATCTCCCCGACTTCCGCCGCGCGCATATTGTCCACTTCCCAGAGTTCACGCCGCTCCTCGGAGTCGTAATGCTCCTGATCGGTCCGCGCGGCGAGATAGCCGCCAAGACCCATGGCGATCGCTCCCGCCGCAATCTCCGCAAGACCCGCGGTCACGATGATCTGCGTGGACGTAACCGCGGCGGACAAGCCCGCCGCCAGCGCGAATGGAACCGTCAGACCGTCGGCCATGCCGATCACAACATCGCGAACGGTTTCCGATCCGAGGAAGTGACGTTCGACATGAGGCGTGGCGGGCATGGGAAAATCTCCAGCGGGATGATCCGCCGAGCTATACTTAGAATAATTCTAAAATGAAAGAGGCGCTCCGCCCCGTGTGGCAGTTAATGATGAGACGGAATTTTTGGCAGCCACCATTTGAGAGTGCCAGAAAATTTGCTAAGGCCCCTTGCCGGTTTCGCCGGGTCCGATTATCTCCCGCCCAAGTCACTCGTGGCACTCCACGAGGCTGACTGCCAATTCAAGACAGACAACAATTCCAATATCTTAGGAGGACTGCATGAAATTCCGTCCGCTTCACGACCGCGTCGTGGTCAAGCGCATCGACGCCGAAGAGAAGACCAAAGGCGGTATCATCATTCCGGACAGCGCCAAGGAAAAGCCCTCGCAGGGCGAAATCCTGTCGGTCGGCCCGGGCGGCCGTGACGAAGCCGGCAAGCTGATCCCGATCGACCTCAAGGTCGGCGACGTGGTCCTGTTCGGCAAGTGGTCCGGCACCGAGGTCAAGATCGACGGCCAGGACGTGCTGATCATGAAGGAAAGCGACATCATGGGTGTCATCACCGACACCGGCGCCAAGAAGAAGGCCGCTTAAGCGCGAACCCCTCGTCTGTCATGGCCGGATTTAGTCCGGCCATCTCGATAAGCAGGGCACTGTGCCTCGCCCGTCGGGATCACCGGGACAAGCCCGGTGATGACAACAGCTAAATCATTTGAAGGAAACCCAACATGTCAGCCAAAGAAGTGAAATTCGGCGTCGAAGCCCGCGACAAGATGCTGCGCGGTGTCGACATCCTCGCCAACGCCGTGAAGGTGACGCTCGGTCCGAAGGGCCGCAACGTCGTTCTCGACAAGTCGTTCGGCGCACCTCGCATCACCAAGGACGGCGTCACCGTCGCCAAGGACATCGAGCTTGACGACAAGTTCGAAAACATGGGCGCCCAGATGGTGCGCGAAGTGGCCTCGAAGTCGGCGGACCTCGCCGGTGACGGCACCACCACCGCGACCGTTCTGGCCCAGGCCATCGTGAAGGAAGGCGCCAAGTCGGTCGCCGCCGGCATGAACCCGATGGATCTGAAGCGCGGCATCGACCTCGCCGTGGAAGCCGTCGTCGCGGACCTGCAGAAGAACTCCAAGAAGGTCACCTCGAACGACGAAATCGCCCAGGTCGGCACCATCTCGGCCAACGGCGACAAGGAAATCGGAGATTTCCTGGCCAAGGCTATGGCCAAGGTCGGCAACGAAGGCGTCATCACCGTCGAGGAAGCCAAGTCGCTGGACACCGAACTCGATGTCGTCGAAGGCATGCAGTTCGACCGCGGCTACATCTCGCCCTACTTCGTCACCAACGCCGACAAGATGCGCGTTGAATTCGACGACGCTTACATCCTCATCAACGAGAAGAAGCTCTCCTCGCTCAACGAGCTGCTGCCGCTGCTCGAAGCCGTGGTGCAGACCGGCAAGCCGCTGGTCATCGTGGCGGAAGACGTCGAAGGCGAAGCCCTCGCCACCCTCGTGGTGAACCGTCTGCGCGGCGGCCTCAAGGTCGCGGCCGTGAAGGCTCCGGGCTTCGGCGATCGCCGCAAGGCCATGCTGCAGGACATCGCGATCCTGACCGGCGGCCAGGCGATCTCGGAAGACCTCGGCATCAAGCTCGAAGGCGTGACCCTGCAGATGCTCGGCCGCTCGAAGAAGGTGATGATCGAGAAGGAGAACACCACGATCGTCAACGGCGCCGGCAAGAAGGCCGACATCGAAGCGCGCGTGGCGCAGATCAAGGCGCAGATCGAGGAAACCACCTCGGACTACGACCGTGAGAAGCTCCAGGAGCGTCTCGCCAAGCTCGCGGGCGGCGTCGCGGTGATCCGCGTCGGCGGCGCGACCGAAGTCGAGGTGAAGGAGCGCAAGGATCGCGTCGACGACGCGATGCACGCGACCCGCGCCGCGGTGGAAGAAGGCATCGTTCCGGGTGGCGGCGTTGCGCTGCTGCGCGCGTCCGAGGCCCTCAAGAAGGTCCGCACCCAGAACGACGACCAGAAGACCGGCGTCGAGATCGTGCGTCGCGCGATCCAGGCTCCGTGCCGCCAGATCGCCAGCAACGCTGGTGAGGACGGTTCGGTCATCGTCGGCAAGATCCTCGAGAAGGACCAGTACTCCTACGGCTTCGACGCCCAGTCCGGTGAGTATGTGAACATGCTC
>Ga0066256_1001665_pt1 | contig 28825 bp, 24 predicted proteins | sample ThiBio_1000_biof_FD_87107 | JGI IMG/M metagenome (GOLD analysis project Ga0066256, IMG submission 87107) | Wastewater bioreactor microbial communities from Cape Town, South Africa - Thiocy_expt_1000_biof (version 2) | ecosystem: Engineered > Bioreactor > Thiocyanate-remediating >... | reverse complement strand
GAGCAGCTGCGGCCGGCTCGGCCCGAGCGTGCGGCGGGCCACGGCGGCAGCCAACGGCACCCGCCCGACCCAGCTTTCCGAGGGCAACCCCGCCGCGCCCGTCTCCGGTACGGAGGGCGGCGCCTCCGGTCCCCAATGAAAGGTCAAGGCCGCGCCCGCCGGCATCCCGGTCGAGGCGGGCCGCCTGCAGGGCGTGGCGGCAGGCGCGCGGCTGGCGATCCTGCCCTCGCCCGGCAGCAAGATCGAGGACGCGCTCGGCTATCTCGAAGTAAGCTCGGCCGAGACGCTGTCGGCCAAGGTCGCGACGGTGGAGGCCGAGGGCAAGCCGGCGCTCGCCCCTTCCGCGATCCCCGACAACGCCTATGCGCGGCTGACGCAGGTCGCCTTCGACACCGAGCTCACCGTCTCGCGCCCCGCTCCCAACGAGCGGTATGCGGCCGAGATCGCCGAGGTCGACAAGCTGCTCGAACAGATCGCCGCCGACAAGGCGCGGCCGCTGAAGCTGAAATTCGTCGACGCGCGCGAGCCGGCCGACATCAAGCTCGCGGTGATGAGCGAGGCGGACGTGGCGGTGCTGGTGGCGGACGCCGGACCGGGTGCCGTGTCGGCCACCGTCGATACGCGCGCGGCGATCAGCGACGCGCCGCGGCTGTGGTTCCTGCCGCCGACGGCCGAGGTGTCGCTGTCGACCGGCCGGCGGCCGCCCTCGATCGGCTTCGCCGGCAGCACTCCCGACGGGCTGGAGAACGAGGTCGCCGACAATCTTCAGCGCATCTTCCGCGCCACCAATCTGGCGCGGCTGGCCGCGGCTTCCGACTTCCGGCCGGAGGAGTTCTCGGCGAGCTTCAAGATCAGGCGCGGCGGCGGCGAGACGGCCGAGCCGCTGGAGCCCGGCAAGATGCCGCGCGTGCGGCCGGGCGACCAGATCGACCTCGTCGCCAGCAACGGCTCCAACAAGCCGGTCGACATCAACGTGCTCTATATCGGCTCTAACTACTCGATCAACCACATGTATGCCGAGCGCCTGCATGGCGGCAGCGAGGTCAACCTGCCGCTGCTCGAGTTCAACGCCGACAGCTTCGGCGTCGAGCGGATGGTGGTGGTGCTTTCGGAGGCCAAGCCGCAGAGCGCCCTGCAGGATCTCTCCTTCCTCGCGCAGGAAGGGGTGCGGCAGGCGACGCGCTCGGCCGAGCACCCCGACGGCTTCGCCGGGCTGCTGCGCGACATCGGCACGGCGCCGGCCACCCGCGGCGCGATGCGGCTCGGCCAGTCCTCGGCGGCCAAGGGCGCAGTGCTGATCTATCCGCTGGAGAACCTGCCGGAAGGATGAGCGGCGCGCCGGAAGGGCGCAAAGACGGTACGGGGACGGACGAAGACATCATGCGCCTGACGACGAGAGGGCTCCTGCTTGCGGCCGCGCTGGCCGCCTTGCCGCTGCCGGCTGCGGCCGAATGCGGGCTGTGCGCCCGCTCGGTCGTGGTCAACTCGCAGCTCGCCACCTGCTTCCTGGAGAAATATCCGCAGCTTTCCGCGCGCGAGGGCGCGGCGGTGGCGGTCGACCTCGAGGATTGCGAGCAGGAGCGCGGCGTGATCGCGCCGCTGCGCGGGCCGCAGGCGCACGCGACCGTTCAGCCGAGCATGAAGTTCATCCTGTCGCTGGCGCAGCTCGCCTGCCTCAAGCAGAAGCTGGAGCAGCCCGGCCTGACGCTCGACCCGGCGGTCGAGATCGACCTGGGGGCCTGCTGATGAGCGAGGCCCCGCCGCGCCGGATCGAGCAGCTCCCCGAGACGACCGAGGGGCTTCCGGAGGTGAGCACGCAGGAGGCGAAGCCGGAATCCAACCCGTTCACCTCGCGCGACTGGCGCATGCTCGGCTATGCCTGGGCTGGCTTCCTGGTGCGGCTGCTGCTGGTGGCGGGCGGGCTGTTCTCGGCCTACCAGTATCTGGAGAACAAGGAGGAGAAGCGCGTCGAGCGCACGCTCCAGCTCGTCGATGCCTGGGAGCGCGACGAATACCAGGACGCGCAGCGGGCGGTGTCGGAACGGCTCGACGGGCTCAACGCCAAATATGCCAGCCTGCTGGGCGCCAATCCGAGCCCCAACGACCGCGCCGTCTACATGGAACGGATCGGCGTCGAGGCGATGACCGCCGACGGCGGCGAGATGAAGCTCGCCGACTTCCGCGCCTCCTTCGGGCGCGTCCTCTACTTCCTCAACCGGGTCGCCTTCTGCGTCGACGGCAACCTCTGCTCGCGGCAGATGGCCGACGGCTATTTCGGCGACTACGCGCTGTCGTTCTGGCAGTATTTCAAGGGCTATGTGGCGCAGGAGCGCGAGGCCGGCTCGACCAACCTCGCGGCCCCGCTCGAAGCCTATGTCGGGGCCTTCGCCGGGCAGGCCGCCGGGCCGGGCAAATGAGGCCGGCGCGGCTCACCGCGCTGGCCGCGATCGCCGCCCTGCTCGCCCCGGCGGCGCTTGCCGCCGCGCCCGCGCCGCCGCCGCCCGACGACACGCCCGACTTCCACCTCGACCTCGACACCGGCGGCCATCGCGCCGCCGTGCGCGACCTCGCCGTCACGCCCGATGGGGAGACGCTGGTGTCGGCCTCGGAGGACAAGACGATCCGCGTCTGGGATTGGCGCGCCGGCGTGACGGTGCGCACCATCCGCGGCCAGATCGGCGACGGCAACGAGGGCAAGGTCTATGCGGTCGCCGTGGCGCCGGACGGGCAGACGGTGGCCGCCGGCGGCTATTTCGGCCCCGGCCTGGGCGACAAGCCGCCCTATGGCGACGTCCGCCTGTTCGACATCGGCTCCGGCCGCATGACCGGCGTGCTGAAGGGGCTGGACTACGCCGTCTACGGCCTCGACTTCTCGCCCGACGGCGCGCTGCTGGCGGCCGGCGGCGAGGACGGCATGGTACGGGTCTGGCAGAAGCCGGGAGAGGCGGGCGGCGAATGGACCGCACGCGCGCCGCTCGACGCCGATTCCTGGCGCATCGAGCGCGTCCGCTTCGCGCTCGGGGGCAAACGCATCGTCGCGATCACCGGCGACAACGGCGTGCGCCTGTGGGACGCGGACGGGACCGCGATCGACATGCCCGAGGCCGAGGAACTGCGCGACGTGCCCTTGCAGGGGCTGGCCGTCAGCCCGGACGGGACGCGCTTCGCAACTGCCGCCAGCGACGGCCGGCTCGAGGTGTGGGACGCCGCCGACGGCCGGCTCGTGCGCGCGCTGCCGAACCCCGGCTTCAGCGCCTCGGCCATCGCGTTCGCCTCCGGCGGGCGGCAGCTCGTCGTCAACTGCGGCTATCGCTGCGCCGACAGGAACCGGAGCCTCGTGCTCGACATCGAGAGCGGCGCGGTCGCTGCGGAATATCGCGGCCATGACGGCTCGGTGACGGCGGCGCTGCCTCTGCCCGACGGCAAGACGATCGCGACGGCGGGCGGCACCGGCAACGAGATCCATCTGTGGGACATCGCCTCAGGGGCGGGAACCAAGGTGCTGAAAGGCGTCGGCCGGCCGGTGACGGCGGTTGCGATCGACGCGGCGGCAGGGCTGATCGCCTGGGGCAACGACAATCCCTGCCCGGCCGAGATCGCCTGCCCCGAGGCGCGCGGGGCCCTCACCCGCCAGCTCCTGCTGCCCAACGCCGAGCGCAGCTTCGAGAAGCCGGCGGATGCCGGCGAGGCCGCGGCGAAGCTGCGGCGCGCCGTCCCGGAGGCCGGCGAATGGGCGATCCATGCCGGACCGGGCGGCGACTACGGCTTCGAGAACGCCGTGCTCGCCATCCGCCGCGACGGTGCGCCGGTGAAGGAGATCGAGAACGACGCGGAGACCGGCTTCACCCATTCCGCCTACACGCTGCTCGCTACCGCGCCGGAGCTTGTCACCGGCGCGGCCGACGGCACGCTGATCGCCTATCGCCGCGACGACGGCGGCTTCGCCGGCGAGTTCCTCGGCGGCCACACCGGCACGGTGGAGGCGATGGCCGAGGCGCCGAAGGCGAAATACCTGCTGACCGGCGGCGCCGACCAGACGCTGCGGCTGTGGAACCTCGCCACCCGCGAGCTGATCGTGTCGATGTTCTTCACCGACGAAGACTGGATCATGTGGACGCCGCAGGGCTATTTCCACTCCTCTCCCAACGGCGACCGGCTGATCGGCTGGCAGGTCAACCAGGGCAGCGGCAAGGAGGCCCGCTTCGTCAGGGCGCAGCAGCTGCGGGAACACCTGAACAGCCCAGAGATCGTGCGCCGCGCGATCATCATGGGCAGCGCCGAGAAGGCGGCGGTCGAGCTGCGCGGGACCGACAGGCAGCTCTTCGAGCTCCTGCGACGCAAGCCGCCGGACTTCTCGGTGAAGCTCGCGGAGGGCGTGACCGCGCCGGACGGCTACGTGGCGGTGGAGATCACCGGCGCGGCGGAGGCCGGCACCGACGTCTCGCAGTTCACTGTGCTTTCCAACGAGCGCCGCATCGACCAGTTCGCGGCGCGGGCGGCCGGCGGCGACAAGGTGATCATCGAAGTGCCGGTCGAGGAGGGCCAGAACGAGATCCTCGTCACCGGCTTCAACGAATACGGCTACCTGACCGAGCGCGGCGTGACCGCGCTGGCCAAGAAGCGCGCGCCGGCCGAGGAGAAGAAGGGCAAGCTCTACGCGGTGGTGATCGGCGTCGAGGACTATCCGCTGCTGCCAACCCAGTGCAACGGCCGCTCCTGCAACCTCGACTATCCCGTCGACGACGCGGCCGAGTTCCTGCGGGTGCTGGCCGAGCGCACCGCGCCGCTGTTCAGCGGCATGGAATCGCTGGTCTTCGTCAATGCGGACGCGCTCGACGCGGATCCGGACCGGGCGGCGGCGGTCGAGAAGCTCGCCGGCAAGCGCGGCATCCTCGATCCCGATTCGCGCACCATCGACGACGAGATGATCGACTTCCTCGACCAGCCCGGACCGGACGACACGACGATCATCTTCGTCGCCGGCCACGGCATCAACATCGACGAGGACTACTATTTCATCCCGACCGACGGCCGCATGCAGGACGAGGAGCGCTGGCGCCGCTCCTCGCTGGTCGACTGGCGCGACATCCAGGAGGCGGTGGAGCGGGCCAAGGGCCGGCGCATCATGGTGCTCGACACCTGCCACGCGGCGAACGCCTTCAACCCGCGTCTGGAGAAGGACGCGGCCGACGCGCGCATCATCGTCTTTTCGGCGACGGCCGCCAACAACACGGCCGCCGAGCTTCCCGAGCTCGGTCACGGCGTGTTCACCTATTCGATGCTGGAAGGGCTGAAGGGCCAGGCCAATACTGGCGGCGACGGCGTGCGGCTGCTGGGGCTGGCCGACCTCGTCTACCGGGAAGTGGTGCGCCTGTCGAAGAACAGGCAGGAGCCCTACTACCACATCGCCCAGACGGCGAACTTCCTGCTGGCCAAGCCGTGAGGACTTTCCTTCTTGTGGCGCTGCTGCTGATGGTTGGCGCGCCGGCGGTCGCCGCCACACCTCCCTGCCCCGCGGGCGACGGCAACTATCCGCGCTTCTATCTCGACGCCGGCCAGTTCACGAAGGCGATCGCGGACGCCGCGGCGATCACGTCGGCGCCGGTGCAGCTCACCGGCGTGACGGTGCCGCACCACCTGCTCGCGGCCCATCTCGTGGCGGGCGGCATCAGGCTCGCCGCGCATGGCAGCTACGACCGCGTGATCGTGCTCTTCCCCGACCATTTCAAGCAAGCGCGCAAGGCGTTCGCGACGACGACGTACGGCTTCGACACCGTGCTCGGCCGGGTCGCCACCGACGCCGCCGCCGCGCGGCGGCTGATGGCGGCGGACGACGACGTGGAGGATTCGTGCCTCGCCGGCATGGATCATGGCATCCGCGCGCTGCTGCCCTTCCTCGCCCATTACCTGCCGGGCGTGCCGGTGCTGCCGGTGGCGCTGTCGATCCGGTCCAGCCGGGCGCAGTGGGAGGGGCTGGTCGCCGCGCTCGCGCCGCTGGCCGGCAGCCGCACGCTGGTGCTGCAATCGACCGACTTCTCGCACTACCTGCCGCAGTTTCAGGCGCGCCAGCGCGACCAGCAGACGCTCAACGTGCTCGCCGCCGGCTCGCTCGACGCGCTCGCCGGGCTCAACCAGCCCGACCACATGGATTCGGTCGGCGCGACCTATGTGCAGATGGCGCTGCAGGCGCGCGTCAACGGCGCGAAGCCGGTCGTGCTCGCCAGCCAGAACAGCCAGCAGTTCTCCGACGCCTTCGTCGCCGAGACGACGAGCTACCTCGTCATGGCATACGCGCCGGACATGCCGCCCGCCGGCCTGCCGCACTTTGCGGGCGCGCATCGCTACCATCTCGCCGGCGACACCTTCTTCGGCCGCACCATGAACACGGCCCTGCTCGACGAGCTGGCCGCGGCGCACGTCGAGGCCGCGGTGAAGGCGGCGACCGGCGGCGGCGAGATGATCGTCAACCTGGAGGGCGTCCTGCTGCCGGACATGCCGGCGGGGCTCCAGCACATGGTGCTCGCCATGCCGGCCGCGCAGGCGATCGACTGGTTCCGGCTGCTCAACGTGCGCGCCGCCGGGCTCGCCAACAACCATGCCAACGACGTCGGCCCGACGGGGCTGGCCGAGACGCAAGCCGCGCTCGACGCGGCCGGCATCGCCCATGCGGGCCAGGGCGAGACGCTGGAGCTGCCGGGCGTCACGATCGTCGCGCTCACCGATCTCGACACCAGCGCGGCGAAGCAGACCGGCCTGATCGGGCCGGAACTGCTCGACCGGCTCACCCGCGGCGACGCGAGCGTGCCGGTCGTGGCCTTCGTCCACTGGGGGCGGGAGTTCGTCACCGCGCCGTCGGAGCGCGAGGACGTGCTCGCCGAAGAGATGCGCCGGCGCGGCGTGGCGGCGATCGTCGGGGCGCACCCGCACCGCGCCAGCGCGGGCGTCGTCCAGATAGGCGGCGGCGACGCAGCGGTCATCCACTCGCTCGGCAACTTCCTGTTCGACCAGGGCGCCGACAAGGCCTCCGGCGCGCTCGCCGAGATCACCGCCTTCGACCAGGGCACGCTGTTCCTGCGGCAAATACCGCTGCCGAACCTCTACGACCTCGCGCTCGGAAGGGCTCAGCAGGACGAGCCGAAGCCTGGATCGAGATAGCAGGCGGGGAGCTGCACCTGCGTCTCGAAGCGCGGGAAGCGCGGCTTGATGTAGAACAGGCTGATCGGCTTGCTGGAGCGCGTGCTGCCGTCGGCGAAGCGCGCGGTCGCCGTGAACTGATGATAGGACGACATCTCGGAGGAGATCTTCAGCCGGGCCGTGAAGTCCTTGACGTTCTTGTTGCCGCGCACGGGGATGTCGACGGTGTAGTTCGACTGCCCGACCGGCAGGTCGACCTCCTGGTAGCGCATCGATTCGGCGGCGGGATAGCCGCCGTCGCCGCATTCGGCCAGCTCCTCCGGCACCTCGATCAGGGCCATCATCAGCTCGACCTCGAACGGCTCCTTGACCGAATAGAGGTTCCCGGCGTCGTCTGCATACTGGTAGTCGACGTCGCCCTGCGCGGTCGTCGACAGGATGCCGTCGCCGTAGATGAACGGGGCGACCTCGCCGAACTGCACGGTGTTGAAGAGCTTGGCGCGGCAGACGCCGAGCTGGTCGCGGTTCTTGCACTGGAAGCGCGCCTCGGCCAGCGCATCCGTGTCGACGCCGGCCTGCTTCAGCGGGTCGACGAGGGAGACGTCGAGGCCGTCGGAGAAATCCTGCAGCGGCATGGAGTAGGTCGGGGAGGTCTCGCCCGGCCGCTCGGGGCTGGCGAAGCGGACCGACAGGCGCGCGTTGCGGACGTCGCCCCAGCCATAGTTGAGGAAGTTGAAGGTGGGCCGGAAGGCGACGCAGCCGCGATGCGCCTGCAAGGTGAGCATCGGCTTGCGGTAGGCGGCGCTGGAGGAGACGTCGAGCGCCATCGAATCGAGCTTCACGCGCGAGCCGGTCGTGCTCTGGAGGTCGACCTCGACGAAGGCGAAGGTCTTGTCCCAGAAGGGGATGAAATCGTCATTGTCCTGGCTGATCGTGCCGGTGCCGTTCCAGGCGTCGTTGAGGAACTGGCTCACGGGATAGATGGCGATGTCCTGGTCGCGGACCGTGTGCTGGTACTGCACCTCCTGCTGGGCGGTGATGCGCGGGTCGACGATCACCGACATCTCCACCTTGCCGGCGTCGCCGCCGCCGGCCTGGGCGCGCAGCAGGCCGCCGATGCGGGCGTCGGCGAGTACGTCGGGGCGGCCGCCGCCAATCTCGACGCCGGCCCGCCACTTCGATTCGTAGACGGTGCCGCCGGCGAGCCGCGTCCTGCCGCTGCCGTCGCGCAGGCCGGCGCGGAAGCTGCCTTCGTAGATCGAGCCATCGCGGGCGGCGAGCCTCCCCTGGCCGTCGGCGCGGCCGGCGACGAAGCTGCCCTCGTAAAGACTGCCGTCGGCGTCGCGGTAGCTGCCCTTGCCCTCGAGCAGGCCGGCCTTCCAGGTGCCTTCCATGACCGCGCCGGTGCGCAGCTCCAGCCGGCCCTGCCCTTCCGGCCGGCCGTCGCGCATTTCGCCGACATAGGTGCTGTAGACGGTGCGCGGATCGTAGCTCGCCGAGCCGCGCACGCGCCAGACGAGCCGGCCCTTGCCGGTCGCCGCATGCGTCTCGGGGTCGATGCCCGGCAGGCTCGACAGGTCGGGCTCCCAGACGAAGTCGAGCTTCTTCTCGGGCTCGGAGTCGACGACCCGCACCGTCACCCGGCTGACGGAGCGCGTAGCGGCGTCGTAGACGACCTGCGTGCGCTCCGCCCAGTTCGTGCCGTCGCCGGCGCGCGCCGGCAGGAAAGCCGCTGCCAGCGCCAGGCACGACGCCGCGGCGATTGTCTTCAGACGATGCATGCTCCGCCCCCCAAGCACAAGCTGCCGGCCGCAGGGTAATCCGGGGGACGGCCTTCTTTCAACTGGGAGCGGACGACAGGACCGGCGGCCGCGCCGCCTTCAGCGGTGCGCGGCCTGCCGGAGAGGGGACAGCCCCGCTATTCGACGAGGCTCTCCAGCCAGTCGAAATAGAGCTTGTTGATGCGGACGGCCGCGTTGGCCTTCGGGCTCTCGGCGACGTTGACGCCGTAGATGACGCTGTCGTTGGTGCTCTCGTCGTGGAGCCAGACGGAGCTGCCGCTGGAGCCCGGATAGGTGTCGCAGAAATACTGGAAGTACATGACCTGCATGGCCTCGGACGGCACGTCGCAGCTCGCCCGCCACATCGTGCCGAACGGCTTGTCGCCCGGATAGCCGACGATGTTGGCGTTGAAGTCGCCCAGCGCGTCGTCATAGCCGAAGTCCATCCAGCCGAGGTCGTCGCCGGCCGGCTCGCTCAGGATCACCACGCCGATGTCCCACGGCACGACCGAGCCGTAGAAGCCCTGATAGTTCGACAGGAAGCCGTCGAATATGTAGGCCGTCTCGTATTCGGAGACGCCGTGGGGCGCGTTGTTGCCGCCGTCGGGGCCGGGCGCGAAGACGAGGTTCTGCAACCAGCCGCCATGGTCGTGGCTGTAGAGGCAGTGGGCGGCCGTCAGCAGCGTGCGCGGGCCGATCAGGGTGGCCGAGCAGTTGCCGACCCTGCCGTCGGGCGTCGTGCCCTGGAGCAGGCCGATCACCCGGAACGGATAGGCGGTCGTCCCGGTGATGCGGACGCGGTCGTCGTCGCCGAACACCTGGCGCTTGGCCTCGCCGTCGGCCGCCTCGCCCGGCGCCGGCGCTTCCAGCATCGAGCGGGCGCCGTCCAGCGCCTTCCTGAGCGCATCGCTCGCCGGCCGCCGCGTCTCCTTGCCGTCGCGGCCGTGTCCGACCGTGCCGAAATTGCGCTCGATCCTGCCGGGATCGAGCTCGAGGTCGCGGGCGGCCTCGCCGCCCTCCAGCGTCAGCGGCGCGATCGGCACGGCGTCGGTGGTCAGGCGGGCGCCGCCGGGTGCGGCGCGCGCGGCCGCGCCGGAGCCTTCGCTGCCGCCGGCCCGCTCGGCGGCGGGCGCCTGCCCGGCCAGCATCAGCGCCACCGCCGCCGAGGCGACATATGCGAACTTCACATGTCTCAAGATCAAACTCCCCAAGCTCAAGCCCTGCCGGACATCATCGCGCAATGATGTCGAGAAAAAGGTGGCGGTAGCGCGCATCCCCCCGATGCGGCCGCGCGCAGCGAACACGAGCGCCCCCGCGCTGGCAAGGCAAATGTCGAGGGTGCGGCCCGCCTGGACCGGGCGCCGCAATTATTCCACCTTTGCCGGGAAGGAATTCTTTTGAACCGGCCATTTACGGGCTTTAAATGGCCGGGGGCGCTTCGTGCCGGACGGCCAGGCGTATCTCAGGCAACCTCAGGAGGTACATTTGCTCATCAGACACTACGGAAAACTCGCCGCCGCTTCGCTGCTGGCCGCGACCATGACAACGGGTTTTTCGGCTTCAGGCTGGGCGCAGGAGAGTGAAGGACGGCCGGAACTGTCGCCGATGAGCCGGGTGCCGGCGCTGCGCGCCGACATGGCCGAGGACGAGGATTCGGGCGACCGCGTCTTCGGCGGCAAGGAAGCCGCCAAGGGCGCCTGGCCGTTCCAGGTGGCGCTGCTGACCAGCGAGATGCTGGACAACGACCCGGCCTCGCAGCCGAACGCGCAGTTCTGCGGCGGCAGCCTGATCGCCCCGCAATGGGTGCTGACGGCGGCGCACTGCCTGACCGATTCCGGGCAGACGGTGGCGGCCGACACGGTCACCGTGCTGGTCGGCGCGACCAACCTCGAGGAAGGCAAGCGCCACAAGGTGGCGGCGGTCTTCGTCAACGAGGGCTACGACACCTCGACGCTCGACAACGACGTCGGGCTGCTGAAGCTCGCCGAGCCGGCGACCGCGCCGACGATCGCCATCACCGACGCCAATGTCGAGAACGGCACGGCGACCGTCACCGGCTGGGGCATGATGGAGGACGGCTACTTTCCCAACAACCTCATGCAGGCCGACATCGAGCTCTTCCCCAACACCGCCTGCAATGCCGGCATCAAGGAGATCTATGCAAAGGATCTCGGCGGCATCCTGCGCGAGCTGGCGCCGCGCATGCGCTACTCCGACGCCTCGGTGGACGAGGCCACGAAGGCGATCGCCGCCACCATGCGCGACCCGCTGACGGCCAACATGCTGTGCGCCGGCGTGCAGTCGGGCGCGCGTGACGCCTGCAACGGCGACAGCGGCGGTCCGCTCTTCACGGTGAAGGGCGGCAAGCCGGTGCAGGTCGGCGTGGTGAGCTGGGGCGAGGGCCCGATGGACGGGAGCGCGGCCTGCGGCCATGCCAACGCCTACGGCATCTACACCCGCGTCGCCAACTACCGCGACTGGATCAAGGGCAAGATGGGCCAGTAACGGCCGCTTCCGCCTTCCAAACCGACAGCCGGCGCGGCCCTGCTGCGCCGGCCGTTGCGTTTTTCCATGACGCAATTCCAGACGGAAAACCGCTTCACACTTTTCCTGGAATTGCTTGCATCAAATATGCGTGACCATGCGGTGCGTCGGCGGATGCACCATGCGCACCAGCGTCACCGGCCGCGCGCCGAGCCAGGTGAGCCGTTCGGCGACGAAGACCGGCGCGCCGGGCTGCAGGCCGAGCACGGCCGCCTCGCCGGCCGTCGCGGCGGCCGCGAAGAAGGCGAACTCGGCTTCCGAGAAGGGCGCGGTCTCGACCAGCCATTCGTTCGGCCCGACCGTCTCGAAATTCTCCGCCCCGGCGGTCGGCACGGCGTCGAGGCTGATCCAGCGGTCCTCGTACTGATAGGGCGCGCGGTCGGCCGTGTGCAGGCAGCGCAGATGCAGCATGCGCGCCTCAGCCGGCAGGCCGAGGCGGGCGCGCACGATCTCCGTGGCCGGGCCGACCTCGCGGCTGAGCAGGGCGTAGCCGTAGTCGGCGCCGCGCGCCTCGATCTCCCTGCGCACCAGCGGGATGACGAAGCGCGCCTCGCGCACCGGATGCAGCGCCACGCGGGTGCCGGACTTGCGCTTGCGCTCGACGACGCCGGCCCGCGCAAGGTCCTGCAGCGCCCGGTTGACCGTGGCGCGCGCCGCGCCCAGCTCCGCGGCCAGCGCCTCCTCGCCGGGCACGGCCGCGCCCGGCTGCCACTCGCGCGCGGCGATGCGCCGCGAAAGCTCGTCGCGGATGTCGCGCCAGGAGATGCGCCGCGCCTCGCTCACAGGCGTTCCCCTATCCCCGCGAGCGCGGCCCGGTAGCGCGCGGCAAGCGCGTCGCGGGCGACGTGGCGGCCGCCGCGCACCACATGCCGCCCGGCCGACCATACGTCGCTGACCGCCTCGCGGCCGCCGGTGAAAACCCAGCGGTCGAGCAGGCCGTCGCCGGCCGGCGCGTCGTCGAGCATGGCGGGGTCGAGCGCGACGAGATCGGCCCAACGGCCGGCCTCGATCACCCCGCCGTCGCGGCCGAGCGCCCGCGCGCCACCCGCCAGCGCGAGGTCGAAGAGCTTGCGGCCGCAGGATTCATCCGGACCGGCGAGCACGATGCGGGCGCGGTCTCGGAGGCGCTGCGAATATTCGAGCTGGCGCAGCTCCTCGTTGAAGGAGATGCGGATGTTGGAATCGGAGCCGACGCCGAGCCGGCCGCCGGCGGCCAAATAGCGCGCGCCGTCGAAGATGCCGTCACCGAGATTGGCCTCGGTGACCGGGCACAGGCCCGCCACCGCGCCGGTTCGCGCCAGCCGTTCCGTCTCGTCCGCATCCATGTGCGTGCAATGGATCAGGCACCAGCGGCCGTCCACCCCGAAATTGTCGAGCAGGAAGGAAACCGGCCGCGCGCCGTGGACGGCAAGCGTCTCCTCGACCTCGCCCTCCTGCTCGGCGATGTGTATGTGGAACGGCGCCTCCGGCATCAGATCTGCGAGCGCGGCGAGGTCGGCGAGGCCGACCGCGCGCAGCGAATGCGGCGCGATGCCCAGGCGGGCGTCGGGCGCGAGGCCCCGCACGACGGCGGAGGCCCGCTCGAGCAGGCGCGCGAAGCTATCGAGATCGTTGCCGAAGCGGAGCTGGCCGCCCTTCAGCGGCCGTCCGTCGACGCCGCCCTGCGCGTAGTGGACCGGCAGCAGAGTGAGCCCGATGCCGGTATCGAGAGCGGCCGCGCCGATGCACGCCGACAATTCACCGATGTCGGCGTAAGCGCCGCCGCCCGGCCGGTGGTGCAGATAGTGGAACTCGGCCACGGAAGCGAAGCCGGCCTCCAGCATCTCCATGAAGGCGAAGGCCGCGACCGCCTCGATCTCGTCGGGCGAGAGCACGTCGAGGAAGCGGTACATCGTCTCGCGCCAGGTCCAGAACGAGTCGCGCCCGGCCGGGCCGCGCCGCTCGGCCAGCCCCGCCATGGCGCGTTGGAAGGTATGGCTGTGCAGGTTCGACGCCGCCGGCAGCAGCACGGCGACCCGCTCGTCGCCGGCCCGCGGCGCCTGCCCGGCCTCGACCGAGTCGATGCGGCCGGTCTCGTCGACACCGATGCGGACGGTGGCGGCCCAACCCTGCGGCAGCAGCGCATGTTCGGCAAAGATCGATGGCATCGGCACCCCGTTGACAGGTTATGTCTATACATAATACGATTATTGCAGAATTAATCAATCGACCGAAGCGGGCATGCCGAGAAAGCTGTTCACCGATCTGCGCCTTGCCGCGATGACGCCCGGCTCGCCGGCCGCAGGCGGCGGCATGGGGGTGGGGGTGGAGGCCGGCCGCATCGCGCTGGTGGCGCGGCAGGCCATGCTGCCGGCGGAATGGCAGCTTGCGGAGACGGAAGATCTCGGCGGCCGGCTGATGACGCCGGCGCTGATCGACTGCCACACCCATCTCGTCTTTGGGGGACATCGCGCCAACGAGTTCCGCATGCGGCTGGAGGGCGCCAGCTACGAGGAGATCGCGCGGGCCGGCGGCGGCATCGTCTCGACGATGAAGGCGACGCGCGCGATGTCGGAGGACGAGTTGGTGGTGGCGGCGCTGCCGCGCCTCGACGCGCTGATCGCGGAAGGCGTCGCCACCGTCGAGATCAAGTCCGGTTACGGGCTGACGGTGGCGGACGAGCTGAAGATGCTGCGGGCGGCGCGCGCGCTCGGCCGGCAGCGTCGGGTGCGGGTGGTGACGAGCTTTCTCGCCGCCCACGCCGTGCCGCCGGAATACAAGGGCCGCACTGAGGCCTATCTGGGCGAGGTCGTGCTGCCCGGCATGGAGGCAGGCCATGCGGACGGGCTGATCGACGCCGTCGACGGTTTTTGCGAAGGGATTGCCTTCAGCCCGGCGCAGATCGGCCGCGTCTTCGACCATGCGCGAAAGCTCGGCCTGCCGGTGAAGCTGCATGCCGAGCAGCTTTCCAATCTCGGCGGCGCAAGGCTCGCGGCTTCCTGCGGCGCACTTTCGGCCGATCACCTCGAGCATCTCGACGAGGCCGGCGCCCGCGCCATGGCCGCGGCTGGAACGGTGGCGGTGCTGCTGCCCGGCGCCTACTATTTCCTGCGCGAGCGGCAGGCGCCGCCGGTCGCGGCGCTGCGCGCGGCCGGGACGCGGATCGCGATTGCCACCGACTGCAATCCCGGCTCCTCGCCGCTGTCGTCGCCGCTGCTCGCCATGAACATGGCCTGCACGCTGTTCGGCCTGACGCCGGAGGAGTCGCTGGCCGGCGTCACCCGCGAGGCGGCGGCCGCGCTCGGGCTTTCCGCCGAGATCGGCACGATCGAGCCGGGCAAGCGCGCCGAGCTCGCCGTCTGGGACGTCGAGGACCCGGCCGAGCTCTCCTACCGCATCGGCTTCAACCCGCTCCACCGCAGGATCATCGAGGCATGACCGTCACCCTCCATCCCGGCTCGGTCCCGCTCTCGGACCTGGAGACGATCTACCGCACGGGCGCGGCGGCGCGGCTCGACGGGGCGTTCCGGCCCGGCATCGAGAAGGCGGCGGCGCGCATCGCCGAGATCGCCGGCGGGGCGCCGGCCTACGGCGTCAACACCGGCTTCGGCAAGCTCGCCAGCGTGCGCATCCCGGCCGCCGACGTCGAGACGCTGCAGCGCAACCTGATCCTGTCGCATTGCTGCGGCGTCGGTGCGCCGCTTGCGCCCGAGATCGCACGGCTCGTCATGGCGCTGAAGCTGATCTCGCTCGGCCGCGGCGCGTCGGGCGTGCGACCGCAGACGGTGGCGCTGATCGAGGCGATGCTGGAGCGCGGCGTCACGCCGGCGATCCCCGAGAAAGGCTCGGTCGGCGCCTCGGGCGACCTCGCGCCGCTGGCGCACATGACGGCCGTCATGATCGGCGAGGGCGAGGCATGGTTTGCCGGCGAACGAATGGCCGGCGCGGCGGCCCTGGCGAAGGCCGGGCTGACGCCGATCCGGCTCGCCGCCAAGGAGGGGCTGGCGCTGATCAACGGCACGCAGGTCTCGACAGCGCTGGCGCTGGCCGGCCTGTTCCGCGCCCACCGCGCGGCCAACGCCGCGCTCGTCACCGGGGCGCTGTCGACCGACGCCGCGATGGGCTCGTCGGCACCGTTCCATCCCGAGATCCACCGCCTGCGCGGCCATCGCGGCCAGATCGACACGGCGGCCGCGCTGTGGCGGCTGCTCGACGGCTCGCCGATCCGCGAGAGCCATCTCGACGGCGACGAGCGCGTGCAGGATCCCTACTGCATCCGCTGCCAGCCGCAGGTCGACGGCGCCTGCCTCGACGTGCTGCGCATGGCGGCGGCCACGCTCGCGACCGAGGCCAACGCCGTCACCGACAACCCGCTGGTGCTATCGGACGGGAGCGTCGTGTCGGGCGGCAATTTCCATGCCGAGCCTGTCGCGTTCGCCGCCGACCAGATCGCGCTCGCCGTCTGCGAGATCGGCGCGATCGCGCAACGGCGCGTGGCGCTGATGGTCGACCCCAAGCTCTCCTACGGCCTGCCGCCCTTCCTGGCGAAGAACGCCGGGCTCAACTCCGGCCTGATGATCGCGGAGGTCACCTCGGCCGCATTGATGAGCGAGAACAAGCAGATGGCGCATCCGGCCTCGGTCGATTCGACGCCGACCTCGGCCGACCAGGAGGACCACGTCTCCATGGCCTGCCACGGCGCGCGCCGCCTGCTCGCGATGACCGACAACCTCGCCGGCATCGTCGGCATCGAGGCAGTGACGGCCGCGCAGGGCATCGATTTCCGCGCGCCGCTGAAGACCAGCGCCGAGCTCCAGCGCGCACATGCCGCGATCCGCGGCGCGGTGCCGACGCTGGAGACCGACCGCTACATGGCCGGGGACCTGGCGGCGGCGGCCGAGCTCGTCTCCTCCGGCGCGCTCAATGCGAGCGTGAGCGAGGGGATCCTGCCGGGGCTGGCGGCATGAGCCCCGTCCACGTCTCGCGCGGCGCCTCCCCCGTCATCCTCGCCTTCCCGCACGTCGGCACGGACGTGCCGGCCGACATTCTGAGCCGGCTCAACGACGAAGGCCGCAAGCTGCGCGATACGGACTGGCATGTCGACCGGCTCTATGCCGATCTGCTGCCGGGCGCGACGACGGTGCGCGCGACGTTCCACCGCTACGTCATCGACGCCAACCGCGATCCGAGCGGGCAGAGCCTCTATCCCGGCCAGAACACGACAGGGTTGGTGCCGCTGTCCGATTTCGACGACCAGCCGATCTGGAGCGAAGCGCCGGACGCAGCCGAGATCGCGCGGCGGGTCGATATGTTCCATCGACCCTACCATCGGGCGCTCGCCGCCGAAATCGAGCGGGTGAAGGCGCTGCGCGGCGTCGCCATCCTCTACGACTGCCACTCGATCCGCTCGGAATGCCCGTTCCTGTTCGACGGCCGGCTGCCGGACTTCAACATCGGCACCGACAACGGCCGCACCTGCGCGCCAGAGATCGAAAGGGCCGTCGCGGATTTGTGCGGGAATGCCGCCGGCTACACATCCGTCCTCAACGGCCGCTTCCGCGGCGGCTGGACGACGCGCCACTACGGCCGGCCGGGGCGCGGCGTGCACGCGATCCAGATGGAGCTGGCGCAGGCCACGCATCTGGCGACGGAAGACCTGCCGTTCGCCTATGACGAGGCGAAGGCCGCGCGCCTGCGCGCGCATCTCGGGACGATACTGGAGCGGCTGGAAGAAGCCGCGAAAACGCTCCCCACCGGAGGCAAGGCATGACGACGAACCCGCGCCACAACATCCGCGAAATCCGCGCGCCCCGCGGCCCCGAGATCAGCGCGAAAAGCTGGCTGACGGAAGCGCCGCTGCGCATGCTGATGAACAATCTCGATCCCGATGTGGCCGAGAACCCGAACGAGCTGGTCGTCTATGGCGGCATCGGCCGCGCCGCCCGCACGTGGGAAGATTTCGACCGCATCGTGGGGGCGCTGAAGACGCTTTCCGACGACGAGACGCTGCTTGTGCAATCCGGCAAGCCGGTCGGCGTGTTCAGGACGCATGCGGACGCGCCGCGCGTCTTGATCGCCAACTCCAACCTCGTGCCGCACTGGGCGAACTGGGACCATTTCCACGCGCTCGATCGCAAGGGCCTGATGATGTACGGCCAGATGACGGCCGGCTCGTGGGTCTATATCGGCACGCAGGGCATCGTGCAGGGCACCTACGAGACCTTCGTGGAGGCCGGGCGCCAGCACTATGGCGGCGACCTCAAGGGAAAATGGATCCTGACGGCGGGGCTCGGCGGCATGGGCGGGGGGCAGCCGCTGGCTGCGGGGATGGCCGGCGCCTCGTGCCTCGCCATCGAATGCGACGAGCCCCGCATCGATTTCCGCCTGCGCCCCCGCTATCTCGACGAGAAGGCGACGAGCCTCGACGAGGCTCTCTCCATGATCGGGCGCTGGACGAAGGCCGGCGAGGCGAAATCGGTCGGCCTGCTGGGCAACGCGGCCGAGATCGTGCCGGAGCTTCATCGCCGCGGCGTCAAGCCCGACATCCTGACCGACCAGACCTCGGCGCACGACCCTGTCAACGGCTACCTGCCGAAGGGCTGGTCGCTGGCCGAGTGGCGGGCGAAGCGCGAGAGCGACCCGAAAGCGGTGGAGAAGGCCGCGCGAGCCTCGATGCGCGAGCATGTCGAGGCGATGGTCGCTTTCTGGAACGACGGCGTGCCGACGCTCGATTACGGCAACAACATCCGCCAGGTGGCGAAGGAGGAAGGTTTCGAGAACGCCTTCGCCTTCCCCGGCTTCGTGCCGGCCTATATCCGGCCGCTGTTCTGCCGCGGCGTCGGGCCGTTCCGCTGGGCAGCGCTTTCGGGCGACCCGGAGGACATCTACCGCACCGACGCCAAGGTGAAGGATCTGACGCCGGGCAACACGCATCTGCACCGCTGGCTCGACATGGCGCGCGAGCGCATCGCCTTCCAGGGCCTGCCGGCGCGCATCTGCTGGGTCGGGCTGGGCGACCGCCACCGGCTCGGGCTGGCCTTCAACGAGATGGTGGCCAGCGGCGAGCTGAAGGCGCCGGTCGTGATCGGCCGCGACCACCTCGATTCCGGCTCGGTCGCCTCGCCAAACCGCGAGACCGAGGCGATGAAGGACGGGTCCGACGCCGTGTCGGACTGGCCGCTGCTCAACGCGCTGCTCAACTGCGCCTCGGGCGCGACATGGGTGTCGCTGCACCATGGCGGCGGCGTCGGCATGGGATTCTCCCAGCATGCCGGCATGGTGATCGTGGCCGACGGCACGGCAAGCGCGGCGAAGCGGCTGAAGCGGGTGCTTTGGAACGATCCGGCGACCGGCGTCATGCGCCACGCCGACGCCGGCTACGAGATCGCGCTCGACTGCGCGAAGGAGAAGGGCCTGAGGCTGCCCGGTATCCTCGGCAATTAGCCGGCTTCCGCCTTTCAGGCCGCCTGCCGGCGGCCGGGCGGATTGCCCTTGATGACGCCGGCGCGGATGCCGGTCGGGTCGAGCCGGTCGATGATGGCGAGCTGGTCGGCGGTCGGGTCAGGCGTCGTCGCGATCCTGTCCGCCCGCAGCAGCGGAAAGCCGGTCTCTGCCTGCACCTCCTCGAACGTCACGCCGGGATGCAGCGAGATCACGCGGGCGGCGTGGTCCGGCCCCTTGAAGTCCATGACGCAGAGATTGGTGACGACGATGCCGATGTCGACGTTCCGCGGCTTGCCGTCCGGCCAGCGCTTGCCCGAATAGCCGACCGAGGCCACCACGTCGACCTCCCCCTCGATGAAGGTGCGGCGCGAATGGTTGGGCACGAACATCGAGTTGCGGTGACTGATGCTGTTGCCGGGATAGCCGCGCACGCCGAGAAGCTGCACCTTCGGCTTGCGGATATCGCCGAGCGCCGAGATGTTGCCCTGCGCCCAGCGGTCCATCTGCACCGGCGTCACCATCGCATGGCGGCGACCGCACCAGACGCTGTCGAAGACGCGGCCATAGGGCATCCAGCCGGACGGCTTCGGCACGTAGCCGTTGCGCGGGCCGAGCGGGACGGGCTCCTCGACCAGATAGGCCTCGCCGTCGGTCATCAGGATCTCGGGCGCGAAGGTGAGCTTGGCCAGACCCGCGGCGATGCGGGGCAGCGGACCGATGCCGGTGGCCAGCACCTCGCCGCCGCCGCGCCAGGCTTCGGCCGCCGCGCAGATGGCCAGTTCCGCCAGGGTGAATTCGCGCGCCATCGCCATTCCTGTCACATTACCGGCAGCGGCAGGCCGCGCACGCGCGCGGCGCCGCCGACGCGGTCGAGATAGCCGGCTTCGTCCGCGCCTACATATGTCTCGAAATATTTCTGCCAGCCGCCCTCGGCGCCGGCGAGCGCGGCATATTCCTTCAGGTGGTCGGTGTCCCAGCCATAGGCGTCGTGCGAGGCGGTCGGGTGCGCCCCGAGCGGCGCCTCGACGACGCCGGTCACCAGGTAGCGCTCGAACAGGTTGGAGCGGGCGCCCTGCGGGTAGGACAGGTCCATGCGGTCGACAACCTCTTCCGCCGTCACGTAGCAGCGCTCGGCGGCGCGCGCGAACAGCGCGTCGAAATAGGGGTCGGGCCCGTCGGTCTGGGTGTTGCCCAGCCGGTCGGCGCGGCTGACGTGGATCAGCGCGGCGTCGAGCCTGAGCGCCGGCATGGCGAGCAGCGTCTCGCCGTCGTCGTAAGGCGATTTCACCGTGCGGAAGCCGGGGTTGAACGCCGTGACGTCCGAGCCCAGCCCGATCCGCGTCGGCAGGAATGGCAGGCGATGGCCGGCCGCCTGAAGGCCGAGCACCAGCAGGCCCTCGTCGAGCTCGCTCGCCTCGACGCCGCCGGCCTCGCGCGCCTTGCGGAAGAACGGCTCGATAGGAATGAAATCGAGCGAGACGAAGCCGTAGATCAGGCGGCGGGCCTTGCCGGCCGCGCACAGCATGCCGATCTCCGGTCCGCCATAGGCGACCAGCGTCAGGTCCTTCAGGCCGGAGCGCAGGATCTCGCGGATCAGCGCCATCGGCTTGCGGCGCGGGCCCCAGCCGCCGATGCCGATGGTCATGCCGTCGTGCAGCTCCGCGACGACTTCGGCGAGGCTCATCTGCTTGTTCATCGCCGGTCCTCCCCGCATGCGGTGGCTCGCTGCGCGCGGATGGCTGGGAGGCCGGGGCGGATGGAGAGGGCGGTCGGCAAGAGGCTGGCTTCACTCTTCGTTGTCATGCGGCAGGCGCCGGGGCATCCGCCGGGATTTCGGCCTGTATGGACGCGGCGGCGCGGCCGGGCATCGTCTGATGGGACTATTGCCGCTTCGACGCCGCGGGGTGCGGCATCGTTCCCATAGTCTGTTAGGACGATGCGCGCGGCCCTTGCATCGCCAAGCTGAGACAGGCTGCAATGGGAGCGCATACCTGCGTGAGCAACTGGGGCTGCTCGCATCGCCCGCCTCTAATCCGGGAGGAAACACACATGAAGAAATTCCTGCTGGCGACGACCGTTCTCGCGTCGCTCGCTTTCGTCGCGTCGGCCCAGGCCGGCGACGGCAAGATCAAGATTGGCGTCCTGAACGACCAGTCGTCTTCCTTCTCCGCGCTCGGCGGCACCGAGGTGGTGAAGGCGGTCGAGCTGGCGATCAAGGATTTCGGCGGCCAGGTCCTCGGCCAGCCGATCGAGCTGGTCTCGGCCGACCACCAGAACAAGGCCGACGTGGCGCTGGGTATCGCGCGCCAGTGGCTCGACAAGGACAATGTCGACGTGATCGCCGACGTGGCCAACTCGGCGGTCTCGCTGGGCATCAACACCCTCATCGGCGAGAAGAAGTCGATCGGCCTGTTCGTGTCGCCGCTGAGCGACAAGTCGACGGAAGCCGACTGCAACGGCCGCGTGGTGGCCTGGGCCTACGACGTCAACTCGATGGTCAGCACCACCGTGCAGGCCCTGCTCGACCAGGGCAACAAGTCGTTCTTCATCATGTCGAACGACTACGAGGCCGGCAAGGCCCAGGAAGCCTGGGTCGAAGGGGCCGTGAACGCCGCCGGCGGCGAGATCAAGGGCAAGGTCCGCGTTCCGCTCAACACCACCGACTTCTCGTCCTACATGCTGCAGGCGCAGGCGTCGGGCGCGGAGGCGATCGTGCTGAACGTCGGTGGCACCGACCTCGTCAACGCGATGAAGCAGGCGCAGGAGTTCGGCATCATCGGCTCCGGCCAGAAGGTCGCCATCACCTTCCTGCACCAGTCGGACGCGCGCGCCATTGGTATCGACGCGCTCAAGGGCGCCCGCTTCTCCGCGCCGTGGTTCTGGAACATGGACGAGGCCTCGCACAAGTTCGGCCTGCGGATGAAGGAGCTCACCGGCAACGGTCCGGGCTGGATCGCGGCCGGCAACTATTCGGCCGTCACCAACTACCTCAAGGCGGTCGAGAAGGCCGGCAGCGACGATCCGGACGCGATCCTGAAGGCGCTGCACGAGATGAAGATCGAGGATTTCTTCGTCCACAACGGCACGATGTATCCGAACGGCCGGCTGATCCACGACATGTATCTCGTCGAGGTGAAGAACCCGGACGAGGTCAAGGAAGGCGACGACTTCTTCAAGCTGGTCGCCAGCGTGCCGGCCGAAAAGGCGTTCAAGCCTTACGCGGACTCGGCCTGCAAGATCGGCAAGTAGAGACAGGCTCCCTGCCCGAAGAGACGGCCGCCGCCCGCCGGCGGCGGCCGTTCCCATCAAACCGAGACGGACCGGCGAGTTGCGCGGCTACCTGATCTTCGACCTGGAAGTCACCGACCCCGCCGCCTGGGAAGAGTATCGGCGCGTGGTGGGGCCGATCATGGCCGCCAGCGGCGGCCGCTTCCTCGTCGGCAGCCAGAAGATCGAGCCGCTGGAGGGCGACTGGCGCCCGGCGAGCATCTCCGTCGTCGAGTTCCCGAGCTTCGAGGCGGCACACCGCTTCTACCATTCGGAAGAATACCAGCGGACCATTCCGCTGCGCCAGCGCGCCGCGCGCGGCCATGGTATCCTCGTCGGCAGCACGCCGCCGGAGGAGACGCCAAAGACATGAGCGCCGACCATGCCGCCACCGACTGGATCGTCGAGGCGACGGGGCTGACCAAGCGCTTCTTCGGGTTCGCCGCGGTGAGCGGCGTCGACCTCAAGGTGCGCCGGCATTCGATCCACGCCCTGATCGGCCCGAACGGGGCCGGCAAGACGACCACCTTCAACCTGATCACCAAGTTCCTCGCCCCCAGCGAGGGCCGCATCCTCTACAATGGCGAGGACATCACCCGCGAAAGCCCGGCGAAGGTGGCGCAGCGCGGCATCGTCCGCTCCTTCCAGATCTCGGCGATCTTCCCGCGCATGAGCGTCGGCGAGAACGTGCGCATCGCGCTGCAGCGCAAGCTGGGCACGGCTTTCCATTTCTGGCGCCCCGAACGCTCGCTGAGCGCGCTCGACGCGCGCGTCGACGAGCTGCTGGAGGCCGTCGGGCTGGCCGGCCAGCGCGACCAGCTCGCCGCCGGCCTGCCCTACGGCCGCAAGCGGGCGCTGGAGTTCGCCACCACGCTGGCGCTGGAGCCGGAGCTGATGCTGCTCGACGAGCCCACCTCCGGCCTCGGCCACGAGGACGTCGACCGCATCGCCGAGCTGATCGCCAAGGTCTCCGCCAACCGCACCATCCTGATGGTGGAGCACAACCTTTCGGTGGTGGCGCGGCTGGCCGACACGATCACCGTGCTGGCGCGCGGCCGCGTGCTAGCCGAAGGGCCCTATGCCGAGGTGTCGGCCGACCCGCGCGTCGTCGAGGCCTATATCGGGGGCACCGATGACGCCTGACGCCTCGCTCCAGGTGCGCGACCTCCACGGCTGGTACGGCGAGAGCAAGGCGCTGCACGGCATGAACTTCGAGATCGGTCGCGGCGAGGTGGTGACGCTGCTCGGCCGCAACGGCGCCGGCAAGACGACCACGCTGCGCGCCATCATGGGCCTGCTGCGCAAAAAGACCGGCGAGATCCGCTTCCGCGGCGAGGAGCTTTGCGGCCGGCTGCCGGAATATGTCGCGCGGCGCGGCATCGCCTACTGCCCCGAGGAGCGCGGCATCTTCTCCAGCCTGACGGTGGAGGAGAACCTGATGCTGCCGCCGGTGGTGGCCGAGGGCGGCATGGCGATGGACGACATACTGGCGCTGTTCCCCACCCTCGCCGAGCGGCGCAACAGCCGAGGCACCAAGCTTTCCGGCGGCGAGCAGCAGATGCTGGCGATCGCGCGCATCCTGCGCACCGGCGCCGCCCTGCTGCTGCTCGACGAGCCGACTGAGGGGCTGGCGCCGGTGATCGTCAAGCAGATCGGCGCCGTCATCGCCAAGCTCAAGGAGCGCGGCTTCACCGTGCTGCTGGTCGAGCAGAACTTCCGCTTCGCGGCGAAGCTCGCCGACCGCCACTACGTGGTGGAGGACGGCCGCGTGGTGGAATCCTTCACTGCCGCCGACGTCGCCGGCGGCATCGACCGCATCGAGACCTATCTGAGGGTGTGATGATGTTCGAACTCATCGGCATCTCGCCCACCCTGCTGTTCGGCCAGCTCCTGATCGGCCTCATCAACGGCGTCTTCTACGCGATGATGAGCCTCGGCGTGGCGATCATCTTCGGCATGCTGCGGATCGGCAATTTCGTGCACGGCGCGCAATACATGCTGGGCGCGTTCGGCGCCTGGTACCTGCTCAACCTGCCGAGCCTGTTGCCCGGCCTCGGCCTGCCCTCGCTCGGCTACTGGTGGGCGCTGGTCATCGTGCCATTGCTGGTCGCCGGCATCGGCGCGCTGATGGAACGCATCTTCATCCGCCGCGTCTACGACCTCGAGCACGCCTACGGCCGGCTGGTCCCGTTCGGGCTGGCGCTGGTGGTCGAGGGCCTGTTCAACCTGCGCTACGGCGCGGGGGGGCCGCAGTCCAACCTCCCCGATGCGCTCAAGGGCGGCGTCAATCTGGGCTTCATGTTCATGCCCTCCTACCGCCTGTGGGTGATCGTGGCGGGCATCCTCGCCTGCCTCGGCACCTGGTACGTGATCGAGCGCACCAAGCTCGGCTCCTATCTCAGGGCGGCGACCGAGAACCCCGACCTCGTGCGGGCCTTCGGCATCAACGTGCCGCGCATGCTGATGCTGACCTACGCGTTCGGCGTGGGGCTTGCCGGCCTTGCGGGCGTGATGGCGGCGCCGATCTACCAGGTCAGCCCGCAGATGGGCCAGTCGATCATCATCACCATCTTCGCCGTCGTCGTCATCGGCGGCATGGGCTCGATCTTCGGCGCGATCGTCACCGGCCTGATGCTCGGCCTCGTCGAGGGCCTGACCAAGGTGTTCTGGCCGCAGGCCTCGACCACGGTGATCTTCGTCATCATGGCGATCGTGCTGGTGTTCCGCCCGGCCGGCCTGTTCGGCCGCGAGAGCACGTCCCACCACAGCACCGACATGTCGGCGGCGCGGCCGGGCAGCCTGCTCGAGAACGGCCGCCTGTGGCTCGCCATCCTCACCGTCGGCGGCGCGGCGCTGCCCTTCTTCATCTACCCCGTGTTCGGCATGAAGATGCTGTGCCTGGCGCTGTTCGCCAGCGCCTACAACCTGATCTTCGGCTATGTCGGCCTGCTCGGCTTCGGCCACGCCGCCTTCTACGGGTCGGCCGCCTACGTGGCGGCGCACACGGCCGCCGCCTGGGGCTTCCCGCCGGAGCTCGCGATCCTGTCGGGCGCGGCGGCGGCGACCCTGATCGGCGTGGTGTTCGGCTGGCTGGCGATCCGCCGGCAGGGTCTCTATTTCGCGATGATCACGCTGGCGCTGGCGCAGCTCGTCTATTTCTACGCCATTCAGGCGTCGTGGACGCATGGCGAGGACGGCATCCAGTCGGTGCCGCGCGGCCACCTGTTCGGCTTCATCGACCTCAACCAGCCGCTCAATATGTATTATTTCGTGCTGGTCATCTTCCTCGCCGGCTTCGCGCTGATCCACCGCATCGTGCGCTCGCCCTTCGGGCAGGTGCTGAAGTCGATCCGCGAGAACGAGCCGCGCGCCATCTCGCTGGGCTACGCCACCGACCGCTTCAAGCTGATCGCCTTCACGCTGTCGGCGGGGCTCGCGGGCGTCGCCGGCGCGACCAGCGCGATCGTGTTCCAGATCGCCTCGCTGCCCGACCTCTACTTCATGACCTCGGCCGACGCGCTGCTGATGACGCTGATCGGCGGCGTCGGGACGCTGCTCGGCCCGGTGGTCGGCGCGATCATTCTCGTCGCCATGCAGACGGAGTTCGCCACGCTGGGCGCCTGGGTGATCGTGGCGCAGGGCGCGGCCTTCGTGCTGTGCGTGCTGTTCCTGCGCAAGGGCGTGGTCGGCACGCTGGAGGACTACCTCGCGCAGCGCAGCGACCGCGCCGCCGCGGCGCGCAGCGAGCCCGCCGGCAAGGCCGGCGCGGAGGCGGGCCGGTGACGGACGGCAAGCCGCTCGCCGTCGTAGTCGGCGCAGGACCGGGGCTCGGCATCGCGCTGGTCAGGCGCTTCGCGCGCGCGGGCATGGCGGTCGGCTTCATGGCGCGGCGGCCGGAGGCGATCGCCGCCTACCAGGCCGAGCTGGACGCCGAGGACCTCGACACGAAGGGCTTCGTCGCCGATGCCGGCGATCCGCAGGCGGTCAGCCGGGTCTTCGCCGAGCTGCGCGCCAGCCACGGTGCGGCCGAGCTTTTGGTCTACAACGCCGCGATCATCGAGCCGTCGCGCTTCGTCACGCCGTCGGGCATCGCGGAGGCGCAGTATTCCTCGGCGCCGGGCTGGAAGGCGCATGGCGAGCCAGTCGGCGTCGACTATCTGATGGCGAGCTTCCGCACCAACGTGGCCGGCGCGCTGCATGCGGCCCAGCAGGTGGCGCCGGCGATGATCGCGCGCGGGCGCGGCACGATCCTTCTCACCGGCGGCGTGCTCGCCTTCGGCCCGTGGATCGAGTGGGGCACTGTGTCGCTCGGCAAGGCCGCGCTGAGGAGCCTCGGCCATTCGCTGTTCAAGGAGCTGACGCCGCTCGGCGTGCAGGTCGCGACGGTGGCGATCCACGGCACGATGGCGAAGGGAACTGCCTACGACCACGACACCGTGGCCGACGCCTACTGGCGGCTGCACCGGCGGCCGGAGGCCGAATGGGAGCCGGACTTCCATTTCAAGGCCGAGCCGGACGACGGCGCGGACCCCGACGCGTGAGGCCGGCGATCGACCTTTCCGGCCGACGCGCGCTGGTCACCGGCGGCGCCAGCGGCATCGGCGAGGAGACCGCGCGGCTGCTGACCGAACTGGGCGCGGCCGTGGCCATCGCCGACATCGAAGGCGATCGTCTCGGCGAGGCGCAAGAGCGGGCCGGAGCCGCCGCCGCGGTGACCGGCGACGTCGCCGACGCGGACGACGTCGAGCGGATGGTGGCGGAGGCGGCCGCCGCGCTGGGCGGCCTCGACCTCGTCTTCAACTCGGCCGGCATAGGCGACGACCTCGTGCCGCTGCACGAGCAGGCGGTGGAGCGCTGGCAGCGCGTCGTCGACGTCAACCTGCGCGGCACCTATCTCGTCTGCCGGGCGGCCGGGCGCATCATGCTCGAACAGCGCCGTGGCGCGATCGTCAACGTCTCGTCGATCGTCGGGCTCGGCGGCTTTCCGGGCCGCACCGCCTACGGCGTCGCCAAGGCGGGCATCAACCACCTAACCCGCACGCTCGCCTGCGAATGGGGTCCCGCCGGCATCCGCGTCAACGCCATCGCGCCCGCCTACACGCTGACGCCGATGGTGCGCTCGCTGCTCGATCGACAGGTGTTCGATCCCGGCAGGCTGGAACGGCGCACGCCGCTCGGGCGGCTCGGCGAGACGGCCGAGATGGCGCAGGCGGCCGCCTTCCTTTTGTCGGACTGGGCCTCCTACATCACCGGCGCCGTGCTGCCGGTCGACGGGGGATATCTTGCCGGCTGACGCCTCCGTTTCGATCCATTCCGAGGCGCATTTCGTCCACCGCATCGGCTGGCTGCGCGCCGCCGTGCTCGGCGCCAATGACGGCATCGTCTCGGTGGCGAGCGTGCTGGTCGGCGTCGCCGCCGCCGGCTCGCCGCACGGCACCGTGGTGCTCTCGGGCCTTGCGGCGCTGGTCGCCGGCGCCATGTCGATGGCGGCGGGCGAATATGTGTCGGTGAGCTCGCAATCCGACACCGAACGCGCCGATCTTGCCCGCGAGAAGTCCGAGATCGAGACGCATTGGGACGACGAGCTCGAAGAGCTGGCGATCATCTATCAGCGCCGCGGCCTCGACCCGCAGCTCGCCCACCAGGTGGCGCGGCAGCTCATGGACGCCGACGCGCTCGGCGCGCACGCCCGCGACGAGCTGGGGATCACCGAGACCACGGCGTCCAATCCGCTGCAGGCGGCGTGGACCTCGGCCATCACCTTCACCGCCGGCGCGGCGCTGCCGCTGCTCGCGGCCTGGCTCAGCGCCGGTACCGCCACGCTCTGGGCCGTCGCCATCGTCTCGCTGCTGGTGCTGCTCGTCCTCGGCGCCCTGGGCGCCCAGACCGGCGGCGCCCCGCTGTGGAAGGGCGCCCTGCGCGTCGCCTTCTGGGGCGTGCTGGCGATGCTCGCGACCTACGTCGTCGGCGCCCTGTTCGGCACCGTGGCGGGATAGCTCAGCGGCCCGCTTCGGTGAGCTGCGCCAAATCGTCGGCATCGAGCGCCAACCGCGCTCCGTCCGTCAGCGCCTTGAGCTGCTCCACCGACGTTGCCGAGGCGATGGCGGCGCCGACGCCCGGCTGCGCCGCGATCCAGGCGATGCTGACCGCCGCCGGCGTCGCGTTCCGCCGCTTGCTCACCGCGTCGAGGGCCTGCAGGATGCGTTCGCCCTTCGGGTTGAGGTATTTGTCGACCGCCGCCTTGCCGCGCGGACTCTTGTCGGCATCGGCGACGCTGCGGTACTTGCCGGCGAGAAAACCCCGCGCCAGGCTGAAATAGCCGATCCCCGACACCTGCTCGCGCACGCAGATGTCCTGCACCGCGCCTTCGAAGCTGTCCCGGTCGTAGAGGTTGAATTCGTTCTGCACCGTCTGGTAGCGCGCGAGCCCCTTGTCGGCGGAAATGCGCAGCGCCTCGCTCAGCAGCTTCCCGTCCTGGTTCGGGCTGCCGATCCAGCGCCCCTTGCCCGCCTGCACCAGCCGGTCGAAGGCCCCCAGCGTTTCCTCCTGCGGCGTCGCCGGGTCCGGCCAATGGCTCTGGTAGAGGTCGATCACATCCGTCTGCAGCCGCCGCAGCGAATTCTCCACCTCCTCGATGATCCATTTGGCGCTGAGGTCGCGATGTCCCTGGCCCATGT
>Ga0066256_1001414_pt2 | contig 28843 bp, 37 predicted proteins | sample ThiBio_1000_biof_FD_87107 | JGI IMG/M metagenome (GOLD analysis project Ga0066256, IMG submission 87107) | Wastewater bioreactor microbial communities from Cape Town, South Africa - Thiocy_expt_1000_biof (version 2) | ecosystem: Engineered > Bioreactor > Thiocyanate-remediating >... | reverse complement strand
GCGTGGTGCACAGGGCCCGGCAGGCCATGGCCGGCGCGCCCGCGGCAGGGGCATCGCAGCCCGCTGCCGGCAGGGAACCGGCCGACGGCCTCGCCCCCAAACCGGCGCGGCCTGCGCGTGCCCCCCGCAACCCCCGGGCGGCCCCCGGCCCCACGGAGGCCCCCGCCGCCCCGCGCCCCGCCACGCCCCGCAAAAGAAAGAGCGCCCCATGAATGCGACACCTGCCCTCGCCGCCCCCACCACCGCGCGCGCCACCCAGGTGCCGCCCGGCACGGCCATCCACGCCACGCTGCCCGGGGCCGATTTTTTTGATGCCTACGAAGTGGCCGACCGGCACCCCGCGCGCTCAGCCCTGCAGTCGTGGCTGGACGTTGCGGCCCGCACCCCGGCGTGGACACGCGCCCTCATGTTCGTGCGCAACAAGGCCGTGCGCCTGGTGGGCCTGAAGGACCTGGGCCAGCTGGATGACGGCCACCCGCCCGCCAGTGGCAGATCCCTCCGCGACGCGCGCAGCTACCGCGTGGGCGACCGCGTGGGCATCTTCCGCATCCGGCACCTGAGCGACACCGAGGTGGTGATGGGCCAGGACGACAAGCACCTGGACGTGCAGGTGTCCATCTGCAAACAGCCCGCCGCCCCCGGCACCGCGCCCCGCGTGGTGCTGAGCACGGTGGTGCACATCCACAACACGCTGGGCCATGCATACATGGCGGTGATCACGCCGATCCACCGCGTCATTGCACGCGGCACGGCCCAGCGCCTGGCAGACCATGGCAAAAGCTGAGGCAGACGCCCCGCGCACCGGCAAGCTGGCGCGCAGCGCCATCACCGGGCTCGCGGCCGCGCGCATCGGCATGGCGGAGCTGGGACACCGCACGCGCAAGCGCTCAGCCCAGGCACAGGCCGAGCACGAGGCAGCGCTGGGCCGCATCCTGTTTGGCGCGCTGGGGCAGCTGCGGGGCTCGGCGCTCAAGGGGTCGCAGTTGCTCAGCATGCACCCGGGCCTGCTGCCCGACGGCGTGCGCAGCGAACTGGCACGCGCCCACCACCAGGCCCCGCCGCTCAACCGCGCGCTGGTGGGACGCGTGTTCCGCCAGGCCTTCGGACAAGAGCCCGAGGCGCTGTTCGAGCAGTTCGAGCCCATCGCGTTTGCCGCCGCCAGCCTGGGCCAGGTGCACCGCGCGCAGCTCGCAGGCCACGGCACGGTGGCCGTGAAGGTGCAGTACCCCGGCATTGCCGCCACCATTGCCAGCGACATGCAGCTGATGCGCGCCGCGCTGCGCGCGCTGGCCCACACCGACATGCCGCTGCCCACCGATGCCGTGCTGGACAGCGTGATGGCCGAGATCGAGGCCACCCTGCTGCGGGAGGTGGACTACCTGCAGGAGGCCGAACAGCTGCAATGGTTTGCCCAGCACGCCGCGCAGCCGGGCGTGGTGATGGCGCAGCCCATCCTCTCGCACACCCGCGCTCAGGTGCTCACGCAGCAGTTTGTGCCCGGGCTGCCGTTGCAAGCCTGGCTGGCCAAACAGCCACCGCAGGCGCTGCGCGACCAGGCCGGGCAGCACCTGTGGGACTGGTTCATGCACTGCATCTTTGTGCTGGGGCGGGTGCATGCCGACCCGCACCCGGGCAACTTTCTGTTCGCGCCCAATGGCACGGTGGGGGTGCTGGACTTCGGCTGCACGCGCGCCCTGCCCAGCACATTCCGGGCGCAGGGGGTGCCGGCGTGGGCAGCCCTGCTGTGCGACCCTAACGACCCCACGCGCAATGCACAGGTGCTGCAGGCCTACCAGGCGCTGGGGCTCTTGCGCAAGGACCTGACCGTGCAGGCCTACACCACCGAACTCGCCCCTGCCCTCGCCGAGATGCAGGCCTGGCAGATCGAGCCCTTCACCCAGCCAGTGTTTGACTTTGGCACCAAGACACCGCCGCCCATCACCCCCAGCCAGCACCAGCGCGTGCTGGGCCAGCACCTCGCCCAGATCCCCGGCGAGATGCCCGCGTTCGAACGCATGTGGATGGGGCTGATGCACCTGCTGACGCAGCTGGGTGCCCGGGTGCACACCCGCGCCCACGAGGCGCTGGCCGTTCACCCATGACCAACACGGCGCTGACCCTGGCCGCAGCCTGCCTGGCCCTGGTGGGTGTCGCGCACTCGGTGCTGGGAGAGCTTCTGCTGTTTCGCAGGCTGCGCACGCAGGGCCGCCAGACGGCGGGGCGCGCGGAGGTTGGCACGGCGCAGCAGTTGCTGCACACCCCGCACCTGCGCATTCTGTGGGGCACCTGGCATGTGACCTCGGTGCTGTGCTGGGCGCTGAGCGCCCTGCTCTGGCGCCTGGGCACCGCACCTTGGGACGCGGCCCTGGGCGCCTGGGCCGCCGACGCCGTGGGCATTGCCACCCTGGCCAGTGGCATGCTGGTGTTCTTTGCCACGCACGGCAGACACCCGGCGTGGTGCGCGTTGCTGGTGATTGCGACGCTAGTGTGGTGGCGCTGAAGCAAGCCATCGCGGGCGGATGGATGGGGGACGCCGACGCCGGACGCCTGAGCAGGCGTGACAAAAATCACACGGCAACCGTTTGCCTCCGAAGTCGGCAACACAACTTCACAAAGCTTCGCAATTGGCCTACACCGGCTTGACGCAGCGTGCGCACCATGAAGTCTCCGGTTCCGCAAGGAATCACATCTGAGGAGAACCTTATGGCCCGCAAAGCACTTGCCGCTGTGTCCATCGCCCTGCTGTCGCTGGGCGCCGCGAGCGCGGCGCAGGCGCAGACCAGCGCCACCGTTGTCATCCAGGCAGGTACGCCTGTCTACCAGCAACCCGCCCCGGTGCGCGTGCAGTACCAGGCGCCGCCCCCACCCCGCTACGAGGTGGCGCCGCACCCGCGCCGCGGCATGGTGTGGGTGCCCGGCCACTGGGAATGGCGTGGCCACCGCCACGTGTGGATGCAGGGCTACTGGGTGAAGGCCCGCCCCGGCTACCACTACCGCGAGCCCCGCTGGGTAGAACATGGCGGTCGCTGGAACATGCAGCCCGGCGGCTGGGACCGTGATGGCGATGGCACCCCCAACCGCCGCGACCGGGACCGTGACGGAGACGGCGTGCCCAACCGCTACGACCAGCGCCCGGACAACCCGTACCGCCGCTGATCCCCCTTGGTGGGACCGCTGCGCGGGCCGACATGCAATGGGCAGCCCGGCTGACAGACGCCCCACCACCCACCGGCCACGATGAGGCCACAGACGCAACACCCGGCCCGACGCAGGCAGTGCCTGCGGTCGGCCAGACACGACAAGGAGTTCACCATGACCCACGCCACTTTCTTGCGCAACACCTTCACCGCAGCGGCCTTGGCCGTGACAGCGCTGACGGCGCTGACAGGGGCCATCACACCGGCACAGGCCGCCACGCAAGCCACTGTCATCGTGCAGTCGGGCCCACAGCAGGGCATCGTCATCCCAGCACCCCCACCACCCCGCCGCGAAGCCGTTCCGCACGCCCGCAAGGGACAGGTGTGGGTGCCTGGCTACTGGGACTGGCGGGGCCACCCCCCCGTGTGGGGGGGAGGGCACCATGAAAAAGTGCGGCCAGTTCTACCGCCACCGCCCCCCCCAGGGTGACCCCCCCTCTTCCCCCACGGGCCCCCCCCGGGCCCGGGGGCCCCGGGTGGCCGCGGCCCGCCCCACCCCCAGCGCCCGGGCCCGTGCCGGGGAGGGCGTCCCCACCCGCCGCGACCACCAGCCGGACAACCCGCGCCGCAACTGATCGACGCTCCGCTGGCTAGCCAGGGCGCCAAGCCCTGTGCATTTATCGCAGGTGCAACACCGCCTGCCCCAGCCCCGGAAAGTCGGCCACCACCTCAGCCCCCGGCGCCACCAGCACGGTGCCGGTGCATGACCCGGTGGTGACCCAGTGCCCCGCGCACAGTCCGCCCAGGCTGCGCGCGCCTTCGTTGGCCAGCCACACCAACAGCCGCAGCGGGTCGCCCGCCGGGTTGCCCCAGGTGGCATGTTGCACGGCCACGTTCCCGTTCACTGACATGGTGACCGCTTGCGCCAAGGGCAACACGGCGGTCACATCGTGAGTGCCAGTCCCCACAATCAGCGCTCCGTGGCACGCCTGGTCGGCCAGGCGGCTCCACTCGCCCTGCTGCGCCCAGGCAGCAAAGCGCGTGTCGCACACCTCGATGGCGGCCCGCACCGACGCCACGGCCGCCAACACTTCGCCGGCGCTGTAGGGGGCGGCACGGGCGGGCAGGTCGGCCCCCAGTTCGTAGACCAATGCCGCCTCCATCCCCATCACAGCAAAACCAGATGCATCCAGCAACACGGGCTCGCCCGCTGCAGCCACCCACACCGAATCCCGGGTCAGCGCGGCGCGTGCCGGTTGCGCCTGGGGCGATGCAGCCCCCACCTTCCAGCCGACGATGTCGCCGCGTGCACGCACCACCGCGTCTTGCACGGCATAGGCCTCGGTGGCATCGCGCGGGCGCAGCCCTGCGGGGAAGTCCAGCGGGCGGGGCGTGCGCCCTTCCCGGGCCTGGGTGATGACGACGGCGCTGGCGACAGGGTCCAAAGCGGTGGGGGACATGGCAAAACTCTCCGTGGTGCAAGGGGTCGGCGGAATTATCGGCACCTTGCCCCATCGATCCCGCCGCGCTCCATCAGCAACGATTGCGCCCCATTAGCCGCCGCAGTTGATCCGGCGCACAGGCTTGCCCCTAGAATCGGCCTCGCAGGAGAGCACGGCAGCCACAGGCCGCCGCTGCACCGAAGGCGCAAACTCCCATACACGCTCAGGTCCCGTACTGCACCATTCATCAAAGCCGTCTGGAGAGCCGCCTCGCGCAACGCGAAGCGCACCGAAGGAGCAAGCCGCAGCCCGGGTGGGTGGCGGTGAATCTCTCAGGTACCAAGGACAGGGGGAGCGGCAGCTAGGGCATTCATGCGCCAGCTGCACGCTATTGAATTCATAGCTGCCAGCGCATATTGTTCTAGCGCCAGAGCCCAGAAAGGCTTTGAAAATCATGCGCGTGATCGTTTTGGGCGCCGGCTTGCTCGGCGTGACTTCGGCTTATTTCCTCTCGCAACTGGGTCACGAAGTGACCGTCATCGACCGCCAGGGCACGCCCGGCGCCGAAACCAGCTTTGCCAACGGCGGCCAGATCTCGGTGAGCCACGCCGAGCCCTGGGCCAACCCCAGCGCACCGCTCAAGGTGCTGCAATGGCTGGGCAAGGAAGATGCGCCCCTGCTCTTCCGTCTGCGCGCCGACATGCGGCAGTGGCTGTGGGGCCTGTCGTTCCTGCGCAACTGCCCCCCCGCGCGCCCGCGCCACAACATCGAGCAGATCGTGCGCCTGGGCACCTACAGCCGCGACACGCTGCAGCAGCTGCGCGCGGCCACCGGCATCCAGTACGACCAGCGCACACAAGGCATCCTGCACTTCTATACCAACCAAAAGGAGTTTGACGGCGCGCTGGCCCCGGCCGAGCAGATGCGCGCGCTGGGCTGCGAGCGCCAGGTCATCAGCGCCGACGAGGCCGTGCGCATTGAGCCTGCCCTGGCCCACATCCGCCCACAACTCGCGGGCGCCACCTACACGGCCGAAGATGAATCCGGCGACGCCAACCAGTTCACACGCGAGCTGGCCAAGCTGTGCGAAGCGGCGGGCGTGCAGTTCCGCATGGGCCACCACATCACCGCGCTGCGCGAGGCAGGTGGTCGCATCGACCATGTGGAAGTAACCAATGCCGAAGGCCGCTTCGAACGCGTGCGCGGCGATGCGTTTGTGCTGGCCATGGGCTCGTTCAGCCCGCTGCTGGCGCAGCCGTTGGGCATCCAGCTGCCGATCTACCCGGCCAAGGGCTACTCGGTGACCATGCCGGTGAAAGACGCGTCCAAGGCGCACCAGGTGAGCCTGACGGACGACGAGTTCAAGCTCGTTTTCTCGCGCTACACCAGCGAGCGGGGCGACCGCCTGCGCATTGCAGGCACGGCAGAATTGAATGGCTATGACCGCCACCTGAACCAGGTGCGCTGCGAGGCCATCGTGCGGCGTGTGGAGCAGCTCTTCCCCGGCGCGGGCGACACCACCCAGGCGCAGTTCTGGAGCGGCCTGCGCCCCGCCACGCCCAGCAATGTGCCGCTGATCGGCAAGACGAAAGTGGGCAACCTGTTCCTCAACACCGGCCACGGCACGCTGGGCTGGACGCACGCCTGCGGCTCGGGCAAGGCACTGGCCGACATCGTGAGTGGCCGCGTGCCCGAGGTGGACTTTGCGTTCCAGGGGCTGCAAGGGCGCGCAGCCGGGGCGGCGCTGGTGCCGTCGCGAACGGCGGCCTGAGGCAGCGCGCGGCTGCATGCGGTTGCAGCGAGGCCACGCTGCAACCGGTGCGAAAGGCTGCGCCTACTTGGCCGCGCCCGTGGCGTGCGCCACAAACTGCGCCACGGCCAACATGTCCTTCTCGGTCATGCGCTCTGCATAGGACGGCATCACACCGATGCCCGCCTTGAGCGCGCGCAGCACGCGGCCGGCGTCGGGCTTCAGCTCATCCAGCACCGGGCCGACCTGGCCCTCAGCACCTGCGGCCTGTAGCGTGTGGCACACGGCGCAGGCGGGCTGGATCTTGGTGAACAGCTCCTTGCCGCGCGCCAGTTCGGCCGGGTCGGCGGCCGCAGCCGACGCACAGGCGCCAGCGGCCCACAGCGCCGCTGCAAGGCGGTGCGCTCCGTTGCTCCCACCCATCTCAGGCCACGGTCACGGTGACAGCGTGGTCGCGCCAGCTGGCGTTGTTGTAGCCGCCCAGGTTTTCCTCACGCTGCTCGGCCTGCACATTGCCTGCGGTGTCGGTGGCGCGGCTGGCCAGCACATGGGTGCCCGCCTCCAGGCGCAGGGGCAGCGCAAACTGCCGCCAGGCAAAGGGGCCCAGGTCGGGGCCGATGAGCTTGGCCGCCTGCCAGGTCTTGCCGCCATCGGCCGACACCTCCACGCCCTTGATGCCGCGCGTGCCGCCGAAGGCCACGCCATGCAACTGCACCTGGCCGGGCTTGAGGGGGCCCTTGTCGGCCAAGGGGCCGTTGATCCAGGACTTCACGCCCATCTCCCACACCGAAGGCTGGTCGGGGCTGGCCTTGCTGCCGGGTGGCGACATGCGGTAGCCGTGCGACATGATGCGTGCCTGCGACTGTGCGCTGGTGAAGGCCACACGCTTGACGTACTTGATGTTGTTCACGCCCTGGTAGCCGGGCACCACCAGCCGCAGCGGGCCGCCATGCGCCAGCGACAGCGGCTCGCCATTCATCTCCCAGGCCAGCAGCGCGTCGTCCATCGCCTTCACGGGCACCGAGCGCTCCACCAGCACCGACAGCGGGTCCACCCCCTCGGGCAGCTTCTCGCCGCCCGTACCGGTCAGGTAGGCCGCGCCGTCGGCCAGCCCGCCCAGGGCCGCCACCACGTTGCGCAGCGGCACGCCACTCCAGACCACGCAGCCTGCAGCACCCACCGCCCAGGGGGTGCCGCTGGGCTTGCTGGGGAAAAAGCCCCGGCCGTTGCCCGAGCACTGCAACACGGTGGCCACGGTCTCCACGCCCAGCGTCTTGAGTTCGGCCAGGGTCAGGCTGCGCGGGCTTTTGACCCCTTCGATGGACACCGTCCACGCGTCGCGGTTGTCCAGGATGGCCGCGTCGGGCGCGGGCAGGTTGTTGCGCACGTACAGCTGGTTGGACGGCGTGATGACGCTGGTGCCGAACGCGGAGCGCCGCGTTTCCAGGGTGCTGCTGCTGTGCACGATCAGGGCATCCGGCGACTTCCACCCTGCATAGGCGGGCAGCGGCTTGGCTGCGGGGGCGGCGGCTTGCTGGGCGCGCGCACTGCCCGTCCATCCGGCCAGGCCCAGCGCGCTCAAGGCGGCAGCACTTCCGGCCAGCATGTGGCGGCGCGGCAGGGTCATCGAATCTTTCATGCGAACGTCTCCAAAGAGTGGGTGAACAAAACCTTTCGCCCCCGATTCCCCTCGCAAGCGCAGGGCATCGGGCCAGCCCGCATTCTGGGCGGCAGCCCCGCGCACCGCACGTGCGGCGTCGTTAGCAGAAGTAACAAGAACAAAACATCGGAAACATTCGTACGCAGGTGCGGAGGCCGTGGGCATATTCGCGCTTTGTTGTGGGGAGAGGAAAAGCGCTATGAACATCATCAGAAAACGATCCTGGCGACCACTCGGGCTACTCCTGCTCTGGGGGCTGGGTTGCAGCACCGCGCTGGCCCAGCTGACGGCCATCGTGGTCGTGGAGCCCACGGCCCGCAAGGCTGCGCATTCCATCCTGCGCACCTCGGCCGAGTCGGGCCTGTCGAAGGCGGCGGGCCAGCCTGTGGCGCTGACCACCAGCGACGACCTGGCCGACGTGATGCGCGCCACCCGCAGCGCGGGCTATGACATCTTCATTGCGCCAGCCCAGGTGGCGGCATCTGCACTGCAACGCGGCTACGAACTGGTGGGCGCCACGCACAAATCGGACAAGTACCTGCTGGTCGGGCTGCAGCCCATCGCCGCCGTGCCCGCCATGAAAGGCCGGCGGCTGTACCTGCCCCAGCAGGACTCGGTCTACACCTACATGGCGCGCGGCATGCTGAACGAAGCGGGGCTGTCGTTCCTGGATCTGCGGGCCGTGCAGTACGAAAAGTTCCCCCAGGCGGGCCTCACTGCCCTGACCCTGGGCACGGCCGATGCCACCGTGGTGCGCGAGGACGACTGGGCCGAATGGTCGGCGGCGCACCCCGGCATCGCGCGGGTGCTAGCCACGTCGCAGCCTGTGCCGGGCGGGTTCTCCATCGTGGTCAAGAAAGACCTGCCAGCGGATGCACGCAGCAAGCTGGCCCAGTGGTTCAGCACGTCGTCCTCGGCCAGCGGCCTGCCGCTGGTCTCGGTGCGCCCGGAGGCGGTGGAATACCGCCGCGTGGCCGAGCTGGGGCTGTTTACCCCCACCAGCCTGCCTGGGGTGAGCCGCATCACCGCGCGCGAAGCGCAGACCCTGCTCGCACAGGGCGCCACCCTGGTGGACACGCGCACCGAAAAGGAATTCAAGACCAAACGCATCCGGGGCGCGGTGTTTGCCGCCTATGTGGAAAAGAGCCTGAAGGACGTGGCCTTTAATGCCGCGCAGGACGACTTCCAGGCGCTGGACAAGCTGCCAGGGCTGGACAAGTCCAAGCCGGTGATATTTGCCTGCAACGGCGCCGAGTGCTGGAAGTCCTACAAGGCCGCCAAGGTGGCCACCACCAAGGGCTTCCAGTCGGTGTACTGGCTGCGCGGGGGGCTGCCCGAATGGGACGAGACCGGCTTGCCCACAGAGGGTGGTTAGGAACCTGCGCGGGGCCCCCGGGCCCCTGTCCTTACAATGGGTTGCTTATCAACACCCAAGGGCGCGTAAGGCGCCCTTTGTATGGAAATAGCAATACTGTTCGCCCTCATCTTCCTCAACGGCCTGTTTGCCATGTCAGAGATCGCTCTGGTCACGGCCCGCAAGGTGCGGTTGCAAAAGCTGATTGATGAGGGCGATAGCGGTGCCGCCGCTGCCGTGAATCTGGGCGAAGACCCCACGCGTTTTCTCTCCACCATCCAGATCGGCATCACGTCGATCGGCGTGCTGAACGGTATCGTGGGCGAGGCCGCCCTGGCAGCGCCGCTGGCATCGTGGCTGGAGCGCCTGGGCGTGCCGCTGCCCTACGGCGGCTACGCGGCCACCGGCCTGGTGGTGGTGCTGATCACGTACTTCTCCATCGTGGTGGGCGAGCTGGTGCCCAAGCGCATCGGCCAGTCGTACCCCGAGACCTTTGCGCGCCTAGTGGCGCGGCCCATCAACTTTCTGGCGCTAGCCACCAAGCCGTTTGTGCTGCTGCTGTCCACGTCCACGCGCACCCTGCTGCGCCTGCTGGGCGTGAAGGAAACCAGCGGCAGCCCGGTGACCGAAGAAGAGATCCACGCCATGCTGGTCGAAGGCACCACAGCCGGTGTGATCGAGTCGCACGAGCACACCATGGTGCGCAACGTGTTCCGCCTGGACGACCGCCAGATCGGCTCGCTGATGGTGCCGCGTGGTGATGTGGTGTGCCTGGACATCGATGCTCCGTTTGAAGACAACCTCAAATGCATCGAAGAGTCCGACCACGCACGCTTTCCGGTGGTGCGCGGTGGCATGGACAACATCCTGGGCGTGATCAATGCGCGCCAATGGTTGTCGCGCACCCTGCGCGACAAGGCGCGCGGCGGCCTGGCCGACCAACCGCTGCAGACGGCGCTGTATGTGCCCGAGACCATCACGGGCATGGAGCTGCTGGACAACTTCCGCCTGTCGGACGTGCACATGGCGTTTGTGATCGACGAATACGGCGAGGTGCAGGGCATCGTCACGCTGCAGGACCTGATCGAAGCCATCACCGGCGAGTTTCAGCCGCGCGACCCCGAGACCTCGTGGGCACTGCAGCGTGAGGACGGCAGCTGGCTGCTGGACGGCCACATCCCCGTGCCCGAGCTGAAAGACCGTCTGAACCTGGACGCCGTGCCCGAAGAAGAACGCGGCCGCTACCACACGCTCAGCGGCATGATCATGCTGCTGACCGGCCGCCTGCCCAAGGTGACCGACACGGTGCAGTGGGAGGACTGGAAGCTGGAAGTGGTGGACATGGATGGCAAGACCATCGACAAGATCCTGGCCACGCGGCTGACGCCCGAGGAAAAAGCCGAGTCCGACGAGAACGGCGCGGGCTGACCGAACCCGCCGGGGGGACTGCTTGCCGGCAAGCCCCCTTCTTTCCTCTTCTACATCAGGACGGTGAGGGCTCGCCGTCCACAAACACCGTCAACACACCGGTGTAGCCGTACAGATGGTGGTGGGCGATCTCGCCCCCCGCAAAGAACCCCGCCAGGGGCACATCGCCCAGCGCGTGGCGCACGATCTGCAGCTCCGCGCTGGGCCCGCCAAAATGCGGGCCGCCCCGGCCCGAGCAGCTCACATAGATCGCGCCACAAATGCGCCGCCCGATGGGCGGTTGAGCGCCAGCGGGCGTTGCGGCTCCCGGCGCAGCATCGAGGCCGCCAGGGGCGTCGGACGACAGCATCGGCGCGGGCTCCAGCTCCTCGGGCGATAGCTCCTCGCGGATTTCGGCGCAGATGCGCATGAGGTCGGCACGCGCGGCCGCCACGTTGCGCTGGCAGAACGCCAGATGCATGCCGGGCTCCACATGGTCGGCCAGCGCCACGCCCCGGCGAGAACCATCCAGCCCCAGGATATGGCGCACGCGCGTGTCGGCGCCAAAGTGGCCCGTGCGGCGCCGTCCCTGCGGTTGTTCACCGGCGTTGACCAGCCCTGCCAGCGTGGCGCGCACCTTGCGCAGCGCGGGCTGCGGATCGCCCCCGTCGAGCGAGACCTGCAGCGTGTCGAGCAGTACATCGAGCGCCGGCTCGCCATCCAGCGCAAGCACCACGTTGTCCTGCGCGGCCGTGATGGTGTGCAGCGCGCCCACGGGCTGGCAGCCCTGCGTGACACGCGACACCAGCGACACGCCCGCGCCAAACGCCACGCCCGAGAGGCCACCGTCAAACACCCCGCTGGCACCGCCCTGCCCGGCCATGTTGCCGTCGCCGCCCACCGCAAACTGCACGCTGGCCGTGCGGCTGGCGCTGAGGCCGCCAAACAGATAGCCCGTGTCGGTCCGCGCAGCCATCTCGGCCAGCAGCTCGGCCAGGTCCGGCGTGTGGCCGTCGGCATGCACCAGCGCGGCGTGGGCCACAAAACCCGTGCCGGCGTGCGGCGCATGGGCAGGCAGCGGAGCCACACCCGAGAACACGCGGTACTGGTCAGCTGGCACATCCAGCAGCATGACCGAGAGGGCGGGCTCATCAAAGTATTCGGCATTGTTGGCCGACACGCCCACCCCCACGGTGCCGCTCCAGTCGGTCACTTCCGGCAGCTCGGCGCTCAGGTAGTCGAGCAGCGCCTGGGCTTCGTTGGCGTAGTGGTCGGTGATGTAGAGCAGGCCCAGGGTGGGGGCCGATGCGTAGTCGGGCAGCGCCATCTGGGCGCGCAGCTGCGCCAGCACCAGCGCAGCGGCCATGCGCCACTGGGGGTGGGTGGCGTGGCCGGTGGGAAAGAGTTTCATGGTGAGGGTCTCCGTGCCGGGGCGGGAGGTAGGCCAACGGGGCGCCACCTGCGTGCTGCCGCACCCGCCCGCGTTGGCGTCAGCCCGCTCGCTTGCGGGCAGCCGGGCTGCGGGTGCTGCTGGCCTTCTTGGCGGCGGGCTTCGTGGTGGTCTTGCGGGCTGCGGGTTTCTTGGCCGCAGCAGTCTTTTTTGCGGCGCCTGCGGATGATGCCGCCGCGCGCTTGGCGCCGCCCTGCATGGTCTGCATGCCCTTGGCGGCAAACTGGCTGGCCATGCCGGTGGCTGTCTTGAGGGCTTCCTTGGCCAGGCCGGTGGCCATGTTCTTGGTGGTGTCGATGGCGGTCTGCTTGGCCGCATCCTTCATGGCGTTGGCCGCGATCTGCTGGAACTGGCTGGTGAGCGCACCCCACCACTGCATCGGGTCCACCACGGCGGGCTCGGCCGCAGCCGCAGTCTTGCCCTTGGCTTTGGGCTTGGCTTTTGCAGCGGGTGCGGGCTCGGCCTCGGTCTCGTCCGCGGCTTCTTCTTCAGCGGCGGCGCGGCCTGTGACGCGGGCCGCCGCGCCAGCCACGGCCTCGGCGGCGCCGCTCACGGTGTCAGCGGCCTTCTGCACACCACTCATCACCGTGTCGGCGGTCTTGAGCTTGAAGGCATTGGCCACATCGCCCATGCTGAAGTTCATGCCCTTGAGCGTGGCCAGGGTCATCTTCTGCACCTCCAGCGCCTGGATGGTGGCGGCCAGCGCGCGGGAGTTCTGCTCCAGCCAGAACTGCACGGCCTTGAGCTCTTCGATGCGCTTTTCCAGCTCTTCCACGCTGATGGTGGGGGCCACCCAGTTGGACAGGTTGGGCAACTGCGGAATGCTGCTGGACGCCCCCTTGGCCAGGCTTTGCAGAAAGTCAAAACCGGGGACGAATTTGCCGAAACCGAAGTTGTTGGATGTGTCGCTCATGGCCGCTCCGCGAGAGGTGGGTCGTTGGAACCTGCTCCAGGTTCTTGAGGAGGCACAGCTTACTCCAATGCGTTGCGCCCGCGAAGGCGCTGCGGCCGCGGGGATCTCAGTGTTTGTGCCCATCCATCATGCTGCCTGCCGTGGCGCCGCCGGGCGCGGAGGTGCCCACTGGCACCGTCAGGTTCAGCTTGCTTTCCACGCCCTTGGCGTCCTGGAACACCAGGGTGAGCGGCACCGTGCTGTCCTTGGCCAGCGGCGCCTTCAGGTCCAGCAGCATGACGTGGTAGCCGCCGGGCTTGAGCTCCACCGTCTTGCCCGCCGGCAGGTCCAGCGCGGGCACGGCGCGCATCTTCATGATGTCGCCTTCCATCTTCATCTCGTGCACTTCGGCCAGGCCGGCCGCGGGCGACTCGGCGCGCACCAGGCGCGCGCCGTCCTTGGCCGTGAGGCGCATGAACGCGCCCGTAGCCTTCTGGCCCTGCACGCTGGCGCGGGCCCAGGCGCCTTCGACCTTGACGGCGGCGGTCTGCGCCCATGCAGGGGCGCTGAGCAGTGCAGCAACGATAGCGGCGGTGTGAAGCAGTGTTTTCATGGTGAATGTCTTTCGGTTGGCTCAAAGAAAACGGGGATAGAGGAGGATGAGGGGCTGGGCCCGACTGTCAATGATTGTGGGCAGCCGCGCCACCGCTGGGCAGAATCTCCAGCGCTGCCGCAGGGGACTTCAGGTCTAAGAGCTTCTGGCCCGCCTGGGGCACATCCACCCAGTCGTTGCGGCCTTCGGTGCAGATCTGGCGCACGGGCCAGTACACGGTGCCAACCTGCTCGGGGGCGGTGGCGACCAGCACGAACTCGTCGTAGTGGGCGCTCTGCAGCATGTCGTCTGCGGTCTTGGCCGTCCAGGTCACGCGCACCACATCTTCGGTGATGCTGCGGCCGTGGCTGGTGTAGGGCTGAGCCAGCTTGTCGCGCTGCACATCCAGCGTCCAGCCCGGCTTGGGCATGGGGCGCGCACCGCGCATGCCTGCAGGGATGTCCACCACGACCTGCCGCGTGGGCGACGCGCCGCAACCGTGGCCTACCTTGAACGCGGCCTTGTAGCTGGCGCCGGCCGGAGCGACCTGGTATTCAAGCACCACATGGGCCGATGCAGTGCCAAACAGGGCGGTAGCGCTGGTCAAACATGCGGCAGTAGCTATCTTTTTTATAGTATTCAACGACATGGTGAGTATTCCTTTCAGAGGGAGACCTTCAACTCAGCCATGTAGCTGCGCTGCGGGTAGGGGTGGAAGTTCCAGAACTGGTAGTTGTTCAGGTTGTCGATGCCAACGGCGGCGCTGACCGCTTTGGTGATCTGGTAGCGCACGCGCACATCGGTGGTGAAGTAACGGCTGGCGCCCTGGTAGGCAAAACCGTTGGGGTCGCTGTTGTCGAGCGTGCTGTATTGCTTGCCGCTGTAGCGCGCGCCCAGGGTGTACGACCACTTGTCATCGGACCGGTAGGTGGCCACGGCAGTGGCGCGCCACTCGGGGATGCGTGGCTGCCATTTACCGACGCTGGTGGGGAACTTGTCGTTGCGCGTGATCTTGGAATCCGTCCAGGTCAGACTGCTGCCCAGCTCCAGCCCGCGCACAAAGACATTGGCGGCCTGGTACGACAGCTCGATGCCCTTGGTACGGATGGCGTCCACGTTCTGCACATTGGTCACGTTGGGCGTGACGATCACATTGGTCTGTGAGTACAGCGCGTCCTTGGTGCGTTCAAAAAACGCGGTCAGGCGCAGCAGCCCGTTGCCCATGTCACGCTCGGCGGTCAGCTCGGTGGTCCAGCTCTTTTCGGGGCGCAGGTTGGGGTCGTTGTTGATGAGCGTGCCGCTGCCGCTGATGCTGCCCTGGTACAGCTCAGACACCGTGGGCATGCGTACGGCGCGGCCTGTCGATGCCTTGAGCACCCACAGGTCGCTGGCCTGGTAGGCCACGGCCGCCTTGGGCGAGACGTAGGTCTCGTTGCGCTCGCGGTGGCTCACCGTGGTGGTGGCGTTGCTGGTCTGGCCGTTGCTGGCGCTCCAGCGCTCGGCGCGGGCGCCCAGCACGGCCTTCCATTGGGGCGCGATCTTCCAGGTGTCTTGCGCCCACAGGCCCAGCAGTTGCGTGTCGCCGTTGAAGGCCTGGTTGCCGGCGCCTGCGGCGCCGTTGATCCAGTTCGTGGTGGCGTTCTCCACCGCGCGCAGCTGGTAGCTGTCGCGCTGCAGGCCAAAGTCCACGATGTGTGCGCCCAACACGCCATCGGGCCGCCAAGTGCCCTTGGCGGCCAGGGTGTTCCAGCCTGTGCCCTTGCTGTTGACGATGCGCCCGGCCCCGCCGTTCAGCGCCGCAGGCAACGCCACGGTGGCGGCGCGCAGGGTGTCGGTCTGGTAGTCGTACAGGCTGGCGGCCACCTCCCAGTCGAACACGCCTTGCGTGCGGCTCTTGACCGAAAGGCCGTGCATGAAATGCGTGAGGTCTTCGTTGGAGACGTTGAAGTCGGTGGGCGTGAGCGCAAACGAACGGCCATTGATATTGACTGTGCCGCCGTACACCGCATTGCCATTGGCGTCGCGCAGGTAGCTGGTGGGCCGCCCTTCGGACTCGTTGTGCCACCAGCCCAAGGTGTAGACGGCCCGCACCGTGGGCGAGAAGTCATAGGCGATCTTGGCCTTGATGTGATCTTGCTGCGTGTGGTACTGCGTGGCGGTGCCCAGCAGGTACCAGGGCTGGTTGCTGCGGTTGTTGCCCAGCACGGCGCCCGTCACGGGTGTGCCCGCGCTGCCCACGGTGCCTGCGGACACGAGGCGCGTGGGGAAGGTGAGCGGCTGGCCTTCGCTGTCCGTCTTGTTGAAGTTCAGGAACCAGGACCAGTCGCCGTTCTTGTTGCCCACGGATGCGCTGACCTGTTTGCCCGCGTAGCTGGTGTTGGTGCCGTACAGGTCAAACGGCTGGTGCTGGTAGCTGACCTGCCCATGCGCTTCAAACTTTGTCGGCATGCGCGTGACGTAGTCCACCACCGCGCCCACCGAGTTGCCTGCGTAGGCGGCCGAGAACGGGCCGTAGAGCACGTCCACGCGCTCGATCTCCTCAGGCGTGACCAGCATCCAGCGCGGCGCGTTGGTGGGGCCGTTGCCCAGGTAGTTGCTCAGCAAAATCCCATCGGCAAACACCATGGAGCGCGCCGGGTTGCCCGTGCCCGACGCGCGGGTGGACAACACGGCGTGGTTGTAGTCGCCGATGTAGCGCTTGCGCACCAGCAGGCTGGGCAGGTACTTGAGGGCGTCTTCGCTGTCGGTGGCGTTGATCGAATGCTCAATCTGCTCGCGCGTCACGCCCTCGATGGTGGTGGGGATCTGCGTGGGCAGCGAGGTGGGCTGGCCACCGCTGATGGTGACCACGCCCAGCTCCTTGACCGGGGCATGGCTGGTAGTGCTGGTGCCATTGCTGTCAGCGGTCTGGGCGAATGCGGAAGAAGCCCCGGCACATGTGATGCCCAGGACGATGGGAAAGGCACTGGCCGCGGCCAGCGCCATGCGGCTTTTGCGCATGGAAACTCCTGAAAATCAAGCCAAATAGGCCGCAAGCGCAGGTGAATCATGCGCAAGCAGCTATCGAATCAATAGCGATTTCAGGAGAGCGATGGGGGCCCGCGCGGCGGCAGCGGCGCGGCAGTGCGCGCTGCAATGTGCGCGGCAGGGATGGGGCGCAGGGCATGCGCCAGGGGGTGAACCACAGGCAGCTGGGCCTGGGATGCGGGAGGGGGAGCGCCCACATGCGCGCACAACGGGCAGTCCAGGGTGTGGCTGGACAGTTCCTTGGCGCCGTCGTCGGTCTTGACCAGCACCTTGATCGCGCCCGAACCCGAGCAGATCAGCTCCATGGCCTGCGGATGCACCAGCGGCGACGCCACAGCCACGCCGATCGACAACACAAACCACGCCAGCACCAGGCGGGCGAGCCAGCGAAGGCTGCGGAGGGTTTGCAGGGACGGCAAGGACATGAAGGAGCCATTGTAGGTGCGCGGCTCACGCCGACCGGCGCGCGGGTCATCTGCGTGACCGCTTGACGCCACCCACCGACCTAGGATGTGCGCCTGCCAACACCACAAACAAGGAGACACGCCATGCTCACACTCTGCGGCTTTTCGGCCAGCAACTACTACAACAAGGTCAAGCTGGCCCTGCTCGAAAAGGGCCTGCCGTTCACCGAAGAACTGGCCTGGGTGGGCGAGACCGACCGCAGCGCCAGCCCGCTGGGCAAGGTGCCCTACCTGCGCACGCCGCAGGGACCGCTGTGTGAGTCTGCCGTGATGGCCGACTACATCGAAGCTGCCCACCCCGAGCACCCGCTGATCCCGGCCGACCCCTACCAGGCCGCCAAGGTGCGCGAGCTGATCACCTTTCTGGAACTGCACCTGGAGCTGGTCGCGCGCAACCTGTATCCCCAGGCCTTCTTTGGGGGCACTGTGAGCGACACGGCCAAGGAAAAGGTCGGCGCACAGCTGCAGAAGAACATCGCCGCCTTCGGCAAGCTGGCCCAGTTCAGCCCCTACGTGGGCGGCGACACCTTCACCATGGCCGACTGCGCGGCCATCGTGCACCTGCCGCTGGTCAGCTCGGCCACCAAGATCATCTATGGCAAGGACTATCTGGCCGACCTGCCCGTGCGCGACTACCTGGCCCGCATGGCCGAGCGCCCCCATGTGCAGCGCGTGAACGCGGACCGCAAGACCAACACCGCCGAAATGCTGGCGCGCCCGCCCAAGCGCTGAGCCCGCCCCGCAGCGGTGTCACCCGGGCAGTGACACCGCGCGCCATCCCTTGACCTTGGTCAACCCACCGCGCCGCGCACAGGCGCACCATGCAGGTATCCGATCACCCCGAGGAGACCCCGCATGGACAAGACCCAAGCCGCCCCATTTCGCCAGCAGTTGCTGACCCAGCAGTCCGAGTTGCTGGCCCAGCTGGCCGCACAGCGCGGCGGCGTCATCGGGCGCGCCGAAGTGGCCGCTGAACACTTTGGGCAACCGGAAGACCCACGCGCCCAGGTGGCCACCGAGCGCGAACTGGAATTTGCCCTGGGCGAACGCGAAACTGCGCACCTGGCGGCTGTCGAAGCCGCCCTCGCCCGCGTCGAAGCGGGCACCTATGGCGAGTGCACAGACTGCGGCGCCCACATCACCGCCGCCCGCCTGCATGCCCAACCCGAGGCAGCGCGCTGCGTGCATTGCCAAGAAAAGGCGGAGCAACACCCGCGTGCTGCGTGAGCAGGTTCGCCCGCTCCGCCCTCTTCCTTCCCGTTTTGTCATCACTTCAAGAAAGCCGATTCATGAGCACTTTTCACGCCGTTGTCTGGATGGACCAATCCGAAGCCCATGTGGTGATGTTCGACCGCGAACACGCCGAGGCCCAGCGCATCAAGTCCCGCAGCCACCACAAGCACCAGGGCAAGGCCGAAGACCTCGCGCCGTTTTTTGCTGAAGTGGCGCAGGCCCTGACCCACACCCGCGAGGTGCTGCTGGCCGGCCCAGGCCTGGTGCGCAACCAGTTCCGCGACTGGGCCGCCAAGCACCATGCGGCCGTGGCCGATGTGGTGGTGGACTCGGTGGCCGCCGACCATCCGACTGACGCCCAGTTGGTGGCCATGGCGCGCCAGTACTTCAAGAAGTTTGACAACATGGCCGCCGATCCGTCGGTCGCCTGAGCGACCTCCCGGCCACGCCACGGCGTGGCCCCTGGCTGCTATCCTCCGCGGGATGCGCAGCCTCTTTCCCCTCGCCTTTCACGTCCCCGACCTGGACGCCGCCCGCCGCTTTTACGGCGGCGTGCTGGGCTGCCAGGAAGGCCGAAGCACCGACACCTGGGCGGACTTCGATTTTTTTGGCCATCAGATCTCGTTGCACCTGGGCACACCGTTTGCCAGCGCCCGCACCGGGCATGTGGGGGACCACCTGGTCCCCATGCCGCACTTCGGCGCCATTTTGGAACTGCCCGACTGGCATGCACTGGCCGCGCGGTTGAAGGCCGCCGGCACCGCCTTCGTGCTGGAGCCGCAGGTGCGCTTTGAAGGCCAGCCCGGCGAGCAGTGGACGATGTTCTTCCACGACCCCAGCGGCAATCCGATCGAGATCAAGGGCTTTCGCTCGCTGGACGCGGTGTACGCAACGTGAGCTACACCTTCGCCTCGGCCACCATCCTGCTCCTGCTGATCACCGATCCGCTGGGCAACATCCCCATCTTTTCCAATGCCCTGCGGGGCGTGGCGCCCGAGCGCCGGGCGCGGGTGATCCTGCGGGAGGTGCTGATTGCGTTTGCCTTGCTGCTGGTGTTCCTGTTCTTCGGGGCGGAGTTTCTGCGGGTGATGAACCTGAGCGACCTGTCGCTGCAGATTGCCGGCGCCGTGGTGCTGTTTTTGATCGCACTGCGCATGATCTTTCCGTCGGCAGACGGTCCGCAGGCGGAGCTGCCCGGCGAGCCGCTGATCGTGCCGCTGGCCATTCCTGCGCTGGCCGGCCCTTCGGCACTGGCCACCGTCATGCTGCTGGTGGCACAGGCACCCGAACGGCGCTGGGAATGGGTGGGCGCGCTGTGCGTCACCATGGCCGTGTGTGCCGTGGTGCTATTGCTGGCCGAACGCATCCAGCGCCTAGTGGGCGAACGCGTGGTGATGGCGTTTGAACGCCTGATGGGTCTGATCCTGGTCGCGATCTCGGTCGAGATGCTGATCCGAGGCATCAAGCAGCTCGCGCACCAGTTGTAGCGTAGCCGTCGGCAGCCGGGCAGCCTGCCGCTGCGCCAGCCTCGGTGGGCTTGGCGCCGCACCCGACGCCTCGCACCACCGCGTGGCTCCTCCGCCTCAGCGGCGCTGCAGGATCGGCATGCTCCCCAAGGCAAACACCGAGTTGGGCACATTGACCCGCGCCATCAGCGGACGGGGCTTGGGCGCCAGGGGCAGCTTGGTCCGGGCAGCGGGGGCCTTTTCCTCCACCACCGTACCCTGCTTCAGGGCCTGGTCCACCAAGTCCTGCAGCGTCACCGACTGCAGGTATTCCATCACGCGGGAGTTGAAGCTGGTCCACAGCTCGCCCGTCATGGATTTGACCTGCGCAGCCTGGCCGGCGCCGAGGTTCTGCAGCTCGTCGTTCTTGAGGTTCTCTACGGCCAGGATGATTTCGGCCACCGACACCTGCTCGGCCCGCCGCGCCAGTGTGTAGCCGCCGCCTGGTCCGCGGGTACTGTCTACGAGGCCGGCACGGCGCAGCGCGCTGAACAGCTGCTCCAGGTACGAAAGGGAAATGCCCTGCCGCGCGCTGATGGTGGACAAGGGCACGGGCCGCAGCTTCTGGCGCAGGGCCAGGTCGGTCATGGCGGATACCGCCAGCTGTCCTCGGGTCGTGATACGCATCGTTGCTACTCCTTGTGAACACAGGCAGCTCCAGGCCGCAGCGCAGATCGCCACGGAAGCTGCCAAAGCTCAATGTAGAGAGTTTTATACTTCGCGTATATTCGTTTTATCGTGTTTTTTTCTTCGATTATTTCGAAGCTTTGAGGTCTTCATGAATTTCAAGCACTTGCGTTACTTCTGGACGGTGGCCAAGGCAGGCGGCGTGATGCGGGCGGGTGAGCAGCTGAACACCACACCGCAAACGCTGTCTGGCCAGATCAAGCAGCTGGAAGAATGGCTAGGCCACGACCTGTTCCGCAAGCGGGGGCGCGGCCTGGAGCTGACCAGCGAGGGTCGCGTAGCGTTGGGCTATGCCGAGCAGATCTTTGCACTGGGGGACGAGCTGGAAAAATCCATCCGGCTGGCGCGTGGACAAGAGAAACCCCTGGAGTTCCGGGTGGGCGTGGCCGACTCGATTGCCAAATCCGTCGCCTACCACCTGCTTGAGCCCGCGCTGGGGATGCCGCAGCGCGTGCACATGACCTGCCATGAGGGCAAGTTTCCCGAACTGATTGCGCAGTTGAGTCTGCACCGGCTGGACCTGGTGCTGGCCGATGAGCCGGTGTCCAACAAGATCGGCGTCAAGGCGTTCAACCACCCGCTGGGCACCAGCAGCATGAGTTTTCTGTGCGCCCCTGCCTTGCGGGCGCAGCTGGAGGGACCATTCCCACAGTGCCTGCACGGCGCGCCCATGCTCATTCAGGGCCCCATGTCGTCCGTGCGCCAGCAGCTCGACCATTGGCTGAACAAGCACCAACTGCAGCCCCGCCTGGTCGGTGAATTCGACGACAGCGCGTTGATGAATGCATTTGGACGTGAGGGCCGAGGCATCTTCACCTCCCCCTCCGTGCTGGACGAGGAAACCACGCCCCAGTTTGGCGTGGAAGTCATCGGGCGCTCCTCCGATCTGGTGGAGGAGTTCTTTGCCATCTCCGTCGAAAGGCGCATCACCCACCCTTGTGTGGTGGCCATCACCAAAGCCGCGAAGGCGGATCTTTTTGCGCATTGAGCCCGCCGGAAATGTCGCGGTAGTCGGGCACCTCCACGGCAGTCCGGACAGAGGGTCGCTGATGCAATCCATCCTCGACATCGCCCAGCGTGCCAATCATCGGGCGCACAAACAAAGAAGCCCACTAAGTAGTGGGCTTTTTGCTTCAGCAGAGACTGCTATGTTTTGGTTGCGCGAGAAGGATTTGAACCTCCGACCTTTGGGTTATGAGCCCAACGAGCTACCAGGCTGCTCCATCGCGCGGTAAGAAATAGATTATACCCTATTATTCAGCTGCTGCCGAATTATTTTCGGTTTCTGCAGCACGGTCGACCAGTTCGACCAGGGCCATGGGCGCATTGTCGCCCACGCGGAAGCCCATCTTCAGGATGCGGGTGTAGCCACCAGGACGCACCTTGAAACGGGGGCCCAGGTCGTTGAACAGCTTGGTCACGCTGTCACGGTCGCGCAGACGGTTGAAAGCCAGGCGGCGGTTGGCCACGGAGTCTTCCTTGGCCAGAGTGATCATGGGCTCGATCACGCGGCGCAGTTCCTTGGCCTTGGGAACGGTGGTCTTGATGACTTCGTGCTCGATGAGCGAGTTCATCATGTTCTGCAGCATCGCGAGGCGGTGCGAGCTGGTGCGGTTGAGGTTGCGAAGGCCGTGTCCGTGGCGCATGGTGCTTTCTTTCTACTGTCTATGTAATTAAATCGGGCAGCCGGATCAGGTACTGTCCGAGGCACTGTTCCCCATAGGGAACGAAAAGTCTCCCTTTCGGGGGACATCAAACCGGGCGCCCAAGCTTTGGGCAGCCTTCGATTATAGCTTTGGCTTAACGCTTGTCCAGACCCGCTGGAGGCCAGTTCTCAAGCTTCATGCCCAAGGTGAGGCCGCGCGATGCCAGCACTTCCTTGATTTCGTTGAGCGACTTGCGGCCCAGGTTAGGCGTCTTGAGCAGCTCGTTCTCGGTGCGCTGGATCAGGTCACCGATGTAATAGATGTTCTCCGCCTTCAAGCAGTTGGCAGAACGCACGGTCAGTTCCAGCTCGTCCACGGGACGCAGCAGGATCGGATCGAACGTCGCATTGCCACGTGGGCCTGCAGGTGCATCGAACGCAGCCAGTTCGCCGCCTTCGAGCTGCGCAAATACCGCCAGCTGTTCCACCAGGATCTTGGCCGATGCACGCACAGCGTCTTCGGCAGTGATCGCACCGTTGGTTTCGATCTCGACCACCAGCTTATCCAGGTCGGTACGCTGCTCCACGCGGGCGCTTTCCACGGTGTAGCTCACGCGCTTCACGGGAGAGAACGAAGCGTCCAGCACAATGCGGCCAATCGACTTGGTCGATTCGTCGGCATAGCGGCGTAGGTTACCGGGCACGTAGCCGCGACCCTTCTCTACCTTGATCTGCATGTCCAGCTTACCGCCGGCAGACAGGTTGGCGATCACGTGATCCGGGTTGACGATTTCCACGTCGTGAGGGGTCTGGATATCACGGGCAGTGACCACACCTTCGCCGTCTTTGCGCAGGCTCAGTGTCACTTCGTCACGGTTGTGGAGCTTGAACACCACGCCCTTGAGGTTCAACAGGATGTTGACCACGTCCTCTTGAACGCCGTCGATGGACGAATACTCGTGCAGAACGCCTGCAATCGTGACTTCCGTCGCTGCGTAACCCACCATGGACGAGAGCAGGACGCGCCGGATGGCATTGCCCAGCGTGTGGCCGTACCCACGCTCGAACGGCTCCAGTGCGACCTTGGCACGATTGTGGCCAAGCTGCTCGACATTGATCGCCTTGGGTTTCAGCAAATTGGTTTGCATTCAGACTTCCTCTCAATACCCCCAGCTCGTTACACCGGTAAGGCTGGTGAAGCACCTAAACCGCGATGCCTCGCGGTTCAGGGACGGTTTGCTTGAAATACTTCCGTACTCTACGGATTAACGCGAGTACAACTCAACGATCAGCGATTCGTTGATGTCGGCGCCGAACTCGTCGCGGTCGGGCACCTTCTTGAACACGCCTTCAGCCTTGTCGGCGTTCACTTCCACCCAGGCAGGCATGCCCACTTGGGCTGCCAGTTGCAGAGCCTCGACCACGCGGGCCTGCTTCTTGGACTTTTCGCGGACAGCCACCACGTCGCCGACCTTGACCAGGTACGAAGCGATGTTCACCGACTTGCCGTTCACTGTAATCGCCTTGTGGGACACCAGCTGGCGCGCTTCGGCGCGGGTGGAGCCGAAACCCATGCGGTACACGACGTTGTCCAGGCGCGATTCCAGCAGGAACAGCAGGTTGGCGCCGGTGTTGCCCTTCTTGCCGTCGGCAGCTTCAAAGTAGCGGCGGAACTGCTTTTCCAGCACGCCGTACATACGCTTGACCTTCTGCTTTTCACGCAGTTGCAGACCGTAGTCAGAGGTGCGGGCGCCCGAAGTGCGGCCATGTTGGCCGGGCTTGGAGTCGAACTTGGACTTGTCCGCAATGGAGCGACGTGCGCTCTTCAGGAACAGGTCGGTGCCTTCACGGCGGGGGAGGTTTGCCTTGGGGGCGGGGGAAAGGGCCACTTGAGCTTCCTTTGTGTCATCTGCCGCAAACCATTGCGGGAGCCGCCTGAGGCGCTTGCGCGTTCACAGGCGGCGGTGGGCTTAGAGAGAAATTAGATACGACGACGCTTTTGAGGGCGGCAGCCGTTGTGAGGCACCGGGGTCACATCGGAGATCGATGTGATGCGGATGCCCAGTGCGCCCAGTGCGCGCACCGACGACTCACGGCCAGGACCTGGGCCCTTGATTTCCACGTCAAGGTTCTTGATACCTTGATCGATGGCAGCGCGGCCGGCCACTTCAGAAGCCACCTGGGCTGCGAAGGGGGTGGACTTGCGCGAGCCCTTGAAACCTTGGCCACCGGACGAAGCCCACGACAGAGCGTTGCCCTGGCGATCGGTGATCGTGATGATGGTGTTGTTGAACGAGGCGTGCACGTGGGCAATGCCGTCCGAAACGTTCTTCCGGACCTTCTTGCGGACGCGCTGAGCTGCGTTATTGGCAGGAGACTTAGCCATGATGATCTTTCAATCTTTATTTCTTCAGTGCAGCAGCACCCTTGCGCGGACCCTTGCGAGTGCGTGCATTGGTACGAGTGCGCTGACCACGCATTGGCAGACCGCGGCGATGGCGGAAGCCACGATAGCAGCCGATGTCCATCAAACGCTTGATGTTCATCGTGGTTTCGCGGCGCAGGTCACCTTCAATGGTGAACTGCTCGATTTGCTCGCGAATTTTTTCCAGATCGCTGTCCGTCAGATCCTTGATCTTCTTGGAGTAAGCGATACCAGTTGCTTCGCAGATCTTGCGAGCGCGGGTGCGACCGATGCCAAAAATGGCGGTCAAACCGATTTCCGCGTGCTTGTGCGGCGGAATGTTAATGCCAGCGATACGTGCCATATGCGTCCTCTAATACTTTCCAATCAACCTTGGCGCTGCTTGTGACGCAGATCCGTGCAGATCACACGCACCACACCCTTGCGGCGGATGATCTTGCAGTTGCGGCAGATTTTTTTGACCGAAGCCGAAACTCTCATTGCATTCTCCTAAAACTTTTCCATCCGTCCCGGCTGCTTCGCACGGAACACAATTTGTGCCCGCGAAAATCGTGGGGCGCCAATTCAACCGATATCCAACTCTGTGCAGACAGCGCCGTGCGCCGCCTTGGTGCCATCAACCGCCTGCACCACCCTTGAAGTTCGCCTTCTTGAGCAGCGATTCGTACTGCTGCGACATCATGTAGTTCTGAACCTGGGCCATAAAGTCCATGGTCACCACCACAATGATCAGCAGCGAGGTTCCACCAAAGTAAAACGGAACGTTGTACTTCAGGATCAGGAACTCGGGCAGCAGACACACAAAAGTGATGTACACCGCGCCCGCCAACGTCAGGCGAACCAGGATCTTGTCGATGTAACGTGCAGTTTGCTCACCTGGACGAATGCCCGGGATGAACGCGCCGCTCTTCTTCAGGTTGTCTGCAGTCTCGCGGCTGTTGAACACCAAAGCCGTGTAGAAGAAGCAGAAGAAGACGATCGCTGCAGCGTAGAACATCACATAGATCGGCTGACCTGGCGTCAGTGCACCCGAGATGTCCTTCAGCCAACGCATCGATTCGCCAGCGCTGAACCAGTTCACCACGGTCGCAGGCAACAGGATGATCGACGATGCGAAGATCGGAGGAATCACGCCCGCCATGTTCAGCTTCAAGGGCAGGTGCGACGACTGGCCGCCATACACCTTGTTGCCGACTTGTCGTCGTGCGTAATTCACCAGGATCTTGCGCTGACCACGCTCCACGAACACCACGAAGTAAGTCACGAGACCCACCACGATGACGATGAAGATGGCTGCGAGGATGCTCATTGCACCGGTGCGTACCAGTTCCAGAAGACCGCCGATCGAGCTGGGCAGACCGGCAGCAATACCACCGAAGATCAGGATCGAGATCCCGTTGCCCAGACCACGCTCCGTGATCTGCTCACCCAGCCACATCAGGAACATGGTTCCTGCGGTCAGGCTGACCACTGCCGTCAGGCGGAAGCCAAAACCGGGGCTCAGCACCAGACCAGCAGAGCTTTCAAGGGCCACTGCAATACCCAGCGACTGGAACAGGGCCAAGCCCAGGGTCCCATAACGAGTGTACTGCGTGATCTTCCGGCGGCCGGCTTCGCCTTCCTTCTTCAACTGCTCGAAGGCGGGCAGCACGTACGTCATCAGCTGCATGATGATCGATGCCGAGATGTACGGCATGATCCCCAGAGCAAACACCGTGAAACGCGACAGCGCGCCACCCGAGAACATGTTGAACAGGTTCAGGATGCCGCCCTGCTGGCCACTGAACAGCTGCTGAAGTTGGGCTGGATCGATGCCCGGCACGGGGATATGCGCCCCGATGCGGTATACGACCAGCGCCAGCAACAGAAAAACCAGACGCCGACGCAGATCGCCGAATTTTCCGGTCTTTGCAATTTGAGCCGCGCTAGTAGCCACAGGTGCCTTCCTTCAGTGCCACACTCAGGCGACGCTGCCACCAGCAGCTTCGATGGCTGCCTTGGCACCTGCCGTAGCGCCCACGCCAGACAGCTTGACTGCCTTGGTCAGGGAACCGCTCTTGATGACCTTGACCACCTTGGCCAGCTCGCCCACCAGACCAGCTTGCTTCAGTGCCAGAACGTCCACTTCAGCCAGACCCAGTTGGTCCAGGGCTGTCAGCGTCACTTCCGCATTGAACTTGAGCAGGTGCGACTTGAAGCCGCGCTTGGGCAAGCGACGTTGCAGAGGCATTTGACCGCCTTCGAAGCCCACCTTGTGGTAGCCACCGGAGCGGGACTTCTGGCCCTTGTGACCACGGCCAGCGGTCTTGCCCAGGCCGGAGCCGATACCACGGCCTACGCGGCGCTTGGCATGCTTGGCGCCGTCTGCTGGCTTGATGCTATTGAGTTCCATGATCTATCTCTCAGACGATTTTGACCAGGTAGCTGATCTTGTTAATCATGCCGCGAACTTCGGGCGAATCCTTCAATTCGCTGACGCTGTTCAGCTTGCGCAGACCCAGGCCACGGACGGTGGCGCGGTGCGATTCCTTGGTGCCAATCGGGCTGCGCACCAGTTGAATCTTGACGGTTTGTTGCGTTGTCATATTCAGGCTCCCGTTCAGGCGAAGATGTCTTCGACTGTCTTGCCGCGCTTGGCTGCAACGTTCGATGGAGTCGTCGAATTGACGAGCGCATCAAAGGTAGCACGGACCATGTTGTAGGGGTTGGACGAACCATGGCTCTTGGCCACGATGTCGGTCACACCCAGCACTTCAAAGACTGCGCGCATCGGGCCGCCGGCGATGATACCGGTACCCTTGGGAGCGGGAGCCATCATCACAACAGCCGCGCCATGGTGGCCGGTCACGTTGTGATAGATGGTGCCGTTCTTCAGAGACACCTTGACCATGTTGCGGCGAGCTTCTTCCATCGCCTTTTGCACGGCAGCAGGCACTTCCTTGGACTTGCCCTTGCCCATGCCCACGCGGCCATCACCGTCGCCAACCACCGTCAGTGCAGCGAAACCGAGGATACGGCCACCCTTCACGACTTTGGTCACGCGGTTGACCGCGATCATTTTTTCGCGCAGACCGTCGTCACGACCTTCGTCTTGCACTTTGGGTTGAAATTTAGCCATTTTGTATTCCGCTCCGCTTAGAACTGCAGGCCGGCTTCACGGGCTGCGTCGGCCAGAGCCTTGACGCGACCGTGGTAGGCAAAGCCTGCGCGATCAAATGCAACCTTCTCGACACCTGCAGCCTTCGCCTTTTCAGCGATACGCTTGCCGATGACCTGGGCTGCAGCGGCGTTGCCACCCTTGCCCGAACCGCCGAGCGACTTGCGCACGTCGGCTTCTGCCGTCGAAGCGCTTGCCAGCACCTTGCTGCCGTCGCCGGAAATCACACTGGCGTAGATATGGAGGTTCGTACGGTTCACGGTGAGACGCGCCACGCCTTGCTGTGCAATGCGGATGCGGGTCTGACGCGAACGACGAAGACGCTGCTCTTTCTTGGTCAACATGTTGCAGCTCCTTATTTCTTCTTGGTCTCTTTGATCGTGATCTTTTCGTCCGCATAGCGGATGCCCTTGCCCTTGTAGGGCTCGGGTGGACGAACAGCACGGATCTCAGCAGCGATTTGACCGACGCGTTGACGATCGGCACCCTTAATCACCACTTCCGTGGGCGTGGGGGTGGCAACCGTGATACCAGCGGGCATCTCGATGTTGACCGGGTGCGAATAACCGACGGCCAGATTGAGCTTGGAACCGGCTGCAGCAGCCTTGTAGCCCACGCCCACCAGGCTCAGCTTCTTTTCAAAGCCCTTGCTGACACCGACCACCATGTTGTTAACCAACTGGCGAATCGTGCCGCTCATGGCATTGGCTTCGCGGGAATCATTGGCAGGCTCAAAGCTGAGCTTGCCGTCATTGCTGGACACCTTCACCAGCGCGTTTTGCGCCAGCGACAGGGTGCCGCCAGAGCCCTTGACGGAGATCTGGTCGCTTTTCACGGACACATCCACACCTGCGGGGATGGTCACGGGCATTTTTCCTACTCGGGACATTTCAGTTTCTCCTCAATGCCGCGGGTTAGGCCACGTAGCAGAGCACTTCGCCACCGACACCGGTAGCGCGCGCCTTGCGATCGGTCATAACGCCCTTGGGCGTCGTGACAATTGCCACACCCAGACC